>Ga0307469_10000246_pt1 | contig 20849 bp, 23 predicted proteins | sample atmos_gasesAM2C__FD_203084 | JGI IMG/M metagenome (GOLD analysis project Ga0307469, IMG submission 203084) | Hardwood forest soil microbial communities from Morgan-Monroe State Forest, Indiana, United States - atmos_gasesAM2C_515 | ecosystem: Environmental > Terrestrial > Soil > Temperate...
TGGCGTCCATGTTCTGCGGTACGTGTGGGCAGCAACTCAAGGAAGGATGGCAGGCGTGCCCGCGATGTGGCGCCGTCCGGTCCGACGACGGTGAACCGGCCGTCGCGCGGCGCTCGCGCCGGCCGCTCGTCATAGGCGGGGCGGCTGCTCTCGCGTTGCTCCTCGTCATCGGGGGCCTCCTGATCCTCAGGAATGGGTCGTCCAAGAAGACGGCGACGCACGGACGCGTCGTGACGAGCTCGGCGCATCCCAGTCCGGCGCTATCGCCGTCGCTCGCGTCGTCGTCGACCGGCCCGAAGGCCGCCACCGACACGGCTACGACGCACCAAGCGACGTCGACCGCTTCACAGGCGCTGCCGTCACCATCGGGACCGAGTCCGATCCATCTCTCCGGCACCGGCAAGTCGACGTCGGCTCTTTTCAACGCTGTCGGTGGACTGACGGTGTTCCGTGCGCACTGCACGTGTCAGAGCAACTTCGTCGTGGAGCTCCTCGATGCGAAGGGTGCGTCGCAAGGCACGCTCGTGAACGTGCCCGGACGATACGACGGCTCCATCGGCAAACACCTGGCGGCCGGTTCCTATCAGCTGAAGGTCGACGCCGACCACCGCTGGGACGTCTACGTTGAGCAGCCGCGCAATCATCACGGCGATCGTTTGCCCCACAGCTACGCCGGACGCGGCCAGCAGATCGTTGGGCCGTTCCAAGCGGGGAGCGCCGTCCACCTCGACGCGCACAACACGGGTTCCGGCAACTTCGTCGTGGAAGTTCTGTCGTCCGACGGCGAGAGGCGCGATGTCGCGTTCAACAAGGTCGGGAACTTCAGCGGTTCGACCGTGTCGAACGGTTTGTCCGGCTCGCCGTACTACCTGAACGTTGACTCGGACGGCACCTGGACGATCACCGTCTCGACGCCCTAGCGGGCCTTCGGCGACTGCATGTAGGCTCTCCCGGCTAGCTCAGAGGAGGCCCCGGGCCGGTTCGCGGACATTCGTTGCGCCCGTCCGGGTGCCGCTTAGAATCCAGTGCCGAAAGCCATCGGGGCTCAAGCGAAAGGAGTCGCAGTTGAATCGTCGTGAACTCGTCAACGCGGTCGCGGTACAGACCGGCAAGACGAACAAAGAGGTCGACGGCGTCCTCAAGGCATTCCAGGACGTCGTGACGGCGGTCGTCGCCGCGGGCAAAGAGCCGGTGAACATCTCCGGATTCTGCAAGTTCGTGAAGGTGAACCGTCCGGCGCGTATGGGCCGTAACCCCGCCACGGGCGAAGCCATCAAGATCAAGGCGTCGAAGAAGGCGCGCATCACGCCGCTCAAGGCGTTCAAGGACTCCGTCATGTCGGGCAAGGGCCCGAAGCTGGCGAAGGGCGTCTACAAGTAAGAAGTCAGTCCAACTCGCTGCGCATCCTGCGGCGCAAGATTCCGGGTAGTCCGGGAAGAAGTCTCCGATCCTCGCGAGCGAGAAGCTCGCGAGGATCACTTCTTTCCGTGGGAGCAGGAAACCTGAGCGGATGCTCGCCCTCAGAGCGCGTCGAGTACCGTCCGGGCCTCGTCGTCGAGCGAGATATCCGCGGCGGCCACGTTGTCCTCGAGGTGCGTGAGGGACGAGGTGCCGGGGATGAGCAGGATGTTGTCCGCGTGGTCGAGGAGCCAGGCGAGCGCGATCTGCGCCGGCGTCACACCGAGGCGCGTGGCAGTTCGCTGGACGGCTTCGTTCCCGCGGACCGGATTGTCGCCGGGGAAGCCCGACCCGAGCGGGAAGAACGGGACGTAGGCGATCCCGCGCTCGGCGCACGCTTCGAGCACGTCCTCACCCGAACGGTTCGTGACGTTGTAGGCGTTCTGTACGCAGGCGACATCAGTCACTTGCACCGCTCGTTCGAGCTGGCCGAGCGATACGTTGCTGATACCGATGGCGCCGATGAGTCCCTCGTCGCGCATCGCGATCATCGTCGCGAGCTGATCGTCGAACCGTGCGTCGGCGTCGTTGCCGAGCACGCGCAGGTTCACGACAGGGATCTGTTCGATGTCGAGCGATCGGAGGTTGTCGGCGACTCCGGAGCGGAGCTCGTCCGGCGATCCCGCTTCGTGCCAACCGCCGGTGTCATCGCGGCGCGCGCCGAGCTTGCTGACGATGACCAGGTCGTCGGGGTACGGATGCAGCGCGGCGTGGATGAGCTCGTTCGCGACGTCAGGTCCGTAGTACTGCGCGGTGTCGATGTGATTGATGCCGAGGATGACCGCGCGACGGAGGATGGTGATGGCTTCGTCCCGGTCGCGCGGCGGCCCGAACACGCCGGGGCCGGGAAGCTGCATGGCGCCGAACCCCATGCGCGAGACGCGGCCGAGAAGCATGGGAGTAACCTACGCGCTCGATGGGCACCGGTGCGGGCGCGTGTACGGAACGTGAGATCACGAGCGTCGTCGATCTCTGCAACGCCGACGGCAAACTGCGTGCGGATGCGGTCGGCTGGTCGCGCCGTCCGCTCCACCATTGCGCGCTTCCCGGTTCGTGGGGCCGCCGCAAGCGATGGGACTTCTGGGGACTGACCGGACCGGGGTGCGCGATGAACGTCGTCGTCGCCGACGTCGACTACGTCGGTATCACCGGTGTCTGGTTCTGCGACTTCGCTACCGGACGAAGCATCGAGAAGGGATCGGTGTCACCGCTCGGGCGGCGGATGGCGCTTCCGGAGACCGTCGGCGGCGCGCCGATCTCCTCGCGCGCGCGTTCGCTCGACCTCGAGATGAGCGAGGAGGAGCGAGGGACACGCATACGCGTTGCTTCGTCCGGAATCGAAGCCGACGTGTTGGTGGTTCGTCCGGACTGGCATGAGTCGCTCGGCGTCGTCATCCCGTGGTCGGCGAAGCGCTTCCAGTACACGAACAAGGACGTGGCACGTCCGGCCGAAGGGTGGGCGCGGTGGAAGGGCGAGAACTTCGAGTTCTCGTGGGGATGCCTCGACTTCGGACGCGGCAAGTGGCCGTACCGCACGCGCTGGAATTGGGGCGCCGGAGCAGGCGTGGTCGACGGCGTGACGGTCGGCGTGCAGGTCGGCGGGAAGTGGACCGACGGGACGGGCATGACGGAGAACGCGCTCGTTGTCGACGGCAAGCTCTCGAAGATCTCGGAGGACCTCGTGTGGGCCTACGACACCTCGAACTGGCTCCGTCCGTGGAGGATCCGCACGCCACGCTCCGACCGCGTCGACCTCACCTTCACCCCGATCCACGACAAGGCGACACGTCTGCAACTCGGCGCCCTGTCGCAGCGCGTCGATCAGTGTTTCGGGACCTACTCCGGACGGATCGTTCCCGATGGCGGGAGCTCGCTCCAGGTCGAGGGGCTGTTCGGCTGGGCCGAAGAAGCGACGTGGCGCTGGTAGCTACGCGCCGGTAGCGCCGTCGATCTGCTCGCGCAGGATGTCGGCGTGACCGTTGTGCCGCGCGGTCTCCTCGATCATGTGCGTGAGGACCCAGCGCAGGTTGAAGACCGACGCCGGGCCGCGCCGATTGCCGATGGTTCCGCGCGCGACTTCGTCGAGGTCCGCCGCATCGACGACGGCTCGCGAGCGAGCGCACGCCGCTTCGTAGGCCCCGATGACGTCGCCGGACGGCACGTCGAGCGGGATGGCCACGCCGGGAAGGACGCGTTCGTTGTCGATGGTTGCTCCCGCGAAGATCTCTGAGAACCAGTAGTCCTCGGCGAACGCGAGATGCTTCACGATGCCGAGGAGGTTCGTCCCGGAGTCGACGAGGACGCGGCGCATGTTCTCTTCCGACAGGCCGTCGAGCTTCATGAGCAGCGTCGTGCGATGGAAGTCCATCCATCCGCAGAGCATCTGCTTCTCGTCCCCGTCGAACGACGGTTCGCTCCGTTCCATGGCACGAGTATGCACGGATAACGCACACTGACGGCATGGCGGATGTGATGCTGAATGAGAAGCGCTCGCGGTTCGAGACGACCGTCGACGGCACGACGGCGTTCCTGACATACCACCGCAACGGCAAGCGGCTCGTGCTCATCCACACCGAGGTACCAGAGAGCCTCGAAGGGAAGGGTGTCGGCAGCGCGATCGTACGCTTCGCGCTCGACTACGCGCGCACGAACGACCTGACCGTCGTACCTCAGTGTCCCTTCGTGCGCGCATACCTCGAACGCCATCCGGACGAAGCCGCGACCCTCGACATCGCGGAGCCGTAGGTTCCGCTACGCGACTCGGACGCGCGACACCGTGAACGCGGTCGCGTAGAGCGCGGCTGCGACGAACAGGATCGCGGGACTCGGCGGCATCCACGGCACGACGTATGAGACCGTCAGCCCGATCCACACCGACGTGACGGCGACCCCTGCGGACAGCGCCATCGCGCGGAACGGACGGGCCGTGAGATGTCCGGCGGTTGCCGCGGGGGCGGCGAGCAGCCCCAAGAGCAGCAGCGCGCCGACGGCCTGCGTCGCTTCGGCCGCCGTGACGCCGATGAGGACCATGAACAGGTATCCGAGCGCGCGCACGGGGACGCCGCGCGACCGAGCGACGGCTTCGTCCAGCGAAGCGAAGAGCATCGGCCGTGCGATCGCCGCGAACACGAGGCACGCCACGACGGCGATCGTTGCAGCCGTCAACGTCGCCCCCGCGCTCAAGCCGAAGATCGAACCGAAGAGGACGGATACGCCTCCGGCGCTGTTCTGCGTCGCGTGCCGCGTCGTGAAGATCGAGAGGAAGAGCACGCCGAGCCCGAGCGTCCAGGCGAACACGCTCCCGATCACGACATCATCTCCACGTCCACGGGGGCCGAGCGCGGCGAGGAGGAGTGCCACGGCGATGGTCGCGGCAAAGAGACCGGCACGCGCGCCGAAGCCGAACGCCAGCGCACCGAGCGCGCCGGTGAACGCGACGTGGCTCAGGGCGTCGCCGGTGAAGACCTGCCCCCGCAGGACGACGAGGTATCCGACGAGCCCGCAGAGGATGGCGATCGCCGTGCCGGCGATGAAGGCGTGCTGCATGAACGAGTGCGTGAACATCAACGGTGAACCGTCCGGACGATCTGGCGTCCGCCGAGCGAACCGACGTAGGCGACGAACGCGAACGTCGTCACCCAGAATCCGATCGGATACGGCGTGTAGTACGCGACGCCGAGGCCGAGCCACGTGATGGCGACCGAGACGCCGACGGCGATCGCGATGCCGCGCCCCGGCCGCGTGCTGAGGGCCTGCGCCGTCGCGGCGGGAAGCACGAGCAGCGCGAAGACGAGGAGCGCTCCCGTGATCTGGCTGACCTCCGCCGCCGTGAGGCCGAGCACGACGAGGAACCCGACCGCGAGGAGCGTCACGGGGACCCCATTCGCGCTGGCCGTCGACGGGTCGACGGACGCGAAGAGGAGCGGGCGCCCGACGATCGCGATGAACAACGTTCCGCACGCTGCGACGATCAGCAGCGTCGTGACCTGTGTTCCCGTCACGCCGAGATAGCTCCCGAAGAGGAGCGCGCTCAGGCCGTTCAGGTTTCCGTGGTACAGCGTGACGAAGAGGAATCCTGCGCCGAGTGCGACCGCCTGCACGGTTCCGATCACGGCGGACTCCTCACTGAACCTCGTCGACCCGCTGCGGGGCACAAGTGCGATCACGAGCGCGCCGGCGGCGCAGAACGCGAAGAAGCCGTACAGAACGCCGACCCCGAGCAGCGTCGCCGCCGCGGCACCGGGGAATCCGATGAGCGCAAGGGTGTGTCCGGCGAAGGTCTGTCGTCGCACGACCATGAACCAACCGATGACGGCGGCGAGCACCGCGACGATGGTGCCTGCGCGCAGCGCATTGACCATGAAAGGGAAGTCGAAGAGTTGGCGGACGTCCGCTATGACGTTCCAGGTGAGGCGCGGCTCAGTGAGCATGCTCGTGCCGGTCACTGTGAACCGCGGGCGGCTCAGGATGACCGACGACGACGAGTCGACCATCAGACGCGCGCAGCACCTCGATCGGCGTGCCGTACAGGTTCGAGAGCGTCTCGCTCGTGATGACGTCCGCCGGTGAGCCGCAGATCGCGTGCCCGCCGGCCATGTAGATGACGCCGTCGAGATACTGAAGGATCGGATTCACGTCGTGCGCGACCAGCAGCACCGTGATGCTGCCCTCACGGCGGACGTCGTCGATCAAAGCCGCGACGGCCGCCTGGTTCGGAAGGTCGAGGCTGTCGAGTGGTTCGTCCAGCAGCAGCAGCGTCGGACGACGCACGAGTGCTTGTGCGATCAGGAGACGTTGCTGCTCGCCGCCGGACATCTCGCCGATCGGACGGTCTGCGTAGGACGAAGCCCCAACACGCTCGATCGCGTCGCGAACGCGTTGTGCCGCACCCGTCCGCCGGTCGAGGAACGGGAGCGGGAAGCCCCACCGGTGACCGTCCAGGCCGAGCCGGACGAGGTCGCTGCCCCGTATCCGTACTCCTGGGTCGAAGTTTCGGCGCTGCGGGAGGTAGGCGACCCGGACGTCGCTATGTCGCGGCGGGTGGCCGAAGACCGTGAGGCCTCCTTCCGCCACTGGAAGGAGGCCGAGGATCGCTTTGAGGAGCGTCGTCTTCCCGGCGCCGTTCGGACCGAGGATCGCCACGAACTCGCCGGGGTCGACGACGAGCGTTGCGTCGCACACGGCGTTGTGTCCGCCGAGCCGGACGTAGACCTGATCGAGTTCGATCGCGGTCGTCATCGTCCGGTCGCCTTGGCGAGTGCATCCCGCAGAACGGTGAGCTCGTCCGACTGCCACTCCTCGAACGACGCCGTTGCCGGACTCAGTGTTTCGGTGACCGTGGTTGTTGGGATGTTCGCGCGCTTGGCCGCGTCGACGAGGGCCTGCACGTCCGGCGTCGAGTTCTGCGCGTTGAAGACGAAGACCTTGAGCTCGCGCTGCGCGATCTGACGGTCGACGGTGGCCTTGTCCTGCGCGGTGGGATCAGTGCCCTCGCTGATCGCGGTCATATAGCGCGCCGGTGTGATGAGGTCGAGTCCGGTCGCCTCCGCGATCCCGACGAAGATGCTCTCCGATGCGCCGACGGGTGTTCCCGCGTACTTCGTCTTGATGTCTGCGAGGAGCCGGTGGTAGGTCGCGAGTCCGTTCTGCTCGAGATCCGTGTAGCGCTGCGCGAAGTACGACGCATCTTTGCGATCGACGCGCTTCAGGTCGGCGGTGATCCGCTTGATCACGTTCTCCACGTCCGCCGGGAAGTACCAGCGGTGCGGATTGTCACCTTCCTTCTTCCCGACGAGCTTGCCGACGTCGAGCGTGGCGCGTCCCTTCACGGGGTCGGCGGAAAGGAGCTTGTCCATCCACGCGTCGTAGCCCACGCCGTTCTCGATCACGAACGACGCCGAGGCGACCTTCCGTCCGTCGGCCGGTGTCGGTTCGTAGTCGTGGGGATCGGTATCGGGGTTGACGATGATGCTCGCGACGTCAACGCGGTCGCCGCCGAGCTGCGCGGCGAGGCTTCCCCAGAAATTCTCCGCCGCGACGACGTGGACCTTCGATGTGGAGGCGTTCGTGCGCGCCGCCGTTCCGTTGCTGCAGGCGCCGATGGTGAGGAGCAGGAGTGCTGCGAGTACCTTCTTCATGTCGCAGAGTATAATGAGAATCGTTCTCACTTGCCACAGGAGGCCGTATGGCTGAGTCCCGGTTCACAGCCGCGATCCGAACCGCCGGGTTGCGTCCGACTCGCTCGCGCGCCGCGATCCTCGCGGCGCTGGACCGCAGTCCTCGCGCGCTCTCGGCGCAGGAACTGTTCGTCGCGCTGCGGGGTTCGTCCGGCTCACCCGGACTCGCGACCGTCTACCGCACCCTGAGCGCGCTCGCGGATGCCGGGATCGTCGAGACGTTCCGGGAGGGCGACGAGGCCCTCTTCCGGCTCTGTGGCGACGAGCATCACCACCATCTCGTGTGCAACGGGTGCGGCCTCGTCGAGGAGATCTCCTCCGATGAGGTCGAGGCGTGGGTGGCGCGCGTCTCGCGGCGCCGGTCGTTCACCGTGACCGCGCACCGGGCCGACATCTTCGGCCTCTGTGCGAGCTGCCGTTAGAGCCGCAGGCTCTAACGGAGCGCGGGGGCTCGGGGGCGCAGCGCCCCGATCAGATCAGCTGCCGCCGGCCATGCGCTCGACGGCGCCCGCGAATTGCGTCGTATAGAGGTCGGCGTACAGGCCCGGCTGCGCGATGAGTTCCGTATGCGTCCCGCGCTCGACGATGCGTCCGTCGTCGACGACGAAGATCTGGTCCGCCCCGAGGATCGTCGAGAGGCGGTGCGCGATGACGACGGAGGTCCGGTTCGCGAGCGCCGCGTCGAGCGCGTGCTGGATGAGCGCTTCCGATTCCGAGTCGAGGCTCGACGTCGCTTCGTCCAAGATCACGATCGATGGCGCTTTGAGCAGCACGCGCGCGATGGCGAGGCGCTGCTTCTCGCCACCGGACAAGCGGTAACCGCGCTCGCCGACGACGGTGTCGAAGCCTTCGGGGAGCGACGCGATGAGGTCGTAGATCTGCGCGGCGCGGCACGCGTCGACGAGCTCGGCGTCCGTCGCTTCGGGGCGCGCGTACCGCAGGTTGTTGCGGATCGTGTCGTGGAACATGTGCGGGTCTTGTGCGACGACGCCGATCGCGGCACGGAGGCTCGCTTGGGTGACCGTCCGGACGTCGTGTCCGGCCACGGCGACCGAACCGGCGATCACGTCGTAGAGGCGGGGGATGAGCGCCGTGATCGTCGTCTTCCCCGCGCCGGACGGACCGACGAGCGCGACGGTATGTCCGGGCTTCGCGAGCAGGGACACGCCCTTGAGGACGTCGCCCGTCTTCTCCTCCTCGTCGAACTCGCCGACCATCTCGAGGGACGCGACCGACACATCCTTCGCGCGCGGGTAGCGGAAGGTCACGTCCTTGAACTCGATGGGCGGGGCGTCACGGACGACGAGCTCGGTCGCGTCCGGAGCGTCGGCGACCATCGGCGGGAGGTCGAGCACCTCGAAGACCCGTTCGAAGGATACGAACGACGTCATGAGGTCGACCCGCGCGTTGGTCAGCGTCTGGAGCGGCGAGTAGAGCTGTCCGAGCAACGTCGCGAGGGCGACCATCTTGCCGATGGTGAGCACGTGATGGATCGTGAAAACGCCGCCGACCCAGAAGACGACGGCCGTCCCGAACGCGGCGATCACGCTCAGCACGATGAAGAACCAGCGCGAGTAAACCGCGATGCGGATGCCCATGTCCCGGACATCGGCGGCCTTCGAGCTGAAGTCGTCACGCTCGGCGGCGGGTCGTCCGAAGAGCTTCGCGAGCATCGCGCCGGATACGTTGAACCGCTCCTGCATCGTCGCGTTCATGCTCGCGTTCAGGTTCATCTGATCGCGGCTGAGCAGCTGGAGGCGTTGTCCGACGCGTTTCGAGGGGAACAGGAACAACGGGAGGACGAGTAGCGCCAGCAGCGTGATCTGCCAGGACAGCACGAGCATCGCGCCGATCGTGACGCCCAGCGTGATCGCGCTCTGGACGACGGAACCGAGGGTGTTCGTTACCGCGTTCTGCGCGCCGACGACGTCGTTGTTCAGACGGCTGATCAAGGCGCCGGTCTGGGTCCGCGTGAAGAACGCGAGCGGCATCTGCTGCACGTGGTCGAAGAGCCCCACCCGCAGATCGAAGATGAGGCCTTCCCCGATGCGCGATGAAAGGTAGCGGGCCGCGAGCCCGATCAGCGCGAACAGGACCGCGACGACGAACCCAGCGATGGCGTAGTGGGCGACGAGTCTCGTGCTGTGATGCGCGAGGATCGCGCTGTCGATCAGCCCCTTAGTGATGAGTGCGGGAGCAACAGTCAGCAGGGACGAACCGACGAGTACCGCGAGGTAGATCGTCAGCGTCACCCGGTACTTCGCGGCCAGCTTCAAGGCGCGCCGGACGGTGCCCGGCGGGAGCTTGTAGCCCTTGGCGATCTCGCTTCGTCCGAAGCGTCCGTGCCACTGGATATTGGGTGGGATCACTCTGTGATTATCCGTCCATCGCGGACCCTGGACGGTTGCTGTAGCCTTACGGGCGAGGGTTCTACTGAGTTGGGTTTTGGTGCAACGCTTCAGATCTTTCTTTGCGGTTCCCTCCGCCGCCCGAAAGCGGCAATCTTGTCCGAAAGGAGGGAACGCGCATGTCCAACGGAACAGTCAAGTGGTTCAAGGACGACAAGGGTTACGGCTTCATCGCCGGCGAAGACGGAGTTGAAGTCTTCGTGCACTTCTCGGCCATCCAGGGCGAAGGCTTCAAGTCGCTCGCGGAAGGCCAGAAGGTGACCTACGACGTGCAGCAGGGCCCTAAGGGGCTTCAGGCTGCGAACGTCCGTCCGGCCTAACAACCGCGACAACAACCTCGGAACGGCTCGCCTTCGGGCGGGCCGTTTCGCTTTTCACTTGAAACACGTTTGACTTGAGACACTGGCGCGGGATGGCGAAGCGCGAGGCGTCTCCGGTAGCTCTGTCGCTCGATGACGCAGCACGTGCTTCGTCCGACCAGGTTCTCGCGAAGCTCGGTTCGAGCGTCGACGGTCTCGACGACGCGGAAGCGGCGCGGCGTCTCGAGGTCTACGGACCGAACGCGGTCCGGAGTCACGGGGCGCGGCCGCTCACCGTCCTCGTCCGGCAGCTCGCGAATCCGCTGCTGATCCTGCTCGTCTCGGCCGCCGGTGTGTCGTTCGCGGTCGGCCAGCGCACGGATGGCGCCATCATCCTGTCGATCATCGCGCTCTCCGTCGGGCTCGGTTTCATCAACGAATACCGTTCGGAGCTCGCGGTCGAAGCGTTGCACTCGCGCATCAGGCACCGGACGGTCGTCGTTCGTGGGGGCCGGACGACGCCGATCGACGTGACGGAGCTCGTACCGGGAGATGTCGTCCGGCTCAACATCGGCGATGTCGTGCCGGCCGATGTGCGCCTGCTCGACGTCAACGGTCTCGAGTGCGATGAGGCCGTCCTCACCGGTGAGTCGGTCCCGGCGGAGAAGTCAGCCGTGTCGGCGACGGACGAAGCGACGTCGTCGTGCGCGCTCATGGGAACCGTCGTGCAGAACGGCACGGCGACCGGTGTCGTCGTCCGGACCGGCCCCCTGACCGACTTCGGCAAGATCGCGGCGGGACTCGGCAGCCGCCCCGCCCAGACCGCCTTCCAGCGCGGACTCTCCGACTATTCGAAGCTGCTCGTCCGCGTCACGGGCGTTCTGTCGCTCTCGATCTTCGGGATCAACATCGCGCTGCACCGCCCGTTCCTCGACGCCGCTCTCTTCGCGCTCGCGATCGCCGTCGGCCTGACGCCGCAACTGCTCCCGGCGATCGTCACCATCAGCCTCTCGACCGGTGCACACCGCATGGCGCAACGATCGGTCGTCGTGAAGCGACTCGTCGCGATCGAAGACCTCGGCAACATCGAGATCCTCTTCACCGACAAGACCGGGACGCTCACCGAGGGACGGATCACCTTCGCGAAGTCCGTCGACGCGCACGGGAACGACTCCTCCGACGTGACGGCGTTCGGCCTCGTGTGCGGCGACGCGGTCGTGCGCGACGGAGCGGCCGTCGCCGGGAGCCAGCTCGACGTCGCGCTGTGGTCCGCCCCGAACGCCGCGGCTCTCGCAGGCCGCTTCACGAAGCTCGCCGACGTCCCGTTCGACTACGAGCGCCGCCTCGTCTCGGCCCTCATAGCCGACGCAACCGGTCACCGGCGCATCGTCTGCAAGGGCGCGCCGGAGTCGGTGCTCGCCCGATGCGCAACCGTCCCGGACGACGCACGCGCGACCCTCGACGCGCTCTTCGACCAGGGCGCGCGCGTCGTCGCCGTGGCGAGCAAGGAGACGTCACAGTCGTCGATCACGGCGAGCGACGAACACGGCCTCACCCTCGCCGGATTCCTGACCTTCGTCGACCCGCCGAAGCAGGACGCAGCGGCGTCCATCGACCGGCTCAACAGGCTCGGGATCGTCGTCAAGATCGTCACCGGCGACAACGACCGCGTCGCGAGGAAGGTCTGCGAGACCCTCGGCATGCCCGTCGATGGTGTGTTGACGGGCGACGAGATCGAGAAGCTCAGCGACGCGCAGCTGCTGGCGGCGATCGCGCATACGACCGTATTCGCGCGCGTGGCGCCGGATCAGAAGTCGCGGATCATCCGCGCGCAGCGCGGCCTGCACAAGGACGTCGCGTTCCTGGGCGACGGCGTGAACGATGCCGTGGCGCTGCACGATGCCGACGTCGGGATCTCCGTCGAGTCGGCCGCCGACGTTGCGAAGGACGCCGCCCACATCGTGCTGCTCACGAAGGACCTCGGTGTTCTCGCGGACGGCGTCGTCGAGGGACGCCGCATATTCGCGAACACCATCAAGTACGTCCTGATGGGGACATCCTCGAACTTCGGGAACATGTTCAGCGCGGCAGGCGCGTCGCTCTTCCTGAAGTTCCTCCCGATGCTCCCGACGCAGATCCTCCTCAACAACTTGCTCTACGACGTGAGTGAGATGACGATCCCATCGGACGAGGTCGACGAGGAGCTCCTGGAGCGCCCGGCGCAGTGGGACACCCGATTCATCCGGCGTTTCATGCTCTTCTTCGGTCCGATCAGTTCGATCTACGACTTCCTGACCTTCGGTGTGATGATCTTCGTGTTCCACGCCGGTCCGATGCTGTTCCACACCGCGTGGTTCGTCGAGTCACTCTCGACGCAGACGCTCGTCATCTTCGTCATCCGGACGCGGCGCGTGCCGTTCACGCGCAGCCGCCCGAGCACGCCGCTCGCGGCCACCACGATCGGATGCGTCCTCGTCGGCGTGGCGTTGCCGTTCTCCCCGCTCGCGCACGTGCTCGGCTTCCGGACGCTGCCGTGGGCGTTCCTGCTGATCCTCCTCGGGATGATCGCGACGTACCTCATGCTCGCCGAGCTCGGGGTCGCATACTTCTTCCGTCCGGTGGCGGAGGCGCCGCCGCTCGAGCGGCGACTCTCTCGTCGCGAGCGACGCGTGAACCGCCGGGCGGAGCGTTGGACGCGCGGGCGCAGGATCTGACGGGCCGATGACCGTGCGCGGCACGGATGCCGCTCGTGGTCCCGTCCCGATTCGTCCGGCGGGTGGGCGGCCTACGGTCCGAAGCGATGGTCAACATCGCCTCGCGCCGGCGGGTCAAGCGGGCGATCGTCGCGGCGATCGTCGTGATCGGCGCGTGCTGGGGAGGCGCGGCCGCGCTCGGGGCGCAAGACCCCGGGCACGGCGAGCCTCATCCCGCGATCTGCACTCCGCCGCCGCCACCGCCGAAGGTGAGCGGCGACGCGTTCGTGTTCACGACGTACCGCTGCCCCTGATCGGACGTTGCACGATCAGTACCCGGACGAGTAGCCGCTGCTCGTGGGTGCCGGGGTGCCCGTGGGTGCAACAGCGCCGGCGGTGAAGAAGAATGCGCCCTGCATGCCCATCGACCGGTGGAACTTGCAGTAGAAGGGCACCGTTCCGCTCGATGGCAACGTGAAGGTGACGGTCTTCGTCTGATCGGGCTGGAGCGTCTGGTCGACGTGCAGGGAGTCGATCGTGAAGGTGTGCGCGACCTTGCCGTCGTTCTTGAGCGTCACGGTCAGCGCCGCGCCCGGCTCCGCCTTGATGAAGGTCGGGTCGAAGTAGAAGTTGTCCTGCTCGAGCGAGACCTTCGTGTCCATCGCGATGTCCTTCGTCCCGTGGTTGTTCACGGTCCCGGAGAGGGTGACGGGCGGCGAGGCTGCCGGCACCGCCGAGACTTCGGGCGAGGCGCTCGTGACCGATGACGACGTTCGTTTCAAACAGCCGCTCGCGACGAATGCCGCGATCAGCGCGGCGATGGCGATGGCCCTCATTTGGCCCTCCTCTGTGGGATGGTGTTCGATGTGGATACGGCGTGGGAGAGCGAACGGATTGGCCATCCGATGAGCCGCTTCGGACGTATCAACTGATGTGGGCAGCTACGGACGAGGCTCTGCTCGCCGGCATCGCGTCCGGCGATCCCGATGCGACGAAGGCCTTCGTCCAGCGCTTCCAGCGGCAGGTGTTCGGGTTGGCGGTCGTCGTGCTCGGAGGTGATGCGAGCGCGGCCGAGGACGTGGCACAGGAGGCATTCGTGCGGGCGTGGCGGTACGCGGCGAATTACGACGCGCGGCGGGGCAGCGTCCCGACGTGGCTTCTGACGATCACGCGGAACCTTGCGATCGATGCACTGCGTCTCCGTCGTGTCGACCCCGTCTCACCCGACGTCATCAACGCGATGCACCTCGTATCCAACGAGCCCCGACCCGACGAACGCGCCGCGGCGAACGACGACGCCTTGCGCCTGCGGGCCGCGATCGCGCAACTCCCGATCGAGCAACGCCGGGCGATCGTGCTCGCCGCCTTCCACGGACGCTCGGCCCGGGAGGTCAGCGAAGCCGAGCAGATCCCGCTCGGCACGGCGAAGACGCGGATCAGGACGGCGATGCAGCGCTTGCGTTCCGACCTCGCCGACGGGAGGGAGGTGTGACGTGGGCGACCTGACGTGCGCCGAGGCCGCGGAGCTCGTTCCGGAGCTTGCGCTCGGCGTCCTCTCCGGCCAGGAACGCGACGATGCCCTCCGCCACATCGAAGCTTGCGCCGAGTGCCGGCTCGAGCTCGAGGCCTTCTCGCGTATCGGTGACGATCTGTTGCGCGTCGCGCCGGCGGCCGAGCCGCCGTCCGGCTTCGAGGATCGCGTGCTGGAACGGATCGTTCGGCCGCGTCCCGCGACCAGGAGCCGGCGGTGGATGGTCGCCGCGGCGGCCGTGGCCGCGCTCGTCGTCGGTGTCGCGTCCACGTACGCGATCGGCGCCCACGATCGTCATCTCGCGCATGAGTACGGCGAGGTCCTCGGGACACTCCACGGCACGTCTCTCCGTAGTGCGGTCCTTCGCGACGTGCGCGGCACCGTCGACGGCCAAGCCGTCGCGTACGAGGGGCATCCGTCGTGGGTCTTCGTCGCTGTGGAACACGGCACCGCCGATGGCGACACGACGATCAGACTCGTCGGTTCGTCCGTCCGCTCCGTGCGGGGCTTGCGGCTTGCGCGCGGACACGGCGCGCTCGGCACCGTCGTCGCCGGTGACGTCACCGACGTACGGAGCATCGAGGTCGTCGACGCGAGCGGACGCATGCTGCTCCGCGCCGTCTTCTCGCACCGCTCCTAGCGGCCGTCGATCGCCGCTCGTCCACCGACGACATCCGATGTGATCAATCCGTCGACGCCGAGCGCCACGAGCGTGCGTAGCCGCTCGAGATCGGCATCGAGCCAGACATTCACCTCGAGACCGCGCGAGCGGGCTTCGTCCATGAAGGTCTCGTCCGCCATCGTGTCGTACGGGTGGACGATGCGGTGCTCGTGCTGCTCGACGGCATCGAGCAGATCGCGTACGGGCCTTCGCGACAGGTAGAGCATGGCTGTGCCGATCGCGGGTTCGCGCTCGCGGACGAGATCGATACACCCGAAGTCGAAGCACGAGATGAGGACATCGTCACTGTGGCCGCGGTCGGCGAGCGTCTCGAGGACGAGTTCGGTGACGCGCTGTGTGGGATCGAAGCTTGGGTCGCGCGGGAAGTTCTTGACTTCGATGTTCACGCGCATCCCGGTGCACTCGTCGAGCGCCGCGGCGAGATCCGGGATGTGTGTTGGGAGGTCCGCGCGTCGGACGTCGGCGATGGCTCGTCCGTCGGCGAGGGAATGGTCGTGGACGACGACGAGCCGGTCGTCGGCCGTCCGTCGGACGTCGAGCTCGACGCCGTCGGCGCCGAGCGAGCGGCAGCGCTCGAACGATCCGAGGGTGTTGATCGTGCGCTCGTCGCCGTGCCCGAAGAGCAACGTCTCGTTTGCCGTCCGTCGGTCGGTCGTGCCCATGTCGTGTACCTGCGGTCCTCGTCGTCTGAGGTGGCCGTACAACCTTACGAGGTCGACTCGCGGATCCCGGCTTCGGTGTGCGGGAACCGCGCGACCAAGTGGTGTTCCAGCTTCGCGAGGAGGTCGAGCAGCTGTTGTTGTTCGGCGCCGTCGAAGCACGACAGGACGTCGCGCTCGAACGCGTGCACCGTTGGAAGCAGGCGCTCGACGGTCGCGCGTCCCCTCCGCGTGAGCACGACCACGCGCCGCCGGCCGTCGGTCCTGTGTGCGCGCCGCTCGACGAGCCGTCGTGCCTCGAGCGTGTCGAGGAGACCCGTGATCGTCGGACGGGACACGACCATGCGCTCGGCGATCGTCGACGGTGCGAGCGGTCCGTCCGCACCTTCGAGGATCGTCAGGACGTTGAACGCGCCGAGGGACGGGACGCCGTGCGAGGCGAAGAGCGCCGTCAGCGCCGCCTGCACGGTGCCGGCGACGACGCCGAAGTTCATGAAGCACTCGGTCGCGAGCGGGGATGCGTCCGGGAACTCGTCTTCGAATCCCGGCGCGACGCGGACGAAGGGCGGCGGCGTTGACATCTCGTCTGATTATAGTTAGGCTCCTAACTACTTGTCAGGGATGGATGGAAGGAGAGGACGATGGGCCACCCGAACGAGCAGTTCGCACGGGACGCATATGCGGCGATCGCACAGGCCGACGTCCCGTGGATCGTGGAGCACACGCACCCGGACGTCGTCTTCTTCCAGGGCGGCCGCTTCCCGACGGCGGGGCGGTACGAGGGCAGGGATGCGCTCCTCGGTCACTTCATGGAGTTCATGCAGCTCGTGGAAGGGAACTTCTCGATCGAGCTCCACGACGTCCTCGCGAACGATGACCACATCGCCGCCCTCATCGCCGTGAAGATCGGCAAGGACGGACGCGAGCTCGTCTTCAACGAAGCCCATGTGTGGCACGTCAAGGACGGGCTGATGACCGAGATGTGGGCGCTTCCCGTCGATCCGTACACGGTCGACGAGTTCTTCGCGGCGTAACACTCCCGGCGCTTGGACGTCTCCAACGCAAAGCAACAGACTGTCGGCATGCTCGAGATGAGGCCGAACTGCGAACGTTGTAGCGCTGCGCTTCCGCCCATGGCCAAGGACGCGTGCATCTGCAGCTTCGAGTGCACGTTCTGCGCGTCGTGCGCAGCCGACATGAACGCGACGTGTCCGAACTGCGGTGGCGAGCTCGTGCCACGTCCGGCACGGATCGTCTGAGTGCAGCTCGGCGAGACCTACCGCATCGTCCCCGGACGCGCAGTACCGCGAGAGGTCAACGCGCAGCGCGCGAACAACAACCTCGACGTCGCGGTGCACGATGGCCGCCGCTACCTCGTCTGGCGGACGGCTCCCATCCACTTCGCGTCACCGAAGACGATGCTCTACGTCGTCTCGACGGACGACCCGCGCGGCGATTGGCGCTACGAGACCGAGGTCTCGCTCGGCCGTGATGTCCGAGAGCCGCGCTTCCTGTCGTGGGACGGTCGCCTCTTCCTGTTCTTCACGACCCTCGGACGCACGGCGCACCTTTTCGAACCCGATCGCATCCATCTGATGGAACGGGTCGGCGACACGTGGACGGATCCGCGACCGATCTCGCCGCCCGGCTATCTCGCGTGGCGCCCGCGCGTGCTCCGCGGGCGCCCCGTCCTCACCGTCTACGGCGGTGGCGGCGCGATCTACACGACCGATGCCGAGCCGACCGGCGTCGAGCTGTGGACGACGACCGACGGATCGACGTGGGGACCGATCGATCCGTCCCGCAGGGTCGCGCACGTCGGCGGGAGCGAAACGGAGATCATCGACGCACCGGGCGGCGGGTTCGTCGCCGTGACGCGCAAGGAGGGACCGTACGGCGGATGGGGGAGCGACGTGTGCCTCGTCCCGGACGATCTGGTGTCACCCTGGGAGCGCCACAGCTTCCCGATCAAGCTCGACTCGCCGTTCGCGTTCCGCCACGACGACGGCGTGTATCTGGTCGCGCGACGGCAGCTCGCCAACGGCGGACGGTTCGACCTCGGATGGTCGAAGCCCGACGTGCAACGCCGGACGAAGCTCTACCAAGCGATGTACTGGCTGACGCGCAAGCGCACGTCACTTTGGACGATCGAGACCGATCCCGTTCAGGTGCGGTGGCTCACCGATCTTCCGTCGCGCGGCGACACGTGTTTCCCGGCCGTGGTCGGCGAAGGCGCCGGACGATTCACCGTGTACAACTACTCGTCGCCCATCGACGGTCGGGACCGCCGGTGGGTCTCCGGACAGCTCGGCCCGACGTGGATCTACGCGACGGAACTCGAGCTCAGCGGATGATCTCGTTCACGACAGAGGTGTCGATCGAGCGGCCGATCGATGACGTGTTCGACGTGCTCGTCGACTTCGAGCGGTATCTCGCACGCTGGGCCGCAGGTCCGAGCGGAGTTGTCAGGGAGACGGAAGTGCCCATGGGTCTCGGTTCGCGCTTGACGGTGACCGCACGTGTGGGGCCGCTCCGCGTCCACTCGCCCTACGAGGTCACGCTCTTCGAGCGACCACTGCGCTTCGGCGGACGTGGCAGCGCCGGACCCGTCCGTTTCGATGAGATGTACGTGCTGACGGCGACGCCTGCGGGGACAGATGTCGCCCAGACGATCAGCGCCGTCCCGCGAGGGCCATTCCGCTTGATCGAACGCTTGGTGGACCGTCAGCTTCGTCGTCTGATCCGAGCCGACCTCGACCGCTTCCGCGATCTCGTCACGTCGCTCTAGGTTTCGAACGAAGGCCCGGGTCGCACGGACCCGGGCCTTCGTGAAGTGGGTAGCGAGATCGCTAGGAGTCGGACGGTTCTCCTGTCGACGGGTCGAGGAGCAGATGACCGTTGTTCGCGTGCGAGAAGTCGAACATGTTGACGAGCGTTCCCGCCTTCGCGTCGTACGAGCTGTCGCCGATCCGTCCGAGGTTCCAGTTGTCCTCGATGAAGCGGAGGATCGACGACTGATCGGTCACCGAGTGGTCGACGTAGTTCTGGCGCGCCCACGGTGAGACGACGAGGAGCGGCAGACGCGGACCGTAGCCGCAGCGGTCCTGGTAACCGCCGGCGGGTGCGCTCGTGCCGCACTGCGCCGCTCCGGTGAGCTGATCCGCGGTCCCCTGCGACTGGTTGACGATCGGGCTCATCTGGTGGTCGTACCAGCCGTCGGAGTCGTCGTAGGCGATGACGACCGCCGTCGACTTCCAGTCCGAGAGGTTCTGCAGCTTGTTGATGGTGTCGACGAGGAACTGCTGTTCGTCGACGGGGTCCGAGTACGCAGCGTGTCCGTCCTGGTAGCCGGCGGCCTTCAGGAAGCTCACCGCGGGCAGGTTGCCATCGTTCGCGGCGGTCCAGAAGTCGGCCAAGTCGTACTGGTGGTGGGCCTGATCGGTCTGTCCGATCTTGTCCGGCGACGAGGGCGGCAGGTGGTGGGGGTTCGCCGTCGACGCGTAGTACTGGAACGGCTCGTGATGCGGGATGTAGTCGGCCTTCGTGCCCCACGGGTTCGCGCCGGTCTTGCCGGTGCCGCCGAGCGCCGCGCCGACGTTGTGCGTCGAGCCGCAGACGGCCTTCGCGCCCGTCGACGGATCGTACGCGGTCGTCGGACGGAACCCGCCCTCGAAGAAGCCCCATGTGACGTTGTTCGTGTTGAGCAGGTCGCCGACATTCTTGCCGGTCATCTGCACCTGGTCACGGCTCGAGCAGTCGTCGCCGAGCGGCTGCGGGTCGCCGATCACCGAACCGTTCTCGATCTCACCGTTGAGCGAGCTCGTTCCGGGCGTCGCCGTCGCGCCGACGCCGTGCGTCTGACCGGACACGAGGTTGAGCGCACCGGGCGACGATGGGCCGAACGTGGTCCCGTAGCTGTTGTCGCTCATCGCGAAGCGCTGCGCGTAATTCCAGAGCGCAGTGACGGAGTTGCCGTCGTAGTAGTCCATAACCTGCTTCGGGTCGCAGGGTGATCCGGTCGGGCTCTTGCCTGACGAAGCACCGACCGTCTCCACGAACTTGTCCATCAAGCCTTTGTCGAAGGCCTTCTGCTCGTCGCCGTAGCTGTGGTCCTGGTCACAGGTGAGGAGTTCGGCGGGCGTGCGGCCGAGGCGCCGCGGCTGCGCGCTGTTGGTGTTCGCGGTGAGCAGGTTGTCGTTCAAACCATTCACCGAAGGTGTCGCGTCGGAGCCTTTGAAAGCCGGTTCGCCGTTCGGATCCTTCGCGTTCGGATACGTCGCGAAGTAGTGATCGAAGCTGACGTTCTCCTGGAAGATCACGACGAGATGCTGGATCGGTTCCGTCTTCTTGGATGCGTCACCTGCAGCGACGCCGCCGGTGCACGCCGCAGCGAGCAGTCCGGCGATGAACAACACAGCGATGGGCAACCTCCGCTTCACGATTCCCTCCTTGGGCGAGCGCTGACGCCGCGAAGGTAGGAAACGGTGGTGAGTGGAAGCGGAGCGCTCTGTGACGTGAGTGTGAACGGAACGTTTCGTTGTCCCAAGTGGCAACGGTGTTGTTGTCCCAAGTGGCAAAATGGCGCTGTGGTTGACGAAGCCCCGCGGGCAGCGGGCTTCGAGCAGGAATGGCAATTCGCCCGGGTGCGACGGACGGCATCGTCAAACGCCTCGTCGGGCTCCAGGATCTCCTCGGTGGTCCCCAGGACGCGGTCGTCGCGATCGGCCGGCTGCACGATCTCGCGGTCACGTCGGACAACTTGCCGCTCGAAACGGTGTTCGCGATGGGACGGCTCGCCGAGCGCCGTCGCGAACGGCTCGGCGATATCACCGAACGCGTTCAGCCGGCACTTGAGGCCGCCACGGCAAAGCGTTGGAAGCGCTTGCGCAAACGGATGGACGCGGCAGCGCCTGACGTTCCCACGAACGTCCACACCACGGCCG
>Ga0307469_10000247_pt1 | contig 20836 bp, 18 predicted proteins | sample atmos_gasesAM2C__FD_203084 | JGI IMG/M metagenome (GOLD analysis project Ga0307469, IMG submission 203084) | Hardwood forest soil microbial communities from Morgan-Monroe State Forest, Indiana, United States - atmos_gasesAM2C_515 | ecosystem: Environmental > Terrestrial > Soil > Temperate...
ATGAGCGACAGTCCGGCGGCCACCAGGAACAAGGAGCTCGCCCCCGCGAGCCCGTTCAAGAACTGCAACAGAATGGCGGAGCCGCTCACTCCTTGCGCAACGCGCGGACCTCCTGATCGGAGGGTTGAACCTTCGCGCCATCCGCGTAGTGCCAGTTGACCATCACGCCCTGGCCGCCTCGCTTCGCGAGCTGGCCGACGTAGGCGCCCATGGTCGACTGGTGGTCGATCGGCCGCCACAGGATCGCGCCGAAGGGAGTTTCCATCTGCAGCCCTTCGAGGGCGGCGATCAGCTTGTCGGCGTCGAGCGAGCCGGCTTTCCTGATGCCGTTCGCGACGGCGTACAGGGCAGAGTAGCCGACCACCGAGCCCAGGCGCGGGTAATCCTTCCAGCGCTTCTGATAAGCGTCGCGGAACTTGCTGTGCTCGGGCGTGTTGATTTCGCCCCATGGATAGCCGGTGACCCACCAGCCTTCGGGGGTCTCGTCCTTGAGCGGGTCGAGATACTCCGGCTCCCCGCCGAGCAGGTTGACCACCGCGGCGTTCTTGAACAGGCCGCGCGTATTGCCTTCGCGCACGAATTTCTGCAGATCCACGGCGAACAAGGCGCTGAAGATCGCGTCCGGCCTGGCCTCGAGCAGCGCCTGCACGAGCGCGCCGGCGTCGATCTTGCCGAGCGGCGGTGCTTGCTCGGCGACAAACTCGACGCCCGGCTGCGCCCCGGTCAGCAGCTTCTTGAACGAGGCGGCTGCGGACTGCCCGTACTCGTAGTTCGGGACCACGATCGCCCAGCGCTTTTTCTTCAGCCTGGCGGCCTCGGGCACCAGCATCGCGACCTGCATGTAGGTCGAAGGCCGCAGGCGGAAGGTGTAGCGGTTGCCGTTCTCCCACACGATCTTGTCGGTGAGCGGCTCGGCTGCCATGAACACGACTTTGCGCTGTTGCGCGAGATTCGCGACCGCAAGCCCGACGTTCGAGGCGAAAGTCCCCATCAGCACCATCACCTGCTCGCGCGAAATCAGCTCTTCAGCGACCCGCACCGCATCGCCGGGCGTGCCGCTGTCGTCGCGCGACACCACCTCGAGCTGGCGGCCGAGCACGCCGCCGGTGCGATTGACTTCCTCCAGCGCCAGCTGCCAACCCTTCTTGTAGGGCTCGAGGAACGCCGGGAAGACCTTGTAGCTGTTGAGCTCGCCGATCTTGATGCTCTGACTTTGCCCGAAAGCATTGCTATTGACTGATATAAACAAACAAGATATCAGTATCTTGTAATTCATTCTTCTCTTTCTACTTTAGCTCCGCGATCCGGCCTGATCTTGTCGGTGCCTCCAGGAAAAATCCGCCAGAACTCCCTGCGCACCAGGCTCGCAAGCGTCGCGCTCTTGTTCAGGCCGTGATAGCGCGCCACGGCCTCGAGCATCGCCAGATCGCGGGCGGTCGCCGAAAAAGTGCTCACCTTGGTTTTCTGCATTGCACGAATACCGTTCAGCGATATTTAAATATTATATAAACTTTATACACCGGGCCAGGGATCTGTCAAGAGGGGAGAAGCGCCTTTACGCGGATCTTGAAAAAAGCGCGCCGGGCGTACGCAAAAAAGCTGAGACCTTTCGAATCACTAATGAAATGGGCTGAGGCCTATTGCGGACATCTGAACTTGGTGGGAGCATCCGCGCGACCCCTTGCGGCACGTTTCCACACGACCTCGGAGGCATTCATGTTCAGCTTTCCCCCCCTGAAGCGCTGGCAGGGTTTCGCCCTGCTGCTGTTGACGATACCGGTTCCGACGTTCGCGGCAGGAATTGATTTGCTGAATACCCGGAGTTTCCAGGGAGGGCCGATCAACAACGAGACCGTGGGTCAGCTCACGGTCAAGTGGGTCTACCAGACAGCACCCGACACGGGAACGGCAAGTAATGCCCAGGGGAGCATCTCGTCGACTCCAGCGGTCGACGGGCGGTATCTCTACTTCAATGACATGTCCGGCTTCCTGACGAAATTGGATCGCTTCACCGGGAAGCTCGTCTGGAGAAAGAACTATGTGAACGATCTGTCGGCGCCGGGTTTCGTGGTCAAGAGCTCGCGCAACACGCCGCATGTCAAAGGCGACCTGCTCATCGTCGGCAGCAACATGGGGCTGACCGACCGCCTTTGCCGGATGACAGGGGGCACGCCGAGTGCGCTGGGTTGCGCTTCCGGAGATGGCGCCATCGTGCTCGCGATCAACAAGAACAGCGGCCAGGTCGTCTGGCGAGCGAAGGCCGAGACGCATCCTTCGTCGAAGGTCACCGGATCGATCAGCGGACACGGCGACACGATCTTCGTGCCGGTCGGAAACTGGGAAGAAGACTGGGCCAGGGCCTACCCGAACATCTTCGTCGAGCCGATCAACCCGGCCTCGCACTATCCGTGCTGCTCCGCGCGAGGCAGCCTGGTCGCCATGGATGTGAATACAGGGAAGATTCTCTGGAAGCGGCATACCAACATCGGCAATGACCCCGATCAGGAGCTGTCGCCGGCGCTGAGAGCGCTGCTGGGGCCGAAAGGATCCTTCGGCACTTCGACCTACGGCCACAATCCGACGGTCGATGTGGCGAGGCGCCAGGTCTACGTCGCCACCGCGCAGACGACCACGGCACCTCAAGTGGCTCAGGACTGCGAACAGGCCCGGCGCAGGAGCGGCGATCCCAACGCCAACATCCCGGGTTTACCTGCCGGCGTGACCTGCAACAACCTCAACGAGAAGCTGCATATCTACGCGAACGCGATGTTCGCGGTCGACATGGATACCGGGCGCGTCAACTGGGTTTATTACGCTCACAAGTACGACGCCTGGAATCACGCGTGCGGCGCGCCGGACCTGTACGGCTGGTCGACTGTGGTTCCCGCGCTCTTTCCAGTGCCGATCTCGAACGGAACCGCCAATTGCACCCAGACGCCCATCGGGCCGGACATGGGATTCGGCCAGCAGCCGAAGCTCGTTCGCAACGCCAAGCTCGCCAACGGGAAACGGGGCGACGTGGTGGTCGGCGGCAACAAGGACGGCAGGCTGTTTGGGGTCGATCCCGCCACGGGGAGAAAAATCTGGGAGACCAACGTCGAGCCCGGCGGCGTTTACGGCGGATTGCAGTTCGGGCTTGCGGCCGACGATGGCAAGGTGTTCTTCGGCACGACCAATTCGCGCAACAACGGCAGAAACGTCAGAACGCCCTACGTCCCGGTCACACGCTTCCTCGATATCAACGGCTTTACCGCGCTCGGCTTGAAAACGGGTCCCTTCGTGAAGCGCGATGCGGCGCTGCCCTCCGAGTACCCGTCTCCGTCGAATATAGATCTGCCGTTCCCGGGCCCGAACATCATCTACGGGATCAACGACTACCCCAATGTCTTTCCCGACCCGGACGGAATTGGCGGCCCGCCCAGCTTCCTGAAAGGCCCCGCCAGCGGCCCGGTCGAGCTATGGACGCTGGTGAATCCGCCCTCCGACGTGAGCGCCGATGGCGTCAACGTCATCAACGATCACGGAAGCCTCCGGACGATCGACGGCATGGTGCATGCCGTGGATGCCGGCACGGGAGAGATCCTGTGGCAGCGGCCTGCGTACGACGGTATCAAGGGCACTCTGGGCACCGGGCAGGCCTTCGGCACGCTCACCGTCGGCAACGGAGTCGTGTTCATCGGCTATCAGGACGGCAAGGGAACCATGGTCGCCCTGGACGCCGAGTCTGGAAGGAAGCTCTTCGAGTTTCATAACCAGATCAAGCTCGCCAACGGCTCGCTGATGCAGTCGGGCGCTATCGAAGGCGGACCCCAGGTTGTTGGCAACATGGTCTATTGGGGTGTCGGCGCGGAGAGCGGAGGTTTGTTTACAAATGCGGCCGGGGTTAACGTCAACGCGGGAAGCCGCATGTTCGGATTCGCATTGATGCACGATGGCGAGGACGGTTCCGAAGATCGCGAGCAAACGTCTGAATAACCCCGGACACTACCTCAGGCCGCCTTGCGTTCGGGAGGCAACTGGTTCAGGCAACGCCAGATCCATAATGCGGTGAGCTTCTCCTGCACGCCGTTCTGCGCCAGGCGCTGCGCGAGCGCGCCGAAGTCGACCTGGTCGAGCGGCTGATCCTGGTTGAAGCAGGAGAAGACGTAGCTCGTCTTGCCGGTCTGCGGGTCGACGTGCGGCTGCAGGCACTGGGCGCAGATCTCCTTCATCATGCATTGCATCGGGCTGTTGATTGAGCCGATCGCGACATGGCTCGGTTTCAGATATTCCCTTAACGCCTCGTGTCGAGCCTCGGCCACCGCGGCCATCATGCTGTCCGAGCCGATGGCGATGATGCGGTCGGCCGCGCTGAAGGGGATCGGCTGCGTGCCGAGCGCGCCCGAGGCGTAAGCGCGCATGCCCTGGACGATGTTGCCGACGACGGACCGGTCCTGCGGCCGTCGCGGCGCGAATCCCGGCGGCTCGTCGCAGCACCAGACGACGACGTCGGAAGACGCCTCGATGTCCTCGATCCGATAGCGGTCCGACATCTGCTTGTAGCCGGCGAAGTAGATCACCTTCGAGCCCGCCGCCCGCAAGGCGCGGCCGATCGAGAACAGCACGGCGTTGCCCAGGCCGCCGCCGGCGAGCACGACGTTTTCGCCGCGCGGAATCTCAGTCGGCGTTCCGGTCGGACCCATCAGCACCACCGGCTCGCCGGGACGCAGGTAGGCGAGCAGGTCCGCCGAGCCGCCCATCTCCAGCGCGATCACCGAGATGAGGCCCTTTTCCCTGTCCACCCAGGCGCCGGTGAGGGCGAGCCCTTCCATCGCCAGCGTGGTCCCCGGCACACGCTGCGCCAGGGTCTCGAAGTTCTGCATGCGGTAGAACTGCCCGGGATGGAAGCGCCGCGCCGCGACCGGCGCGCGCAGCACGACTTCAACGATGCGCGGCGTCAACCTGCGGACTTCGTGCACCACGGCGCGCAGGTCGCGATTGAGCCTCGCCAGGAAAGCCGTGTCGTCCATGGCAGAAGAGGGCTGTTTCATCGAAACAACCCGGCTGACCACCGGATAGCCTTGCTTCGCGCTGCCCATCGCCTTGACGACGTTGCCGAAGTAGGAGGGGTGAAGGTCGCCGAAGAAGCTCATGAAGCGCCCGTCATCGCGCCGATGCAGAAGCACGTCGGGGTGCAGCGGCTTCGCCGCATGGCGCTCCGGCTTGAGCGGCCGGCCTGCCTCGTCGCAAGCCTGGAAGTATTTTCCGTCGAGCGCGAGGCTCACCCCTTCCTCTCGCGCGAGCACGGTGTTGGGCTGCGTGCCGGCCGCGATCAGCACCGATTTGGCGGGCAGGCGAATTCCATTTTGAAAGGCGACTGCATTGGCATGGCCATAAGGGTCGACCTCGATGCGCTCCGGCGTGAGGCGCTCGGCGAAAACGATTCCCTCCTCGAGCGCCTTGCCGACCTCTTCGTGGTTGAGGGTATAGGAGGGGCTGTCGACCAGACGCCGGCGGTAGGCGATCGTCACGCCTCCCCAGGACTTCAGCAGCCCGAGACGTTCCTCCGGGCGCGCTGCGCGCAGCGCTCTCGCGTGGGCCAGGAACTCGTCGGCGATCTGCCGCTCCTCGGCGCTCCAGGCGATGTCGGCGCCGAGCTGCTCGTAGCGCGCCAGGAACTTTTCGACCTGAACTGCGTAGTAGGCCAGCGACTCGGTCGCGGTGTCGATCGCCGTCAGGCCGCCGCCGACGACGACGACCGGCAGCCGGATCTGCAGGTTGGCGATCGACTCGCGCTTCGCCGCGCCGGTCAGCTGCAGCGCCATGAGGAAGTCGGAAGCGGCGCGCACGCCGCGCGCAAAGCCGTTCGGGATTTCGAGCACGGTCGGCCGGCCGGCGCCGGCGCAGAGCGCGACGTGGTCAAAACCGCCGGCGAAGGCGTCCTCCACGCTCAGGGTGCCGCCGAAGCGCACGCCGCCAAACATCGCGAACTGGCGCCGCCGCTCGAGCAGCAGGCGGATGATCTTGAGAAAATTCTTGTCCCAGCGCACGGTGATGCCGTACTCCGCGACGCCGCCGAAGCCGGCCATCACGCGCCGGTCCAGCTCCTCGCGCAATTGCCTTATCTCTTTGACAGGCTGGAAAGGCATCCGGTTGCCGAGCGGGTCGACACCGGACAACGCCGGCTCCAGCGGCTCGATCTTCAAGCCGTCGATCGCGACCACGGTGTGGCCGTCATTCATGAGGTGGTGCGCCAGCGTGAACCCGGCCGGGCCGAGCCCGACCACAAGGATTCTTTTCCCGGTTGCCGGTTTTGGATAAGGGCGACGAATGTCGAAGGGGTTCCACCGCGTCAGGAGCGAGTAGATCTCGAAGCCCCAGGGCAGGTCGAGCACGTCCTTCAGCGTGCGCGTCTCGGCCTGCGGGATGTTGACCGGCTCCTGCTTCTGGTAGATGCAGGCCTTCATGCAGTCGTTGCAGATGCGGTGGCCCGTGGCGGCCAGCATCGGGTTGTCGACGGCGATGATGCCGAGCGCCGCGAGCGGCTCGCCGCGCGCCTTGACCATGTGAAACTCGGAGATCTTCTGCTCGAGCGGGCAGCCGGCCAGCGCGACGCCGAACACGGTGTTGCGGTAGCCTTCGGCGGGGGGCTTTTCCTTGAGGCCTTTCGAGCACGAGTCCTTTCCCTGCTCGTGGCACCAGATGCAGTAGTTCGCCTCGTCGAGCGCGCCGACGAGATCGGTGCCGCCGTCGGTCAGCTTGAATCCATCGCGATGGCGCAGGTGCTGCAGGGAATGCTCCGCAAAGCCCTCTCTTGCTTCGGTGTGAACCGGGACCAGCCGCATGTAGTCGAGCTTCCTCGGCGCCTTGAACAGCACGCCGGCGCGGTGCTTCTCACGTCCTTCTGGAGTAGTCGCAGCCCACGCCGCGTAGCGCGCAGCTGCCTCGAGCTGCTCTGCATGTGCCGCCTCGTTCTGCAGCCACTCGCTCACTTTTTTTGCAAATTGCAATTCCGTGAACGGACCGCCGAACAGATACCTTTCCAGTGCGTCCGCGTCGACGCCCGCGGTGTCTTTCAGTTTGTGCAGAGCACGTCGCTGTACAAACTGACGCTTCACCGAGTAAAGCGGTGCGAGTTCGTTGTGTTTTTCCGCGAGCGAGCGAGCCTGCGCTTCGATGCCGAAGAGCTGCGGCAGGAAATCCTCGACGTGCGGCGCGAGCGCGACCAGCAGGTCCGATTCTTCCTTTGCCGTCAGTTTTTCAGGCGTGTTGCGAGCCGCAAGAAGGCGCTCATGCAGTGCGCTGTCCGACTCGTGGAGAAAGCGCAGAAACGCCTGATCGAGACGAATCAGCCCCTCTCGCTCATAGAGATCGCCGAAGCGCATGCCGAAGCCGAGTTTCATGAGAGTAAAATTATCGTCGAAATAGCCCTTCACGCTCAACGCATTACCTTATTCCAAGGCGGATGTTCCGATGCAGATCAAGCACAGCGTATTCCTCGTCACCGGCGGCGCATCCGGCCTCGGCGCCGCCACCGCCCGCATGGCAGCGGAGAACGGCGGCAAGGTGGTCATCGCCGACATGCAGGCGGACGTCGGCGAAAAGCTCGCGAAAGAAATCGGCGCGCGTTTCGTCAAGACCGACGTCACCTCGGAAGCCGATGGCAAGGCGGCGGTCGAGCGCGCGCTCAAGGAGTTCGGCGGCCTTCAGGTGCTGGTGAACTGCGCCGGCATCGCGGCTGCCGAGCGCACCCTCGGCAAGGAGGCGCCGCATGACCTCGGACGCTTTGCGCGGGTGATCAACGTCAACCTGATCGGCAGCTTCAACATGATCCGGCTGGCGGCAGACGCGATGGCCAAAGCGGGGCCCAATGCAGCAGGCGAGCGCGGCGTCATCGTCAACACCGCGTCGGTGGCGGCGTTCGACGGCCAGATCGGGCAGGCGGCCTATTCGGCTTCGAAAGGCGGCGTAGTGGCGATGACCCTGCCGGTCGCGCGCGACCTGTCGCGCCACGGCATCCGTGTCTGCACCATCGCGCCCGGCGTGTTCGAGACGCCGATGCTGCTCGGGCTGCCCAAGGATGCGCAGGACTCGCTCGGCAAGCAGGTGCCTTTCCCGTCGCGGCTGGGCCGGCCGGGCGAATACGCGCAGCTGGTGAAGGCGATCATCGAGATCGAGATGCTCAACGCGGAGACCATCCGCCTGGACGGCGCCATCCGCATGGCGCCGAAGTGAATAGAGAGGTGTTCCGGATCGTACGGCAAGCAGGTCGCTGCATGATCCTTTGGCCACGCCAGGGCTTGGGAGATCGGACGTTAACGTTTGTTATCCGGATAAATAGAACCGCGCTGCGGACACGCCGTTGCTGATACGCTTTTCTTGTTGGGATCTATTGATTGCGACATGACCGAATTCGAGCTCGCCGACGGCTTGCTGGACAACACCCAGGTAATTGCGGGACGCTACATCGCGCACATCGCGGTGCCGTGCCGCGCGCTCGAGGAGGCTGCTCGCTGGTACTCCGAAGTGCTTGGTGCGCAACCGGTACGGATCCTCAAAGACCGCGTCACATTCAGCTTCGGCGGAGTTCTGCAACTGGTCTGTCATCTCGAAAGGCGTGCGACCGAAGTCAACCCACGGGCATATCCGCGGCATTTCGGGCTCACATTTCTGCAGAACGACGATTTCTCGCGAATGCGCGACCACGTCGAGAGCCTCGGGATCAAGTTTTTGGTGCGTCCCATGGTGCGATTTCGCAAAACGCCTCACGAGCATCAAAGCTTCATGATCGCCGATCCTTCGGGCAATGTGGTGGAGTTCAAGTGTTACGTTAGGCCGGAGAATAGTTATTAGCGGCTCGTCCCGTCTCGGAGGCCGCGCGCAAGGCCCGGACCGCTTAAACCCCCCGTTCGCCTTCGGCTCGCGACCCTCTTAACAGGGGCTCAAATCTGACGCAGGCTTGCGCTGTACACCTTCGAGCGCTCCACGTAGCCCCGGGCGACGCCCAGAAGGTAATCCTGGTCTTCCTGCGTCAGGCTGCGCACGATCTTGCCCGGCGAGCCGAGCACCAGCACGCCATCGGGAATTTCCTTTCCCTCGGTGATGAGCGTATTGGCGCCGATCAGCGAGCCCTTGCCGATGCGCGCGCCGTTCATCACGATGCTGTTGATGCCCACCAGGCTGCCGTCGCCGATGCTGCAGCCGTGCAGCATCACCTTGTGGCCGATGCTGACCATGCGCCCGAGCGTCAGGGGGAACCCCGGGTCGACGTGCAGCACGGAGCCGTCCTGGATATTGCTCCCCTCGCCGATGCTGATGCGGTCGTTGTCGGCGCGGATCACGACCTTGAACCACACGCTGACGTCGGCCTCGAGCGTCACCGAGCCGACCAGCGTGGCGTCGTGCGCGATGTAGTGGTGCGCGCCGCGCAGCTCCACGCGGCGCTCGCCGATCGAGAAGATAGGCATGGGTCTATCATAATGCAGTGAAGATCATTGTCCTTGGCGCCGGCGTGATCGGCGTGACGAGCGCGTGGTACCTGGCGCAGGCGGGGCACGAAGTCACCGTCCTGGATCGCCAGGCCGAAGCGGGGATGGAGACCTCGTTCGCCAACGGCGGCCAGGTCTCGGCCGGGCATGCCGAGCCCTGGGCCAGGCCTGCGGTGATTCCCAAGCTGTTGCGCTGGCTGGGGCGAGAGGACGCGCCGCTGCTGTTTCGCCCGCGCGCCGACTGGGCGCAATGGGAATGGGGGCTGCGCTTTCTTCTCGAATGCATGCCCGGCCGCTTCGAGCGCAATTGCCGCGCCCTGGCGGGACTGGCGATCTACAGCCGCGATTGCCTGCGGGTGCTGCGCGAGCGGACCGGGGTCCGCTATGACGAGCGCTCGCGCGGCATCCTGCATTTTGCGACCAGCGACAGGGAATTCGCGCAGCTCGCGCGCAATGCCGAAGCGATGCGCGCGCTCGGCGTCGAGCGGCAGGTCAAGTCGGCCGCCGAGTGCCTGCAGATCGAGCCCGCGCTGCGGCATTCCGAGGAGCGCGTCGCCGGCGGCGTCTACACTCCGCAGGATGAATCCGGAGATGCGCATCGCTTTACGCAGGAGCTCGCCCGCAGCTGTGCAGAGCGCGGCGTCGCCTTCCGCTACGGCACGGTGGTCGAGGCGATCGAGCGGGAGGCCGACGCGATCCGGCTGCAGGGCGGCGAGCGCCTCGTTGCCGATGCCTATGTGGTCGCGCTGGGAAGTTACAGCCCCCTGTTGCTGAAGGGCCCGGGAATGAAGATCCCCGTCTATCCGCTCAAGGGCTACTCGATCAGCTTGCCGCTCGGCGCGGCGGAGTCGATGACGGCACCCGAGGTCAGCCTGACCGACGAGGCGCACAAGATCGTGATCTCGCGCCTCGGCAACCGCCTGCGCGCCGCGGGAACGGCGGAGCTCACTGGATACGACGTTTCCGTCAACCCGGTCCGTTGCAACGCGATCGCGCGGCGGATCCGGCGATTGTTTCCCGGGCTCGGCGGAATCACGGTAGTGGATAGGTGGGCCGGCCTGCGGCCCGCGACGCCAAACAACGTGCCGATCATCGGCCGCACGCGGCTGCGCAAGCTGTTTCTCAATACCGGTCACGGCACGCTCGGCTGGACCCTGGCGTGCGGCTCGGCGCAGGCGCTGGCGGACCTCGTCTCGGGACGCAAACCCGAGGTCGCATTCGACTTCCTTGCGTAAAAGCGAATCGCTGTTCCTGGACATCCGCGGCCTGCGCTATCACGTGCGCCGCTGGCCCGGCACGGGCGCGCCGAAGATGGTGCTGCTGCATGGCTGGATGGATGTTTCGGCCTCGTTTCAGTTTGTCGTCGACGCGCTGCGCGGCGAATGGGACATCTATGCGCCCGACTGGCGCGGCTACGGGCTGACGGGCCGGGGCAAGTCCGACTGCTACTGGTTTGCGGATTACATCGCCGATCTCGACTTCCTGCTGGAGCAGATTCAGGCGGTGAATCTCGTCGGGCACAGCCTCGGCGGCAACGTCGCCTCGATGTACGCCGGAATCCGGCCGCAGCGGGTCGCGAGGCTCGTCAATCTGGAAGGCTTTGGCCTCGCCGCGACGCGCCCCGGGCAGGCGCCCGAGCGCTATGCGCGCTGGCTGGACGAGCTGCATGAGCCGCCGCGGCTTCGTCCTTACCGCAATTTCCAGGAGCTGGCTGAAAGGCTGCAGCAGGGCAACCGGCGCCTGACGCCAGAGCGCGCAGAATTTCTAGCGCGCCACTGGGGCAGGGAGACGGAGCAGGGCGAAGTCGTGCTGCGCGGCGACCCGGCGCACAAGATCGTCAACCCGGTGCTCTATCGCTACGAGGAGGTTCACGCGTGCTGGCAGAAGGTCGAGGCGCCGGTGCTCTGGGTGGATGCGGCCGAATCGGCAACGCTGCAGCGCCTCGGGCTGAGCGCCGCGGAACAGGCCGAACGGCGCGCCGCATTCCGCAACCTGCGCTACGTGACCGTGCCGCAGGCGGGGCATATGCTGCATCATGACCAGCCTGAAGCGGTGGCGCGGTTGCTGGAGGAGTTCTTCGGGTAGCCAGCCATGGCGCAGTTCTTCTCCATCCATCCGACGCACCCGCAGGCGCGCCTGGTGCGGCGCGCCGCCGACATCGTGCGCGCCGGCGGCCTGGTGGCTTATCCGACCGACTCGTGCTACGCGCTCGGCTGCAAGCTGGGCGACGCCAAGGCGCTGGAGCGGCTGCGCCGCGTGCGCGGCTTCGACGAGCGCCACCACCTGACCCTGATGTGCCGCGACCTGTCGGAGATCGCCGACTACGCGCGAGTCGACGATGCACGCTTCCAGGTGCTGAAGCGTGTGACGCCGGGCAGCTACACCTTCATCCTGCGCGCAAGGCGCCAGGTGCCGCGCCGCTCGACGCATCCGCGCAGGAAGACGATCGGCGTCAGGGTGCCGGGACATCCGGTCGCGCACGCGCTGCTCGCCGAGCTGAACCAGCCGATGCTGTCGGCCACGCTTTCGCTGCCGGGCGAGGCGCGGCCGCTGTCGGAGCCGCGCGAGATCCGCGAGCGCCTCGAGCGCGAGCTCGACCTGGTGATCGATGCCGGGCCCTGCGGCGTCGAGCCGAGCACGGTGATCGATCTGACCGGCGACGTGGCGAGCGTGCTGCGCAAGGGTAAGGGCTCGCTCGAGCCCTTCGCCGTCGAGCCCGTCTGATAAACTCGGCGCAGAGAAGATGGACAACCTCGCGCACACCGTCAATGACCTCGTGCAGACGGTTTCCATCTACGCACTGCCGGTGCTGTTCGCGATCACGCTGCACGAGGCGGCGCACGGCTACGTCGCCCGTCATTTCGGCGATATGACGGCGCACGCGCAGGGGCGCATCAGCCTCAACCCGATGCGCCATGTCGACGCGATCGGCACCATCGTCGTGCCGCTCATCATCCTGGTGCTGTCCGGCGGGCGCTTCCTTTTCGGCTGGGCGAAGCCGGTTCCCGTCAATTACTCGGCGCTGCGCAAGCCGCGCCAGCACATGGCCTGGGTGGCCGCCGCCGGGCCGCTCGCCAACCTGGTGATGGCGCTGCTGTGGGCGCTGCTGCTCAAGCTCGCCGTGCTGCTGCCGCCGAACTTCTTTTCCGTGCCGCTGCGGCTGATGTCGGAGGCGGGAATCGTGGTCAACCTGGTCTTCATGTTTCTCAATCTGCTGCCGATCCTGCCGCTCGACGGCGGCCGCATTCTCGCCAGCCTGCTGCCGAGCCGGGCCGCGTGGCAATACGCGAAGCTCGAGCCCTGGGGCGTGCCGCTGCTGCTGCTGCTTCTGGTGACGAACGTCCTCAACTTCGTGCTTGAGCCGCTGGTCGGCGCCTCCGACGCATTGATCCGGGCGATCGTGTTTTGACGATGTACGAAACACGGGTCCTGTCCGGCATGCGCCCGACCGGCAGCCTGCACCTGGGTCATTATCACGGCGTGCTGAAGAACTGGGTCCGGCTGCAGGCCGAGTACACCTGCCTGTTTGAGGTCGCCGACTGGCACGCGCTCACTACCGACTACGAGAATCCGGTCGAGCTGCAGAAGAACACCTGGGACATGGTGATCGACTGGCTCGCCGCCGGGGTCGATCCCGGCCAGGCGATCCTGTTCATCCAGTCGCAGGTGATCGAGCACGCCGAGCTGCACCTGCTGCTGTCGATGATGACGCCGCTCGGCTGGCTCGAGCGCGTGCCGACCTACAAGGACCAGCAGGAGAAGCTCGCCGACCGCGACCTCTCGACCTACGGCTTCCTCGGCTATCCGCTGCTGCAATCGGCCGACATCCTGATCTACCGCGCCAGGTACGTGCCGGTGGGCGAGGACCAGGTGCCGCACGTCGAGCTCACGCGCGAGGTCGCGCGCCGCTTCAATCACCTGTATGGCCGGGAGCCGGGGTACGAAGACAAGGCCAAGGCGGCGGTGAAGAAAATGGGCACCAAGAAGGCGCGCCTGCTCAACGAGCTGCGCACCAAGTTCCTGCAGGAAGGCGACGCCCAGGCGCTGTCGAAAGCGCAGGCGCTGCTCGACGAGCAGCAAAACCTCTCGCGCGGGGACCGCGAGCGCCTCTACGGCTGGCTCGAGGGCGGCGGCAAGAAGATCCTGGTCGAGCCCGAGGTGCTGCTGACCGAGGCGCCGCGCATGCCGGGGCTCGACGGCCAGAAAATGTCGAAATCCTACGGCAACAGCATTTCCCTGCGCGAGGAGCCCGAATCGGTAGCCAAGAAGATCCGCACCATGCCGACCGACCCGGCGCGCGTGAAGCGCAGCGACCCCGGCAATCCCGAGAAATGCCCGGTGTGGGAATTGCACAAGGTGTACTCCGACGAGGAACGGAAAAAATGGGTGTGGCAGGGCTGCACCACCGCCGGCATCGGCTGCCTCGAGTGCAAGCAGCCGGTGATCGAAGCGATCCAGGCCGAGCTCGCGCCGATGCGCGAGCGGGCGCAGGCGTATGTCGATGATCCGACGCTGGTGAGGAACATCATCGCGGACGGCTGCGACAAGGCGAAGCGCCTGGCCGCCGAAACCATGCGCGACGTGCGCGAGGCGATGGGGCTTTCCTACACATGATGGCCAAGCTCTACGGCGAGCCGGTCATCGAGCTGCCGAGCGACCTTTACATCCCGCCCGATGCCCTCGAGGTGATTCTCGAGGCCTTCGAAGGGCCGCTCGACCTGCTGCTGTACCTGATCCGCAAGGAAAACCTCGACATCCTCGACATCCCGATGGCGCCGCTCACGCGCCAGTACCTCGAGTACGTCGAGATCATGCGGACGAAGAACCTGGAGCTCGCCGCCGAGTACCTGGTGATGGCGGCGATGCTGATGGAGATCAAGTCGCGCCTGCTGCTGCCGCGGCCGCCTTCGCTCGAGCCGGCGGAGGAGGACCCGCGCGCCGAGCTGGTGCGGCGGCTGCTCGAGTACGAGAGAATCAAGAAAGCCGCCCACGCGCTCGACGAGCTGCCGCAGGTCGGCCGCGACGTGGTCGCGATCTCGGTGTGGATGGAAAAGGCGGTCGCCGAGCGGCTGCCGCAGGTCGACCCGCAGGATCTTGCCGAGGCGTGGCGCAGCCTGCTGTACCGCGCGCGCCTGTCCAGGCACCACCACATTTCCCGCGAAGAGCTGTCCGTGCGCGAGCACATGAGCGGCATCCTGCGCCGCCTGCGCGAGCGCCGCGTGCTTGAGTTCGCCGAGCTGTTCGAGCCGGCCCGGGGGGTCGCGGTCTTGGTGGTCACCTTCCTCGCGCTGCTCGAGCTGGCGCGCGAGCTGCTGATCGAGATCACGCAGTCCGAATGCTTCGCGCCGATTTACGTAAAATTGGGCCATGCACAACCCGGCTGAGGCGAAGCGCATCCTCGAGGCGGTGCTGCTCGCGTCGCAGGAGCCCCTCGGCGTCGCGGAGCTCAAGCGGCTGTTCGACGACGAGCTGAGCGCCGAGACGCTCGCTCACCTGCTCGCGGAGCTGCGCGAGGAATGGAACGGCCGCGCGGTGGAGCTGGTCAGCCTGGCGAGCGGCTGGCGGTTCCAGACGCGCGCCGAATTCAGGCCGTACGTCGAGCGCCTGTTTCCCGAAAAGCCGCCGCGCTACTCCCGCGCCGTCATGGAAACCCTCGCCATCATCGCTTACCGCCAGCCGGTGACCCGCGGGGATATCGAGGACATCCGCGGCGTGACGGTTTCCGGCCAGATCATCCAGACGCTGGAAAACCGCGGCTGGATCGACGCCGTCGGCCAGCGCGAGACGCCGGGCCGGCCGGCGCTTTACGCCACCACCCGCAAGTTTCTCGACGATCTCGGGCTGCGCAGCCTGGAGGAGCTGCCGCCGCTCGAGGAAATCGCCAGAACCCTTCAGCTCGAGCGTCCGGCGGTGACCGACGCCGGGCAGCGAGCCGCCGATTCCGAGCCGGAACAAGCCGCCACCGGAACCGACGGCTAAGCCGCGGGGCGAGCGGCTGCAGAAGCTCCTGGCTGCGGCCGGTCATGGTTCGCGGCGCGAAATCGAGGCCTGGATCGAAACGGGGCGGGTTTGCGTCGCCGGGCGCACCGCCAGGCTTGGCGATCGTGCGCTCCCTGCAGACCAAATCACCATTGACGGCAAGGTTGTAAGCCTGCTGGCCGAACAGCCGGCTCGCGTCTTGGCGTATCACAAGCCCGTAGGCGAGCTGGTGACCCGTAACGACCCGCAGGGACGCCCTACCGTGTTTTCCCGGCTGCCGCCCGGGAGGTGGGTGGCGGTGGGCCGGCTGGATATCAACAGCTCGGGCCTGCTGCTGCTGACGGATTCCGGCGAGCTCGCCAACCGCCTGATGCATCCGCGCTACGAGATCGAACGCGAATATGCGGTCCGCGTTCAGGGCAGGCTCAACCGGGAAGACCTTGAAAAACTGGCGCGAGGCGTCCATCTTGACGATGGGCCGGCCGGGTTCGAGCGCATTGCCCCCGCGGATGAACGCACCGCTCCCAGCGCCAATCGCTGGTACCGGGTGGTGCTGAAGGAGGGCCGCAAACGCGAGGTGCGGCGCCTGTTCGAGGCGGTCGGCGCCCGCGTCAGCCGTTTGATCCGCGTACGCTACGGCCCGATCGAACTGCCGCGCGATCTGGCGCCGGGACAGTGGCGCGAGGTCCCAAATACGGTTAAACTTCAAAAGCTATAGCGGCACCGCGTAAAAGATGGGCTTCGGCCCATTTTTTGTTTGCGGCACCCGCGACGCGTCCATGGCAGCGCTTGAAGCGGTGATGGAGCCGGCGGTGGCCGGCCTGGGATACGAGCTGGTCGACGTGCAGGCGTCGAACGGCGGCAGGCTGCTGCGCCTGTTCATCGACAAGCCGGGCGGCGTCGGCATCGAGGATTGCGCCGCCGTGAGCCGGCACCTGACGCGCCTGCTGGCGGTGGAAGGGGTGGACTACGAGCGGCTGGAAGTGTCCTCGCCGGGACTGGACCGGGCGCTGCGCAAGGCGGGCGATTTCGCGCGCTTCGCGGGGCACAAGGCGGACGTGAGAATGCGTACGCCCGACGCGAGCGGCCGGCGCCGGTTCGTAGGCGTGCTGCGCGGCGCCGAGGCAGGGCACTTGAGCATGGAGCTCGATGGACAGACGGTCGCGCTGGCGCTCGACGACATCGAGCGGGCGAGGCTGGTACCCGAATGGTGAGGATATTGTGGCCGCAAATCAGGTAGCCGGAAATCGTGAGCTGGTGATGCTGGTAGACGTGCTGGCGCGTGAGAAAAACGTGCCGCGCGACATCGTCTTCGGCGCCCTCGAGATGGCGCTCGCCTCGGCGACCAAGAAAAAGTATTCCGAGGATATCGACGTGCGCGTGCAGGTGGACCGCAACACCGGGTCCTACGAGTCGTTCCGGCGCTGGAAGGTGGTGCCCGACGAGGCGGTCGAGACGCCGCCGGCGCAGATCCCGCTGTCGGAGGCGCAGAAGCGCAAAGCCGACATCCAGCTCGAAGACTTCATCGAGGAGCCGCTCGAGCCGATCGAGTTCGGCCGCATCGGCGCGCAGACGGCGAAGCAGGTGATCCTGCAGCGCATCCGCGACGCCGAGCGCGAGCAGATCCTCAACGACTTCCTGTCGCGCGGCGACGAGCTGGTCACCGGCACGGTGAAGCGCATGGAGCGCGGCAGCGCCATCATCGAGTCCGGCCGCCTCGAGGCGCTGCTGCCGCGCGAGCACATGATCCCGAAGGAGAACCTCAGGGTCGGCGACCGGGTGCGCGCCTGGGTGATGAAGATCGACCGCCAGGCGCGCGGCCCGCAGCTGGTCCTGTCGCGCACCGCGCCGCAGTTCATCATGAAGCTGTTCGAGCTCGAGGTGCCGGAGATCGAGGAAGGCCTGCTCGAGATCAAGTCCGCGGCGCGCGATCCGGGCGTGCGCGCGAAGATCGCCGTGTTCACCAACGACAAGCGCATCGACCCGATCGGCACCTGCGTCGGCATGCGCGGCTCGCGCGTGCAGGCCGTGACGCAGGAGCTCGCCGGCGAGCGGGTCGACATCGTGCTGTGGTCGGCCGATCCGGCGCAGTTCGTGATCGGCGCCCTCGCGCCCGCCGAGGTGTCCTCGATCGTCGTCGACGAGGAAAAGCACGCCATGGACGTCGTCGTCGACGAGGAGAACCTCGCGGTGGCGATCGGCCGCAACGGCCAGAACGTGCGGCTCGCCTCCGAGCTCACCGGCTGGCAGATCAACCTGATGACCGAAGACGAATCGAACAAGAAGCAGCAGGAGGAAAGCGGCCGCATCAAGAGCCACTTCATGGAGAAGCTCGACGTCGACGAGGAGGTCGCCGACATCCTGATCCAGGAGGGCTTCTCGACGCTCGAGGAAGTGGCTTACGTCCCGATCAACGAGCTGCTGGAGATCGAGGCGTTCGACGAGGGCACGGTGAACGAGCTGCGCACCCGCGCGCGCAACGCCCTGCTGGTCGCGGCGATCGCCAACGAAGAGAAGGTCGAAGGCATCGACCCGGAGCTGCTGAAGCTGGAGGGGATGGACACGCAGCTCGCCGCCAAGCTCGCCGAGGCCGGCATCAAGACCCGCGACGACCTGGCGGATCTGGCGGTCGACGAACTGTCGGAAATCTCGCAGCTGGACGAGGACCGGGCAAAAAAGCTGATCATGGCGGCGCGCGCGCACTGGTTCGAGGACAAGCAGGCCGGCAACGAGGCCGACAAGCCGGCCAAGAAGCAGGAGGCCGCGTAACGTGGCGCACACCAGCGTTGCCCAGTTTGCGAGCGAGCTGAAGGTGCCGCCCTCGGTGCTGCTCGAGCAGCTGCGCGCCGCCGGGGTCGAGAAGCGCGTGCCCGAGGACTCGCTCAGCGACCAGGACAAATCGCGGCTGCTGGAGTACCTGCGCCGCACGCACGGCTCCGTCGAGACCAAGAACAAGATCACGCTGACCCGCAAGCAGACCAGCGAGATCCGCAAGACCGATGCCACCGGCAAGTACCGCACGGTGCAGGTCGAGGTGCGGAAGAAACGCGTCTTCGTGAAGCGCGATCCGGCCGAGGTGACGGCCGCCGCGGTGGCGGCGGAGACTCCGCCGCCGCCTGCAGCCGCGCCGAGCGTCGATGTTCACGAGCTGGAGCTGCGCGAGGAGGAGGCCCGTCGCGAGCAGCAGCTGGCCGAGCTGCAGGCCGCCGAGCTGCGCGAAAAGCAGGAACGCGAGCGCCGGGAAGCCGAACAGAAGCAAACCGAGCAGAAAATCGCGGAAGCCGCTCCGGCAGCGGCTACCACCCTGCATGCGCCCAAGACGGCCGAAGCAAAGACCGACAAAAAGCCGAAGAAGGCGAAGCCCACCACGGTGCTGCGCGATGACTCGGTGCGCCGGCGCCAGATCAAGACCCGCGGCGACGCCGGCGGCGGCGTCGGCGGCTGGCACGCGCGCGGCGGCACGCGGCACAAGGGCGGTGGCGGCGAAACGACGTTCGCGCAGCCCACCGAGCCGCTGGTGCGCGAGATCGCGGTGCCCGAGACCATTGCCGTCGGAGAGCTGGCTCACCGCATGTCGGTGAAGGCCGCCGAGGTCATCAAGGCCCTGATGAAGCTCGGCACCATGGCCACCATCAACCAGGTGCTCGACCAGGAGACCGCGATGATCGTGGTCGAGGAGATGGGCCACAAGGCCAAGCCGGCGAAGCTGGACGATCCGGAGTCCTATCTGGTCGAGACCGACGCGCAGCCCGCGGTCGAAGCGCTGCCGCGCCCGCCGGTGGTGACCGTGATGGGACACGTCGATCACGGCAAGACCTCGCTGCTCGACTATATCCGGCGCACGAAGGTGGCGGCGGGGGAGGCCGGCGGGATCACGCAGCACATCGGCGCGTATCACGTGGAGACGCCGCGCGGCGTGGTGACCTTTCTCGACACCCCGGGCCATGAAGCCTTTACCGCCATGCGCGCGCGCGGCGCGAAGGTCACCGACATCGTGGTCCTGGTCGTCGCCGCGGATGACGGCGTCATGCCGCAGACCGTGGAGGCGATCAACCATGCCAAGGCCGCCGCGGTGCCTCTGGTGGTGGCGATCAACAAGATCGACAAGCACGAGGCCAACCCCGAGAAGGTGAAGCAGGAGCTCCTCGGCCACGGCGTCGTGCCGGAAGAGTACGGCGGCGACTCGCCCATCGTGCTCGTCTCGGCGAAAACCGGGAAGGGCGTCGACGAGCTGCTCGAGCAGCTGCTGCTGCAGGCGGAGGTGCTGGAGCTCAAGGCGCCCGTCGGGGTGCCCGCGAGAGGCGTCGTCATCGAAGCGCGGCTCGACAAGGGCCGCGGCCCGGTGGCCACGCTGCTGGTGCAGTCCGGAACCCTGCAGCGGGGCGATATCGCCCTGACCGGGGCGGTGTACGGCCGCGTGCGCGCGATGCTCGACGAAAACGGCAAGCCGGTGCAATCGGCCGGCCCCTCGATCCCGGTGGAGATCCAGGGACTGTCCGAAGTGCCGGCCGCCGGCGAAGACATGATGGTGCTCACCGACGAGCGCAAGGCGCGCGAGATCGCGCTCTTCCGCCAAGGCAGGTTCCGCGACGTGAAGCTCGCCAAGCAGCAGGCCGCGAAGCTTGAGAACGTGTTCGAGCAGATGGGCGAGGGCGAGAAGAAAGTGCTCGCGCTGGTCATCAAGTCCGACGTGCAGGGCTCGCAGGAAGCCCTGGTGCATGCGCTCACCCGGCTCGCCACCGACGAGGTCAAGGTCAGCGTGGTGCACGCCGGCGTCGGCGGCATTACCGAGTCCGACGTGAACCTGGCGATGGCCTCGCGTGCCGTGATCATCGGCTTCAACACCCGCGCCGACGCCGCGGCGCGCAAGCTCGCCGAGTCGGCGGGGATCCAGCTGCGCTACTACAACATCATTTACGAAGCGGTCGAGGAGATGAAGGCCGCGCTCTCCGGCATGCTGGCGCCGGAGCGCAAGGAGGCCGTGATCGGCATGGTGGAAGTCCGGCAGGTGTTCCGCATCTCCAAGATCGGCACGGTCGCCGGCTGCTACGTGCTCGAGGGCGCGGTCAAGCGCGGCGCGCAGGTGCGCGTGCTGCGCGACAACGTGGTCATCCATACCGGCGATATCGACTCGCTCAAGCGCTTCAAGGACGACGTGCGTGAGGTCAAGGCCGGCTTCGAGTGCGGCCTGTCGCTGAAGAACTTCTCCGACATCAAGGAAGGCGACCAGCTCGAGGTGTTCGAAGTGCAGGAGGTCGCAAGGTCGCTGTGAAGCGAGGCCAGGGGCGCCCGCAGAAAATCGGCGATCTGATCCAGCGCGAGCTGTCCGATCTGCTTTACCGCGAGCTGCGCGACCCCCGGGTCGGCATGGTGACCATCACCTCCGTGGA
>Ga0307469_10000248_pt1 | contig 20758 bp, 20 predicted proteins | sample atmos_gasesAM2C__FD_203084 | JGI IMG/M metagenome (GOLD analysis project Ga0307469, IMG submission 203084) | Hardwood forest soil microbial communities from Morgan-Monroe State Forest, Indiana, United States - atmos_gasesAM2C_515 | ecosystem: Environmental > Terrestrial > Soil > Temperate...
AATCACGCCCTGGCCGCCGAATCCGGCGATGCGAATTTCGGTTAGCTGCAGCTGCATACGTTCTCCGAGGGTTCCACGTAGCGTTCCCCAAGCGACTCCACCATCTGCGCGTGCAGCAGACTCTGATAGTCGGGGCGATCGCGGTCCACGAACTTGCCCACGATGATTTCGCCGGTCATGGTCAGGCCGACTTCACTGGTGGACGCACCGTGTTTCACCTTGCTGTGTTCCTTGTAGTACTTCATCGTGTCGAGACCATCGCCCAGGCGATTGCGTCGCTGATAGAGCGTGGGACACGGACTGATCACTTCAATGAAACTGAAGCCTTTCTTCTGGAAAGCTTCCCCAATCGAGCGGGCTAATTGCTTCACATGAAACGTGGTCCAGCGCGCGACGTAGACCGCGCCGGCCGCCTCCACCAGTTGCGGGAGATTGAATGCGGGTTCGCAAGAGCCGTATGGGGAGGTAGATGTGATCGCATGACCCGGCGTGGTGGGAGCCGTCTGGCCGCCGGTCATCGCATAAATCAGGTTGTTCACGCAGATGACCTTGAGATCGATGTTGCGACGGGCCGCGTGAATCAGGTGATTGCCGCCGATTGCTGACAGGTCACCATCGCCCGAGTACACCACGACATTCAGTTTCGGATTGGCCAGTTTCAGCCCCGTAGCGAAAGGGATGGCGCGGCCGTGGGTGGTGTGAAACGCATCGAGCTTCACGTATCCGGCGACACGGCCGGTGCAGCCGATACCAGAGACCAGCGCGAGCGATTGCAGATCAATCTTCGATTCGATCAGTGCTCGCGCGAAACAGTTCACCGTGGTTCCGATGCCGCAACCGGGGCACCAGATATGGGGCATGCGGTCGGTGCGCAGGAACGGCTCGACCGGATTCATCACATTGAGGACGCTCATCGGCCCGCCTCCAGAATCGCTTTCAGGATGTCTTCCGGACGATGCACGCTGCCGCCGGCGTGCGGCACTGAGATGGTCCGGGCTTTGCCGCCCGCGGCGCGCTCTACCTCGCGCACCATCTGGCCGAGATTGAGTTCGGGGACCACGAAGGCTTTCGTCTTGGCGGCCAGTTCGCGAATACGCTTTTCGGGAAAGGGCCAAGCGGTGATCAAGCGAAGCTTCCCTACTTTCAAGCCGCGTCCCCGAGCGAGTGCAATCGCACGTTGGGCCACGCGGGCCGTAATGCCGTAGGAAATGACCACAACATCGGCGCCCTCGATGCCCTCTTCTTCGAGCAAACAGATGCGATCGGCGGCATCGCGTACTTTGCTTTGCAGGCGGCGTACCAGGTGATCCTGGGTTTGCGGCGTCATGTTGGGATAGCCGCGCTCGTCGTGGGTCAGGCCAGTCACATGGAAGTGATAGCCTTCGCCAGCATGCGCCATTTCAGGCACGCCATCTCCGTCTGTGGCGTAGGGTAAGTAGTCTTCGACTGATTTGCGGGTATGGCGGCGGGGTACCACTTTGATCTGATCAGCCGGAGGGATCACCACTTTCTCGGTCATGTGGCCCACCACCTCGTCCATCATCAGCATGACCGGGACACGGAATTCTTCCGAGAAGTTGAAAGCCTGCACGGTGAGGTCGAAGCATTCTTGGGGAGAGTTCGGGCACAGCGCGATGATCTCGTAATCGCCGTGCGAACCCCAGCGTGCCTGCATCATGTCAGCCTGCGCGGGAAGAGTGGGCAACCCCGTAGAAGGCCCGCCACGCTGCACGTCCACGAAAACGCAAGGCGTTTCGGTCATAGCGGCGTAGCCAATGTGCTCCATCATGAGTGAGAAGCCGGGCCCGGAGGTGACCGTGAACGCTTTAGCACCTCCCCAGACTGCGCCTTGCAGCGTGATCGAGGCGGCGAGTTCGTCTTCCATCTGAAGAAACGTTCCGCCCACGACGGGAACTCGCGATGCAAAGCGCTCCACGACTTCGGTGGAGGGCGTGATCGGGTAGCCGGCCGCGAATCGAGCGCCCGCGGCGAGTGCTCCTTCGCAGCACGCATGGTCGCCGTCGATGAAGTGGGTTCCGGTCAACACGCCGCGCGGGTCAGCTTTCACGAGGCACCTCCGGGCTGGGAGCGACCGGCTTGGCGGTCTCCGCTTTTTGCGCGGGAAGACGCTGTCCGTAAATCGCAAAGTCGGGACAATACATGCCGCATAGGTCGCATCCGCTACATTTTTCTGGGGCCACGACGTGCGGCGGATGGTATCCCTTGGAATTAAAAGCGGAGGACAGTGCGAGCACCTTGGTCGGGCAGAACTCGACGCAAAAGCCACAGGCTTTGCAGCGCTCAACGACGATCGAAACACGACCTTTCGCCACGAAGACCCCCACCCGGGGAAACACAGGCGCTCCCCCATCAAGAGAAATTATGGCGTCTGCCTATCGCAGGAGGGTGTGACACAGGTCACGGGTGGGGGTGATGCGTGTCCATCGCGCCAACCCGCAGATTCAGCGCGGGATCTTGGACGAAAAATAAAAAGGGCGACTCCGAATCTTCTGGAGTCGCCCCGCGCAGGAAAAACAGTTAGAAGGTGAGATTCGCCTTGACTTGGATCAAGCGGGGCGACGCATCGCCACCGAGGAACGAACCCAGGATCGAGGTGGGCGTGCTCACCGTCGTGTTGATAGATCCGAATTGCGGGTTGGCAACATCGCCGACCGGCTGATCGAAATTGGGATGGTTGAAGAGATTGAAGAATTGGAGGCCGACCCCGAACTTGGCCGACTCCCAGCGGGGAATTTTGAAATTCTTCATGACCGTGAAGTCAGTATCGAAGAACTTCGGACCGTAGAACTGGTTTCGCCGTTGCGAGCCTAGACCAGAGGTGGCGGGCGAGAACATCGCGCTCGTCAGGCAGGGCGTGTTGACCGCGTCCGAACCGCACGACGAGGGCGCACCACCCAGGTAGTTGGCGAAAACAAACGAACCCGCACCGTTCAAAACACCGCCGTAATTGTTGGCAGCGAGAATCGACGTGGCGTTTCCGTCCACCACGGTGAAGGGCAAGCCGCTGCGGGCGAAGATAGTGCCGGAAACGGTCCAATCTCCGAAGATCGCTCGCGGCCCCCAGAAGCGCGGCACTTCCCAGACATAGTTCAAGCTGAAGTAGTGACGCACGTCGTAGTCAGCGTTGCCGTAGTTGCCGCGCAGATTGAACGGATCCTGTGGGCTGAGCACGCTGGTGTTGGTGTTGAAGGTGTAGGGCAGGAAGCCGGCGTTCGAAACTTCGTCGAGAGCATGGCTCCAGGTGTAGTTAGCCTGCACCTGCAACGAACGGAATTGATGGCGCAAGGACGCCGTCAGGCCGTTGTAGTTGGAGTTGGCCACCGTTGCCACTTCGGTGATGGTTCCAAAGCGCGGATCGAGTGGTGCAGTGGGCAGCCCCGCGAACGAGGTTCCACCAAAAGCCGCCAGGCAGCTGTCCGCAGGATCGGGAGTCACACCATCGCAAAATGCATTCAATCCCGGATTCTGCACGGCTTCATGGACTCCGTGATTTCCCACGTAGTTCAGGGAGAGCGTCGTGTGTTGCCCGAAACCATGCTGGACCTCAAGGTTCCATTCCTGGTATTGGGGAGCGATGATCCGGTGGGTGGCATTGGTGAACGATGGGACAACGAACAGCGGATTCGATGCCTGAATCTGCGCTAGCGTCTGGCCCGACGCGAAACCTTGCACAAAGGAGGTATTCGCACCCGCGGCCAGAGACGCCTGGTTGCCGCTGGCATCCGGAGACAAGGGAGCGGTTCCTACCTGGAACGGGTTGTTCAGGGGTGAGTTGTTCAGGAGGCTGTCGGCGATGGTGGCCGGGAAGGCATCCGTGAACAGGCCAAAGCCTCCGCGGATCACGGTGTTCCGTCCGGATCCGAATGGGCTCCAGGCGAAACCGATCCTCGGCTGCCAACTCACATTGGTGTAGTTCGCCATTGCCTGGTTGAGGCCGGTCTGAATCGTGGCATTGTAAGGGGTGTCGACGGAATGATCGACACCGAGGAAATCCCCATTCAGGCGGGCGAAACAGTTCGTCTTGCACACCGGGTTGGAGTTGTGATCTCCGCGCAGGGAGAGAGTGACTTTGAGGTTAGGCCGAACCGCCCATTCATCCTGCGCGTAGAATCCGAGTGCGTATAGCGCCACCGGTTGCGTCGGACGAACGGCAAAGTTCTGGAGAAAGTTATCTCCCTGACCATTGAAGAAGGAGTCGAGACTGTCGCCGAAGCTATAGCCAATGCTGCCGATGCCGGGCGAGTAGTCGGTAATGTCGTTGCGGCGGAAGTTAATGCCGAACTTGATTGAGTGGCTTCCCTTCTGCCAGGAAAGGTCATCGACGATACCGTACTGGGTGACGTTCCGACCCTGCGGCCAAACGTTGAAGTTGCGACCCAGCGGATAAAATGCCGTTCCTGCAAAACCTACCCGGAACGGAATTTGTTGCGTCGACGCCGCCAGGTTGGAGGTCGAGAAGATCGCGCTGTACCAGGAGCCGTTCAGGATGAACTGGTTCACCAACGATGTTCCGAAAGTGTGATTCTCCTGCAGTTGGCCCTCGTATTGAGGCTGAGTGCTTACCGCATTGAACAGCGGACTAATCGGATCGGTGTAAGTCGCTTGCACACCATGATCAGTGCGGAAGTGAACGAACAGCCGATCGTTGTCTCCGAAATTCTGGTCGAGGCGGGCGGTCACCAGGTACTCATGGGTAAAGTTTCCCGCAGTGGACTGGAATTGCAGAGCGCAGGGAGCGCTAGTCCCGAGACCGCTGGCCGCATCCGTAAATCCATTGCAGCCCAGGTCTCCGCCGGGGAGCGCGGCGGCGCGACTCGCTCCGTTCGCACCGTTCCACAGGCCGAACATCTGCTGGTAGAACGGAACAGACTCGGGGCTCGCCGTGGCCAGGTTTGCGAGAGTTGCGGTCTGAAATTGCGGGCTGGGAACGTTCACCGGCTGCGTAGTCGGCAGGACGACCCGCAAGCCTTCGTAATTGACAAAGAAGAAGGTCTTGTCTTTGCGGATCGGGCCGCCGAAGGACGTGGCCCACTGGTTCGCGTTGACGAACGGGCGGGGTGTTCCGCTCTGAACGTTGAAGTAGTTGTTCGCGTTCATAACGCGGCCATTCCAGAAGTACTCCGCGTTCCCATGCCAGTTGTTGGTGCCGGCCCTGGTTACGTAGTTGACGTTAGCTCCCGCCAAGCCGCCGTATTGCCCCGAATAGCCGTTGTTCACGATGGTGGCTTCGCGAATGTCATTTTTTCCGAGGAGCAAGTTGGTCGCACCGGAATTATTGAGGTTGAGAAACGGGTCGTTTTCGTTCATGCCGTTCACGGTGAACAGGTTCGAAGTGGCCGGCAGTCCGAAGGTTGAAGCGTTCCCGTATCCGGCCTGCGTATTCATCACCGCACCGGGTGAAGTCTGCACGATGTAGCTCAAATCGTTGCCGGGGTTCGGCACGAGCGACACCTGCTGTTCGCTGATGGTGGTGGAAATGTCAGCGTTCTCTGTTTGGACAGCTTCAGCTCCGGCGGAGACTTCAATTGTCTGACTCGCAGCTCCGAGACTGAGTTGGATGTTTGCCGTGGCGGCTTGGCCGACCGTGATGGTGGCCTGTTGCTGTACCGACTGGAAGCCAGGCGCGGCAACCGAGATGGTGTACGTGCCCGGACTCAACAGGGAGAACCGGTACGCGCCTTGTGCATTGGTGTTTCGAGTTTGCGTCGAGCCGGACTCGTTGCTCTTCAGCGTCACGCTGGCGTTGGGAACGACGGCACCCGACGGATCGGTGACCGTGCCTGCGATGTCTCCGGATGTGAGCGACTGTGCAAACGCAGATGTCGCCAGCCCAAACAACAGCGTGACGACTAATAGGATCGTGCAACTGCGGTAACGCATTACAAACCTCCGTGGGATAGAAGAAAAGTTGAACCTCAGCGCCGCAGCGGTCACTGACAACGGCGCGGCGTGCGAGGCGAACGGAGCAGTTACTAACAGGCAGAACGTTTCGAGTTGGTCAGGCGAGCGGAGGTGCCCGGTCGGCGGTCGGCCGTACGAAGAGAATTGAGGGGATGGGCGTAACCGGCGGAGTGATTACGTTCCATGCGCGCTCCGTATGCCAAATGGCGTGAACCACAGGCAATGTACCGATCTCAAATCCGCGGTTGTCCCCGTCCAGCGAATCGTCAGGTAGCGCACGAACGAGAACTCTTTCGGGCGCGGGCCGATTCTTTCCGGCGTCGGGATTTTTCTGCAGCGGTACGGGCAACGCGAGACATAGAGCGAGTGACACGGCGCAACACGTAATCCTGCTGCGCGAGCAAGACGACGTGCGGAACCGTGCAGCGTGCAACAGCACACTCTTGGCGCATACCGATTTTTCTGTATGCAATAACACTCGATTCACTCACATGACTGGATTGCACGGAGTGTTCCACATCCCTGTCAAGAATTGTAGGTGAGTGTTTCGAAATGTTTAGACACACAATGTAAAGGTTGTGTAATCAAGTTTCACCGTGACATCCACGGTTACATAGATTGACATTCCAAAAATTGAAATTGAGAAACGCGCTGAGAAAAAATTTGATTTAGAGGTGCATCGAGAATTGTGAGCTGCGCATCTAATGCTTGGCGGTGTGACCGCAAGCGACAAGAAAGATCGCGCTCTTACCTTTCGCGTGGGGAGCGAAGAAGTTGACGGTGTCGTCGTCGTAGAAGGTGAGGCCGGTGGCGCCGAGTTTCTGCGCGTACGCGGACAGGTATAGCTTGCCCCCAAGGATTCCTGCTTCGAGTTGTGCTGCACGGTAACCACGGTTTCCGAACGCCGATATGATTTTCTGCAGGTCGGCGAGAAAGAAAAAGTCGACACTGGCATCGGCGGGAAGCTCCTGCTCGAGTCCCAAGTATCCGGCTCGCTCGCGAAAGTCACCCTCCTTCAGCAACTCCAGTTGATGCTTTTCCCGATGAAAGAAATATGCTCCCGGTGTGAGCCCTTGCACACTGTGTACGATCAGGTACAGATCGTTCAAGCGCGAGTCCAATGTTTTCAAGAAGTCTGCGGGAGGGCCGTGATTCGCAGAGTCGAGCAACGTACCAAGCTGCACGAGAGAAATTGCTTCGCGTGCAAATTTGCGTGAAGAACCGCGGCGCTGGATGACTTGCTCAACCGTGTCGCCCGCGGCAGGAGAACGGTCGAGATCAACTACCTTGCCTTTCGCGGACGATACGGGAGCCGATACCGTGTTTTCTCTCCAGCTCGCCACTTCGCTCGTATTCGAAAGTTTCGATGCCTCGTGCATCTGCCGCATTGCCGGATAGTCCACTTCCTCCTTTGAGTAGGCGACCGTCGGCAGGTGCAGCGACTCGAAACTCGGTGATTCTGGGGGAGAGGAATTCGTATGTCCGACCGCGAGCAGGGAAAAAGCTACTTCTTTTTGCGTATCCACATCGAGCAACTCGTTCACGGCCTGGTCCGCGAATCCGAGCACAACCTTCGCGGGAAGGCCGAGAGCGGTACTGACGGCGAGCGCATTCGCCAACAGCGTGCCATTGTCCCAGCCAAAGTGGCGATAGGTACGCGAGCGATATTTCCAGGCATTGCGCCAGTAGGTTCCCGTGCAGATCACAATGAGCGGCGCGTGGGCAATTGCAAGGTTGGCTTCCGTCGCGTCCACGAGAACCTGCCGATAATCGCCAGCGCGCAACTGTCGAAGGCCGAACTCCGCCGCACCGAAGTGATAGACCCCCGCAGCGAGTCCGGGCAAGTCCTGGCAGACCAGATACAACTCGATTTCGTAAAGGGCTCCCGTGCAAGCGGCAGCACGGAAAAATATTTCTCCGCCTGGAAATTTTCGGCTGCGCGTAACGCCGGCCGAAAAGAATAGAAACTGTGCGATGTCGTCGAAGGTGGGAATCTTCTCGCCCTCCATGACGATGCCCGTACTCGCAACCGCCGAAAGCGCGGAAACACCCGTCTGCCGAAAATCTTTGGGCAACCGAGTGACTTCCAAGGTGGGATATATCTTGAAGAGCAGCGGCTTATTTTCCCAATCGAGCGCGTGCGGGTTCGCGCGAACACTCAAGTACGAATGCTTGGTGCCGTTGTGATATTTCCACGTGGAATCGAGGTCGCGGTTCAGCATGAGGGAGCTATTGTAGTGGGTCGAGCGAAAAGAATTGTATTCGACCGGAATACGAACGCGAAAGATTCGCCGGGCGCCGAAGCCTCAGCGCAAGCCCTTCCTTTGCAAGAACTCCCTTACGACCTGCTTGATATCGCGATGTTGGCCGTCGACCGCGTAGTTCAGAGCCTGCATGTCCTGATCCGAAATCTTTCCGCCCAACTCTTTCAGCGCTGCTTCCACCTCCGGATGGCGGGAGATGGTTGCCTGCCGCATGATGGCAACGGCCTCGTAGGGCGGAAAGTAATTGCGGTCGTCTTGCAGGATCGCAAGATCCAGGGCTGGAATCAGCCCGTCGGTAGTGTTGCTGGCGATCAGGTCGACCTGTTTCTCCTTCAGGGCGCGTGTAAGGAGGCCGAGATCCATGATGCGCGGGGGTTCGGCAAAGTGGAGGTTATACGTGGAGGCGAGACCCTTGTATCCGTCGGGACGTTCCATGAACTCGTAACCGAAGCCCGCACGCCATTGGGGAGTGTTCGCGCTCGCTTGTGAAATTGTTTCCAGAAGTAGCCTGCGCGCATCATCGCCGCGAATGACAATGGCGAACGTGTCGTTGAAGCCGAGCGGAGGACCAAGAGCTAGGCTGAAGCGCTGCGCATATTCCGACTGCACGCGCGCGTACACGGCTTGCGGGGTACCTTCGGGCTTCTCCTTGAGAATGGCCGTCAGAGCTGTGCCGGTGTATTCGGGATAGACGTCGATCCGGCCAGACAGTATTGCCTGATGGCAGATGAAACTGCCAGCTAGGTAGAAGCGCCGCTCGATTTGCAGGCTGGTCTTCGCTTCCAGACGCTGCGCGAAAATCTCTCCCAGGATGGCTTGCTCGGTGAAGTTTTTCGAGCCGATGACAATGCGATTCTCACGGGCCGGGCCGCAGGCCAACAGCATCAGCGTCAAGGCCGACAGGATTAGAAGCGTTCGTCGCATGATTGCGTATTCGGTTCACATGAAATTACTAGACCGGACTTAATCGCCGCTCCAACCACCCAAAGGACACATCTGCAAGCAACGCCAGCGCCGCTGCGGGAATTGCGCCCGCCAGAATCAGCTGGTTATTGACCATCGCGAGTCCGCGGAAAATGTATTCTCCCAGTCCACCCGCACCGATCGCGGCGGCAATTGTCGCCAGGCCCACGGAAATGACCGTAGCCACTCGCACTCCCGCGATGATCACTCCCAGAGCCAGCGGCAACTCGATACGAAACAAGAGCTGGCGATCGGTCATTCCCATGCCACGTCCAGCTTCCACCACTGCCGGGTCGACGCCCTTAATGCCAGCGTAGGTGTTGCGAATCAGGGGAAGAAGCGCGTAGAGCGTGAGAGCAAGAATCGCCAGACGTTCAGAGCGCGCGCCCAGCCAGGGCACCGGTAGCAAGAACCCAAAGAGCGCGAGGCTGGGAATGGTCTGAATGATGTTCGCGCCGCCGAGCACGGGCTTGTTCCAGCCAGGGTGGCGGGTGACCAGAATTCCCAACGGGATGCCAATTAGCACGGCCAAGAACGTGGAGGCAACGACCATCCACAAATGCTCCAGGGTGAGTTCCAATACTTCTCCGTGATTTTGCAGGATGAACTGGAACACGTTCATGCAGAACCTCGTTGATCGTGCGGAGTGGCGCCAAAGGCGTCCAGGTATTTCAGGACCAGTGGGTCGGTCGAGCTCGTGAATTCGTCGGTAGGAAGCGCCACCACGAGTTTCCCACCTTCCATCAGAGCGATGCGCGTGCCGAGCAGCAAAGCCTCGCGCAGGTCGTGGGTGACGAAGACCACAGTCTTTTGAAGACGCCGTTGCAAAGCCAGGAATTCGCGTTGCAATTCCGCGCGCGTGATGGCATCCAGCGCGCCGAACGGCTCGTCCATGAGAAGGATGGGCGGGTCCGCCGCAAGGCCGCGCGCCACTCCCACGCGCTGCCGCTGTCCACCCGAAAGCTCCTTCGGATAACGCGATGCCAGCGTCGGATCCAGCCCGACAAGTTGCAGAAGTTCCGTGACGCGCTTCCTGATCCGATCCGCTGGCCAGCCCTCAATCTCCGGAACTAAGCCGATGTTCCGCTCCACAGTGAAATGAGGAAACAGCCCGGACTCCTGGATGACGTACCCAATCCCGCGCCGCAAGCGAATGCGATCCCATTCGCGGGTAGCGCGGCCATCGACGATAACATCCCCTTCGGTCGGAGACACCAGATCGTTGATCAACTTCAGCGTCGTAGTTTTTCCGGAGCCGCTCCGCCCGAGCAAAACAAGAGTTTCGCCGCGCCGCACCTGCAGATTTAATCCCGCCAGCAAGGTCTGCCCGCCAGGAAACCGGAAGGCAACGTTGCGCATATCGATGACGGTACCGTTTTGTGAAGTGGCTGACATTGTGTCGATGGCGTAAAGGACAGGTTAAGTGCACTGCCAACCGGCCCGCATCTTTTGATGCTTTAAGACAGTAATTCTGCGCGAAGTATTCGCAAACAGGTTGACTGGTTAGCGTTCGCCGGCCGAACGATAGGCCGATGATGGCATTCCGGTGATTCGAATCCCGCCGTGTCCTTTGTGCCGGATGTTGAGGCCGATCAGCAGCGCGGTGATTTGTTCGACGATATGGGCATTCTCGAGTTTGCCGCCATCGAACGCGCGCAAGCCGGGAATTTTCGCGACGAGATCGCAAACGATCTGCGTTGCGGCCGGATCATCGCTGCAGACGATGACGTCACACTCCACAGGCCCGTCACCGTTCATAATGTCGGCCGAGCAGTTTTGAAAGGCCGCCACCACGGTGACGCCTTTGGGCACGAGTTCCGCGGTTTGTTGAGCAGCCGAACCTTGCCACACCCCGAGAGTGCGGCTGGCACGCCCGCCCACGGCGGAGGCCAGAGGAACCGTTGCGTCCATCAAGATGGTGCCCGGCTTAAATGCTGGCTTAAGTTCCTTCAGCAACGCGGCTTGGCCTTCAAATGGCACGGTCAGCGCGAGCAGGTCGGTCGCGGCGCAGGCATCCTGATTGGTCTCCCCGGTGACCTGTGCGTTGGGACCGACCCTTTCTTTGATTCGCGCGGCGGCATCGCGGGCCCGCTCAGCACGGCGCGAACCGATGATGATGGTTTCTCCGGCACGCGCCCAGCGCAACGCCAGCCCCATTCCCGCGGGCCCGGTGCCACCCAGAATCGCGATCGACCGGCTCAAGCGAACTCCAGTAGCGGCGCTTGCTCGGTAGTGGGAATTTCCAAAGGTAGCTTGATCTGCAAGCGAGAGTAGGTAGTGTTCCGCTCGGCCGGGATGCGGCCTGTTTCCAGAATCAACGATTGGAATTCTTCCGGGCTAGTGTACTGTCCGGCAGTCGCACCCGCTTCACGGGAGATATTTTCTTCCATCAGCGTGCCGCCGTAATCGTTGGCCCCGGCATGCAGGCAAAGCTGCGAGAGCTTGCGATTGAGCTTCACCCAGGAAACCTGGATGTTATTGATCGATCCTGCCAGCACGATTCGCGCAAGGGCGTGAATTTTCAGATGCTCGGCTAGGCTAGGACCGGATCGCGCCAGTCCCTGCTGAAACAACAACGTGTTCTGGTGTACAAATCCCAAGGGGACAAACTCCGTAAAGCCGCCGGTTTCTCGCTGAATGTCGCGGAGCAGTAGCAACTGGTTCACCCAGTGTTCGGTGGTTTCCACGTGGCCATACATTAAGGTGGAGGTGGAGCGGATGCCGAGGCCGTGCGCGGTGGTGATGACCTCGGTCCATTGAGCGGTGCTGAGTTTGTTGCGCGACAGGATGTTTCTCACCTGGTCGTCGAGAATTTCCGCAGCCGTTCCGGGCAGCGTATCGAGCCCGTTTTCGCGAAGCATCTGCAAGTAGTCCCGCACCGGCATGCCGGTGAGTTCGACGCCGTAAACGATCTCCATGGGAGAAAACGCGTGACAGTGCATCCGCGGTACCGCATTCTTCACGGCGCGCAGGATATCGCGATAGTAGAAAGGCGGCAGATCGTGCGGCAGCCCGCCCTGAATGCAGACTTCGGTGGCACCCAGTTCCCGGGCTTCGGTGGCTTTCTGCGCTACTTGCTCGGGACTCAGAAAATAGGTGTCGTGTTCGCGCGGGCCGCGGCTGAATGCGCAGAACTTGCAGCCCACAAAGCAAATGTTCGTGAAGTTGATATTCCGGTTGACGACGTAGGTAACGAGATTTCCGGACAGCTCGGCGCGCAGTTCATTGGCGGCCACCAGCAATCCCAGCAGGTCATCGCCAGCGCAATTCGCCAGCATCAGCGATTGGTCGCGCGATAAGGCGCTGCCCTGCTGCATGGTCAGGGCGATCTCGAGACATTCCCTTATTTCACACGAAAGACGCGGTTCGACATCCACCCATTCGAGCGCGGGAAAGTTCTCCAGTTCCGATTGCGTCAGAGCTCGCGCCATCACACCCTCCTACCGAAACAGGTCCTGCTTCGCGGGACGAAGAAGGGAACGGGAACTTCCGCGTCCGGGTTCGTACGGGAATCCACGAATGATAACAAACGGTGTGCGTGTTAGCTTGCTCGACAAGAGTCCGGCAGCGCACGCTAACTCATCGGCTACAGCGTCGAGGGTAACGCGTAGCGAATAGCCGTGCGGATCGCGCCGGCCGCGGTAATCGTGGATGGGTTTCATTCCGGCGACGCCGATGGCGGCTTCGGTGAGTCCTTCCCGCCAGGGGCGGCCAAAACTGTCGCTGATAATCACAGGAATGGAGAGCTTCGTCCGCTTTCGTAGTTCACGGTGAATGCGGGCCGCGGAACGATCGGGATTTTCAGGGAGCAATAGCGCGTGCTCGCCGCCGTCGACGTTGGAGACATCCACTCCACTATTGGCACAGATGAAGCCGTGGCGGGTTTCGGTAATGAGCACGCCCTTCTTCCTGCGAATAACGCTCTTGCTCTCCCGCAAGGCGAGTTCGATCACACGGGCGTCGACTTTGTAGCGTCGGCCCCAAGCGCGGGAGGCCGCGGAAGGCTGCACGGTGTTGAGCGGGACGACTCTTCCCTCGGCTTTCGAAACCACCTTATGCTTCACGACTAAGATGTCGCCCGGCGCGACCGAAAGCCGCCTACTGCGCAGTGCTGACAGAAATTCATTCACCAGCGAATCTCCATGCTTGATTTCAGCGGCAATGGTGACGGGAATGATGCGCAGTTCCCGCATGCGATCTACTCGTTCGCGGCCAGGGGGTAGTCGCGAAGATCCCACTTGCGAGCGAGTTGTTGGGCACGAGTCTCGCCAGGAAGGTCGGCGAGTTGTCTCAGGTCGGCAGGATTGTCGACATCGACCGCAATACCGGGAAGCGACAGCACGATGCACGGTTTCGCGGTCGCCTGGGCAGCGGCGAGATGCGGCTTGTAACTATCGTTTCCAAAGCGCAAAGGGAAGAGGGCCGCCGGACGCCGCAGTGCCGCATTCGTTCCACGTCCATCTCCCGCGGGGACGAGTACCGTGCCCACTTCGGGGGCGGCATCGTAAATCGCCCGTAGTTCCCAGGGTTGGATGAGCGGAATGTCTGCGGGAATTACGAGAGTATCGAGGCCGCGTGATTCGCAAACGCGAGTGGCCAACTCGATGGCGTCGGTCTCGCCCGTGTTGCGATGGTCGGCAATCACTTCGAAACCGTACTTGCACGCGAGTGAGAGGGCAAATGAGTCGCAGGAGACAATCCCCACCTCGGGACGCTCCGGCCATGCAACCAGTGCTTCGGCAACATCCTGAAGCATTGCCTGGGCCAGTTCTGTCCGCTCGCGCTGCTCGAGAACAGAGGCCAGCCGTTGCTTGGCCTGTTTCAGATTTTTTATCGGGACGAGGATCATGAGCCCTCAGGCCCTGCAGCCGCTTTGGTCTGTCCGCGGACGGCGGCTAACACTGCAGTCGCCAGATCGGCCTTGTCTTCTGATGTTCGCATGATGGTTTTGGTGACATGCACGCGCAGACCAGATTGCGATAATTCTTCGACCGCCTGGGCATCGCGAACATCGACGACCAGCAGGTCGAGGAAATCGTGATAAGCCTCGGCGATCCCTGCGACCGACACAGGCAGCCCCTGCGACGCCATCAGGATGCCGGCCGGGCCAGCGACCGCTTCGCCCGCGACTATCGGGCTGATGGCCGCAATGCACCCCTTGGTCTTGTGCAAGGCTTCGCGCACGCCCGGCACGGCGAGGATCGGGCCGATGCTCGTGACGGGATTGCTGGGAGCGATCAATACCATGTCCGCGTTCACGATGGCTTCGAGAACGCCGGGGGCAGGCTCGGCGTCGGCGGCACCGGCGAAGCGAATCGACTCCACCGGGTCCTGGTACCATCGCTGGACGAAATACTCTTCGAAGCTCAACTCACCGAGCGGCGTCATCACCCTGGTCTCGACTCGCGAGTTGCTCATCGGCAGGATGTGCGCCTTCACCCCCAGCTTGTCAGAAATCTCGCAGGTCACCTCCGAAAGCGTCTTGCCCTCGGCAAGCAACTTCGAGCGCAGGATGTGCACCGCGAGGTCGCGGTCGCCGGCGTGAAACCAGATGGGCTGCCCGAGTTGTCCCATGTGCTGCAGGCAAAAGAAGGTATCGCCCTTCACGCCCCAGCCGCGCTCACGGCTGAGCATGCCCGACAAAACGTAGGTGATGGAGTCGATGTCCGGCGAGACGTACAAACCCCACCACAGCAGATCATCACCGGTATTGACGATGAGTGTGAGTTCTTCGGGTGGTACCACTTGTCTCAGGCCATCGACGAATTTCGCGCCGCCCGTACCCCCCGTGAGGACGGTGATCACGCGGCCCTCCGCGAATGACCGGTCACGTCGGCCGCGGCGCGCAGACGGTCCGCGAGCAACCCCGGCTTCGCAGTCACACGCGACATAAATTCCGGATACACCGGCAGGCGTTGCTCCAGCCGGAATCCGCGCGACTCGGTGCGCTGGCGCAGATTCTCCAAATGCGGCCAGGGCCTTTCGGGATTGATGAAGTCGGGCGTCAGTGGCGAAACGCCTCCCCAATCGTTGATGCCAGCTTCTACGAGTTCATCATAATAAGGAGCCGACAGGTTGGGAGGTGCCTGAATGTTTACCCGTGGCATGAGAAGCCGCGCCACGGCAACGGTGCGCAACAGGTCGCCCAAACCAGGTTCCTGCCAATCTTGCATGGGGATGCCGGGTTTCGCGCGGAAATTCTGGACTATGACTTCCTGGATGTGTCCGTAACGTTCGTGCCGGTCACGGATCGCGAGGAGGGTGTCCACACGGTCTTCCAGGCTTTCGCCGATGCCGATCAGCAAGCCGGTGGTGAAGGGGACGCCCTGCTTTCCCGCATCTTCGATCACGCGCAGGCGCTTGGCGGGCAACTTGTCGGGTGCGTTGTCATGGGCGCGGTCTGGTCCGAGCAAATTTGAGTTGGTGCTCTCGAGCATCAGCCCCATGCTGGGGGAGACCGCAGACAGCCGGCGAATCCATTCGGAGCTCATCAGGCCCGGGTTGGGATGCGGCAACAGCGTGGTTTCCTTCAGCACTAATTCACACATCGCTTCCAGGTAGTGCAGGGTCGAATGGTAGCCGAGGCGACGCAGCGTCTCGCGCATCTGGGGAAAGATCAGCTCGGGCTTGTCTCCCAGGCTGAAGAGGGCCTCGGTGCAGCCCAGCTTTTCTCCGTTGCGCACTACTTCGAGGACCTCGTCCGGAGTCATGGTGTGCGCGCCCAGATCGCCCGGATCTTTTCGGAAGATGCAGTAGCCGCAATAGTCGCGGCAGAGGTTGGTCAGCGGAAGAAAGACCTTGCGCGAGTACGTAATGACGCCGGGCTTGAATTGCTCTTTTGCCGAGCGAGCGGCCTCAAGGAGTTGGGAAAGGAACTGGCCATCGCAACCAAGGAGGGAGATCGCCGCTTCGCGCGAAAGTGGACGGCCAGCTCGCACGTCGGCGAGCGATTGGGCCAGAGTGCCAGATTCGATGGCGGGGCTCAAGATGCGTCAGTATCCCCAGAAGCAGGTTGACTCACCCCGAAAAAGCCCGGGTAGCAAGATGATACATGAAAGATGCATTTCGGCGTGCTTGGCGGCGAGTGGCGAGCGACATGTCCCTCGTTATCGAAGCAGGACTGCATAGGTTCTTCGCTTCGCCAAAATGATAAGCCTGACGGAGGATACTGGTACATAAGGGGCATGTTAACTTTATCGGCGAGCAGCGAGGGTAGGGATCGTCGGAATGGGCGTTAGCCAGGCAGACTTTCGTAGAGCATTGGGAAGCTTTGCGACCGGCATCACCGTCATCACCTTGGATTCAGACAACGAGGTGCATGGCATGACCGCGAACGCTTTCGCCTCCGTGTCGCTGGACCCGATGCTGGTGCTGGTGTGCGTGGACCAGCGCGCACGCACGCATGCGCACTTGCACGCCAAGAAGCGATTCGGGGTGAATGTGCTGGCAGAGAACCAGCGGGCAATCTCCGAATATTACGCACGTCCGGCTCGCACGCATGACCGTGCCGCACAAGAAGCCGGCGCGCAATTCGATCGCACGCAGCACGGTACGCCGGTTCTGCACGGCGCATTGGCCTACCTGGAATGCCGGCTGCACAGCGCGCAGGACGCCGGCGACCATACCATCTTCATTGCGGAGGTCGAAGAAGTGGTGGTACGCGAGGGTGCGCCCCTGCTCTTTTTTGGCAGCCGGTACTGCAAGATCGGCGGCGACGTCCACTCGTGATGACTCTGCGACGGCGGGCCTACCCCAGGCTGGAAAACTCTATAAACCTGGAACCATGGCTTCGCGCACCTGCGCCAACAGCTACGGCTCGCGCACCAACTGTCCGACCTCCACGTAGCGCCCGCGAACCCGTGCCCAACGAGCGCGGCGCTTGCGCACATCGACGTGCAGGAAATTGCCGTCGTAGACACCAATGCCGCCTTCGGCGAACTGCGCCCCTTCCAGCGCGAGCTCGTACATACACGGCAACGAGAGCCCCGGGATGGCAACGTCTGCCGCCCGTCCCCGCATGGGTTCGCTGTGGGGTACGCCTCCTACTTCGCGATCGTGTTGCGGACAGCGATATCCGGCATGCACCACGATCGGCGCTCCGGCGAGCGCCTCAGGGTTTCTAATCCGTCCAGCAGGCGGGAATCGATCTGCCGCTGTCCACAACACCTACCACAGAGTTCGGCCCGCGAAAAGTGCGTACTCAAATTGGCCATCGAAACATTTTCCCCTATAAGAAATAAGCGATGCATAGATATTAGCTTCTAGAGAATTCACCGAAAAGGTAAAATGTCACAATTCAGCGTGAGGCCGATCACAGCGCTGGAGGGTACGGAAATGGGCGGCGGATTATGTCCCTTGTCACTTTCACACTCCCCAAGCATCCAATCAAAGGATTCTTGTGAGAAAGGTAAAGTCATGACAGACAAACTGGCTGACCATGCGGCCGCCAAGGTCGTGAAGAGCGACGCCGAATGGCGCGCGCAGCTTACTCCCGAGCAGTATCACGTAACCCGGGAAGCAGGCACCGAGCGGGCCTTCACCGGGAAATACTGGAAGACGAAAGACGCGGGGACCTATCATTGCGTCGGTTGTGGAACACCCCTGTTCACGTCCGAAACCAAGTTCGATTCCGGAACGGGGTGGCCCAGCTTTTGGGCACCGATCGACCCCGCCAATGTGGAAGAGCTTACCGACGATAGCTACGGCATGAAGCGGGTGGAAGCCCGCTGCGCCCACTGCGGCGCTCACCTGGGACATGTGTTTGACGATGGGCCTCGGCCCAGCGGCCTCCGCTACTGCATGAATTCCGCTTCGCTCGATTTGAAGCCGAATGAGACTAAGGCAAAGTAGTCTGGACCGTCCGGACGAGCCAAGAGGGCCGCTAGTCCCCACATCCGGCGCAAAACAAAGAAGGGCACGGAACTCGTGCCCTTCTCTCTTGCAGCCAATTTCCTTGGTAAATTAAGCGCCGGCCGAAGCTGCCGCAGCTTTCGGCGCTTCGTTGAACGGCTTGGAGGCATCGGAGTTCTTGGATTGCTGAGGCTGCTTTTGCTTCTGATCGGCAGCCTGGACCTGCACGCTGCCCTTCAGAATGGCGCCGTCTTCCACGCTGATGCGCTGGACAACCACATCACCGGTGACGGAGCCCTCGCTGCGGATATCGAGGCGGTCACTGCAGATGATGTTGCCGTGCACCTTGCCCATGATGACGACTTCGCGGGCATTCACGTCGGCAGTCACCACGCCATTGCGGCCGACGGTGACCCGGTTATCCGGAATGTTGACCGTGCCCTCGATGCGGCCATCCACGAACAACGACTCCGCACCGCTGACGTCGCCCTTGATGACAAGGGACCGGCCGATGGTGGCCTGTTCCATGGGCGCGCTTGAGGTCTTCACGGGTGTGTAGGTATTTGGGTTCGACGCCGTGGGCGTCGCATTCTTGTTTTCTGGTGGCTGCAGCATGGCTACCGACCTTCCTTGATTTCCGCCGCGCTCCCCGTCGGAGGTCCGTGATAGCGGTGGGTCTATGGCTCTATCGCCATGCTGAATATCGCACGCCCACCGGTAATCAGGCAGGTTACGGAAGCACCTGTACGGCCGCGAGAAAGCGCGGTTTTGGGGGCTTTTCGCTCATCCGGCTGGTTTCAGGCCCGAGCCCTTTCGAGCCGCCGCATAGCCCATTGGTGCCATTCCCTGCCCTGCCCTGAAAACGTAAAGTAGTCCTCGAGCAGCACTTGGGGGAGGGCTGTTTAACGGGCGTCCCATGACTCTTCAGAGTCAGGGGCGCTTTGTTTTTCTGGCGGTATTTTTCTCAGCTTTTCCGGTACAAGTCCGTCCTCTTTTCCGCCCTCCGCCATCCTGTATCATGCCCGAATTATGATTGCCCCTCAGGATGAATCCGCCAGACTTTCTGCGCTCTACTCGGGGCTGAGCGACGAAGAACTGCAGAAGATCGCTAACGACTCAGCCTCGCTAACCGAGGCCGCCCAGATTGCCCTCTTGACAGAGCTTCGGCGACGTGGCCAAGTCGACGAACTTGCGGACAACTCGGCAGATCAGTCTATTGCGGAGCCTTCTAGGGTGGTCACCCTCCGCAAGTTTCGTGATCTACCGGAAGCACTCCTGGCTAAGGGGAGCCTCGAATCCGCAGGCATCGAGTGCTACCTGGTGGACGAGAATATGGTGCGCATGGACTGGTTCATTTCGAACCTGCTGGGAGGCGTCAAGCTTCAGGTAAGGCCCGAGGATTCTGAAGAGGCAACCACGATTCTGAATATGCCGATCCCGGCAGAAATCGAAGTCGAAGGCAGCGGGACTTACCATCAGCCTCATTGTCCGAGTTGCGGGTCTCTGGATGTCAGCTTCGAAGAACTAAACAAGCCAGCCGCTTATGTCACGGCTTGGGTGGGCTTGCCGATTCCCATTCATCGCAAAGCCTGGAGATGTGCTGCCTGCCACCGCGAGTGGGAGGATACGGAAGCGGTAAACGAACCGTAGGGAAGGGAAAAAGACCCGCCCTGGGAAGAAGCGGGTCCTCGCAGACATCCATTCTGCCCTGATTTTTCCAGGAGCTGCCGAAGTCTAAGGCGCTATGCAGCAGGCATGTGGCAGTTCCCTTCCCAGCGTCGAGCCGATATTCTGTCTGGCAGAAACAGCAGCCTTTACAGCAAGGTCAGCAGGAAGCACCACCTAACCGGAGGGCACCCCTTGGGCAAGTTCGTCACGCAACTTCTTTTGTGCGCTTGCACATCGATCGTCGTGACCGCGCAAAGCAGCCAGACCATCGATCGGCTCTCGGTGACGTCCCTGGCGGTGGCGGTTTTCCATGGCGACACCTCCATCGGCAACGCGACCGGCTTTGTGCTCAAGAAAGACCAGAACTATTACCTGATCACGAACCGCCACGTCGTGCTCCGCTGCGCGGAAGACAGCAACCCCGAGGACGTCGGCGGCTGGATTTGCGCGGACAAATTGAAGATCCTGCAAAATACCGCCGGGCATCTGGGCGACTGGTTCTGGGTTGAAGAGGCGCTTTATGATGAGAACAAGCGTCACCGGTGGCTCGAGCATCCAGTGCTGGGGGCGTCGGCCGATCTCGTCGCGCTGCCGCTGAAAAACACGGCGGGCGTGGATTTCTACCCACTGGATCTTTCGCTTCGGAATTCGGACGTGGAATTGGCTCCCGGCGACCCGGTGAATATCGTGGGCTTTCCCTTCGGCGAAACTCAGGGAGGCGGCTTGCCGATCTGGAAAACGGGCACCATCGCCAGCGATCTCGACATCAACTACGGCGGAAAAGCCAAGTTCCTCGTGGACGCCACCGCGCGTTCCGGCATGTCGGGATCGCCCGTCTACGCTCGCCGCTTCGGCACCTACCAGAACAAGGCGGGCGCCTCACATACCGGCAGTGTCACGAGATTCCTGGGTGTGTACTCCGAAGAGAATCAGGCGCTGGAACTCGGTGCCGTGTGGAAAGCGGAAGCGGTAGCTGCGTTATACGACTCCCTCCCGTAAAACATCTCATACTCCGCCTCGCGCTCCATCCTGCCTTGGTTGCAACAAAACCTTTACGCCAAAATGACAGTCCCATGACAATCTCCATGGGA
>Ga0307469_10000249_pt1 | contig 20758 bp, 23 predicted proteins | sample atmos_gasesAM2C__FD_203084 | JGI IMG/M metagenome (GOLD analysis project Ga0307469, IMG submission 203084) | Hardwood forest soil microbial communities from Morgan-Monroe State Forest, Indiana, United States - atmos_gasesAM2C_515 | ecosystem: Environmental > Terrestrial > Soil > Temperate...
CATCTGCGCCTTTGGCTGAATCCGGGTCGCGAATACCGCTGATCACCAGAACCAAGCGGTGAGCGTATGGAGACTGGAAACGCTGTGCCAGTTCCAGGTCAACTTTTTCGGATTCTCCGTCCTTGATGTGGGCAGCTGTCTCCAGGTGACGTTCGACTTTGTAGGAAAAGGGCAGCAGCGCAAGCGCCATGCCAAACCCCGACATCGCCAGCCAGAATCGGCGGCGAGCGGCATCATGGCCAGTCTTCAAGCTTGGCATTACCATGGAAGATCCACGTCGTTTATTGGTTCGTCTGAGCGCAATGAAACGACTTCGGTGATCGGACACATCCATGATATACGGTCAAACGGGATATTCTTTGGGGTTCGGCCTTGAGCTAGTTGACGATAGATGTGGGCAACTGCCCGTTAAGCCCTTGTCAATCGAGGGACGTGGCTGACGAAGACTTCGCTGCATGATTACCCGCCGATCACTCATCAAAGGAACGAATTAGGAAGCGAACGTTGCGGGGCATGTTCCCTAAGAGCGCACTGCATTAGTGGTCGATATAAATATCTCGCCATTCACAGGCACGAGCCGGCCCGGCAACAGGCGCGAGAACTGGCGAACACGCCGGCGTTCGCTAGCGCCTAGCGGGCGGTTGTGTACAATTTCGGGTACTCTCGCACGCGGGTCTCGGTGTTCACTACCTGATTGCTGCGTTTGCCTCCTCGGGTCGCTGGTCTCGGAAATCCCCAAAGGTTAGGCGAGAAGCGTACGACCCACTCGGAGTACATAGCGCACGTTCATCTTTAAGCTGCAGTCCGGACGCTGGTCATTCCCTAGCAAGTGCCTGCACGGCTGCACTGGCCGTGGCATCCGTGATCCGCAAGTAGGCTCCCGTACTCGAAAGGCTTTTGTGTCCCAGATGTTGCTGGGCCACTTGTATACCGGCCCGGATTACGTAATGCGCGCAGGAGTGCTTGAGAACGTGAGGATTCGACTTGTGTGCAGGTATGCCCGCTGTAGTGGAATGCGTATGCATAATGCGACCAAAGTGCTGCCGCGTGATCGGGAACAGCCGTGCATTGGCCGGCTTGCCTGCTATCCACGGGGTCAGTCCCGCCTTCTCGTCTAGCAGATCGTCCGCGTGCTCCATCAGTTGCTGGACAGTCCGCAGAGAGCCCTTTACGCGCGCGACCGTGATGTAGCCGTCTCGTACGTCACATGCGCGGAGTGTGACTGCCTCCGACGCGCGTAACCCGTGCCAGAAACTAACTAGGATCAAAAGCCAGTCGCGTTCGGATTTCTGGCGGGCTGCAGAGAGTAGCTTCTTCAGTTCGTCGATCGTCAGGTGTTCCATAGCCGACGACGTGCACTCGATGTTCCAAAATAACGTTCTGGAACATCCATCCGGCTAAGTACGTGTAGTCAGATACTTAGAGAGAGGCGTTATACTTATAGTAAACATAGCGCCACATGTCTGACTTGACCCAGAAGCGCAGAACTTTGCTCATCGAGTTAATACGACGGTCTGTTTGTCGAACTGAACTCCTGAAGGCACCAACTTCAGCGAGCCCAGAAGTCATTGCGTCTTGATCCGAAAGCTGGGTGTGTACTCATCAGGCGGATGCCCAGCCTGGATACCCCGTAACGGGAACGACGCTCATGGAGCGCCGTACGTTCTAGTCACCTGTACCGAATGCTTACGGAGCTTTCAGTTGCCGATCGTGGAAGAGACCGCTGGGAAGGTACTGGAAACACCATGCCGTTTTTGTCCAAGCAAGAATCTATACATCATTGAGCCAAGTAGGCAGACCATGCCGCAGATGTATGCGTGATGAAACGTCGCGGCGTGCAGATTGCAATCCGTTGCACGGCCGACACGGTGTGAATCGATTAGCTCCGCTCCGACCGGAGCGATCATCGCTCTAGGGGAAACACGGATCTCCCCAACATTCAAGTCCATCCAGCCCGTCAGCGTCAAGTTGGCTTCCCAAATTTAGCAGTCCAACACAACACACACCCCCTTCCGGTTTCAATTCTCGTAGGTTTGCCAAACCTGTTTCGTCAGTGGGAAAAGATCGCACGATGAGAAGTTCTATCGTTTCTTGTGAACGCTCCCGAGGTGACTGGCCTGCCATTGGAATCGAAAGGGAGTGGCTGTTCAATATTGTTGAGTTGCTACTGGGGTGCGGCGGGCGACTCGCTGTAGTAACCGGTTCTCGTTCGCACCCGAAGTTTGTGGCGGCCGGTATCGCTGGCCTGAACGTCGATTGAGTGATAGGCATGGCCAGCCATTGGGTTCGAGGACTTGTACCCGATAACGTACTGATCGCGAATGTCAGATGCAATGCTTCTTGTGATGGCATCGACCTGGTTGAGGTCCTTTGGAAAGTATGCGGTTCCGCCAGTGTTGAGGCTGATCGCTTGAAGCGCCCGCATCGTAGAAATCGCGCTCTTCGTTTCATCAAGAAAGGCAATGACATAGACCACGGGCCCGTCTTCCCGCTGCAATTGCTGGACGGTTTCCTCGAGAGAGCCCTGGCTCGCATTGTCCTTTCCGTCGGTTACCACCAGTAAAACTCGCTTCTGAATTCTCGCGTCCTGCCTTATATGCCCCGCAGACGCCACGATAGCATCGTAGAGGGCGGTGCTTCCCCAAGTCTCGACCTTGTCCAGCGCGGTTTTTAGCTTGGCAATATCGTCCGTGAAATCCTGGTCGAGGTAATATTGTTCCCCAAAGTTCACAACGAACACCTCGTCGTTTGCGTTGCTCGCGCGGACGAGATTGAGCGCTGCGTCGTTCACTTTCTGCCGCTTAGGTCGCATCGAACCTGAATTGTCAATCAGGATGCCTAGAGCAAGCGGTACATTCTCATGACGAAATGATGTCATCCTCTGCAGCTTCCCGTTCTCATAAATGCTGAACGCATCACGATTCAGGCTCGGCATCAAATGGTTCTGCGGATCGACCACCACAGCGTGCAGAACGACTTCTTCAACTTTCTTTCTGAAAACAAATTGTCCCTCTTCGGAGTGCGACTGCGGCGACGAGGCGGTGTCCTCAGAAGTCGCAGTTGCCCTGCTCGCACCAGGGGAAGCGGTCTCTTGAGTGGCCACTGAGGGCGCGGCCTGCGAGACAGGGCGATTGTCCCGCGCCAAAGCGCCTACCACTAGAGCCCCGGCTATTGCCAAGGGACCAATGCCCAAGAGACCTTGAACAGAATAAATTCTCATTTCAGCTCCGCCACGAAGCTCGAGCCTCATGGACGCGCATTGGATGATGAGGTCTCACCCTGGGGTTGCCTGGACGGCCCCGACCGAAGATTACTTGGGACGGCACGGAGAAATACCTAAGAAAGTTGGATCTTGAGAGATCTCTCCCATGCTTTCAACGCGTCACGCGACGAGGCACTGAGGGAGACCTACCAGTAGGTGAACGTCACCTTGTCCAACCAGATCGAATAGGGCTGCTGCTTGTAGTTGCCGTCCTGTTGGTAGTTGATTGTGATGCCATACCACGTGGTAGGGGTCGGGGATTCGGTATAGTTCAGCGTCGAGGTCTGCCCGTTCAACGTGATCGATTGAAACAGAAGGTGATTGTCAGAGGTTCTCTGTGCCTGAATGACAAGATGGTTCCACGAGTTGTTCACGGGATTGCACGGAATCCCGGTCGGATGCCATTTCTGTCCTGGATTATCCCAGACGTCCCATTCATTTCCGCCGGCAATGCGGCATTCGTGTCCCCAAATGAAGGATTGGCCATTGACGAATTGATTGATATCGAACTCCAGCGCCTGGGAAGCGCTTATATCAGTCGCGTAAAAATACACATCGTATGTGAAATTGTGGACGTTGGGAATGATGGAATGATCAGTATCGGGCAGACCTCGCGATGAAAAATCGCCAATCAGGTGATTGTTCCAGAGCACGTCCGAATAAACAGTTTGACCTCCCACATCCATGCGAGCGGAATTCCCACTCACGGCCGGCGACGAAACGCCTGGTGTCATTGCCCAGGTGGTCTGGGGTCCCGCGGGCACGCAGGACGGGCAGATGTTATACAGGGGTGGAAGCAGCGCATAGCCCGTCCACCCCGACTGCTGGTGCAGGTTCGCAAAAATACCAGAATGGCCGACGGAGCCCACGGTTATCGCGATCGGAGTGGTCGAGGCGCCTCCGCAATTGTCCCATTCTTGCACGACGGTATGGTAGGTCCCCGGCTTGAGGGTCAAGAGAGTATTCAGCTTCGCTCCACTGGCCTTATACGCCAGCACGCCAGGAGCCGTGTAGACACCCACTGCTGCCACCCCCGTCGTACAGTTGGTTGTGGCAGAAGCAACAAACTGAACGGTGGGGCTCACGGCGCTATTATTGGCTGGCGCTGTCACCCGAACAGAGCCGCCGGATTGAGATCCGACAACCGTAATCGCGACAGGCGTCTTCGTCGATCCGCCGCAATTGTCCCACTCCTGCACTACTGTATTGTACGTACCCGGGCTGAGTGACAGCACCGTGTTGAGCTTAGCGCCGCCGACCGTATAGGCGAGTACGTAGGGAGCCGTGTAGATGCCCATGGCGGAAACCCCCTTCGCGCAGGTCGTGGTCGCGGTGGCCACGTACTGAATGCTGGTGGCAACATTGCCATTGTTGAGCGGGGCTACGACAGACACTCCTGCTACCGCTGGCGTTGCGATCGCCAGCACCGCGATCAGCGGCAATATCTTCATTGGGGAGGGACCTCTCCTGCCAGGACATCGACAAAGAGATTCTGGGGGCAAATCCCCATGATTCTAAGGTGTCCTCCCAGCGAACCTCAAGGGAATACCGGACCCAAATTACTCAAAGGTTTTAGAACCTCTCATTCGTGCTCCGTCCCTCAGTCACATCCGGCACGGTCCGATGCCAGGTCTTTAATCCTCCTCAGCACCCTCCCGCAGACGGTACGCGGGTGACACTGCAATACATAATATCGCCAACCACGAACGCGGCGAAAACCTGAGCCTTCACCCGACCGAAGCCTTCAAAGAAAGTCGACTTATCGCATTTTTGGTCGGCGCCACAGCGTCTGGCCCGGCTTTGCCATCGATCTGCGATTCACCAAGATCTGTTCTGCGCTATCCGTTCTGAAAAAGTCCCCCATGCGCCCTACGGGAAAGAACCTACGCGAACGCGGGTTGAACCGAATACACAGCTCTGGGTGATCCCGCTTACGCTGTTTCTGGCTAATAGTCAGCCAGGAGAAAACAGACGTGAGCATGGGTGCCGCTGCCATCGAAGACGACAGTTCCGATCTCAATATCGTGCGGAGAGCCTTGAATGGCGACGGGGACGCATTCGGCTCGCTGTTCCACCTACACAAACACCGGATCTATGCGGTAATCCTTCGCATGACAAAAAACACAGCAGAGGCGGACGATCTTACCCAGGACGTTTTCATTCAAGTGTTCCGCAAGCTTTCTACGTTCCGCGGAGAATCTGCTCTCTCCACTTGGCTACATCGCATCGCCGTGACCACAGCCCTTATGCATTTTCGAAGACAGGCGCCACGTCAGGCCTCTTTGGACGACCCCAATGACCAGGATGGCGTTCCCATCACAAAACGCGAACATGGTCAGCATGATGATCGGCTCCGGTGTTCCCTAGATCGCATTGCGCTTTCGCGCGCGTTGGAGACGCTTCCCCATGGCTACCGGACCATCTTTGAGTTGCACGAGATCAAAGGCTACGGACATCGAGAGATTGCAGGACTTCTCCACTGTTCGATCGGAAACTCGAAGTCGCAGCTGCACAAAGCCAAGGAACGAATGCGTGAATGTCTCACTCTAAAGCGACAGCCCACCCTGCCTCCACGAAACTCGCGCAGAAGGCTCGGTGCCATGCACGGAAGAAAGGCGTCTATGGCGACCAACCTTGGTTCCCTTCCGGGTCTAAGTCCGGCCGTTGGACGTGACGGGACCGGTCCGGTTTCGCGGACGATTCCGAAGATCTTGCTTCTCGGGTCTTCGACTCAGAGGCTGGCTGAGAGGGCCATGTAACACAGGTGAAATCGACGTGGAAATGGGAGCACTGATAGTTGCAGCAGGCGGTGACGCAGGAAGCGCACTTCACGGCTCCGGTTTGTGGACCCCCGCATGGCCGGTTCTGGGCAAAACCGTTCTGCAGAGATGGATCGAGAGGGTGCAGGGCCTGGGCGTTGGACTGGTGTCGGTAGTGGACCGAAATCCCCAGGAACCGAACCGAATTCACACCATGGTCGAGTGGGCCAAAGAAGGCGTTGAGCAAGTTCTTCTCATCGCTCTCGGCTCGTATGCGGAAATCGATCTGCCGGACTTAATACGTTTTCACTCTGCAGGACAGCGAAAGGTGACTCAGGTATTCGACCAACAGGGCCCGCTCGGCATCAGCCTGCTGGACCGTGGTTGCATGCTCGCGAACCAAGAACCCGCGAGTCAGGATAGCGACCTGCCCTCGTCCCGATACGATTTTCTCGGGTACGCAGTCCGCCTATCGTCCACCGGCAAATATCGACAACTGGTGGAAGATGCACTGGAGGGACGTTGCGGGATCCACCTCACAGGATCGCAAACTCAGCCGCGTGTCTGGATCGACGACACAGCTCAGGTGGATGCTTCGGCCACGATCGAGGCGCCCTGTTACATCGGCCCAGGAACCAGGATCAAAGCTGGAGCTGCTCTCAGAGGCTGCTCGTCCGTCGAGCGTAATTGTGAGATTGATCTCGGAACCACACTCGATCACACGAGCATCCAGCCCAACACCTACGTTGCTCCCGGCCTCTATTTTCGTGAATCGGTGGTCGACGGAACGAGGCTGGAACATCTCGCGCGCGGTGTGACCGTCGACCTTGGCACCGTGGGACTCTCGGCGCGGATTGGCACACAGGCGAGACACGCCCATCGATCGCCGAAACTCGCTCACGGGCCCGGGTTGTCCCGTCGGGACGCCATTAAAGAAGAGGAACACTGCCCATGACGAGTACACAACCCATGACGGTCAGGCGCTTGCCCGAGCCTGGTGACAGAGCTTCCCGCAGATCGTTCCTTCGGGAAATTAAGGGATTTGTCGATAGCTCGCACCGGCCTCGCCTCATCTTGGACCTATCGGCGATTGTACAAATGAGTCCGGAGTCTATTGATCTCCTGCTCGAATGTGTCGGCCACGCGGAGCACGGTGACGGTGAGGTTTCCGTCGCGGGAGCCTCTCCTCAAACCAGCGTGATCCTAGAAATAACTCAGGCGGCGTCTGTCCTCAACATGTTTCCTTCTGTTCTGGAGGCCGCAATTGGTCGACAAGCCCATGCTCTCGAGTTCTGGAAGCCGGGTTACACGGACGATCGCGCAGCCTAGCAGGTGGAGTTCGGCGGGACGGCTAGAGACTTACAACGGGGCGCCATGAACACGAGAATTCGTCGATTTCGCAATGCGATTCTGGTCGGTCTATTGACGGGAGCGGTCAGTCTGTCTGCGGAGGCTATTCCACAAAGCACACGGGAACGGGTCCAGGCTGAACCCTCGCAGGTGCCTGACGATGCGCAGAAGCCGCTACAGACAACTGCCAGCGCGACTCCGAGTGAACTACCGGATGCTCCATCACAGGCTCAGCCGGCTCCGCAAGAACCGAGCGATCACGATTCTGCGCAAACCCAAAACACTGACTCGGTTCCCTCTGGGGCTGCCGGCGCGAAATTGCCGCACCCGAAAGGCTCCCCAGCCGCGCGGCCAATCGGTGTCGCAATCGCACCTGCGAAGCAGCGCGGCAGGCGTTCCCTGCTGATCAAAGTCGGCATCGTTGCAGGGGCCTGCGTCGCCGTCGGCTCTGTTTTTGCTTTGTCAAAAGGGACTTCCGCAAAACCGCCTGGTGCACCGTAGAAAAGAATAACTACGCGCCAACAGGGCCGGCGGCGCGGTGTGGACGTTCGGAACACCATGACTCGTCATGCTGCACAGATCGTCACGTTTTCGGGGATCGATGGCGCGGGGAAAACCACGCAAATCGAGCGTATCTCCGCGCACCTCGTCGATCAGGGATACTCCGTGGCTCGCGTGAGCTTTTGGGACGATGTCGCCTTTATGTCAAAGATAAGAGCCGGCGTGAGTCTCGCTGTGTTGCGGAACCAACCCACGCCACTCCGCCACGGCGCACTTCGAAATGACAAGAATGTCCGAACCTGGTATTTGACGCTCGTACGTGCTGCCTTCTACTTACTCGACACTTTACGTCTTCGCCCTGTAGTTTCGCAGTTGCGCACTGGAAATAACCACTTCGTTATCTTTGACCGCTACTTATACGATCAGCTGGCCCAGATTCATTCCCGGAGTTGGCTGGCGCGAGCCTACATTCGATTGCTGGTAAGTTTGGCGCCCAAACCGGACTTCGCCTTTGTATTGGACGCCTTTCCGGACGAAGCATTCACAAGGAAACCCGAATACCCTCTCGATTTCATGCACGGCTACCGGCGGGCGTTCCTCGAGCTGTCCACTTTTGTTCCTCAACTCATCGTGATCGGACCATCAACGGTCGAACACGTTGGTAGCCTGATTTTGCGCTCCCTGTCAGAAGGACTGCCTGAGTTCGCAAACGCCTCTGCCGTCGGCTTGGTCTTGAGCCGAACCCAGGGTTCAGAAACTCGAGGAACCAGCACCTAAAGGTACAAACTCTTTCACACTGGCACAACTCATGTCTCGACTCACGCCATCTCAGTCGTACCTTTGGAAAAGCGAATATGAAAGTTGATCTGGGCTCACCCTATCCCGATTCCGCCTCGCCAGATGCACTCATGGCGCGAATCAAGGTCAAGCCACGCCTCGCACCCAGCGAACTGGGGAAGCACTTGAATGACGGCAGCCCGGTCTCAGCGGTCGAGGAAGTTCGCGGCCCCTTGGACTGCTCCGGCGAGCCGGACGTCGATCGTTATGTCACGGACAACGGCAAACCGCAGACAAAACAATTGTCGCGTTCCGCTCACAAACATCCGAGATTTCGCATCAATGCTTTCCTTTCGAGGCCCGGCATCGGCAGGACGATTGTGTACGCAGCCGGCAAGCAAGTTCTGTTTGAGCAAGGCAAATGCGGCAATGCGGTCTTCTACATCTTGGCCGGTACTGTGAAGCTCACTGTGGTCGCTAAGGGCAAGGAGACCACAATCGGCTTGCTTGGCCCAGGGAACTTCGCAGGCAAGGAATGCATCGCGACGATTCATCCCCGACGGACGACGTCCGCCATGGCGCTCACAAACTGCACCATAGTCAGGATCGCGCGTAAAGAAATGTTGCGGGTAATCCAGCATGAAAAGGCCTTTACCGCATTTTTCCTGGACTACTTACTCGCGTGCATCGGCCGGAGCCAGGAAGTCATCGTGGACCAACTCATGAACTCGAGCGAAAAACGCTTGGCCCGAGCTCTGCTTTCAATTGCAAGCTTCGGCCCGGGCGGCGAACCGGAGGAGGTCGTTCCACAAATCCATCAGGAAGAGCTGGCGGAGATGGTTGGCACCACGCGGTCGCGAATCAGTTTTTTCCTGAATCGCTTCCGGAAACTAGGCTTCATTGCCTACAAGGGGCAAAGTTCTATCACCATCAGTACCGCCAAGCTGGCAAAGTTCGTAGTGGCCTGACCTCGGTACTGAGTCCAAACAAACCACCAACAATGCGCCGAAGAAAGGAACTCTCGGGCCAGTATGCAAAATCTTCAGCGCGATTCGTTTGCTCTAGTTGTCCCCACATTGAATGAGGCCGGAAACATCGAAACGGTTCTCCGACGAATTCAAATTGCCCTCGAACCGCTGTGTCTTCCCTACGAGCTGATAGTTGTCGACGACGGCAGCTCAGATGATACTGCTGACATTGTCCGAACACGTTCTGCCTCTGACAGTCGGATCAGTCTGATTTCCAGGCCGAATCAGCGGGGGCTTGCGGGCGCGATTGTGCATGGGTGGCATCATTCAAACGCTAGCCTGCTCGGCGTCATCGACGCTGATCTGCAGCATCCGCCTGAGTTGCTCCCGGCACTGCTCGAAGCCATGCGCCAGGGGTGCGACATCGCAATCGCCAGCCGCTACGCTGGCAAGAACGGCGTGCAGGGCTGGAATCCGGTGCGCGCCGCCATCTCCCGCGTGAGTACATGGGCCGCCTTGCCGCTGCAACGAAGGGAACTGCGGATTGAAGATCCGATGTCGGGCTTTTTCATCGTGCGCCGGGAAGCCATCGATGGCCTCAACTTTGAAACCAAGGGATTCAAGCTCTTGCTCGAAATCCTGGTGCGAGCTCGTGTTGGTTCGGCTCGAGAGATTCCCTTCCACTTCGGTGTCCGGCACGCGGGTAAGAGCAAAGCGGGCGCCATCGTCGCCTTACGGTATCTACACTTGCTCGGAAGGCTGTCCAGGGACCTGATCCTCAGGCCGAGCCCACAATGAAGCTCGCCCTCGTCACAGCATTTCCACCGAGTCGCAAAGGCCTCAACGAGTATGGATTTCACGTTGCGGAGGAACTCCGACGGCATCCGGGCCTCGAGCTTACGATCCTGGCCGACTACCTGCCTGAGCCGCAGCCGGAGTTGCCGGAATTTTCCGTGGTGCGTTGCTGGGGATTCAATCATCTCGGCAACCCAGTCTCTTTGTTGCGCGCAATCCGACAGCTGAAGCTGGATGTTGTCTGGTACAACATCGGCCTCGCGAGCTTTGGCGGAAAACCCCTGCCGGCCTTTTTCGGGCTGACCATCCCGGCTCTGACCCGATTGAGTTCCTGCTATACGCACGTCACGTTGCACCAGCTCTTTGAAACCGTCAATTTGTCCGACGCGGGCGTAAAGTCGCCCATGCTATATCGCGCGGCCGGGCACGTGGCAACCCACATGCTCTTGTCCGCGAATTCCCTCTCAGTCCTGCTCCCCGCGTACCACCGAACTCTGCGGGAGAAATACGGGCGCGGCACCGTGAATGTTCGTCACCACGGAATTTTCGCAAGTTGTCCAGAAAAGCCCGATCTTTCCGCACGCGGAAACCCTGTGCAGCGGGTGCTCGCGTTCGGAAAATGGGGAACCTACAAGCGACTGGAATTGTTGATCGAGGCGTTTGAGCAGGTCTCGGCCAGCTTACTACCCGTGGAGTTGATAGTCGCCGGAGGCGACCATCCGAAGACTCCTGGTTATGTGGAGTCGGTGGCGGAGCGCGTCAAAGACAATCCGCTGATTCGATTCGTCGGGTACGTCCCGGAAGAATCGATTCCAGAGCTTTTTCGGACAGCAAGTCTGGCAGTGATGCCTTACACCTCATCGGCGGGTGCAAGCGGGGTGGCCCATCTTGCGTGTCAGTATGGCTTGCCCATACTTGCCTCCGATATTGAGGACTTCCGAGAGCTGGCGGAATACGAATTTGTCTCAATGGAGCTCTTCACGCCAAACGATGTCGACAGCCTCGCCGGTCGCCTTCTCAGCTTGCTGCATTCCCCGGAACGGCTCGCCGAGATGGCGCGTCAGAACTTCTCGGCTGCCTTACAGATGAGCATGCCCCAAGTCATCCGGCAATATCTCCGCTCGTTCGACGTGCACCATCGTCTGAGAATGCTGAGAGATTTCTCGAAGTTACGAAATACCCCTCGCTGGATGCCAACGCGACGCCTGATGGCCCGGCGAGTGGAAAGAAAGCTCCGGTCATGGCGTTCATCCGGCCTTTGAATAATTTTCAGCAGACTAAGTTCGAAATGTGATCGACCGGTCATTCCGCCCGGATCGAGCATTCGGACATCTCAGTTGATGGCGCTGAGGGGCATCGTCTGCACCGCCAACCTCGAGTTGGGAGATGTAGCCGCGGTAGGAAGTTGAACGTGAACAATTTCGTTCCTCACCGCATACAGCACCAGTTCGGCGATCGAGTGAAGCTTGAGCTTCTCCAGGACATTGCTTCGATGGGCGTCGACCGTCTTGACTGCCACATTGAGGATTACGGCGACTTCCTTGGAAGACTTGCCCTCGGCCACGAGCTGTACGACCTCGCGCTCCCGGGGCGACAATCTGGGCGCTTGCGCTGCAGCTAGGCCCATTCGCTGCCGTTTCAGGTAACAGTCCATGATCAGATCTGACACTCCCGAGCTGAAGCTGGACCTGTTCCGTTGCAGCGCTTCCACTGCCGCGATCAGGTCGTCGGTTCCGTCAACCTTGAAAACCCATCCGCGAACTCCCGCGTCCAAACAGTCTCGGACCACCTGTTCTGCACGAACGTCGGTGAGGACCAGGATTTTCTGGGCCGGGTTGTTCTTCATGATCTGCCGTGCTGCGTCCACGCCGTTGAGTTTTGCCATGCAAATGTCCAAAATAAGAAGATCGGGTTTCAACTTCCGGGCCTTCTCGACTGCATCTCGCCCGTCCGCAACCTGTCCGCAGATCTCCCATCCTTCATGAGACCCTAAGAGCGAGCACACGCCGAACCGGAATACCGGGTGATCATCAGCCACCAGAATACGAAATACACTCATAGGCCCTCCTCACACTGAGAAGAAAACTTATCAGGGCAAATAAAAGCCGTCTGAGCAAAATTGCTCAGTGCATTGCACGGTCCGGGAAGGCTTGCTCTAGATTCTCTTGAATAGTCGGTTCATGGTTCTGCTATGCGGCGCAATCAGCCTGTCATCAATGAAAGAAAGACTGTGCAAGTGTGTTCAAAAGTGACCACAATTCCGGACCTGTATCCGACATACTTTCAACGATGCCGAACACAACTGAAAGGCACGGTAGCGAGCCGGGTCAATGCGAAAGAAGACCAAACCATCCGGCAATCCAACCAACTAACCGCGAAAACAAAGCGCCTTTCCGCGATTGCCAGCACAGAGGCTTTGGCACGGCGCAGCCAAAAACGAAACAGCACCGCTCAGGAACCGAAGAATATGTCGTAAGGAACGACTGACGAGGTTTTGCAACATGAATGCGAGACTTGCTACCGCAGACGAAAGTACTCTAGCCGGCGCAGCGGCGGTCAGTACGATCGGCGATCAGGGCATGACGCTGCACGGCACTTGCGACCAGTCACACGTGGGTACCATACAATTCGACTCCGGATACCTCTCCCCGTACTTCGTCACTCACCCCGAACGCATGGAAGTTGCTTTCGAGGACGTCTACATTCTCATCCACCATGGCAAAATCAGCTCCAAGCAGGACTTGCTTCCCCTACTTGCCCAGATCACAAAGAGTGGCAAACCGCTCCTTATCATCGCAGAGGACGTTCGAGGCGAAGCACTGGCTATGCTGGTTGTAAAAAAGCTGCGTGGGCCACTGCAAGTGGCAGCTGTAAGGGCGCCCGGGCTCGGAGATCAGCGCAAGAGTATCTTGCGGGACATTGCCCTGCTTACGGGTGGAAAAGCTATCGGGGAAGGCATCGGCCTGCAGTTAAAAAACATACAAATCTCCGACCTCGGTCAAGCCAGCAGGATCTCTATCGACAAGAACAACACGGTGGTGCAAACCAGCTTGGGCGATATTGGAGTTTTCTCTCAGCCCTCACCGGAAGGCTCGGGACTCTAGTCGTGCAGGACAACATTCAACAACGAGCCATGGACTTGTAGCCCGCCGTTGTAGTGAATAAATCCCAGTCTCCTGAATCGGTTTGAAGAAGCTGACTCGCGAACGGGTGGTCCCTACCATCTCAGCCAGCGTCTCCTGACCGATCTTGGGGACGACCGCCTCGGGTTTGCCTTCCTTGCCAAAATGAGCGAGCAGCAACAGAATCCGAGCACGTCTTTTTTCACTCGAATTAAAGAACGGATCGACCGGTCTTCCTCGTAACGGATGTTCCGCACTAACAAATAAGCCACGAACATGTCAGAAAACGCGTGTTCGCGGTGAAGAGCACTCATCATCGCTTTTTTGTCTACCCTCAGAAGTTCGCAATCTGTCAGAGCAGCAGCCGAAAAACATACGCAGGGTCTGTCCCGCCAACACGCCTTCTCCAAAGGAACTCCGCTCATTCAATATGCCGATTGTCGCTTCCCTGCCTGCCTTGGAAGCGACGGTGAGCCGGACTCTGCCTTTTTGGATAAAAAAGATGGCGTTTGCCGCCTCCCCTTGCGTGAAGATCGCTTCTTCCTTGACGTGAGCCTTTCTGCACAGTATTCCGTTCCTAAACGAGCGAAGCTAGGAATGCCTCCAGAGAGCGGGTTGCCCCGCCAAGCAGGCGGCCCGATCTTCTCTCTTGAAGCGGTCCGACCCTGGCAGCGGATCCACGTCGTTGCCGGTCGTTTTCCCAGGCGAGACTCAGCAGGCAGGGCATTAGAGAAAGAGACTGTTCGTCAGATGGCGCGAGCCGTCCATCCTCGAACGCCACAAGAAGATTCTGCCACCCTCCACGTAGGAGAAAGAATGTTATTAGCCGGCAAAGTCGCATGGTCAGGCATCATCCTTGTATTGCTGGCCGCGGGGATCTCCGGACCACGTCCATCGCCCCTTCCTGTGACAAGCACCGGCGATGAAGGAGTGCCAGCAGCCGCTCCTGAGAACGAGGTCAAGAAGACGCAGCAAGCCCTGCGCGATAGAAAGCACTATCGAGGTAAGGTCGACGGCTCGTTCGGTCTTCGAACCCGAGCTGGAATTCGCGCGTATCAGAAGGCCGAGAGTTTACCGATCACGGGACAAATCGATACTCAGACTGCGGCCGCACTCGGAGTCAGCCCTGAATCGACCTGGAACAATGTTCAAGGTGGGCGAGAGGTTTCGCACAGAGACAAGCCCCCAGCAGGAACTGCGCGTGTCGAGAGCAGAGCAAGCAGGACTCGGCGCAAGAACGTCGCTCAAGAGCGTGTCGCCTCCGGCATCGCGAACAACCCCAACCAGGACAGCAACAAATAGCAGTTCTCCGTCAGCCTACCCTTCGTGAGCACTATTGCTCAGACCTCTTGATTCCTGATTTGTTAACCTCGCAGTTGACCTGATGTGCCAGCATGGCTGCGGATATGTGCACGCTGTAAGGCAGTGCACAAAAGCCAGAGAAGCCGGCACAGAGGCAACAGAAACGAGGCCTTCCCGTGAAAAAAGTAATCTTCGTACTTGCCATGTTGAGTCTCGGAACGCTGTGCTGGGCAGACTCGGCCCGGGAAGATGCCACCGACCGGCTGGACAACGCCACCAAAGTTTTGCACGACATTATGGGAATGCCTGACAAGGGAATTCCGGAAGAAGTGTTGGAGCACGCCAAGTGCGTGGCGGTTGTGCCACACATGGTCAAAGGCGGTTTTGTCTTCGGCGGTAAAGGAGGCAAAGGCGTTGCCACCTGCCGCACCGCGAACGGCTGGAGTGCGCCCGCGTTCATCACCATTTCCGGCGGAAACTGGGGACTGCAGATCGGCGTCGAGGCTGTGGACCTGGTCATGATCATTCAGAACGAAAAAGGAATGCAAAAACTGCTCGAGAGTAATTTCCACGTTGGAGCGGACGCTTCGGCCGCTGCTGGCCCCGTCGGACGGCATGCCGAGGCTGGTACGAACTGGAAGATGGATACGGAGATCCTGACCTACTCCCGTGCCAAGGGTGTGTTCGCGGGGCTCACGCTGGAAGGCGCATCGATCCGTCAAGACAATGATTCCCGGCGCGCGATCTATGGACCGAAGGTCACAACTCGAGCTTTGCTGTTGGGCAAAGTGACGGCTCCAGCCGCGGCTCAGCCGTTCCTTGCCGAAATTCGCGGCGCAAAAGCGCAGGCTGTAGCCGAAGGAAAGGCTGAAGCGAAGGCGGAAGCCAAAGAGAAAGATCAGAAGTGAGTAAGCCGTTTCAAGAATTGCATTCGAGCGCTCGCCCATGAGCGCAGGAGGTCGACATGCTTTGGACCATTTGTGTAGTTCTGTTTATTTTGTGGCTTCTTGGCTTCAGTATGCACATTGGTGGAGGCCTGATCCATTTGCTTCTGGTTGTCGGGTTAGTGGTGCTGGTCATTAACTTAGTGAGCGGCCGGCGGCCGGCGGTTTGAAGAAACTCCGAATTGAAATCCCGAGGGGCGTCTAGAAAAGCCGCTCAAGACGCGCGTGGAGAATTTCCATCCCTGCGATCTGGCGACGGAGGAGGGCTTTGGCCCTCGGAACCTTGGCACGCCCCAAAGACCGCTGACCAATTTTGTACTGGTCAGCGGTGCTATCTTTCACCCCGCAGAAACGGCATGTAGCCTAGCACGCCGTACGGACCGCAAGAACAGCTCGCTCGCGACAGCCCTCTGTCCTTCGTGACGGCGAGCATGCCGCAAATCACCCTCGAACAGAGATAGATCGCAGATTCTGCGGACTCTGAGCAATTGTGACCGTTCTTCTCATCGCCCCAACATCGATAATGTAAAGGTGGGATGGGCCCAGGATGGGTCTATTTGCGCGGTGGCAATCGGAACCCATAAGATTCCAACTTCTAAGACGACACAACTTACACTCCCTCGGTTTCGGAAACAATTCCCCGGAGTCACTCGTCCACATAACATCGCTCCACACCGAGAGAGTCACCTGAACGCTAGTTTCTGGCCGAAGGAGCAACAAATGAGAAAGTTAATCTTCGTATCAATAGCGGCCGCCCTGTTTGTGTCCGCAACCGCTTTTGCCCAAGACACTCTGAAGCCGAACGACGCAACGCCAAACAGCACAGCACCGGTCGCGCAAGAACCGCAGAAGCCCGCGAGTCCAGATACGACTGTGACTGGCTGCGTGCAGAAAGGCGACCAGCCGGGCGAAGTCTCAATTACCGCCGAAGATGGCAGGATTTGGGAACTACACAGCACCACCGGCAAACTTGACGAGCACATCAACCATAAAGTGACCGTGACCGGCACAGTCACCCGCGACACGAAGGCCGCAGACAAGAAAGCGGGAGAAGTCGAGAATGCAGCGGGCAAACAGGAGTATGGAGATCTGCTCGTCAGCAGCCTGACGATGGTCAGCAAGACTTGCAGCAAGTAATCTTGATTTGGGCCAGCGATGCTTTGCTGGCCCTCTTTTTTATGGGATGGGGACAGCAACCTTCGTTGTCTGGATTGATCCGTCAATGCATTGATTCAGAGACTCGGTCTACTTCTGTCTCATCATCCAGCCAATCAGCGCTCCGGCGGTGAAGCCAACCGCAAATGTCGTGGCGACGGTTAGCACCAGATGGTGCTGCATGCGCTCAGTTGCGTCGCTCAAGAATTCCTCGGCAGCATCACCGCCTTTCTTAGCGGCACGCCTTACTACTTGTGCTCCTTCCTGTACTGCGTCGGCAACCGCACTGGTTACGCGCGAACCCTGCCCAACTGACTCAGCGATGTATTCCGCTGTTCTTCCCACGACCGTTTCTGACATGATGCCCTCCTTCATGATTTTGTGAGCTAGTGTTGCTACGCCTGTTCCCTGGCGCCTTCTCAGCAACCCGATCAATTCACGAGACTTTGGCAGCTTCTTTTTCTTGCGGTCACTGAGACTCCATGACCCCTTGCATTGCCATCGAGCCCTGCCAGGGACTACCTGAGCCGCCACGCGCAGGACTACGAGGCCTTCACTTTCCCTGGCTGAACGCTGGGAAGAACTGGCCTCCGAGCGCGCTCTCTGTCAGGCGGCCCGCCGGGTTCAGAAGGTGGGTCGAGCCCTTTGTTACCCTGCTCAAGTGAGGTCTTGGTCTCACTGTTCACACTGGCTCCGTCGTCATCATGACGAACAACGTTCAGAAGCGTACTGTGAACATGCAAGTTATCTCCCACGTCGTAATTGATGAAGCCATGCTTCCTGAATCGGTTCATGAAGAAGCTGACTCGCGAACGGGTGGTCCCGACCATCTCAGCCAGCGTCTCCTGGCTCAGCCTGGGGACCGACATTTCGGACACTCCTTCTTTTCCGAATTGCGCCATCAGTAGAAGGACCCGGGCGAGCCGCTTTTCGCTGGAGTTGAACAGTTGATCGACCAGATCATCCTGATGCCGGATGTTTCGTCGCAGCAAGTACTTCAGAAACACAGCCGACAATTTTGGCTGCAGCCCCATAGCCTGCATCATCGCCTTCTTTTTCGATACGCAACAGGACACACTCAGTGGTTGCGATGGCAGACGACATGCGCAGAAGCTGGCCAGCAAGACCGCCTTCTCCCAAGAAGTCGCCTTCTCCAAAGATGCCCAGGGTCGCTTCTTTTCCGGCTTCCGATACCACGCTCAGTCGTACCTTGCCTTTTTGGATAAAGAACAGCCCATCGGTGGAATCGCCTTGGGCAAAGATCACATTCTTTTTTTGAAAAGAAAACATCTCCCGGCCCTTCCCAATCGTTGAAAGGAAGGCATGGGGACTAAAGGGTGTTTTCCTCTTCGCGCTCGACACTTGCTTTACCACTGGGGCCATCCTGACGGGTGGGACTGTCACCAGTATCAAGTATGCGCGGAGAGATGCGCCTATGCTGATCAGTAGTGCTCACAACACAAGAAGTCATGCGACGTCTCTTCTTTGGACAATGGCTGGCTCAGGCGCCTGCACCAGTTCATCAAACAAGGAGTGATAGTGCACCATTGCCGTCCTCAGATCCTCTGTGTTTGCTTCGTCTTTTCCCACCCGCAGCGCAATTCCATGTGCGGATCGGTAGTTCTCCACTACGCGGGGATGGTCAACAGAAATGTCGGCGGCGCGCTGATCGAAATCGGATACAGGATAGCCACGGGTCTTCATCAGCGCAGACACCAGGTCATCGGCTTCCGCAACCGCGCCTTTCGGAGAATCCACAATGCGCGACTGAACGAACGTCCATTCTTCCAAATAACGTTTGCGCTCCATCGGGTCAAGATCGCGAAGATTGAGTTTTTCAACCCGCTTCTCGCGATCCCCCAACGTTGCTTCCGCTTTTCGTTCTGACCCGTGTACCAGCACGGCACGTTGGTACTCGGGGCCGAATTTTTCCCGCAAGGCTGCGGTTGTAATCTTGCGTCTTCGCACATACAGCGGTGCCGCGATCGCGAGAATCAGAATTAACACGGCTACGAGCACAATCAGCTTCGGATCCAACAGATTTAGGTTCATTGAAAACTCCCTGCATCAAAGAATGTTCGCTCCACAAGTCGTTCACGAAGCTCCCTGGGTCGTCACAAACTTCATGAGCCGCGAGTATCAAACTCTTGACTTTGGAAAACTGATCAGAATTGATCGTCCTGCAAATTCGACGCGTCGCATTTGGCGGAGGGTGTGTGGTGCGCACTGAGAGACCTGCCTTGACGTGGCACCAGCCGCGATTTCAATCGAACTGACAAAGGCTTGAGAATGGAAGGCTCTCTTTCCACTGGATGATGAGGATAAGGGGAGCGGCGCCATCCCAAGCGAGCCAGCCTTCGATGCTTCAGGTGTCTCGCGGATGCCGCCGGAAGTGTTTCCCACAAATGTGAGCGTCCTGCCTCACGAAGTCTTGGCCGGAATCATGGAGCGCTTTCTGCATTCCAGGCCGCACCCACAAAGACGATCATCGCAGAGAACTCCATCCACACCATCAATCCGATCGCCGCAGCAAGCCCTCCGTAAACAGGTCCATACTTCATGTGCCGAACGTAAATTCCAAAAAGCAAGTTGATGCTCCACCACAGAATCGTCGCTGCCGTCGCACCAGGCAAAACGGAGTTCCACGTCGTCGTGCTAGGTCGCGCAATTCGATAGATCAGGGCCAGTACAAATATCGCTAGCACCATCGATGCGACCGGAAGCACGACCGTCCAGAAGCCACGAAGCAACGAAGACTGGCCGACTCCGCGACTCATCCATTGACGCAATGGCCATCCGAACACACTCAATGCGACGGCCAGGAGCCACGCAACGATCGACACGCAGAACAATAGCAAGCCCCGAATTTGCCGGCCGAGAAAGGAGTGTCTCTTTCGATCGCCGTAGATTAGGTGAATGCCCTCCATGATGAGCTTCATCACCTGTGTGCCGACGAGCAACGTCCCGACCCAGCCGAGCAGCACCCAGTTCCAGGGGTTCACTTCCCGCCGCACGAGGAAGTCGGACACGAGTTGCCAACTCCCTGGGGGCAGGATGGCGGACAACCGCGCCACCAGTTCCGGGCCACTCTTTCCCCTCAGGGAACTGCTCATGAGCCCTACGGCTACCAATAGGATTGGAAAAAATGCGAGAAACATATTGAAGGCTACGGCCTGCGAAACCATGCCGCATTGTGGAATGACTCTCGCGAGGGTTCGGAATAGTTTCTTCGCAATCGAGCGAAGCGCCATCGCCCGGAATTATACCGTCCACGATGTATTCTGCCGCTTGCGGATTGAAAGGATTGAAACCTGGCTGGAGGTCTTCCTGGTACTCACGGATTCTTGATCTAGCCACCGGTCCACACCCACGGCGCAGATAGGCGTAAAGTATGGTGCATGCGCAAGCAGGTGATCCGGGTTCCACAGATTGCCGAGGCTTGGGTTCAGGGTTGGCTGGATCTGAACAAAGCGGCGTCGGTCGAGGTCTCATCGGAAGATGAGAATTATCCGATTGAGGCCGCGCTTCTGGCGGACGAAAAACGCGGCTGGCGTGCGGCGGAGCCCGGAAGTCAGACGATACGTCTGATCTTCGACAACCCGCAAAAGCTCAGTCGTATCTTCCTGGCCTTTGAGGATAACGAAGCTTCCCGCATGCAGGAGTTTGTTTTGAGATGGTCCTCGCGTGTTGGACAACCTTTCCGGGAAATCGTCCGGCAGCAGTGGAATTTCAGCTCGCCCGGAGGAGTCCGCGAGATCGAGGACTACGCTGTTGACCTGTCAAATGTCGGAGTGCTCGAATTGCTCATTGTGCCTGACAAAAG
>Ga0307469_10000250_pt1 | contig 20722 bp, 16 predicted proteins | sample atmos_gasesAM2C__FD_203084 | JGI IMG/M metagenome (GOLD analysis project Ga0307469, IMG submission 203084) | Hardwood forest soil microbial communities from Morgan-Monroe State Forest, Indiana, United States - atmos_gasesAM2C_515 | ecosystem: Environmental > Terrestrial > Soil > Temperate...
TGCGCAGCCAGGGCCACGCGCTGTTGGGCGCCGCGCGGAATCTCTGGCGGCTCTCGGTCCCCTCGAGCGCCGCGCCGCTCGCGCTGGAAGGTGCGCGGCTCATCGAGTGGGGAGGCGCGCTGCGCTGGTACGCGAGCGAGCTGCCCGCGAGCGAAGTGCGCCGCGTGGCCACCACAGCCGGCGGGACGGCGCTGCATTGGCGGGGCGGCACCGCCGGCCATCGCTTCCATCCTCTGCCGGCGCCCGTCCTCGCGATTCATCGCCGCCTCAAGGAGCGCTTCGACCCCCACGGCATCTTCAATCGGAGCCGGCTGGTCGCCGGGCTCTGAGAGCACGTGGAAACCCGGCTCGCCGCAGCGTTTCAGGGCACCGCGCACGGCGCGGCGGCCGAGGCGATCCTGCGCGCCTGCGTGCACTGCGGCTTCTGCAACGCGACCTGCCCGACTTACCGGCTGCTCGGCGATGAGCTCGACGGGCCGCGCGGCCGCATCTATCAGATCAAACAGGTTCTCGAAGGCGTCCCGGCGACGCCGGTGACGCAGCTGCATCTCGATCGCTGCCTCACCTGCCGCAATTGCGAGACCACCTGCCCCTCCGGTGTCGAGTACGGGCGGCTGCTCGACATCGGTCGCGCCGCCGTCGAGGCGCAGGTGCGGCGCCCTCTGCCGGTGCGTGCGCTGCACGCCCTGCTGCGTGAAGGGCTGACACGGCGCGCACTCTTTGGCGGCGCGCTCCGCGTTGCAAGAGCGCTGCGCTGGGTATTGCCGGCGTCGCTCCGCGCCACGCTCCGCCCCCCACGCCCCGCGGGCAAGCGGCCACGGCGCAGCCACGCCCGCAAGGTGCTGCTCCTGAACAGCTGCACGCAGGGGGCGCTGTCTCCCTCGATCGACGCAGCGACGATGCGCGTGCTCGACGCGATCGGCATCGAGACACTCATCGAATCGCGCTCCGGCTGCTGCGGGGCGATCCGCCACCACCTCGGCGATCCTCCCGGCGCGCTGACCTGTGCCCGGCGCAACATCGACGCCTGGTGGCCGCAGCTCGAAGCGGGCGGTGCCGAGGCGATCGTGCTGAACGCCTCCGGGTGTGCCGCGCAGGTGCGGGACTACGGCCATCTGCTCGCGCGCGATCCCGCTTACGCGCTCCAGGCGCAGCAGGTCAGCGCCGCGGCGCGCGATCTGGGTGAATTCCTCGCCCCGGAAGTGGCCGCGCTGGCGTGCCTCTCGGGCCCCCTGCCCCGGCAGCGCATTGCGCTGCACAAGCCCTGTACCCAGCAGCACGCGCTGCGCTGCGCCGACCGCACCGAGGAGCTGCTGCGGGCGCTCGGAGCGGACCTCCTGGCGGTGGCCGACGCGCACACGTGCTGCGGCTCCGCGGGAACCTATTCGCTGCTGCAGGGCGAGTTGGCGCGTAGGCTGCGCGCCCGCAAGCTCGAGAGCCTGCTCGCGCCGAAACCCGACCTGATCCTGTCGGCCAACATCGGCTGCATCACCCACCTCGGTGCAGCGAGTGAGATTCCAGTCTGGCACTGGATCGAATGGGTGGATCGGGCGCTCACCGCAAAGGGCGGCCTGAAAGAGCAGGTCCGGCGACCGGACTAGTCGAGACCCGCGCGGCGAAAGCCTTCGAGGTAGTGCTCGCGCTCGGCGTCGTGCCTGATCGGCATCTGTCTGGCGAGCCACTGCAGCGAAATGTTGGGCTGTACGCGACGAAGCTCCTGCAGCGCAGCCTGCGCCGCACCGTCTTGTCCCGCCATGGAGGCGGCGGCGGTGAGCACGCGGTGCGCGCCGACGAAGTCGCCGCGCTGGCGAATGCCCTCGCGAGCGAGCCGCATCGCCTCCTGGTAGTTGCGCCCCACGTAGTATGAGTAAGCGGCAATGCCGCAGTAGATCGGGGCCAGCGGATCGCGCGGGCTCAGGCGCAAGGCACGCTGCGCGGCCCTGGCAGCTTCTTCCGGGCGCCCGCAGTACGCGAGCGCCAGACCGTGATAGCCCTGCGCGAGCGAGAAGTTGGGATTGAGCCGCAGCGCCGCCTCGAACTCGGCGAGCGAATCGTCGAAACGGCGCGCGAACAGATAGACGCTCCCCAGTGCCAGATGCGCCCAGGGATCCTCGCTGTCGGCGGCAATAGCGGTGGCGGCGGCGCGCTCGGCGATCGGCATCGCTACCGCCATGTCCTCCCAGCCCATGTGGGCGCTGAAGGTATGGCTGGTGGCGAGGACTCCGAGCGCCTGGCCGTAATTGGGATCGAGCGCGGTTGCCTTTTCCAGCAGCGCCTGCGCCACGACGTTGTCCTGGCGCGTCACCCGCCAATAATGCGACAGCGCCCGCATCACCAGGTCCCAGGCGTCCATGCTGTCGGGCGGCTTGCGCCGCGCGCGGAAATTCTCGGCGGCATACAGCTGCGGTTCGATGGCGGCGACGATCGCTTCAGTGATCTCGTCCTGGACCGCAAAGACGTCGGCCAAGTCGCGGTCGTAGCGCTCCGCCCAGAGGTGGCTGCCGGTGGCGACGTCATTGAGCTGCGCGGTGATGCGCACCCGCTCGCCGACCTTGCGCACGCTCCCCTCGACCACGTAACCGACGCCGAGCTCGTCGCCGATCTGCTTCAGGTGTACGGCTTTGCCCTTGTAGATGAACGAGGAATTGCGGGCGATCACGAAAAACCACCGCAGCTTCGACAGCGCGGTGATGATGTCCTCGCTGATGCCGTCGGAGAAGTAGTCCTGCGCCGCGTCGTCGGTCATGTTGGTGAAGGGCAGCACGGCGATGGCCGGCCGGTCCGGCAGCGGCAGTGCCGCTCGCGGCGGCTCGGAGCCGACGGCGGCCGTGGGCGCGGCGTCGCGGGCCGTTTGCGCCTGCACCTCGCCGACGAAGCGGAAGCCCTTGCGGGCGATGGTGCGAATCAGCCGCTGCTCCTCGCCGCTGTCGCCGATCGCCTTGCGCGCCGCATTGATGCGGCTCGTGAGGGTCGATTCCGACACGATGCGGCCGAGCCAGATCGCGCAGATCAGGTCGTCCTTGCTGACGACGTGGTCACGGTTCCCCAGCAGATAGACCAGCAGGTCGAACACCTGCGGCTCGATGGCGATGGCTTGCGCGCCACGGCGCAGTTCTCGCCGCTCGACGTCGAGCGTGTGGTCGGAAAAGCGAAATTCCACCGAATCGCCCCTGGCTCCGGCACCTGCCGCGGCGCTCAGGCAATAATCAAGCGCATCTCAAGGGCAAATCAAGCGCCGCGCAAGGCTTTTCGGCCCGGGCGCCGCCATCCTGCAGCCGAAGGCCGGGGCGCTCCCCCGGCAACCGTAAAAAGGATGGAGAGCCCCATGACCCAGGCCCAGGCACTCGAAAGCCGCGTTGCCAGCCCAAGCCATCTGCTCGGCCGCATCGCCGCGTTTCTCTACGGCATCGCTGCTTATCTCGTGTTCTTCGCAACCTTCCTCTTTGCCATCGGTTTCGTCGAAGACCTGGTGGTGCCGGCGACGCTCGACGGCGCCCCCGGGACCCCCGCCTCACCACTGGCGCAGGCAGTGATCGTCAACCTCGTGTTGATGTCGATCTTTGCCATCCAGCACAGCGTGATGGCGCGGCCGGCGTTCAAGCGCTGGTGGACCCGGGTCGTGCCGCCAGCGGTTGAGCGCACCACCTTCGTGCTGCTGGCGAGTCTCGCGCTCGCGCTCCTGATCTGGCAGTGGCAGCCGATCCCCGCGATCGTCTGGCAGGTCGCCGATCCGCGCCTCGCCCGGGCGGTGACCGGGCTGTCATTCATCGGCTGGCTGATCGTTCTGACCAGCACCTTCCTCATCAATCACTTCGAGCTGTTCGGGCTGTACCAGGTCACCAACAATCTCGCCGGCCGGCCGATGCCGGCGCCGCGCTTCCGCATGCCGTTCTTCTACGCCTTCGTGCGGCATCCGATCTATCTCGGCTTCATCATCGCCTTTTGGGCGGCGCCGACCATGACCGTCGGGCATCTGCTGTTTGCGGCGGTGACTACGGCCTACATCTTCGTCGGCATCGCCCTCGAAGAGCGCGATCTCATCGCGGTCTTCGGCGAGGAGTACCGTCGCTATCGGCAGCGCGTGTCGATGCTGATTCCGTGGCGCAGGTCGGCCTGATCAGGAACCGCGGGGTTCGCGTGGCGGATTCGCCTCCTCCCGCGAACCGAGGGCGGACCAGTCCACGTGGCGGGTGAGGCGATGGGGAGATCCGGGCGGAAATGTGGCATCACGGGCAGCCGTGCGCCTCAGTCCCTGCGCAGCCGCCCGAGCAGGCGTTGCGTGAGCGTTCGCCGCTGCCGTGAGAACTGATCGACGCAGGCGCGCAGGTACGGGCTCAGCTGCCGCCGGGCGTAGGCGAGATAGCCCACCTGGCGCAACTCATCCAGCGTCTGACCGTAGCCGTCCAGGACATCTGCCGCCAGAACCTTGCCGGCGCGCCGCGCGCCGACGCCCGTCGACACCGTCAGCCAACGCGCCCTGGCGGGCAGGGCACGCACGGCGGCGATCGCCATCAGGGATGAAGTCTCGAAGATCGATCGCCCCTGACGCGTCGATTCGTGCTTGAGCTGCTCCCACTGCTTGCCGATCTCGGCCCGGGAAGGAAGCCGCGGCGGGTTGGTGCTCCGCGCCTGGCTGCGAATCGCCTGCCACTCCTTGCGCAATTCCGCGACGTTCAGTGGCGGAACGTACATGGTCTGTGCGAGCCGCGCGGAGGTCTTCTCGAGCCCGTCCAGCAGCTGATCCACGCTCTCGAACCGGCTCGTCCCGCGCAGCAGACCCTCCGCCGCGAGCGCCTCGGCCATTTCCGGGATCAGACGCCGGCCGAGTCCGCTGAGATCGGCGAGCGCAGCGAGCACCCATACGGGCGAGACCCGGAACGCGACGATCCCGAGCAGCTCTATCGCATGACCGGCTCCACGCCTCGCCAGGAAGTCAACCGGCTGCGGCTGCTCGACCGGATACACGCCTTTGGCTCCACCGACCTGCTCGATCACGTAGCGCAGCGTCGTATCCACGAGGCTGCGGTAGAGCGCGCTGCGGCGCACACCCCGTGGCAGCACCACTTCGCCGACTTCGCGCAACACACCGGCACTGAGGGCGAGCGCCGAGCGGATCACCCGTTCGGGAAGCGACAGCAGGTAAGCCCGTGAAGCCCGGGTCCGGACGAGCGGCAGCCTCAGGCGATCGGACCCGACAAGTAGCGCGGGTCGTGCGGCGCGCGGTCGAAGATCCTGCGCACCAGTGGCTCGAAGAACTCGAGCGGCTCCGAGGCGTACTCGGGGTCGAAGGACGACTGGTCCCAGGCGGCGCAGAAGTGCGCGCACGCGGCGTACCACGGATGATCGCGGAAGCGGTCGCGCGCGTGGCGATCGCCGCCGAAGTGATGCACGTAGTAGTAGTTCTGGAAGAGCCCGTGCTGCCTGACGATCCAGGTCACCTCGGGACGCACATAGGGACGGAGGATCGAGGCGGCGAGCTCGGCGTGGTTGTAGGGCGCGAGCTCATCGCCGATGTCGTGGATCAGCGCCGCCGCCACCAGCTCCTCGTCCGCCCCGTCGCGCGCCGCGCGCGTCGCCGCCTGGAGCGAATGACCGAGCCGGCTCACGGGATAGCCGAGGAGCGAGTGGTCGAGCGACCTCAGGCTCTCGAGCACGCGGTCGGCGAGGCCCTTCGCGTAGGCGCGCTCGGACTCATCGAGCAGCAGGTAATCCTCCCGCGTCCCGTCCTGCATCGCGCGGAAGCTGACGACGCGGCTCACGCGCTGCGCCTCGCATCGCGGGTCTGTGCGCGGCGGCGGCGCAGCACGCGATAGAGGCTGCGCGGGCCGTCGATGTCGATGTAGCAGCCCTGCAGGTGGCGCAGCCCTTCCGCGGGATTGAAGCCGGTGCGCCCGTGCAGCAGGCGGCAGTTGTCGAACATCACGAGATCTCCGTCCTCGAGGAGGAAGCGGATCTCGAAGTCCGCGGCCCGCAGGCGGTGGTCGAAGGAGCGCCGCGCCTGGTAGTACGCCTCGAGCTGCGCGCGTGGGAACAGCGGCACGAAATCGAGCCGCGGGCTGAAGTGGATCGCCTTGAGCCCGCCGGTGACGTCGAGCTCGATCGGGGGCGCGCTGGCGGTGAGCTCGGTATCAGTGTCGAGGTACTTGAAACGGACCGGAGTCGTGGAAAGGATGCGGAAGGCTTCGGGCTCCTGTGTGCGCAACGCCTGCGCGACGGCAAACCCGTCGACCAGCGTCGAGAGGCCGCCGCTCGTCTCGTTCACCAGACAATGCAGCAGCTGGATGCCCGGCACGGGCGTTCGATACGGGTTGTCGGTATGCGGGTCGAGCGCGATCGAGGTGTAGGCGAGATCGTTGGCATCCGGCGTCGAGCGTACATTGAAGAGCGCCCCGAAGTTGGTATCGCGCGTGAAGCCGAACTGCGCACCCACCTTGAGCACCATGCCGGGCTCGGTCGGCACCCCCTGAAAGATGATGAAGCCGAAGGTGAGAAACGATTCGACCCATGAGGCCAGGTCCGCGTCCGGCGGCTCGGCGTGCCAGTGCGCGCGCGGGAGCTCTGCGAGCGAGCCATCCCAGAGTCTGGCCGCCGGGATGTCGTGACCACCGGGTGCGAGCGCGGCCTCGTCGATGATGTCGGCCGCGCTGAAGCTCGCCTGATGGCCGTCGCTGAAAGTTACCTGAAAGACGCCCGGCGAGGGCTGCGAGACCGCGCTGAGCTTCAAGTACGCGTCGAAGTCGGAAGGATCCTGAAGCCGCTGTTGGGTCCTCAGGTCGATGCTGGCCGGATCGCGGCAGCGCTCGCGCAGCCACAGTGGATGCAAGGGCTCGATGTGCCCGTCAGCGCGCTCGAGCACGAGCTCGCTCGGCCCGGTGATCCGCACTCTCGCGGCGCGTTGAGTGACCATGCAAAAGGAGTCTAGCAGCTATCGCGCGAGCGTCGGCGCGGGGCGACACATGAGCTTGGCTTGTCGTTGAATCACGACGCGTTGCAGCAAACGCGCTAATGGCGTTAGATAAGTGTCGACTGCGTTTGGCAACGGCGATCCGGTTTAACTTAGGATCCAGGTTGCTCAAGGGCAAACCCGTCGCAAGGCGGGGACGCAAAGCCTCCGGTCTCAGGCCCGAATAGCTTGAGATAGCGGGGTTGCCGGCGAGGGGAGCTGTTCGGCTCGCATCCTCGTCGTCAACACTCCGCTGTCTTTTCAGCTGGTCAGGTGAGTCCGGGCTCTTGAGGGTCCTGGACAGGGAAATGCCAGTTTGAAACGAGGCCGTGAACTCCGTTCTTGGTTCGCAGTGCACCGCTGGTCGGTGCCTTCACTCCGTGCGTGCTCGTCGTCACCGCAGCTGCGGTGGCGGTGCTGCGCGCGTTCGAAGCTGAAGACTTGAGACCGGTCGTGCCGGCTACAAGGCCGGCTGCGAAGCGCCCGCCTCTGCCTGAAAGCAGCGCCGGGCACAGGGACGGAGGACCGGGTGGGTACGCCCGCCGGCGCCTAAGGAGTTTGGAATGGATTGCCAACTGAAAGATATCTTTGGGCCCACGGCGCGGATCTTCCGCGCATCGATGATGTGCGTGCTCGCCGCCGCCGTGCTCGCAGCTTGCGGTGGCGGGTCGTCGCCGGACACGGTGGTGAACGCGTCGGTGAAACCTCCGACGATCAGCGGGACACCGGCCACGCAGGTCACGGCGGGACAGGCTTACTCCTTCACGCCGACCGTCACCAATCCGACGGGCAATGCGCTCACCCTCAGCGTCCAGAACCTCCCATCCTGGGCCTCGTTCAACACCTCGACCGGCACCCTGAGCGGCACGCCCTCGAGCTCCGATGTCGGAACGTTCGCCAACATCAGCATCAGCGTCAGCAACGGCAGAGTGTCCGCCACGCTGCCGCCGTTCAGCATTCAGGTTAACGCTGCCACGTCACCCTCGCCCCCGACGATCAGCGGCACGCCTCCGACCCAGGTCACGGTCGGACAGGCCTATTCCTTCACGCCGAGCGCGAGTGGCCCGGCCGGCACCCAGCTTACTTTCAGCGTGCAGAACCTGCCGTCGTGGGCGGCCTTCAGCACTTCGACGGGCACCCTGAGCGGCACGCCTGCGAGCACCGGCACGTTCGCCAACATCGTGATCAGCGTGAGCGACGGGCAGCTGTCGGCGTCGCTGCCGGCCTTCAGCATCGCGGTCACCGCTGCCGCGCCACCGCCGGCGCCGACGATCAGCGGCACACCGCCCGGTCATGTCATGGCAGGACACTCGTATTCGTTCACGCCGAGCGCGAGCGGTCCGGCCGGCATGGCGCTTACCTTCAGCGTGCAGAACAAGCCGTCGTGGGCGGCCTTCAGCACCTCGACGGGCAACCTGAGCGGCACCCCCTCGAGCTCGAATGTCGGAATGTTCTCCAACATCGCGATCAGCGTCAGCGACGGTCAGGCGGCGGCGGCGCTTCCGGCGTTCGCCGTCCAGGTCGACCCCGTGCCGCCGACCATCAGCGGCACGCCGGCAACGCAGGTGAATGAGCTGCAGGCTTATTCCTTCACGCCGACCGCGAGCGGTCCGGCGGGCCTCACGCTCACCTACAGCGTGCAGAACCTGCCCTCCTGGGCTGCCTTCAACACCTCGACCGGAGCTCTCACCGGAACGCCCTCGACCTCCAATGTCGGGACCTTCTCCGGGATCGTGATCACCGTGAACGACGGGCAGGCGTCGGCCTCGCTCGCGGCCTTCAGCATCCAGGTCAAGGCGGTGGCGCCGACGATCAGCGGGACGCCTCCGGCGCAGGTCACCGCGGGCCAGCCGTACTCCTTCAAGCCGACCGCGAGTGGCCCGGCGGGTCTGACGCTCACCTTCAGCGTCCAGAACCTCCCGTCCTGGGCCTCGTTCAGCACCTCGACGGGCACCCTGAGCGGCACACCGCCGGCCGCCTATGTCGGGACGTTCCTGAACATCGGAATCAGCGTGAGCGACGGCCAGCTCTCGGCCTCACTCCCGGCGTTCAGCATCCAGGTCAACGCCCAGCCGCCGACGATCAGCGGCACGCCGCCAACACAGGTCACTGCAGGGCAGGCGTATTCCTTCACGCCGACCGCGAGCGGACCGTCGGGATTGACGCTCACGTTCAGCGTCCAGAACCTGCCGAGCTGGGCGACGTTCAGCAGCTCGACGGGCACCGTGAGCGGCACGCCCACGAGCTCCAATGTCGGCACGTTCTCGAACATCGTGATCAGCGTGAGCGATGGGCCGGCGTCGGCCTCGCTCCCGGCGTTCAGCATTCAGGTCAACGCTCAGGCGCCGACGATCAGCGGGACTCCCCCGACACAGGTGACTGCAGGACAGGCGTATTCCTTCACGCCGACCGCGAGTGGGCCGACCGGCCTGACGCTCACTTTCAGCGTGCAGAACCTGCCGTCCTGGGCGACATTCAGCATCGCGACCGGGACCGTGAGCGGTACGCCCTCGACTTCCAATGTCGGCACGTTCTCCAACATCGTGATCAGCGTGAGCGACGGCCAGGCGTCGGCCTCGCTTGCGCCGTTCAGTATCCAGGTCAAGGCTCTGCAGCTTCCGACGATCGGCGGAACACCGCCGACGCAGGCCACCGTGGGGCAGGCTTATTCCTTCACGCCGTCGACCACTAACCCGAACGGCGGCACGCTGACATTCAGCATTGCCAACAAGCCTTCGTGGGCCAGCTTCAGCGCTTCGACGGGCCAGCTGAGCGGGACGCCGGCAGCCGCCAACGTCGGCAGCTATTCGAACATCGTCATCTCGGTCAGCGACGGCACATCGAGCGCCTCCCTCCCGGCCTTCACCATCACAGTCAGCGCCGCAACGGTGGCCGGAGCGCCGGTGCTGCTCTACACCGACATCGTCTCGGGCTCGGCGACCAACGGTGAGAACGGCAAGGGCGCGTACCTCACGCTCTACGGCCTCAACTTCGGCAGCGCCGCGAATATATGCACTTCCTCCGGTGCACAGGTCACGATCGGCGGCCAGGCGGTTGCGAACTGCCGCTACCTCGTCCCGGCGAAAACCAACGGGATCAGGCCGGGATTCCCCTCCGTCTACGCGCTCAGCGTGCAGATCGGCTCCTCGGGCGTGCAGGGCCTCACCGCGGGCTCGACGTACGCGATAGCGCTCACGGTGAATGGGGTCGCCGCAAACACCACCGATGTACGGGGCAACGCCTTCACCTTCACGATCCAACCGGGGCATTTCTGGTTTGTAGATACCGTCAATGGAAGCGACTCCACGGGCGTGGTGGACGACATCACGCACCCATTCCGCTACATCCAAAAGGCCAACGGTGGGAGCGAAGCCTCGTGGACCGGGGTCTTCGCACCGGGAAATCTGGTGCCGGGCGATACGGTCGTCATACGTGGCAACAACGGTACCGCTATCACGGACCAGGTCGGCTATGACGGCCGGCTGATGCGCTGGCACGCCGAAGGAGGCAGCGCGCCTACGGGAGCTGCGGGGCACGGCTACGTGCACTTCACCTCATACCCGGGGTCGATCAGCGCAAACGCCCCCGAAGATGTCTACATCTTCACGCCCTCCGGCGGCAGGGGCGGCTTCATGGGGACAGACACGAGCCATGCGCGCCCGATGGGAAACAACGGGCAGTATTGGACCGTTTCGAACCTGCGCTCGAGCTGCGCATCGAGCCTGGGATCCACCGACGCCTCGAACTTCAACCTGCAAAACTCCGCCGACCACACGCGCTTCGTCAACCTCGATGTGCAGTGGCCCTCGACCGACACCGGGACCGCCCATCAGAAGGCCGGCGGCATCGTCGGCAACGGCGATCCGGTGTTCATCGTAGGGAACTACGTACACAACATATCGGGGGGCGACCCGAGCGCGCTCGAGAATCACGGGATCTATCTCGACGGCTCCAACACCGACGCGCACAACGTCGAGGTGGCTTTTAACGTCATCATCAATTGCCGCACCGGTCAGTGCATCCAGTTCCACTCGGAAGCCTCGGATGGCTTCTCCAACGTATGGGTCCACCACAACTGGGGGGAGAACAGCGCCAAGTACAACTTCAAGATGGACGGCTGGTCCGGCCTCATGGAGTGGTGGGACAACGTCGTGATCGGCTCGGTGCGCGAGGCCTTTCAGATCGATTCGACCGGCTCAACGAGCGCGGGCGTGGTGCACATCGAGCACAACACATTCTACGACGGATACTCCTATACCGGCGGCGGTTACTTTGCGCAGATGGCAAACGAGGGCGCCAATGTTACCGGCACGTTCCTCGTACAGAACAACATCTTCGCCTACTCGCCGAGCTCGAGCGGCTACGCCTCGAACTTCTTCGGCTCCATGGGCGGCATCACGATCGGCAACAATGTGTGCTACGACTACTCGGGTCGCCTGACCTCGGGCACAGCCTCCTGCGGTTCGAGTTGGACGTGGGGGAACCCCCAGTTCACGAACAATGCGACCTTCCCGAACAGCGACGTGCGGCTCGGCAGTACGAGCGCAGCGATCGCGCTTGCGATCTCGGCAACGCTCAATCCGACCAACGACCTCGGCATGAATCCGCAGCCGCGCGCCGGGCAGACCGCGAGCAGCACGGGAGCATTCCAATAAAAGACTTGCGCGTGCCGCTGCCCACGATGCCGTAAGGTCACCTCTTGTCCCCGGCGGTCCGCCTCGTCCAGTATACGGGCGGACATGCCAGGGGGTTGAGCCATGAGCCTGAGTCGCCGCGATGTCTTGACCGCCTCCGCGCTGCTCCTGGCCGGACCCGGATTTGCACTGCGCGCCGCCGGGCGCGAAGCGGCCGCGCCCGGCAGCAACCCAATCGTCCTCTGTTGGAACGAGAATCCCTACGGGCCTTCCCCGGCCGCCCGGGCGGCGGTGAGCGAGGCGATCGGCGTCAGCTGCCGCTACCCCGACGATGAGCTCGACCCCCTGGTGGAAGCGCTGGCGAAGCGCGAGGGCGTGGGCGCCGATTCCATCGTGACCGGTACCGGATCGGGCGAGCTGCTGCGCGCACTCGGGATGCTCGCCGCGCGCGACGGCGGAGAGATCGTCGCCGCCCAGCCCACCTACCTGGAGCTTCCCCGCTATGCCGAAGGCTGCGGAGCGAAGATCCATTTCGTGCCGGTCGACACGAAGCTGCGGCACGACCTTCCGGCCATGCATGCGGCGGTCTCAGCGCGCACGCGTGCCGTGTATCTCTGCAATCCCAACAACCCGACCGGCACGACGCTGCCGGCCGCCGACATCCGTAAGTTCGTCGCGGCGCTTCCCGCCTCTGTCACGACCATCGTCGATGAGGCGTATATGGACTTTGCGGTGGGTACGGATGTTGGCTCGGTGGCGGATCTCAGCCAGGGTGAGCGGCGGGTAGTGGTGCTACGCACCTTCTCCAAGATCCACGGCATGGCGGGCATCCGCTGCGGCTATGCCGTCGCTAGAAAGGATGTGGCGAAGGAGCTCGCGGACGCGCGCATGACGACGCCCAACGTGTTCGCGGTGCGCGCCGCGCGCGCCAGCCTCGGTGATCAGGCCTTTCTCACCGATTGCCGCCGGCGCATTCTCGGGAGCCGCGTTCGCATCACCACCGAGCTCACGCGCCTCAAGCTCCCCTACGCCGAGCCGCAGGGCAACTTCGTCTTCTTCGACACCGGCATGCCGCTCAAGCGCTTCACCGAGCTCATGCGCGCGCGCAACATTCTCGTGGGCCGGCGCTTTGCGCCCTACGACAACTGGTGCCGCATCACGATCGGGACCGAGCCCGAGATCGATGCGTTCCTCAAGGCGCTCCCCGAGGTCACCGGCCACGCCTGACGGCGGCCGCCGCCCGCTACACCAGCATCACACTCATGCAGGTGAGGGCGGCTTCCGCCTTCTGCAGCTCGCTTACATCGAGCGCGCGCGTCGCGACTCCCGCCGCGCGCAGCCGCTCCTCGGTGCGTGGAAACGCGGCGCTCACGAGCGTCACTCCCTCGACGGTGAGGGTGTTGGCCGCGAAGGCCTCGCCCTCGTCCACCTCGACCACGGTGCGCGCATCGAAGATCCGCGGGTCCACCCACGCCGGGTTCACCAGCAGGACGTCGGGCGGGATGAGGGTGGCGGCGCTCTTCAGGTGCAGGCAATCGCGCATGCCGACGCCCGCCACGCGGTAGCCGACTGGTGCAAGCGCGGCCCGGAGCTGCTCGATTCCGGCCGCGTTACTGCGGCCCGAGGCGCCGACGTAGAGGTTGCGGCCGATGCGCACGACGTCCCCGCCCTCGAGCGTCCCCGGCGCGACGATGCGCTGGAGCGGTCGATGACCTGCGAGGCTCGCCGCGACACTCTCGACTTCGTTGCGCCTCGAGGCGACGCCGGGCCGCGTGATGACGGCGACCTCAGGCAGCACCACCGCGGTGTCCTCGACGAAGACGGCGTCGGCGTTCCCGGGGAGAGGCTCGAGCCATTCGATGCGGATTCCGAGCGCGGTGAGCGCGGCGGCGTAGTGCGCGTGCTGCGCCCGGGCGCGCTCGACGTCGATCGGCGCACGCTCGAGAAAGCTCAGCTCGCAGGCGGCGAGAGCCGGGCCTACTTCCCGGAGCAGTGCAATCATGGCGGCGAGAGCCCGGCGTCGGTCGTCACTTCGGAACCTCCTTCCCGGCGAGCCGCAGGCAGTCGAGGAGCGCCGCGGCCGCGGGCGCGAGCGCGCCCGGCGCGCGGAGAATCGCGCCCACCGGGCTCTCGATTGACTTGAGCTTCACCGGAAGGATCGCGAGCAATCCCTGCTCGACGTCATCCAGCGCCACGTGATATGGCATCACCCCGACGGAGTCGGATTTGCGCAGCAGCGCCCGGTTGGTGAGGATCGACACCGACTCGATCACGTTGCGCGGCAGCGAGGCGCCCGCTTCGACGAAGGCGCGCTCGATCTGACGGCGGAGCGCCGTCTCCGGCAGCGGCAGCAGCCACGCCTCGTTGGCGAGATCGTGCAGGGTGAGCCGCCGCTTGCGCGCGAGCGGATGCCCGCGCCTCGTCACGACGCAGATCGGCTCGGCATAGAACTCCTCGTAGACGAGTGCGCGGCTGCGGCCCTCCTCGGGCAGCCGCCCTAGCACCATGTCGAGATCGCCCACGAGGAGCGAGGGCATCAGGATGTCGTAGGTGCCGACCGCCACGCTGATCGCGACCCCCGGACGCTGCTTCTTCAGGAGCGCAATGGCATCGGGAAGGATGCTGGCGGAGGCAGCCAGCAGCGTTCCGACCGTCACCTTGCCGCTGTAGCCGGCGCGCAGGCTCTCGAGCTCCTCCGCCGCATGCCGCAGCTGGGCCAGCACGATCTTGGCGTGGCGCGCGAAGATCTCGCCGTAAGGGGTGGGCTCGAGTCCGCGGTTGCTGCGCTCGAAGAGCCTGACCCCGAGCGTCGACTCGACATCGCGCAGCGCCTTGGTGACGGTCGGCTGCGTGAGACTCAGGCGTTTGGAGGCTTTGAGGATGCTGCGGCAGTCATGGAGCTCAGCGATCAGCTCGACGTGGCGCAGACGGAACTTGCGCGTGATCCAGCGTTCGAGCCGGGCCGATGTCATGGACGCCGATCATAACGGGTCGGCCGCCCGGCGCACGCCGCGCCCGAACTCAAGCGCTGAGCGGCGCGCCGCTGCCCGTGCGCGCCGGACGCCCGGTCTCGATCCCGAAGAAGGCGGCGGCGTTCGAGCTCAGGAGCTTGGCGCGCGTCGCCGGAGCGAGCGTGGGATGCGAGTCCACCAGGCCGCCGACCTTCTGCTCGCCGAGCGGATAGGGATAGTCGGATCCGAGCATCACGCGGTCCTCGCCCATGGTGTGCACCAGGAACTCGAGCGCCTCGTGGCTGAACACCGCACCGTCGACCGAGAAGCGATCGAGATAGGACGAAGGCGGGCACGGGCAGTCCTCGCGCACCACGTCGCGGTTGCGCCAGGCGTTGTCGACGCGCCCGAGGAGATAGGGAAAGCTCCCGCCGCCGTGCGCGAAACAGAGCTTGAGCGAGCGCGGCAGCCGCTCGAACGCCCCCGAGAGGATGAGCCACAGGATCGACAGCTGCGTCTCAGCCGGCATCGACACCAGCCACGGCAGCTGGTACTTCGCCATGCGCTCCTGGGCCATCATGTCCCAGGGATGGACGAAGACCGCCGCACCCTCCTCGGCGCAGTGCCTGAGGAAGGTGAGAATGCCCTCGTCGTTCATTTCCCGCGCGCCGACGTGGTTGCCGATGTGGACGCCGATGTGGCCGTCGTCCATGGCGCGGCTCACCTCGCGGCAGGCGAGCTCGGTATCCTGCAGCGGCACCTGGCACAGGGACTTGAGCCGCCGCGGCGCGCGCGCGCAGATCCCGAGTGCCGCATCGTTGAAGATGCGCGCACACTCGAGCGCCTGCGCCGCCGGTCGCTGGTAGGCGAACAGCAGCGGCGTCGCGCACATGATCTGCACTTCCACCCCGTCGCGGTCCATGTGCTCGAGGCGCAGTCCCGCGTCCCAGCAGGCGGGCCCGACGGGGCGGAACTCGCGCTCGCCGATCATCAGCATCGCGTTGCCGCCCGGGCCGTGCCGCATCCACGGCCAGTCGGGCGTGCCGAAGCGCGCCGCGAGATCCGGCCAGGTGCGCGGCAGAAAGTGTGTGTGGATGTCGATGCTCACGGCTCGATGCCTCCCTGCGGGTGCCAGGCGACCGCCTTGATCTCGATCAGCAGGTGTGGGTGCGGCAGCGCCGCCACCGCCACGGTGGTGCGGGCCGGGCCCTCGTAGCCGAAGAACTCGCTGTATACCTCGTTGTAGCCCTTGAAGTCGTCCATGCTGACGAGGAACGTGCTCACCTCGACCACATCTGCGAGGCTCGCGCCGGTCGCGGCGAGGATGTCGCGGATGTTCTCGATGACGCTGCGCGTCTGGGTGCGGATGTCGAGCCGCGCGGCTCCAGCCCCGCCGCTCTCGGCGCCGGCGATCGAGTCATCGGCGCGCCGCGCGCTCGTGCCTGAGACAAAGATGAAATCGCCGGCGCGGCGAAAGTGCGGGAAGGTGCCGCGGGGCCGGGCCTTGCCGGTGAGCACGGCGCTGGCGGGGCTGCTGGTCACAGCTTCACGCAGATGTTCATGGGCTCGGAGAAGAAGCCCAGCGAATGCATGCCGCCTTCGCGCCCGATGCCGGAGAGCTTCGCGCCGCCGAACGGCGTGCGCAGGTCGCGCAGGTACCAGTCGTTCACCCAGGTGAGGCCGACTTCCATCTGGCGGGCCACGCGGTGAGCGCGCTGGAGGCTCGAGGTCCAGACCGCGGCGCACAGCCCGTAACGGGTGTCGTTCGCCATGCGCACCGCGTCCTCCTCGGCATCGAACGGCGTCACGTGGCAGACGGGTCCGAAGATCTCTTCGCGCACGCAGCGCGCCTGCTCGCTCAAGCCCCGCACGATGGTCGGCTCGATGAACGCGCCCTGATCGCGCTCGTCCCCGAGCTGCGGCACGCCGCCCCCGCAGACGATCTCGCCGCCCTCCTCGCGCGCCAGCCGGTAATAGGACAGCACCTTGTCGCGATGCGCCCGCGAGATGAGCGGGCCGATATCGGCGCCCTCGTACGGTCCGCCGATCCTGAGCGACCGGGCGCGCGTTGCGAGCGCCTCGACGAAGCGCTCGAAGATCGGCCGCTCGACGTAAACGCGCTCGGAGCACAGGCACACCTGGCCGCAGTTGGAGAACACCGAGCGCATCGTCCCGGCGACGGCCGCATCGAAATCGGCATCCGCGAACACCAGCGCCGCGTTCTTGCCGCCGAGCTCGAAGGACAGGGCCTTCACCGTCGGCGCGGCACTCTTCATTATGGCCGCTCCGGTCGCGGTCTCGCCGGTGAAGGCAATGGCGGCGACGTCGGGGTGGCTCACCAGCGCCTCGCCCGTTGAGGAGGGCCCGAAGCCGTGCACCAGGTTGAAAACGCCGGCGGGGATGCCCGCCTCCTCCATCACCTGCGCCAGCAGCACCGCGGACGACGGCGTCTCTTCGGAGGGTTTGGCGACCACGGTGTTGCCGCACATCAGCGCCGGCGCCACCTTCCAGGTGAGGAGCAGGAACGGGAAGTTCCACGGCGCGATGGCGGCCACCACGCCGACCGGCTTGTGCACGGTGTAGTTGAGCGCGCCGCGGCCGTCGGGGGTCGCCATCTCGTAGCACTCGGACGCCCGCGCCAGGGCGAGGTCGGCGTAGGAACGGAAATTGGCGGCGCCGCGCGGGATGTCGAGCGCCTTCGCCTGCGCGAGCATCTTGCCGGAATCGGCGATTTCGGCGGCGAGGAACTCATCGAAACGCAGCTCGATCCGGTCGGCCACCTTGCGAAGGAGCGCGCACCGCTCCTGCATCGTCAGGCGCCCCCAGGGTCCCTTGAGGGCCGCGCGCGCCGCCTGCACGGCGCGATCCACCATGGCGCCATCCGCCTCGGTGACGGTCGAGATCACCCGCCCGTTGACGGGATTGACGTTGGGGAAGCTCGGACCGGTGCGGATGAATTCGCCGGCGACGTAACACGGCAGCTGCTGGCCGGCGAACGGGTATTGCTCGGCTGGGGTGGGGCTGCGCATCCTGGGGCGCGATTTTAGAGAGAGGCTGGTACTAAAGAATAATCGTTTTTTATCCTTCTGGTATGCAGTTCTTCTATATCTGGACCGGCGCCGGCCGGCACCACTACCCCAGCACTGCCCGCCGGCGCACCAGGCTCTCCGCGCTCCAGACCTCGGCGCTCTTGTAGTACTGACTCACGGCGCGCGCGCCTTCGGGGATCACGACCCACGGCTGCTTGGATTCGGTGAAGATGTGAATGTCCGGGGGAAAGGCGTCCGGGTCATCGAACGTGCCTACCCGCACGAAGCGCAACGCATCCCCTGCCCCGGCGTAGTGACTCCACACGGCGACCCGGCACACCGGGCAGCGGCTGATCTTCTGGCCCTTGCCGCTGTTGCTCGGGGTCAGCACCACCTCCGGAGACCCCGCGAGCAGCCTCACCCGGTCCGCCTCGATCAGGGCGTTGAGCACGAACGCACTGCCGGTCTCGCGCTGGCACCACCGGCAATGACAGCAATGCACGATGAGGGGCCTGCCCCGCATCGCGTAACGCACGGCGCGGCAGGTGCAGCCTCCCTGGGCCAGGGATTCGTCCGGCTGGGTCATGGGGCGGTCATTTTGGGTTCGTTATTTGCCCGCTTCGGACCCCGAGCCCTTGAGGCAGGTGCTCATGAAGCTCTTGCGGTCGGCGCCCTTCAACGCCTTCTCCTTGGCCTCCTTGCTGCAGCTCTTCATCTTCTCCTGCTGACTGTTCAGCTTAGCCGGCGCCGCGGGCTGGTCGGACAGGCAGGTCTTCATGAACGCCTTGCGCTCATCGCCCTTGAGGGCCTTGGACTTCGCATCGGCACTGCAGCTCTTCATCTTTTCCTGCTGGCTGTTGGCGGGCTTGGCCGCCTCGGCAGTGCCGGCCGCCTGGGCGAAGACCGCCGAACCTGCCATAACCGCGAGCGCTGTCCCCACCGCTACCACCCAAGTCGTACGCTTCATGTCGGTCCCCTTCCCGGTGAGAATGAAAAAACGGCGGTATCGTAGCCCCTTGCAGGCCCCTACTCCATGTCCGGATGAGGGCCCTTACCGCCGTCGGCGATGAACCGGTCGATCCTCGATGCGAGCACCGGCAGCGGCACCGAGCCGAGCTCGAGCACGGCATCGTGGAATGCGCGGATGTTGAAACGCTCCCCGAGCGCGCGCTCGGCGCGCTCGCGGCCGTCGAGGATGGCGCGCTCACCGAGGTAGTAGGACAGGGCCTGTCCCGGCCAGGCGATGTAGCGGTCGACCTCCGTGCCGATCTCACGCTCGGGCAAGGCGGTGTACTCACGCAGGTAGGCGATGGCCTGCTCGCGCGTCCAGGCGTCGGCGTGCACGCCCGTGTCGACCACCAGCCGGGCGGCCCGCCAGATCTGGTAACCGAGCATGCCGAAGCGGTCATAGGGCGTCTCGTACATGCCCATCTCCTCGCCGAGCTTCTCGCAATAGAGCGCCCAGCCTTCGCCGTAAGCGGAGATGTAGCTGTGTCGGCGGAACTCGGGCTGGCCCTTCTGCTCCATCGCGATCGGGATCTGGAACGCATGTCCCGGCGCCGACTCGTGCAGCGTGAGCGCAGCGAGGTTGTAGAGCGGGCGGCTCGGCAGGTCGTAGGTATTGAGGAGGTAGACCCCGGGGCCGCCGCGGCCCGCGGTGTAGAACGGCGCCAGATCCTCGGGCACCGGCTTGATGGCGAAGCGCGCCCGCGGCAGATAGCCGAAGTAAGTCGACGCCTTGCCGTCGAACACCTTGGCGAGCCACGCCGCCCGCATCAGCAGCTCCTGCGGCGTCCTGGCATAGAAACGCGGGTCGGTGCGCAGAAAGCGCAGGAACTGGGCGAAGTCGCCGGTGAAGCCAGCGGCGTGCATCTCATCGACCATCGCCTCGTGCAGCCGCTCGACCTCCGCGACCCCGAGCTCGTGGATCGCCTCCGGGTCCATGTCGAGAGTCGTGAACTCGCGGATCTTGGCGCGGTAGTAGGCCTTGCCGTCCGGCAGCGCCTCGGCGGCGAGCGTGGTACGCGTGCCCGGCAGGTACTCGGTTCGCATGAACGCCAGCAGTTTCACGTACGCCGGCTGCACCACGTCGCGGATGGTGGCGAGGCCCTCCGCGCGCAGCGCGGCCTGCTTTTCCGCGGCAATACCCGGCATCTCCCTGAAGGGCGTATAGAAGAGGCTCGCCTCGGGGGCCGCGTTCGTGACCGCCGTGATCGAGGCATCGCGGCCCTCGAGCGTGACGCGCGGCGGCGTGAAGCCGCGCTTCAGGCCCGCGCGCATCTGGTCCGTCTGCCCGGCGAAGTAGCGCGGGATGTCGCGCATCTGCGCGATCCAGTGCTGGTAGTCGGTGAAGGTGCGGAACGGCCGCCGTGCGGTGTAACCGAGGTCGGTCCAGAAGGTCGAGTCTGAGTTGGCGGGCATCTCGAAGTCGCGGAAGCGCTGATGATCGATCAGCACCTGAAGCTGTGCGCGGTAGATGTCGTAGTTCACCTGCCCGGCGGGAGAGAGATCGCCGCGCGCGAGCGCATTCACTCTGCGCAGCGTCTCCTCCCAGTACTCGAGACGCTCCTGCTGCGAGGCCGGATCGACCTTCGGCAGGTGGTCGGCTACGGACAGGCTGTCGTCCTCGCCCCCGGGCAGCTGCTCCCTGCGCCAGCGCCACTCGGCCTCGTAGATGGCGCGGAAACGCTCGTCGGCGGCGTGCTCGCGTGCCGCCTGCGAGCAGCCGCCCGCGAGCCCGGCGGGAAGCGACAGGAGCAGCAGGGCCGCGGTCCGGGGCCGGAGCCTGGGCATGTGGTTCCTTTCGGGTCCCTTTGAGAAAGTGCGACAGCATACTGCAAGCGGTTGCGCACGCCCCGTGCGCCAAGGTACAAGGGCGCTCGCGATGTGGAGATCGATTGCCGCCGTCAGTGTTGGGTCGAGCCTCGGCGCGCTGCTACGCTGGTGGCTCGGTGCGCGCCTGAACGCGCACTTTCCTCCGATCCCGCCGGGCACACTGGCGGCAAATCTGATCGGCGGCTACGTGGTGGGAGTGGCGCTAGCTTTCTTTGCCACCTATACGGCCATCGCGCCGGAATGGCGCCTGCTCGTCATCACCGGTTTCTGCGGCGGGCTCACTACTTTCTCGACCTTCTCCGCCGAGCTCGTGACGCTGCTGCAGCAGGG
>Ga0307469_10000251_pt1 | contig 20705 bp, 26 predicted proteins | sample atmos_gasesAM2C__FD_203084 | JGI IMG/M metagenome (GOLD analysis project Ga0307469, IMG submission 203084) | Hardwood forest soil microbial communities from Morgan-Monroe State Forest, Indiana, United States - atmos_gasesAM2C_515 | ecosystem: Environmental > Terrestrial > Soil > Temperate...
CTCGGCTGGCTCGGCCTCCACGTCGCTGAGGACTTCGGCGGCGCCGGCTTCGGGATCCCGGAGCTCGTCATCGTCCTGCAGGAGCTCGGCCGTGCCCTCGCCCCCGGTCCCTTCCTCCCGACGGTCATGGCCTCGGCGGCGATCGCGCGCAGCGCGACGAAGGAACAGCAGCACGAGTTCCTTCCCGGACTCGCGGACGGCAGCATCGTCGGCGCGCTCGGCCTCGACAACACCCTGACCCTCGACGGGACGAAGCTCTCCGGGGACGGCGGACTCGTCCTCGGCGGAGCGCTCGCCGACCGGTTCGTCCTCGTCGTCGGTGAGGACCTCGTCGTCGTCGAACGCGGTTCTCTCGATGTCACGGTGCCGGCACAGTTCGACCCGACGCGGCGCAGCGCCCACGTGAAGGCGAACGGGGTCGATGTCGGCGACGACCGCGTCATCCCGGGCGGAGCAACGATCGCGATCGACGTAGCACGCGCGCTCGCTTCCGCCGAAGCGGCCGGCATCGCACAGGAGTGCGTCGACCGCGCAACCGAGTACGCGAAGGTGCGCGAGCAGTTCGGACGCGTCATCGCCACGTTCCAAGCCGTAAAGCACCACTGCGCCAACATGCTCGTGAACGCAGAGCTCGCAACGGCCTCGACCTGGGACGCGGCGCGCGCGTCGGAGAACGATCCCGAGCAGTTCCGTCTCGCCGCCGCCGTCGCCGCGACCGAGTCGATCCCCGCCGCGCTGACCAACTCACAGCTGAACATCCAGGTGCACGGTGGCATCGGCTTCACGTGGGAGCACGACGGACACATGCTCCTCCGTCGCGCATCGACGCTCGTCGCATTCATCGACGCGGACGAAGCCGCGCGCGACGTCGTCGACATGCGCCTCGCCGGGACGAAGCGCATCTTCGGACTCGACCTCCCGCCGGAGGCCGAAGAGCTCCGGACGAAGACGCGCAAGGTCGCGGAAGAGATCAAGGCGCTTCCGTCCGATCAGCAGCTCACGAAGCTCGTCGAGACCGGTTACGTCCAGCCGCACTGGCCGAAGCCGTGGGGCCGCGAAGCGAAAGCCCTCGAACAGCTCGTGATCGACGAGGAATTCGCGAAGGCGGGCATCAACCGTCCGAGCTACGGCATCACCGCGTGGAACATCCTCACGATCATCCAGCACGGCACGGCCGAGCAGGTCGAGCGCTGGGTTCGTCCGACACTCATGGGTGAGCTCGTCTGGTGCCAGCTCTTCAGTGAGCCGGACGCCGGCTCGGACGCTGCTGCCGTCAAGACAAAGGCTGAACGCACCGACGGCGGATTCGTGGTCAACGGCCAGAAGGTGTGGACGTCCGGCGCGCAGTTCTGCCACCGCGGCCTCGCAACCGTCCGGACGAACCCCGACGCGCAGAAGCACGCCGGCGTCACGACGCTCGTCATCGACATGCACGCGAAGGGCGTGGAGGTTCGTCCGCTGCGAGAAGCGTCCGGACATTCGATGTTCAATGAGGTGTTCTTCACGGACGTGTTCGTCCCGGACGAAGATGTCGTCGGCCCGGTCGACGGCGGCTGGACGGTCGCGCGCGCGACTCTCGGCAACGAGCGCGTCTCGATCGGCGGCGGTGTCGGCGTCGGCATCGCGCTCGACGTCGCCGGCGTCTATCGCGATCACGGCACCGAGATGGACGGCATGAAGACAGCGGTCGGCAAGCACGTCGCGGAGGAGCAGACGCTCAAGCTGCTGAACCTGCGTTCCGCCGAACGCGCGGTCGCCGGTGGGGAGCCGGGGCCCGAAGGCAACGTCACGAAGCTCGTGAGCGCCGAGAACATGCAACGGTCGAGTGACCTTGCGCTGAAGATGGCCGGACCGGAGGTCGTCGCGATCGAAGGGATCGGTGGACTGATCTCGAACATCCACATCTTCAGCCGCGCGATGACGATCGCCGGTGGGACGTCCGAGATCACGCGCAACCAGATCGGCGAGCGCATCCTCGGTCTGCCCCGTGACCCGTTGATCAAGTGACGCAACTGATCAAGTGATCCCACGCCGCTCCGACCTCGAGATGATCGGACTCGCCGTCGGCGAGGACCGGACGCACAGCTCGTTCGTGCTCGGTCCGCCACTGCTGCGCCACGACGGTGCGCTCTACGGCGGAACGGCGATCGCGGCCTCGATCATCGCGATGGAAGCGGCGACGGAGCGGGACGTTCAGTGGATCACGACGCAGTTCGTCAAGCCGACGCAGAACGGCGAGACGGTCGAGCTCGTCACCGACGTCCTCGCGATGGGTCGGCGGAGTGCACAGGTGCGGGTGACGGCGTTCGTCGATGAGGCCGTGCAGTTCACGTCGATCGGCACCACGGGCATCCGCACCAACGGCCTGACCGGTCAGTTCGAACAGATGCCGGAGGTGGCCGGACCAGAGGACGCCGTCGACATCTGGCAAGGACACACGCGGCCCGTCGAAACACCGGACGATCCGTCGTTCCGCCGGATGGTCGAGTACCGCGATGTTTCGTCCGGGGGCCCGCTGTGCTTGTGGTCACGCTTCACCGACGGTCGCGCGATGACGCCGGCGGCGGTCGCGTTCGTCGCCGACATGGTGCCGCTCGCCGTCGCAAGATGCGCGGGGAAGATGGGAGCGGGGTCGAGCCTCGACAACAGCATGCGGTTCGGCGTCGTTCCGGAGGTCGAGTGGGTGCTGCTCGAGCTGCAAGGCCACCTCGCGTCCGGGGGGTACGGACACGGCAGCGCGAAGGTGTGGGCCGATGACGGAACACTGATCGCCGTCGGGGGTCAAACGGCGAGCATGATCTACATCTTCGACCAGGACGAACCCCCGCCGCTGCGATGACCGATCCGGTCGCAAGTCGCCCGCGTTCACCGGATTTCCTGACGCGAGGCACCGGCGACCCACTGCCGTGGGCGTGGGCGCGCGAGCAGCTCGTTGAAGCCCACGATTACTGGGTCACCACCGTCACGTCAGGCGGACGGCCGCACGCACGTCCGGTGTGGGGTGCGTTCGTCGACGAGCTGTTGTTCCTTTCCGTCGGCGCAGCGGGGTTCCGGCGCGAGGACGAACGGCGTGATGTCAGCGTGCATGTCGACAGCGCGCGAGACGTAGTGATCGTCGACGGCGTCGCGGCACGGGTTCACGATCCCGAGGTGAAACGCAACGCGACGGCGGCGTACGCGAAGAAGTACGCCATGGACGGCGACGCGGACTGGCTGAACTTCGTCGTGACGCCGAGGGTGGCGTGGGGCTGGCGGGACGCCGATGTCGATACGGCGACGAAGTGGACGTTCGTTCGCTGACGAAGTCAATCGAAGTGCGACGCAACCCATTCCGGCATCGGGTACGTCGACGCCTCCATCGCTTTCACCACCGCGCCGAGGTCGTATTCGACCCGCCGGTGGTGAAGCTCGTAGCCGTCACTTCTCGCTTCAAGGATCGTGTACGTCGCACGACGATCCTCCCCCTTCGGCATCGACACGCTGCCGAGGTTCACGACCCGGATGTCGCCGACGACGCGGTCGAACGGCGTGTGGGTGTGTCCGGCGAAGACGACGTCGGCCGAGCAGCCCTGAAGTCGCTCCGCTAGCTCTTCGTCCGTCGCGTGCGCGTTGAGTCCCCGGTCGTCGCCGACGGGCGACGCATGCACGCCAAGGATGCGTGTTCCGTCCGGCAACGCGAGCCGTTGCTCGAACGGGAGCTCGACCAACCACTCGAACCACCCGGCTTGCGCCACGACTCCCCTCGTCCACGAGAACCCATTCGCGATCTGAACGATGACGTCCACGAGTTTGGGATCGTGCTTCGCATCTTCGACCGAGGGCGGTGGACGGTCGCCGGTCACGACATATCGGTCGGTGTTGCCCCGGACGAAGCGAACGCCCGGAAGCTCGACGATGCGTTCGAGCACGCCGACAGGGTCGGGACCGTGCGCGACGAGATCGCCGAGCACGCAGAACTCGTCCGCGCCGCCCTGGTCGGCGGCGTCGCGCAAGACCGCATCGAGCGCGATGGAGTTGCCGTGGAGATCAGAGAGCAGTGCGACTCGCATGCCCACTCTTGGCGATCACGGCCAGCGTGGCGACGTACTGCGCGTACAGTCCGTGGGCGCGAAGATCGGAGTGCCCGAACCGTTGTCCGCGCTCGTCGATGGGCAACGCAGGCGCTGCACTATCCCGCCCCAGACGTCATAGCCGGTGACGGTCCTGATCGCCTTATCGGACTCGACTGGACCGAAGAAGTACGCGACGCGGCCAACCGCGACGAGTGAGAGGTCGTGCTCGATACCGTCGGCGAGTGTGGCGGTTACCCGCGTCACGCGGTGGTCGGCGATGCCGAAGACGATGACGTGCGGAGGACGCTTCGAGAGAAACAGGAGGTTCACCCCGGCGATGGCGTCCCCGTGCAGCAAAGAGGCCGGCTCGCCAGAGGTCGATCCGTGGGCGAACGCAACGCGAAGAAGTGGTCCAACATGACCGTCCTGACTGATCGAGATGTGCCACGGCACGCCGTCCGTGACCGCATGGCTGACGCGATGCCACCCGTGAGGCCTGAAGTGGCTCTGCTCTTCAGCGTGCACGAAGACGACGACCGCCGCGGCGGCCGCAATCACGATGACCGAGACGACAAAGACTTTGAGTGCGCGAGGACGCCGCCTCGTCACCGTGTTAGCCGGTGCCACGTCCTCGATCGTCATCTCGAGAAGAAGGTAGTCGTCCGAGCGCCCTCGTCGCGAGGCGGCGGTCATCGCTTCGCGAACATCACCCTCGGTTCGATGAAACCCGACCAGTCGCGTCCGTTCTGTCGCTGCCGCTCCTCGCTCCACTTCAGCCAGCCCTGCCCGTACATCGCGACGTAGAGTTCCCGCGTGACCTCGAGCGCTTCCAGCGCCGCGTCGGATCCGCCCTCGATCTCTACCCCGACGCCGTGGGTGATGATCGCGAACGATCCGTCGGTGTAGGACGCACTCACGCGCGGATCGCGTCGGAGCAGTCGCGCGCGGACGGCGGTCGCGGGGACGCCGACAAAGATGCGGCCGTGGAGAAGCATCGCGTCAATAGGAGCGACGAGTGGTGCGCCCGACGCCGTGAGCGTCGCGAGATGGACTTCGAAGATGCCGTCGAGCTTCGTGATGAGGTCGGGAGCCGAGATCCGTTCCTTCGCGCTGAAGATCGAACGGAGGTGGTCCCCCGCGCGCGCATCGCTCGCGTCGAGCAACCGCTGGAGGTCTTCTACTTCGGCCGCACTCTCCCGCATGTTGACCTCACGCTACGTGCAAACACCGACGTCCGGTCATCCGTCGGCGCGCGTCGGTCGAGACCGAACCTCGTCATGTTGTGCGACCATAACGTCGCGCCGCTTCGGAGGAGGAGCGGCCTTCACGGGGGATCGGGATGAACGCCGCGGAACCTGCCGCCCCATTGATTTCGTTGAATTTCGCGCGGGCGCGTCGCATGCGGTGGATCGCGTGGATCGTCGTCGTGACGGCTCTGGCCACCGTCGCGTGCGGGAAGAACGCGTCACGACTGCCGAACGCGAGCGCGACCACGAGCATGAGTCCGTCGAGCAATTCAGGGCCACACACGACGCGCACGGCCTCTCCGCTTGCCTCGACAGCATCGAACCCATCGACGCTCACGGTCACGCCCCCTGCGAACGCCTCGCGCCCGAAGTCGGGTCAGCAGCTCGTCGCGCAAGGATCCGATGCGTCGGGCGATACATGGAAGCTCTATGCGTCGCCGGACGGCCCCAACGTGTGCTTACGTGACGTCACCACGACGAGCGGCGGCGGAGGGGGCGCCGGAAGTGGATGCGGCTACAAGCTGCCACTCGACGAAACCGAAAGTTCGAGCGGCCGGCCCCCGAACGAGATCCGGCTCGCTGAAGGTCCGGTCACTCTCGCGGCGACGCGCATCGTCCTGCATGCGAAGGACGGTCGGACCTGGACCGACACACCGCACGGCGCGTCCGCCGGCTTCGGTCGAGCGTTCTACTTCGTGCGCATCCCAAGCGATGCGTGGATCGACGATGTGTCGGCATACGACGCGAAGGGACGGAAGGTCGGCGAGAAGACGCCGGACCAAGCCGGCGAGTCCTTCATGGTTCACCCGCCGCCGATGCACACGTAGTTACTTCGGCCGCAGTCCGAGCGGATGCGAACCGGATTGACGTCGACCCGGCGCTCGTCGAGATCGCCGACCACCGTCACCTACTTCCCGAACTGGCCCGTCGGCGGTCCCGGACGGAGCACGAGACCCGTCACGCGGCCACGGCTATCGAGGCTCACCTGGAGGTGCGCTCGCCCGTGCTGGAAGATCATGGGGTAGTCGAAGAGGTCACCGGCCGGCGTCGCCGCCCTTACAGGTGGGCCACGATAGGTGAACGCCCCGTTCGCGCGAAGAGCTGAACTCCATACGACACTGACCTTCTGCGCGCTGAGTTCTGCCCTCACATAGGGTTCCTCGACGGTCAGAACGTCGTCGAACCGTTCGGAGGAGATCGCGTCCGCCACGCCATCTGCGACAGACCGCTGAACGAGCGACCACTCGGCGCTGGTGATCGGTTGTGGGGTGCTCGTCTCGAGTAGGTACGAATCCAAACGCCCTTTGTACGCAACGCCCCACAGGTTGATGAGCGACGCAGTAGCGAGCACAGCGATGGACACCGTCGCGAGCGCCGATAGAACGCTCGCGATCACGTGCTTCCGCGCCGCTCGACCGAGGCGCACCGACATCGACACGGCGAGCACGCCGCCGATGAAGATCCACGCGCAGACGAGGATCGTGAAGTGGTGCGTCCAGTGAGGGCGGTGGACGTGAACGACGTTGAGTAGCTCCAGACCGATGACCACCACGAGGAGACCGCGCAGCAGCCACCAGCCGGGCACGTAGGGGGCGACGAACGACCGCGCCCACCGGACGAAGCGGTTCCGTTGAAGGTACTCGACCAGCCCGCCCGATCCTTCCGAGCGAAGACCTGCTGAAGCGAGCAGTTCGGCGGCGTACGCCGCCGGTGGACCGAGTCGATCTTCGAGCGAGCCCTCACCCTCCGCGGAAACTTCGCGAAGGTGTTGCTCGAGATCGGCGATGATCTCACCGCGGTCCGCGTCGGACAGGACGAGGAACTGCTCGACGGACGCAACATACGCGCGCACGGCCTGCTCTATCGAAGACGAACTCACGCATCCCTCCCCTTGCGCAACAGAGACCTCATGCTCCGTGCGAACTCCTCCCACTGCTTGCCGCCGTCGGCCAGCAGGTCGTAACCCGCGCGATTCAGCCCGTAGTACTTGCGGTGCGGACCCTCGTCGGACGGAACCACGTACGACGTCAGCTTCCCCTGCTGGAACAACCTGCGAAGCGTTCCATAGACCGAAGCGTCGCCGACCTCCTCAAGACCCGCCGCTCGCAAGCGCCGAACGACGTCGTAGCCGTATCCGTCCTCTTCAGCAAGGACGGCGAGGACGGCGAGATCGAGGACTCCCTTCAGCAGCTGTGTCGGGTCCATCGCTCTCCTGATTAGCAGACTACTCTTTATACCATAGTAGTGAGCCAGCTCGTTTGGTCCGGAGCGCGGCGCGGCGCGCATCGTGCAGACTCTCGCTACGTTCGAGGAGGAGGGACTTCATGCGTATCGGGCTTCCTGGTCTCGGCTCAACCGTCGATGACGTCGTCCGGCGCGCACGACGATCGGAAGAGGAGGGCTTCGCGACGCTGTGGTTCAACAGCGCGGCCGCCGGCGATCCGTTGCTCGCGATCGCCATCGCCGGCCGAGCGACGTCGCGGATCGAGCTCGGCACGGCCGTGGTGCAGACCTACACCACCCATCCGCTCTTGATGGCGAGCCGTGCCGCGGCCGTCGTGTCCGCGATCGGCGCTCCGCGCTTCACGCTCGGCGTCGGACCGTCGCACAAACCGGTGATCGAGGGAGTGCTCGGACTGTCCTACGATCACGCCGGCCGCCACACCGACGAGTACGTGCAGATCCTGGCCCCGCTCCTGCGCGGCGAGGCCGTGACCTTCTCGGGAGAAGAGTTCCGTGTCAGCGCGACGCCGCCCGCCCTACCGGACGCGACCGAGGTACCTGTCCTCGTCGCCGCGCTCGCACCGCGTCTCCTGCGCGCCGCCGGGCGCCATACCGCCGGCACCGTCCTGTGGATGGCGAACGCGACCGCGATCGAGGAGCACATCGTTCCCGAGATCGGCAAAGCCGCCGCGGACGCCGGACGTTCCTCGCCGCGCATCGTCGCCGGACTACCGGTCGCCGTGCACGATGACGTCCGTGAAGCGCGCGAGACCGCCGGGAAACTCTTCGCCGCCTACGGCACGTTGCCGAACTACCAGCGCGTCCTCGCGAAAGGACGCGTCGCCGGACCGGCCGAGGCCGCGATCGTCGGGAACGAGGACGCCGTCGGCACACAGATCGAAGCTCTCTTCGCGGCGGGCGCGACCGACGTATGGGCCGCGCCGTTCCCGGTCGGCGACGACCGCTCGGCGTCCCGTGCCCGGACGAACGCGCTCTTGAAGGACCTGGCGCGCACCTAGACCCGCACCCGTTACGACGCCGACAATCTCGTGCGCAGGGTGCCGACGCCTTCGCCGTCGAGATCGTCGAGCGCTGCGCCCCGACCGGCGAGCGCCAGCAGGATGCTCACGAGCGGACCGCGCACGAGGGGTCCGTCCCCCGTCGACCACTCGATGTCCGTGGCTTCGTAGCGACACTTCGGGAGCCTCACGAGGAAGGGGGTTGATCGTCGCGTGCTGCTGGGAGAAGACGTCGGCGACGAAGACGAGTTGTCGCGGTTCGGGAACATGCGCGATGCCGAGCGGCCGCGTGATGTCCTGCGTGTGGATGACGAACTCCGAAAGCGCGAAGTGTCGCAACGGATACGTGCGCCATACCGTCGTCCGCTCGAACGCCGCGTCTTCCAAGGCAACGATGAGGTCGTCGCGAGTCCTTCCACGCGCCGCTCGCTTAGCCTCGGCGGCGAGGAACCGATTGATGCGGAACCCGTAACGCGCGAGTGGGAGCAGCGTGTACGGACGCGCGTACAGACGGTGCTGGTGGATGAGGTGTCCGACGACGTCACGCACCGCCCACTCCGCGCAGAGAGACTGCTCGCTCCATGCGTCGGTTGGGAGACGCTGAAGGACGCCGAGCAGGGAACGGCGTGCGGCAGCGATCTCCGACGCGAGCTCGCTACGCGTGAACGGGATCTTGGCGCGCTGCTTCACCGAGACCGTCCCCCGAGCGCGGTCACGGCGTCGTGACGCTCGCGCCCGGACGAACCTCGCCTCGCCGCGTCGTCACTACGGCTATTGCGCCGAGGACAAGACCGGACACGAACCCTCCGCCATGGATATGCACGGTGATGTACGGCGCGCCCATGAACCCGCCCGCGATGAACAGGGCAAGTCCGACGACGAATACCCAGCCCCAACCGGTTGTCGGTCGATCCGCGGCCACGACGGCGACGGCCACGCCGTACAACCCGAAGACCGTCCCCGAGGTGCCGTCGACGAGGTTCCACGGACTCGGCAACGCCATAAGCCAGCCGTAGGCCACGGCTCCGGTGACAACAGCGAGGGCGACGAACCAGCGCCAGCCAAGTCGTCGCTCGAGGAACGGCCCGATGTACGCCAACCCGAAGAGGTTGTTGACGAGGTGACCTAGTCCGGGTTGTCCGAGATCGAGGTCGTAGTACCTGCCGAGGACGTGAGCGGCCACCGGGCCATTGACAAGGTTCGGCGTGACGATCCGCCACCACTCACCATGCGCAATCCGGTACGTCGAGAACGCCAGCGCGCGCTGGAGTGCGGAGATGTGCATGGTCGTGACCCCTCCGCCGCACTGACACGCGATGGTGTGGTGGGAGTCGTAGGTCAGTCGCTGCACCACGAAGCAGACAACGACGATGCCGACGATGGTGAGCGTCGCGGGCATGCAGAGGTACCGCGCCACGCGCCGGACGATTCCCCGCACGTCATCAAACTACCGAGCAGGAGCGTTCGGACGCTAAGGCGACTCTGCTTTTACGAAACCGTGATCGCCACCGGTGGCGAATAGGCGCTGTGGTGACCGGTGGTGTCGTCCTGAACCCGGGCGCGGAACCTGTACGTTCCCTTGCCACGGTCGGGCGTGAAGATGTCCACGTCGTTGGTCTGATTCTTCCGCCACACCCGCCAGAGGCGGGAACCCGGACGCTTGATCTGCACGTCTTCGTTGAATCCCGGCGGGACACCGATCCCGGGGTTTGCAAACGTCACACGGAACTGCGTCGACTTGCCTCCGCTGCTCGGAGACACTTCGACCGGAACGTTCACCGTGCCCGTCATCTTCGGGTAGATCCTGCAGTGGTACGCGAATCTGCCCGACGCTTGGAAAGCGGGCGAAGAGTAAGAGTCGACCGCCGGATCTCCGAAGTTGATGCGACCGGAGTCCCAGTAGTGGCCGGCGGAGTCGACGAGGTCGCTCGTCGATGTGTGGACGTGGTGCCCCATGTTCGTCCAGTCCACCGCGTCGTCGATCGGGATCCTGATCGTCGATGGAACGAAGCGGTAGTCGCGGATCGTAACGCTCGGCGCACTCGCAGAGGCGGCACTGGGAACAAGCACGGCGAGCGCGAACACGAGCAACGCAACACGGCGGAGCAAAGCGATCTCCTTCGACGTGTCTTCGAGAAATCGTAACGCCCCGGAGCGCCGGTGGGAGCTACTCGCCGCCCGTTGTAGTACTTGATGAACGCGCATCGGTGATCCGTCTGGAAGCAACCTCCCGCGGCCCATGGGCTCACGGCCTCTGCGTTGCTACTACGCATCACGCCGTTGACGGCGGTCTTTACGTCTGAGAGCGTGCGAGAGTCGCCCGTATCCGTCGAGCCTCGGGGGTTCAACATGATGAAGACGCGCGCAGCAGTGATGGCGGCGCTCCTTGCGGCGACGGTCGTCGCGCCCACGCTGCAAGCCTCGCCCGCGTTCTCGGCGACATCGGTCCATGCGTCGATCCTGCAGGGCACCGTCTGCGGCGCGGGTTCGACGAAGAGGGGGAATGCGGCCGTGACGCGGAACGGGACGCATGTTCGCGTAGCCGTGAACGGGGCACTCCCGGCTGGTGACGGCTTCCAGATCTCGCTCTACCGGGTCACCTCCACGCTTGTTTGCGAGCAAATCGGTAGCGCGTCGTCCACCTTCGCCTCGAACTCGGCTGGGTACTTCCAAGCGGCCGCGACCTTCCACGTCCCGACGCGCATCGCCAAGTTCGCCGTCGACCTCTTTGACACGACGGCGCACTTCGACAACGCGACGCAATTCATGAAGGTGGCGCCGTAGGCGCAGCGCGCTTGTGGTCAGATGGCGGGACACGAGGCGACGTCGCGCAGGACGGCGTCCTTCAGTCGGTGTGAACCACCGTCAGATGGTCGATCAGTTCCACCTGTTGCTGGAGCGAGTACTGAGAAGGGTCGACGACGACCGAGTACTGGACGTGCGCTCCAGACTGGTCGCGCGCAGCGACCTCCCAAGTCACCTCCCGCAGCCTGTCGTTGGGGTTCGAACCCTGACCGTGGCCTGCCTCGAAGTAATAGGCGATCTGGTCGCCGCGAACGCGCACGGTCTTGGTTCGGGCCCAGAACGCACCCGATCCTGGTCCCGTCGTTCCCGCCGTAAGAAGTTGCGCGCCGACCGAGATGCCTCCATGCCTCTGGATCTCCCATGTCGAGCTTGAGCGCAGCGTGGCCGGTCGATACACGACGTACAGACCGACGAACGTCCCGTTTCCGCCTGCGTGCGTCGGGACGAAGAGTCCTTTCTCCGTGGGCGTGCCCTTGAGGAACCACTGTGCATCGAAGAGATCGCTCGAACGCCACGACCGCCGCAGTTCGGTCCAGTTCGTCTGGCGGAGTGCGCAGTTCGATCCGGGCGGCTGGTCCGGGGCCACTTCGCACGCCGACGATCCTGCCGGCGTCGCGTTCGGCGCGACACCCGATCCGGCGTTGTTCTGCGTACCTGGAACAGCACCAGACGTCTTGGCGCTCGAGCCGGTCGAGGATGCGGCTGGGGTACTTCCTTCGCTTCCACCTTGGTCCACGATTGCAGCACCGTCGTGTGTCTGGTGCGCGCAACCCGCGACCGACAGGGCAAGGGCGAGCGAACAGGCCACCGCCGAGCGCCGCAACATGGTCACCCCGCCCGCTTCACCGCGTTCCATATCCCGTGGCAGATGGTACCGGCCGTGCGGGAGTCAAGCGCGCCGCCGGATGGGTGCGCCACTTCGCCGTCGCACTCCACGCCGTTGGTACGCTCCGCTGATCGTGCCGCGGCATGCCGTCGTTGCGCTCTTGCTCTTCGGCGCAGCGTGCAGCAGCGGCAATCACTCACCGACGCCTTCGCCCGCGCGCCTCCCGCAGCCCGACGTCCGCCACATCGGAACCGTGTCCCTCGACGTAGCGCGCCGCAGGTTCCGTCCCACAGATCTCGCCCTGATGTCGTCTTTTCGCACGACCGTGCCTACGTCCGTGCCGCCGACGGCGGTCGTGAACTTCTCGGTCTTCGACTCGGTGCGGTCGCGCAACGGCGTCGCGTACCTGGACCGCACGGCGTCGGGAACGGTTGCAGGGCACCTGCTATACGCCAACCTCGGCCCATCCAACACCGGACTGCGTGTGCTCTGTCTGCGCAACGGACGACAGGTGGACTGCGCTCCCCACGCTAGGGTGTGGGACGCTGAGATCCCCCCGAACCGGGTGATGATCGCGCCCATCAACATCGGCGCTGTCGTCGGGGACCGCATCGACGTCCTGCGCTTGATCGACGGCGAGGTTTCCCGCCCGGAGCCGTACTCGTCGGACGAGTACGGCTACGTGGTTCGCCGCGGAGCGCCGCCACGGGGAACGCTCGGACCACGTCATGTGAAGGTACTCGGTGGCTGCGACATCGCCCCGCTCGTGACCTCGGACAGACCGAGCGCCACGTACCGTCGACCACGAGTCCAGCGGCGTGGCGCTCGCCTCTTCCTTGACGTGGAAACCTGTCCGTCGAACCAGGATGAGATCGTGCAGCTTGTCGCGGTCGCCGACCGCTACCGCGTGGTGACGCTGCGCGAACGCTTGTGGCACGGCCCGGTGCGGTTGAACGGGTCGACCCTCGTCGTGTCGTTGCCCGTCACGGCACAAACGGACATCCACGAGCTACAGGTCGTTCTGCTGAATCTCAGTAGCACGCATCCCGCCACGATGTTCTCGCCAGCGGTCACGGTCGCTTGAGTCGGCGCGCTCGCAGCGGCATCTCCGCCGTAGTCGGCGCTCCGCTACTGGACCACCGACGACGAAGCGCGTCCGCATCGTCGTCGGTCAGTTTCGCCGTCGCGACTGGGTCGTGGCGGTGACCGGGTGCGGCGAGGATCTGGAGCACGACGCGATGAGCGACGCGATGCAGACGACAATGGCGACGCGCATTACCGTGACGCCGTTGAGATCGTTCAAACGGCCTTCCGCAACAGCGTGATCTCCGTGTCGTACCGCGACACCGTGCCGTCCTCACCCTCGACGTCCCACCCGACGGCCTCGCGCTCGTACAGCGCCCGCGCACGCTTGTTGTCGTCCTCGACTCCGAGCACGGCCCACCGCAGCCCGCGCTGGCGGATGCGGTCCTCGCACGCGCCGATCAACCGCGTGGCGAGGCCGCGCCCCCGGACGGCTTCGTGCGTGGCGAGTTGCTCCATGGTCCCGGCGTCGGCGTGCTGCGTGTAATCGATGCACCCCTTGCAGATGGGCGAGCCGTCCGGCGCGCGGATGACGAGGTAGTCGATCTCGCCGGTGGGCACGCGGTCGAGGAGCTTCGCGACGCTACGGATGTGGGAGGGCGCGCCGGACCAGGTGATGTCGGGCAGGTCGGCGTGGGTAAGGTCGTCGAGGGTGAGCGCGTCGATGCCGTGAGTGGTGTTGATGCGATCCCCGTCCGTCATGGTCCCGTCACCCCGTCCGCCTCGCCGGTGCGGGCGGCTTACTGATTCGACGTCCCGATGACGCCCCGGTACCGGAGCACAGCGAGGACCAAGACGACGAGTGCGGCGGCGAGCATCGCGCCGGCCACTCGGATGAAGTCGTCTTCGTGCGTGAACAGCACCTCGATGAAGACGGCTGTCGTCAGTACGACGCCGAAGACGGCCGACGCCGCCACCGCCGTCGGCGATGAGCCGACCTGGCGTTCGCCTCGGTACAGCCGTACGGCGTTCAAGATCGCGATGCCCCCGACGACGAACAGCATGACAGTGGGGACGAGGAGCGCTGATGCGACGCCAGGTTGTCTGTTGTGAAGCATCGTCCACATCACGTTCAGTCCGAAGCCGAGGACTATCGCGGCGGCGACGATCGATCCAAGGCTCCGCGCCACCTTCGGACGACTCGCTCGCAGGCCAAGCGATGTGATCCCTGTCGCGAGAAGGAGTCCGGCGCCGGCGAAGAAGAAGCCGTCATAACCAGCGCGCTGCGCCCGGAACAGGATGCCGCCCAAGATGAAGATCCCCGCGGCGAGGAACGGTGCGAAGGATGCCCACTGATGGTCGGGCCGTTCGCGTGTGAGCGCCTGCCAGACACCGCTGCGGGCCATGGCCGGAGTTTACTCGTGGCTCCCACGCCGGAGCCGCGGTCGTGCCGTCGCTCACCGACCTACGCGATCACCGTTCCGTCCAGCAGAACCGCCCACCTCCCCGCTACACGCACGATCGAGCCGCGAACCTGCGCCATAGGATGCGGCATGCGCGCGATGTGCCCGGCGGTTCGACGTGTCGGCCGATTCATCCCGTTGTGCGTCGCCCTCGGGACGGGTTGCGCAGCACATCACACTCCTCGTCCGCCGTCGCCTTCTGTCTATCGGCGCGTCAGCGACGCCGATGCCATCCGAGTGCTCGACCGCGCGCTGGACTCGATCCCCCTACCGCCCCTGTCGACCGCGCAGGCGTCCAGTCCGGTCAGCGCGCTCGACGGTCCCGGCACTGCCGGACCCGCTTGCGCACGGACCATCAAGCGCGTCCGATGGTGGGAGGTCCGGCCCGCGGCGGGACAGGGCACGGCCGACGTCGCGGGTAATGCGTGGCTCTGGCTCAAGGAGCATCCGCCTCCGCACGTAGGCCTAAGCGCGATGGAGGGCACCGGGCGGCGACTAGAGAGCCTCCGGTATTTCCTGAGCGAGCCGGGTCCATATCAACGCCTGTCGCCAAGCGTCGTGCTTGATGTCGAAGCAGACGGCGACGCGGGCGTGATCCGCGCGACGGCGTACGCCGGTATGGACGGATGTGTGTCGTCGTAGGCGCGATGTCATCCGGCTGCCACGGGGGCCGTCTGCGTCGGGTCGAAGGTGGGAGCTACTCGCCGCCTTTTTGGACGTAGTTCTTGATGGAGGCGCATCGGTGATTCGTACATGTTCATGCATGTTCGCTCAAGTACGTGACCTGCAACGATGGTTCGTCGCCGAACACACGCGAACGGTCGCGAACACTGACGGACACGTCAACTTGGCAGGAGCATGGCGGGAGCTTCTGAACGCTCCCTGCTTCCCGACGACGTCGTCATAGAGCGTGCCCTTCGTAGTTACCGTGGGTGAAGTTCCGTGTTCACCTGCTTGATGATGCGTTGTTCGCGTTCTGCGATCTCACCCTTCAGCGCGGTGAACTCAGACGCGTAACCGTTGAACTGGTCGCGCCACCCCTCGCCACGTCCGCTGACCCTGTTGACGAGGATCCCGAGATCTCTCTGGACAAGGAAGAAGCGGTTCGTCTTCACGAAGTAGTCGGCGAGCAGATCCCGAACCGCGTCGCTGCCGTAGGCGTTGACTCGCGCTTGGAGCCGTTCCTGTTCATCTTCGTCGAACTGAGGGAAGTCTTCGCCGTTCGTGCCGGGATAAGCGGCGCGTTGGATGAGGGCCGTGAACCGACCGAGCGTCACTAGAAGATCCTCGTACGCGGTGGACATCCGGTCCTGTTCGCGACCCTCGCGAGCCAGTTGAATGTCATGGGTGAGCCGTTCACGTTGCGCTCGTTCGGCGCTACGGCCCTGAAGCAGGACGCCGAGGATGGCGACGCCGCCCGTGACGATTCCGCCGCCGATGGCAGCGAGCGCGGGGTCCGTCATGGCGACATCATCGGTCGCGGCAGTGACGAACCCGCTAGGCACCGCTCCGCCGGGTGGACCCACACGACGCTCTCGCGATTCACGGCATCACTGACGACGTCGCGGCGGAGTCCGGGTTCGTCCCGTTGTGCGACCATCACCCTCGCGCCGTTCGCGGGGAACGGCCTCCACGAGGGACGGATGAACCCTCGACTACGTGACGGATCCGCCGACGTTTCGGCTCCCACGACGGCCGATGAACACACCGCCGACGACGAGGATCGCGGCAGCGAGGATGGCGAGCAGCCCGAGGATCCACCGGTGCGAAGCTACGGGCGCGCTGCTCGCCGATCCGGCACGACGCATCGTCACCTGGTTGATGTAGTTACTCACGTCCGTCGTCACGGCGCGCCGTCCTTGGACGGTCGCGAGGTTCGGGGAGATCGAGAACGTCCAATGGATGTGACAACGCGTGGCACCCGGCAAGCAGATGGAACTCGCCATCGCTCCCTGCGGCGAGTTGTCCCACGAGATCGTGCCGTTCGGCGACACCTGTGCGGGTATCCGCCTCCAACCCGGCCGCTGGATCTGCCCTCCGACGCCGTACGCGTAGATGACCTGCGCCGACGAGCCGCTGATGCGTTCGACGGTCAATCGGCTCGGGAGTTGGCCGTCCCATAACCCCTCCCACACCCCCGACAGCGCCGCGATGCGATGCGGCACGCTCGGCGACGGCCTGACGATGTTCACGTCCGACGGGGAGGGAACGCTCGCGTAGGGATCGGCCGTCGGGGTTTGCTCGATGGCGCGCGGTTTGATCGACACCGCGAGCGCCGCCACGGCCACGAGAACCGCGGCCGTCGCGAGCGCCAGGATGAGGTTCGTCGGACGCGCGGCTCGCCGCGAACGGAGCCGCGCATCGAGCCGGTCGCGCAGGCCGTCGTCGGGATGGATCGTTTCCAGTTCCGTTCGCAGCGACCGCCTGATGTGCTGTTCACTCATCGTCATCGTCGCCACCTCCGAGGATCGTCGCGAGGCGTCGGAGCGCCTTCGCCGTCTGCGCCTTCACACCGCCGACGGTGATGCCGAGGATCTCCGCCGTCTGCGATTCGGACAGGTCTTCGTAGAAGCGCAGCGCGACGCACGCCCGCTGCCTCGGCGGGAGTGACGCCACGGCGCGGACGGTGTCGACCCTGTCGGCGAGGTTTTCGTTCACGACGTCTTCGCGACGGCGGACGGCATGACGGATCTCAAGCGCCTTCCGCCGGAGGGCAGACCGGGCGAGGTTGATGATGGTCGCACGCAGGTAGGGGTAGGCGTCGGCGTCGCGGATGCGCTCCCACGACTGCCAGGTGCGCACGAACGCCTCCTGCACGATCTCTTCGGCCAGGGTGCGGTCGCCGCTCATCAGGTAGGCGAGCCGGAAGGCGTGGGAACTGCGCGTCCGGTACAGCGCGTCGATGGCCTCGTCGGCCGTCAGACGTTCTTCGTGCCGCCCCCGCGTCAGCATCTATCTCCTAGACGCACGAGGTGCCCCGAACGGTTTCCCTCTCATGGCATCACCGACGACGCGAGTCCGCGCGCCCAGCACGCGCGCGTCATCTCATCGACGAGGCCGAGCACGGTGCGGCGCATCAGCGCATCAGTCTGTCGAGGTTCGCCGCCGCTCGCGGTGCGAGCGCCAGCATCCCGGCGAGATCCGAATGGCTGTCCTTCGCGTACTCCACCACCGTCACGACGACGCCGTGCGATTCGAACATGATGTCGAACTGGCCGATCACCACAACCCCGGGCACGCCGGGAACGCGCTCGTTCCTCTCCCCGTCACGGACGACGGGTGGTCCTTCCCCGATCTGCGGACAGGTCTGGTGGTGTCCTGACCGCACGCGGAACTCGCAGATCGCTGCACTCCCCGACCGGAGGCCGACGCTCAGGGTGTCGCCACCGCCCGTGTAGTCACAGGCATCGACAGGTTCGGCGGCGGAAGGCCGTTGGAGTCCCGACGGGAAGGGGATCTGCACGCGGTGCATCGGACGGCCGAACGAGGCGGTCGCGTCGGAGGGCGTGACGACGTTGCACGCCGAGGAGAGTTTCGCGGTATGTGCGCACGACATCGCGGCAAAGGCCATCGCAGCGATGACCAAGATCGCGCGCGCGAAGCTACGTATCGACCGCGCGCTTCCGACCGGCGATGGATATGAGTTCACGTCACGGGCGGCACGAAGCCGCGTGCCGCGTACTCCCGCGTCAACTCATCGAGGTCGGCAAGCACGGTGTGGTTCCCCCGCAACGCGTCAACCCGACGCCCGCTACAACCACGAGGGATCTTGTCCCGTGAGCCAGTGCCGGAGCAACCCCCGGCTCAGGGTGCGGGTGACGCGCTGGTCGGGACTCGCTGGTCCGCTCCACAGCAGACGGTGACTCAGCCGCCGATCGGCATGCCAGAACCGTCGGTACCGCCACACCACCGCACCTCCGACGATCCCTGCGTTGGCGAAGACAACCACGAAGATCAGACCCGCGTAGTTCGCTGCCGGACCGAGGCCGACGGTGCGCAGGACGATCAGCGCGGCGACGCCTGCGAGCGAGGTGATCGAGATGCGGCGACCGACGCTCGACCCGCGCAGGTAGACGTACGCGCGGCGCAGATCGGCGACATCACCGGCATCGAACGCGTCGGGCATCGACACCCCTTCAGGGTACGGGTCAAACGGTGTCGATCTCGTGCATCGCGGCACGAAGCGCCTCCATCTGCCGCGCCAGTTCCTCGTCCGAGATGCGTTCGCCAAACATGTCGTTCCACGCGATGGGTCCGCCTGCCGCCGGATCGTCGGCGAAGCGCGGCACGACGTGGGTGTGCAGGTGCGGCGTGCCGTTGCCCAGCGTGAGGTAGTTGATCTTCTTCGGCGCGAACACGGACTCGATGGCACGCCCGACGGCGACCACCTCGCGCCAGTACCCCGCGGCGTCGAGGTCCGACAACTCGCTCGGCTCGGCGACGTGTGCGCCCTTCCACACGACGACGCAGTAGCCGAACAGGACGGTGCGCTCCTGCAGGAAGGCGTCGGCGAACTCACCGACGAAAATGAGGCTCGGGGTGGGCGCGGCGATGAGCGCGCAGAGATCGCAGTCCTTGCCCTTCTTGCGCTCGCCCCAGTCGTCCGGCCATCCCCGCGCCTCGGTCATCGGGGCGCGTCCCACACGCACGCTCGGAAGTAGCGGAGCGGCACGAAGCTCGCTCCCACGAACACATCGCCATACCGAGCGTCGAAGTCAGCGGCCGTCACGAAGCGGTCGGTCGCCAGGTGATCAAGCCACGGGCGGAACGTGTGCAGTCGGTACGTTTCGAGCGCATCGGCCCGTCGGCGCGCGAGTCCGATGACGAGTTTCGCGAGTGCGTCCGCGCGGTAGACGAGGCGCGGTGCGACCGTTGTGGCGATGCGGAACGAGCGCCTGCTCGGCGCGATCACATCGACGAGGACGGCCCGACCACCGGGCGCGACGAGCGAGCGGATGTGTCGAAGAACGGCATCGAGGTCGGCGACGTGGTGGAGCATCGCGGAGGAGAAGACGAGGTCGAAGCTCCCCCGCACGTCGAGCACGTCGGTCACGACGTAGTCGATGTTCGGGCGCGGGCGGAGTTCGCGTGCCACATCGACCATGGGGCCACTGAGGTCGACGGCGACGACTCGCGCGAAGTGCTCGGCGAGCAACGCGGCGTGGCGACCTGTCCCGCATCCGAGATCGGCTGCGACGGCGCGGCCGGAGGACAGGACCGAGGTCAGCCATGCTTCCAGCGCGTCCCCTTCGTGAGCCGAGTGGCGTTCCCAGTGGTCGGCAAGGCGGTCGTCGCCTAGGGTCCACGCTCGCGCACGGGGCATAACGTCGGCTCGCGTGTTCACTGCCGCCGGACAGCGGCGTCGCCACGCACGGCAAACACGAGTAATACGAGCGGGATCACGATGGCGAGGGTGTAGCCGATCCAGTTCGGCACGCCATCACCGGGACGCGCGATGAGATGGTCTGCAAGCCGCACCACGCCCGAAACGTTCGCGCCGACCAAGGCCACGACGAGAACGTCACGACGCGCCCAGACGGCGGCGATGACGAGAACGACAGCGAGGGTGAGCCGACCGGCACTCATGTCGCGGACGAGCACGCGGTTCAGTGCATCGAGCGCGCCAGCGGGGTTCGCTCCCGGTGATGCGCGGTAGTAGGACGCTGGCGACAGCACGCCCCACACACCGTTGTAGACGTGGTCGAGCACCATCACGGCGATGCCGATCCGTGCGGCGAGGAGGACACGGCCGGTCACGACGTCGCGAGACACGCTGCGTCTACCGGAAGATCGCGTGCAGCACGAGTGCGATGAGCGACCCGCACAGCACGACGAGCGCGAAGCCGGTGATGGTCACCACACGCACGAGTCGCCGGAGCAGGCGCTTGCCCTCCACGGCGTAGTCCTCGGCGTGACGTTCGAACAGGTCGAGCAGGTGTTCCATGAACGTGCGTCGGTGCGAGAGTTTCCGGATGTCGCGGCTGTCGTGGATCGTCATGTGTTCCATGCGCGCATCATTTCGGTGATGGAGCGAGGGTGAGTATCGG
>Ga0307469_10000252_pt1 | contig 20658 bp, 20 predicted proteins | sample atmos_gasesAM2C__FD_203084 | JGI IMG/M metagenome (GOLD analysis project Ga0307469, IMG submission 203084) | Hardwood forest soil microbial communities from Morgan-Monroe State Forest, Indiana, United States - atmos_gasesAM2C_515 | ecosystem: Environmental > Terrestrial > Soil > Temperate...
GGCCGTCGCCGCGCTCTCGTCGCTCACGGTGTCGCGGTGGACGTGGTTCATCCCCGTCGGATTTGCCGTGCTCGTCCTGCTCTTGATCCGTCCGCGCGGGATCCTCCGCGTCGTGCTCGCGCGGCGTCCGATGCTCCGCGCCGGACTCTGGGGCACGCTCGTCGCGGGAGCCCTCGGCTTCGCCGTGAACGACTCCGGCATATCGATCCCAGCGCTCGCGCTCGCCTTCGTCGTCCCGTACTTCGTCCTGCTCGCCGTGGACGCGGAGAAACCTCGCCACGCCCAGGCCAAGCCGAAGCGGATCAGCGAGACGGGCGTCCCGTGAAGGTGATGTTGTGCGTCTTGTCGTCGTCCATCGGTGCGGTGGCGACGGCCCTCGCGCTCGCCGTCGGGCCGTATGTGCTCACCGGGCCGCGGAACCACCGCACGAACTACCGGGGCCGGGAGGTCTTCGCGACGGCCGGGGTCGTCCTGGCGAAACCCCTCTTCGTCGGCGCCATCGCATCGACGCTGTTCGGACCGCACGAGCGAGTGCCGCTGATGATGCTCGCCGGCGCGAGCGCGATGGGCCTGCTGGGCTACCTCGACGACGTCTACGGGAGCCGCCACGCCGGCGGTCTCATCGGGCACGCGCGCGCGCTCCTCAAGGGACAGATCACCACCGGGATGGCGAAGGCCGTCGGCGGTGCCGTCACCGGGCTCGCCGCCGCCTTCTTCCTCGACGAGTGGCGTGGTGGATGGGTCGTCGCGGCCGGCGCCGTCGTGGCGCTCTCGTCGAACCTCACGAATCTCCTCGACCTTCGCCCGGGCCGGGCGCTCAAGGCCTGGGTCGTCGCCGCGGCGGCGCTGCTCGCCGTCGGCGTGGAGGGCGGGGGAGCCCCGGTGGTCGTGACCCTGATCGCGGGCGCCGGCGTCTTCGCGGTGCCCGAGCTCCGCGAGGAGGTCATGCTCGGTGACACGGGCGCCAATCTGCTCGGGACGGCCCTCGGCATCGCCACGATCGCCTCCGTCGGCCGGACGGCCCTGCTGGTCGTCCTCGGCGTCCTCGTGGCCCTGACGCTGGCCTCGGAACGCGTCTCGTTCACGAAGGTGATCGACGCGACGCCCCCGCTCCGGTGGTTCGATCAGCTCGGTCGTGTCGGCGACGGCACGTAGCGTCGTCGCTGATATTTCCGTGCTACGGTGAGGCGACCAGGAGGTTATGCGTGGCTCGACACATCTTCGTGACGGGAGGTGTGGCCTCCTCCCTCGGGAAGGGGATCTCCGCAGCCTCCATCGGACAGCTCCTGCACTCGCGCGGCTTGAACGTCGTCCTACAGAAGCTCGACCCGTACATCAACGTCGACCCCGGGACGATGAACCCGTTCCAGCACGGCGAGGTCTTCGTCACCGAGGACGGGGCGGAGACCGACCTCGACCTGGGGCATTACGAGCGGTTCGTCGACATCAACCACACGCAGGCGTCGAACACCACGACCGGACAGGTCTACCTCGCCGTCCTGCAGCGAGAGCGCCGCGGCGAGTTCCTCGGTGAGACGGTGCAGGTCATCCCGCACATCACGAACGAGATCAAGGAGCGGATCCTCGCGCTCGGCAGAGATCCGTCCGTCGATGTCGTCATCACGGAGGTCGGCGGGACGGTCGGCGACATCGAGTCGCTGCCGTTCCTCGAAGCGATCCGCCAGATCCGCCACGACGTCGGGCGCGAGAACGTCTTCTACGCGCATGTTTCGCTCGTGCCGTATCTCGCTCCGTCCGGCGAACACAAGACGAAGCCGACGCAACACTCGGTCATGGCGCTGCGATCGATCGGTATCCAGCCCGACGCGATCCTCTGCCGCAGCGACCGCGACATCGATCTGCCGCTCAAGAACAAGATCGCGCTCTTCTGCGACGTCGAGCCCGAGGCCGTCATCTCCGAACCCGACTCACCGAACCCGTACGCCGTCCCGCTCGATCTCCACCGCGAAGGCCTCGACCGTCAGATCGCGAAGCACTTGAACCTCGGTACCGCCGAGCCGGATCTCGGCGACTGGCGCGATCTGTGCGAACGCATGGCGTCGCCCATCGGCACCGTGAAGATCGCGCTCGTCGGGAAGTACGTCGACCTGCAGGACGCGTACCTCTCCGTTCGTGAAGCGCTCCGGCATGCGGGAGCCTTCCACCGCGTGCACGTCGACATCCAGTGGATGGCGTCCGACGGGATGATCGACGACGGCGAACGACTCGGTGACGTCGACGGCATCCTCGTCCCGGGCGGCTACGGCATCCGCGGTATCGAAGGCAAGATCGTCGCCGCAGGACACGCCCGCGAAGCGAACATCCCGTTCCTCGGCATCTGCCTCGGTCTCCAATGCGCGGTGATCGAGTTCGCGCGGAACGTCTGCGGGATGGCCAATGCGAATTCGAGCGAGTTCGACGAGAAGACGCCCTACCCGGTGATCGCCATGCTCGAGACTCAGGCGGGCGTCGAAGATCTCGGCGGGACGCAGCGCCTCGGCGCGTACCCGTGTGTCCTCAAGGAAGGCACGAAGGCCTTCGCGGCCTACGGCGAGAAGACGATCAGCGAGCGGCACCGTCATCGTCTCGAGGTGAATCCGGAGTTCCTGGCGAAGCTCGAGGCCGAGGGTCTCGTCGCTTCGGGAACGTCGCCGGACGGAACCCTCGTCGAGATCGTCGAGCTCCCCGATCACCCGTGGTTCATCGCCGGGCAGTTCCACCCCGAGTTCAAGTCGCGGCCGAACCGCCCGCACCCGCTGTTCCGCGACTTCATCGGAGCGGCGGTCAAGAGGGCCGGCATCTGACGGATCGCGTTCTCGCGTCGGAGACGATCTTCGAAGGGAAGATCCTCACGCTCCGCGTCGACGAGGTCGAAGCCGCCGACGGTCATCGCTCGACGCGCGAGGTCATCGAGCACCGCGGCGCCGTCGGCGTCGTGTGCGTGCACGACAACGAGCTCGTTCTGGTGAAACAGTACCGACACGCGACGGGGGAGGAGCTGCTCGAGATCCCGGCGGGGACGCTCGATCCCGGCGAGGAAGCCGAAGCGACCGCAGCGCGCGAGCTCTCCGAGGAGATCGGGTTGCATCCGCGCTCGCTCGAGCACCTCGCGACGTATTACACGACGCCCGGCTTCAGTGACGAGAAGTTCTATCTGTATCTGTGCACGGACGCGGAGCCCCGTCCGGGGGAGACCGACGAAGGTGAGGTCCTCGAGGTCGTGCGACGTCCGGTGTCGAGCCTTCGGGAACTGCTCACCTCGGGCGAGATCCGCGACGCGAAGTCGCTCCTCGGTCTCGCGCTGCTCGCGCTCCGTTCCTAGCGAACATCGTCGACCCGGACGACCCCCGGCGTTAGCGTGGCCACATGGCAGGCGTTCCCGATCCCCTCCGACGTGCGGCCGACACCTTCGAGGATTACCTGCGCGTGGAGCGCGGCGCGTCGCCGGCGACGGTGATCGCGTATCGCGCCGAGATCAAGCGGTATCTCTCGACGCTCGCGAACGCGCGTGTTCGCGAGGTGGCGGATGTGAAACCGAAGCACGTCCTCGACGCGATGAACGAGCGTGCTTCGTCCGGGGCTGCTGCTTCGACGCTCAACCGAACGCTCGCCGCCGTCCGTCACTTCCACAAGTTCTGCGTGCGCGAGCAGATCGCACCGTCCAATCCGGCTGCTCTTGTCGACGGACCGGGACGTGGCCTGTCGCTCCCGAAGGCGATGGACGAAGACTTCGTCGCGAAGATCATCGAAGCTGCGTCCGGTTCGTCACCGCGCCAGCTCCGCGACCGCGCGATGCTCGAACTGCTGTACGGCGCCGGACTGCGTGTCTCCGAACTCGTCGGCCTCGACATCGACGATGTCGATCTCGAGGAACGGACGGTGCGCTGCGTCGGCAAGGGCGACAAGGAACGCGTTGTCCCCATCGGTAACCCCGCTGCGGAGGCTGTGCGGCGGTACGTGCGCGAAGGACGGCGAGAGCTCGTCCGGAGCACGCAGTCGACGGCCGCGTTGTTCCTCGGGAACGGAGGACGACGTCTCTCGCGCCAGAGCGCTTGGGCGTGCGTCAAGCGGTACGCTGCTCGGGTAAGCCCGAACGCACGGGTGTTCCCTCACGCGCTTCGGCATTCGTTCGCCACCCATCTCGTGGCGCACGGAGCCGACGTCCGTGTTGTGCAGGAAGCACTCGGGCACGCGCGTTTGTCGACGACGCAGGTGTATACGCTGGTGACGAGACAGAAGCTCAAGGACGTCTACGACGAAGCCCACCCCCGCGGGCGACGTCGACAGCGCAACTCATAGGGTCCGGGGAGGACCACGTTGGACGGAACAACCATCACCGAACTTCGTCGCCGTCTCGACGACGAGAGAGCCACGCTCGTCGACCAACTCACGGAGATGGGCGTCGACCCCGAAACGGGTCAGCCGAACGACGTCACGTTCCAGGAAGGCTTCGCCGACAGCGGTCAATCGACGGCGGAGAAGGCGCGCGTCCTGTCGATCGCCGAGGGACTGCTCGAGACCCTGCACGAGGTCGACGCGGCGCTCGATCGCATGGAGAAGGGAACGTACGGCACGTGCGAAACATGCGGATCACCGATCGGCGACGAACGTCTCGAGGCGCGTCCCTTCGCGCGGCAATGTATGGACTGCAAACGCCGCGCCAGTTAGCGGCGTGAGCCTCGGCGACGGAGTACTCAAGCTCGCGATCCTGCTCGTGAGCGTGATCCTGCACGAGAACGCGCACGGTCTCGTCGCGCTCAGCCTCGGTGACCAAACGGCCAAAGCCTCCGGACGCATCACGCTGAATCCCGTGAAGCACCTCGATCCGGTTGGGTCGGTCATCTTGCCGCTGCTGCTCTTCTTCACGGCCGGGGGCCGGATGTTCGGCTACGCGAAGCCCGTCCCTGTGAACCCGCACAACCTCCGCGGGAAGGACAAGTGGGGATTCGCCGCTGTCGCGCTCGCCGGTCCCGTCTGCAACATGGTCCTCGTCGTGATCGCCGGGTTCTTCCTGAAGCATCAGGCGATCGGATTCGATCCGTCCGGCAATCCCGTCGGGGGAGCCGTGGCGAAAGCTCTCGTATTCGCGTTCGAGTTGAACCTCCTGCTCGCCGCGTTCAACCTCGTGCCGATCCCGCCGCTGGACGGATCGCGGTTGATCCGTCCGTTCCTCGGCAACGAAGGACGCCGCCTGCTCGACCGCGTCGAGCCGTTCGGGTTCGTGATCCTGCTGCTGATGATCGTGTGGCTGAACGAGCCGCTCTTCCGGCTCGTGGGCATCATCGAATCCGGACTGTTGCGCGTACTTCCGATATGAGTCGTGTCGTCACGGGCTACCGCCCGACGGGACGCCTCCATCTCGGACATCTCCTCGGCAACATCTCCTCGATGCAGCGACTGCAGGCGGAGCACGACTGCTTCTTCTTCGTCGCGGACTGGCATGCGCTCACGACCGACTACGAAGACACGAGCGCGATCGCGGAGAACACACGGGACGTCGTACTCGATTGGATCGCCGCCGGCATCGATCCGTTCCGCGCAACGATCTACAAACAGTCGGACGTCCCGGAGGTCGCCGAGCTTGCGCTCTACCTGTCGATGATCACGCCGCTCGGGTGGCTCGAACGCAACCCGACGTACAAGGAACAACTGCGTGAATTCTCCGAACGGCAGATCACGACCCACGGGTTCCTCGGGTATCCCGTGCTGCAGTGCGCGGACATCGCCGTCGTACGCGGCGATCTCGTCCCCGTCGGCTCCGATCAGATCCCGCACCTCGAGCTCACGCGGGAGATCGTCCGTCGCTTCAACCGGCTGTACGGACCCGTTTTCCCGGAGCCAGAGGCGATCCTCACCGATACGCCACGCGTGTCCGGTCCGGACGGCCGCAAGATGAGCAAGTCCTTCGACAACGTGATCTTGATGAGCGATCCGCCGGAACGCATCGCCGAGGTCGTCCGGACGGCCGTGACGGATCCGGCGAAGATCCGCCGCGATGATCCCGGGAACCCGGACATCTGCACCGTCTACCACTGGTGGCAGCAGTTCGCCCCGGACGAAGCCCCGTCCGTCGCCGAAGCGTGCCGGGCCGGGCACCTTGGGTGCGTCGAGGACAAGGACGCCCTGGCCAGGGCAATCGCGACTCGGCTCGAGCCTTTCCGGGAACGGCGCGCGGACCTCGCGGCTAAGGCCGGCATCGCGGAAGATGTCCTGTCGGCGGGCCGAGCGAAGATCAGACCGATCGTCGGCGACGTCATCGAAGCTGTACGCGATGCGATGAAGCTGCCGGCAAGCAAGAGACCTCTATGAGCACATACGAAGTTTCACTGGACGTCTTCGAGGGGCCGTTCCACCTGCTCCTCGGTCTGATCTCCGAGCAACGTGTCGACGTCTGCGACATCCCGATCGCGAAGCTCTGCGAGGACTACCTCGCGCGCGTCGATCAGATGGAGAAGATGGACCTCGAGGTAACAACGGAGTTCCTCGTCGTCGCCGCAACGTTGCTCGCGCTCAAAGCACGAGCGATCCTGCCTCGTCCGGACGAGGTCGAGATCGACGAGGAGGAGCAGTTCGAGCGCGACCTGTTGATCGCGCGGCTCCTCGAGGTGCAGACGTTCCGATCGGCCGGTGAGCACCTCGCCGCGCTCCTCGAGGTGGGGGAGCGGCGGTTCCCACCGAAGCCGGCGACCGACGACGAGGCGCTCCGGGCGTTGCCGGTCCTCGCCGACATCTCGCCGCGCGACCTGGCGCGCGTGCTGATCGACGTCGTCCGCGACACCATGCGCACGGTCGACACGTCCAAGATCGTCGTCGACCAGGTCTCGACCCAGGAGGCGGCAACGGAGCTCGTCCGGTACCTCGAGCGTGGCCCGGTGCGGTTCGCGCACATCGCGCAGGACCGAAACCTCGCATGGTCGGTGGCGCTGTTCCTCGCGATGCTCGAACTCGCCATGCGCGGCGAGATCGAACTCGGCGAAGGCGTGACGGTCGGCGAGCTCGAGCTGCGATTGGCGAAAGCATCGTGAAGCTGAGTCAGCCACTCGTCGAGGCGATCCTGTTCGCCACGCCGGAACCCGTCCGCGCGCATGACATCGCATCGGCCTTCGGCGTGTCGACGGAGGACGTCGCCGCGGTCGTCGAGCGGTTGCGCGAGGTCTACGCGGAGCACAACAGTGGTCTCGAGATCAGGCAGATCGGCGACGCGTACCGCATCTACACGAAGCCGGAGCTCGCCGATGCCGTCGGACACTTCGCGAACCGCTCGCGGGTCGGGCGGCTCTCTCGGCCCTCGCTCGAAACGCTGTCGATCATCGCCTACCGTCAGCCGATCACGCGCGGAGAGATCTCCCGCGTCCGCGGTGTGAACGTCGACTCCGTATTGCAGACGCTCACCGAACGCGGCCTCGTCCAGGAAGTGGGGCGGGAACCCGGCCCGGGACGTGCGCCGCTCTACGGCACGACACCACTCTTCCTCGAGAAGATCGGGCTCGGCTCCCTGTCCGATCTGCCGCCGCTCGCCTCCTTCGCACCGGACGCCGCGTCCGCGGCCGACATCGAGCGCGCGCTCGCCGCGAACGCTATGGAGCAGGAGCTCGAGCAGGACACCCAGACAGAAGACGCATGACCGCGGAGCGCCTGCAGAAGGTGCTCGCGCGCGCGGGGCTCGGCTCCCGACGTTCGAGCGAAGACCTCATCCGAGCCGGACGCATCACCGTCAACGGACGTCGCGCCGAACTCGGAACGCGCATCGATCCGGAGATCGACGATGTCGCCATCGACGGCACACCGGTGTCGCTCCAACTCGAGCTCGTGTACTACGCACTCCACAAACCCGTCGGCATCGTCACGACGGCGAAAGACACGCACGGACGCCGGACCGTCCTGGATCTCGTGCCGGACGAACCCCGCGTCGCGCCCGTCGGACGTCTCGACCGTGATACATCCGGCCTCCTGCTCCTGACGAACGACGGGAACTTCGCGAATCACGTCGCGCACCCGCGGTACGAGGTGTCGAAGACCTACATCGCCGAGGTCGCGGGGAAGGTGTCGCAGGGGACCGTCCAGCGGCTCCAGAAGGGCGTCACGCTCGACGACGGACCGGCACAGGCCGAGCAGGTGCGGATCCGCGCGGCGTCGAGGGGCCGGACGATCCTCGAGCTCACGGTGCGCGAGGGACGGAACCGTCTCGTCCGGAGGTTGCTCGCGTCGCAGGGGCTCGCGGTCGAGGCCCTCGTCCGTACGGCGATCGGCGACGTGCGCCTCGGCAAGCTCAAGGAAGGCGACCACCGCGTGCTCAAGCGGGATGAAGTCTTCGCGCTGCTCAAGGGGGCCGAACCCGTAGACTGAACGCCCGATGCAACGCGTGTACGCCGTCCGTGGCGCCATCGCGCTCAAGGAGGACACGCGGGAAGCCGTCGTGAACGGCACGCAGGAGCTCCTCCGCGAGCTGCTGACGCGCAACTCGATCTCCCGCGAGGACATCGTGAGCATCCTCTTCACGGCGACCGACGACGTCCATGCCGAGTTCCCCGCCGCGGCGGCACGACTGATGGGCCTGAGCGGCGTCCCGCTGCTCTGCGCTCGCGAACTCGATGTCACGAGCTCGCTCGCGATGCCCCTCTGCGTGCGCGTGATGGTGCATCTGTACGCGGAGCAGCCACCCGAACCCGTGTACCTCGGCGGGACGGAGCGCCTCCAGCAGCCGCCGGATCCCGCGTGAGACCGTGACGGCGCAGCTGGGGCGGGTCCTCATCATCGGGACGGGACTGATCGGCGGCTCCGTGGGCTTCGCGCTCAGGAGTGCGGGCTATCACGTCGCGGGCTTCGACGCGTCGACCGAGCACGCGCGAGCGGCCGAAGCGGCGGGCGCGATCGACGAGGTTCGCGCCGACCTCGATGCGAGTGACGTCGACATCGTCGTGATCGCGACACCGGTGGGCGAGGTGCTGTCGACGGTGGAACTCGTCGCGGCGTCGGCGTCCGCGGGAACGATCGTGACCGACGTCGGTTCGACGAAGGCGCGCATCGTCACTGAGGCGCAACGGCTGCTGGGGGCCGATCGTCCGTTCGTCGGCGGACATCCGATGGCAGGAACGGAAGGGGAGGGCATCGCGTCCGCCCGTGCGGATCTGTTCGAGAACGCGCTCTGGATCCTGACGCCGACGACGAACACCGACGCCGAGGCGTACCGGCGCGTGAACGCGCTCGTGACCGCGGTCGGTGCGCGCACGCTCGCGCTCGAGCCGGACGAACACGACCGTCTCGTCGCCCTCGTCAGTCACCTGCCGTACGCGATCGCAACGGTACTCATGGCGACGTGCGGCGAAGAAGGGGATCCGCGAGTCTTCCGCACGGCCGCCGGTTCCTTTCGCGACGTGACGCGGACGGCCGGCAGCAACCCGCGGGTATGGCGCGACATCTTCAAGACGAACCGCGAAGCCGTCCTGCGTGAGATCGATCAGTTCGCGTCGACCTTGCATCGGTTCCGCGATGCGGTTGCCGACGAACGGTGGGACGATCTCGACGCGCTCGTCGAGTCCGCGCGCGAAGCCCGCAAGCGGTTCCCGGCGAAGGGCGAGCGGGCGCCACTCGATCCGGTGAGCCTCGAGGTGCAGATCCCGGACCGGGCCGGCGTGCTCGCCGAGATAACGACGACGCTCGGCAGCGGCGGCATCAACATCGAGGACATCTCCGTCGACCACACACCGAGCGGCGGTGTCCTCCGCGTGCTCCTCGACGGACACGACACGGTCGCGCAAGCCCGAGCCCTGTTGGAGCAGCACGGTTTCCGAACGACCGTGGTGGAGGAGCGATGAGCACGCTCGTCGTGCGACCGTCGTGCGTCGCCGGACGCTGCACCGTGCCCGGGAACAAGTCGATCTCGCACCGCGCGTTGATGCTCGGCGCGATGGCACGCGGGACGACGCGCATCGCCGGGCTCGGCCTCGGCGCGGACGTGCGCGCGACCATCGCGTGCCTCCGTGGGTACGGCGTGTCGATCGAGGACGGCGTCGTCTCGAGTCCGGGCATCGATGCCTGGACCGCGCCGGTGGGCGTGCTCGACTGCGCGAACTCCGGAACGACGATGCGCACGCTCGCCGGGCTCGCGGCTCGTCGTGACTTCGTGACGACCCTCGACGGGGACGAGTCCCTTCGGCGTCGTCCGATGGAACGCGTCGCGACACCGCTATCGAAGCTCGGCGCGCGCATCGAGACCGCCGATGGCAGACCGCCGCTCAGGATCGCCGGGGGCGACCTCCACGGCGGCGACCTGTCACTCGCCGTCGCGAGCGCTCAAGTCAAGACGGCGGTCCTCTTCGCCGGTCTCGGCGCGACGGGAACCACGAGCGTCGCGGAGCCCGTCGCCTCGCGCGACCATACGGAACGCATGCTCACATCGCTCGGCGCGCCGCTCCGCGAGGAACGGCTGCCCGACGGTGCGCATCGCGTGAGCGTCGAAGCGTTCGAGATCCCCGCGTTCTCCACGACGGTGCCGGGCGATGTGTCGTCCGCCGCGTTCGTCGTCGCGGCGGCGCTCCTCACCGGCGAGGCGTCCGTCGACGGCGTCGGCCTGAACCCGACGCGCACGCGATTCCTCGACGTCGCACGGCAGATGGACGGAGACATCGTGTTCGAGTCCGAACACGACGAGATGGGAGAGCCGATCGGATCGATCGACGCGCAGCGATCGAACCTCCGCGGACTCACGGTCGACGGCTCCGATCCCGGCATCCAGGACGAGCTCCCGCTCGTCGCGCTGCTCGCGACACAAGCCGACGGCGAAACCACCGTGAAGAACGCAGGTGAGCTGCGGGTGAAGGAGTCGGACAGGATCGACAGCGTCGTGTCCGGTCTCCGGTCGCTCGGTGCCGACATCCACGAGCTCGTCGACGGTTTCGTCGTGCGCGGCCCCCGTCCGCTCCGCGGCGCCGTCGTCGACTCCTTCGGTGATCACCGCATCGCGATGATGCTCGCCGTCGCGGGACTTGTCGCAGAGGGTGAGACGGTGATCGAGAACTTCGAGTGCGCAGACGTGTCGTGGCCCGGCTTCGCCGATACATTGCGATCGCTCGGTGCCGAGGTGGAGCTCGCATGACGAAGCGGACGATCATCGCGATCGACGGTCCGGCCGGGTCCGGGAAGTCGACGGTGGCCGCCACGCTCGCGCGGCGGGTCGGCATCGGCTACGTCGACACGGGTGCGACATACCGCCTCGTCGCGTGGCAAGCGCTGCAGTCGCACACGCCGCTCGATGACGCCACGACCCTCGCCCGGGTTGCGTCCGGCACCTTGCGGAAGGTCGCACTCGAGGGCGGGACGAACCTCACCTTCGAGGGCAAGGCCATCGGTCCCGAGATCCGTACGCCGGAGGTGAGCGAGGCGACGTCGATCGTCTCCGCGCACCCTGAGGTGCGGAGCGTCGTCGTCCCCGAGCAACGCCGTCTCGTCCCGCCGCAGGGCGCCGTCGTGGAGGGCCGCGACATCGGAACGGTGGTGTGGCCGGACGCCGACCTCAAGGTCTATCTCGACGCGGCAGCTGAGGTCCGCATGACCCGCCGGACGGATCAACACGGTTCTCCGGAGGCGATCGTGCAAGAGGTCATGGAACGCGATGCTCGCGACGCGCATCGTCCGGTGGGAGCGATGAGGCCGGCGGACGATGCCGTCGTCATCGACACCTCGACCATCTCGGCCGATGACGTCGTCGAGCGCATCGTCGCGCTGTTGCATCCCGCACCCGCCGGACGCCTCTACAAGATCTTCCGCGGGACCCTCGCGTTCCTACTGAAGTACCTCTTCCGCGTCGAGGTGCACGGCCTGGAGAACGTCCCGAGGCACGGCAGTGCGATCCTCGCGCCGAATCACCGCTCGCTCATCGATCACTTCGTCGTCGCGTCGCTGACCAAGCGGCAGGTGTGGTTCATGGGGAAGGCGGAGCTCTTCAAGAACAAGCGCGCGGCGCAGCTCCTCAACGCGCTCGGCGCCTTCCCAGTGAAGCGCGGCAAGCCCGATCGCGCTTCGCTCCAGCGGTGCCTCGAGCTCTTGGGTGATGGGAACCTCGTCGGCATCTATCCGGAAGGTACGCGCCGTCCCGACTCGCGCTTCGACGAAGTGGAGGAAGGGTTCGCGTACATCGCCGTGCGTTCCGGTGCCCCGATCGTGCCCATCGGACTGTCCGGGACCGAGGCGGTCTTCCCGCCCGGCAAGAAGCTCCCGCGCATCGTCAAGATCCGCGTGGTGGTCGGCAAGCCCTTCCGTCTTTCGGCGCAAACGTCCGGCGTTCTTCCGCGAACGAAGCTCCGCGAGCAGACCGCACGAGCGCAGGAACAGCTGTCGACCGTCATGAACCTGGTCGAGCCACGATGAGCAAACCCGTCATCGCGATCGTGGGTCGTCCGAACGTCGGGAAGTCGACGCTCGTCAACCGCATCATCGGGAGCCGCGAAGCGATCGTCGAGGAACGGCCGGGCGTCACCCGCGATCGTGTCTTGTATCAGAGCGACTGGCGCGGCCGGAACTTCACGCTCGTCGACACCGGGGGACTCGAACTCGATCCTTCGAGCACCCTCGCCGGCAAAGTCACCGAAGCGGCGAAAGCCGCGGCGACGGAAGCCGACGTCGTCGCACTGATCGTCGACGTCACGGACGGCATCACGCCGGACGATTCCGCTGTTGCCGACGTCGTCCGGCGGATCGGACGCCCAACCGTGCTCGTCGCGAACAAGGCCGACAACAGCAAGGGTGACCAGAACGCGAACGAGTTCTACGCGCTCGGCCTCGGCGATCCCGTCGCGGTGTCCGCCCTCCAGGGCCGGGGGATCGGCGACCTGCTCGACATCCTCACCGAAGGCTTCCCGCAGGAAGACGACGAAGAAGCGCGCGAGCCGGCCATCGCGATCGTGGGCCGTCCGAACGTCGGGAAGTCGACGTTGTTCAACAAGATCGTCGGCGCGGAACGGAGCATCGTCCACGACGAACCGGGGACGACGCGTGACGCCGTCGATACCGTCGTCGAGATCGGGGACCGCCTCTACCGGTTCGTCGACACGGCGGGCATGCGTCGATCCGCGCGCGTCGACGAGGACACCGAATTCTTCGGCTCCCTGCGGACGATGCGCGCCATCGAACGGAGCGACGTCGCCGTCCTCGTGATCGACGCGACGCAAGGCGTGTCGCGGCAGGATCTCCGCATCGCGGATGAGATCGCGCAGCTCGGCCGCTCGGCCCTCGTCGTGCTGAACAAGACCGACGCACTCGAGACGGAAGAGCTCATGGACCGGCGTGCTGAGGTGAAACGTCGCTTCCCGCATCTTCGGTGGGCACCGTTCCTCGATCTCTCGGCGCGCACCGGGCGCAACGTGCAGAAGCTGCTTGCCGAGCTCGATCCGATACTCGAGGCGCGTCAGATCCGCGTGCCGACGCCGATCCTCAACGTGATCGTCGATGACCTCCAGGCGCGGACCCCCATCCCGTCGAGCGGTCGCGGTCAACGCATCAAGTACGCAGTGCAGGCCGAAGTGGCGCCGCCGACGGTCGTGCTCTTCGGTGCGAACAACATCCCGGATTCGTGGCTCCGGTATCTCGAACGCGGCCTTCGCGAGCGTTTCGGCTTCGAGGGCACGCCGATCCGGTTCGTGACGCGTGGCAAGGAACGGCGCTACGGCCCCGCGTCGCGGAGCCGCAAGAAGCGCGCCGGATGATCATCCAGTCCCGCGACGGCGGCTGGCTCTTGTTCCGGCAGACGGACCATGCGCTTCTGTCCGGCGCGTTCGCGCGCGCGTGGGGCAACGAGTTGTTCCCGGCCCTCGAGCGGCGCGACGAGGTCCTCATCGCTGCGTCCCGCCACGACGACGGCTGGGCCGATTGGGAGCTGCAGCCGACGCTTCGTCCGGACGGTCAGCCGGTCGACTTCATCCGCATCCCGGTTTCACAGCACGTCCCGCTGTACCGCCGCGGGATCGATCTCGTCGAAAGCGAGGACGGCTACGCCGGCCTCGTCGCGTCGCTCCACGGAGAGCGTCTGTACACGCGCCCCTTCCATCCGGGCATGGACCCACGGATCGACCACCTCCAGGGGACCGACCGTGCACTCGCCGAGGAGTACGTGTCGGGGGAGCATGCGCGCCAGGACCGTCTCGTGGCCGCGACGGGAGCCGATCGGGGGGCCGCGGACGAGGCGTGGCGCCTCCTCCAGGTCTGGGACCGGCTCTCGCTCCTCGTCTGTATGTCGCCGCTGCGAGAGGGGACGAAGCAGACCCTGCCCCCGGTCGCGTCGAGCGGGGGAGACGTGACGATCGAGGCGTATGCCGACGAGCGCGGACACCTCGTCTGCGACCCGTATCCCTTCGCCACGGACCCGGCGAGCTTCGAGGTCCCTGCCGTCCGGACCCGACGGCTCACCTGGGAGTCCGAGTCCGCGTACCGGGATGACTTCCGGGCGGCCGAGCGCTACGTCCTGAGCTTCACCTGCCGTGGTTCGTCGTAGAACACGACAAACGCGATACCATCGTCCCGAGCGCGGGTCGAGCAGTGCGGAGGGGCCGGGGTTTGGACGTTCTCAGCGTCATCGTTCCTATCCACAATGATGAACGCGGCATCCGCGCGGCCTGCCTCGACATCGCCACCGCCGCTCGTCCGCTCGTCTGGGAAGGGACCATCGACGACTACGAGATCGTCCTCGTCGACGACGGCTCGACCGACGGAACCGGCGAGAGCGCGGACGTGTTCGCGAAGCGCGACAAGAACGTCGTGGTCGTCCATCACAACGAACCGCTGGGCTTCGACGCATCGATAGCGACAGGGGTCGCAACGGCCCGTGGCTCCCTCATCGCGCACGGCGAAGCGCAGGTGCCGTTCGCGGCGGGAGCGCTCCGTCCGGCGCTCGAGAAGCTGCGCGCCGAAGACCTGCACAGCGTGGGGGTGCATCCCGATGGAAAGCTGATCGCGAAGGTCCTCCCGGGGAGAGCCCGCGCCGCACTCACGCTGAGCCAGAGCGGTTCTGTCGGCCACGGCGAGCGAGACCTGCCGCGAAGCGCGGCACGCATGCGACTGGAGCCGGACGTTCCGCTGCTCCCGAAGCGCGCACGCATCGGCCTCGCTTCCCTCGCTGCACTGAGCCTCGCCGTGCTCCTGGTCGGCGTCACGGTGCTGTCGAACAACAAGTCGTCGACGAACGTAGCAGCCGGGTCGTTCGTCGGCCGGCACGATCACCTTGCGCTTGCGCCCGAACAACCCCCCGCGCGCGCGGATGGTGTAGCCGCGACGCAGCCGACGACCTCGGCACGCGCCATCGTCACGCCCGCGACGCCGGCGCCTCAGCGCGCGAGTGCCGCGCCGACGATCACGGCCGTCGATATCGACTCGACGTGCAAGACGGACGCGACGCGAGCACTCCAGACGCTCGTCGACGGCGCGCCCGATGACGCGACGATCGCGCTCCAGCCGAAGGGTTGCTACCTCGCGTCCGGGGGCCTGTCGCTCACGAAGCGCAGGCAGGTGACGCTCGACGGCCGCATGGCGACCCTCCGGACGGGCGCGCTCACATGCACGTCGTCGACACAGATCGGGATCTCGGATCTCACGGTCGAAGGGCCGGACGGATCACCGGCGATCGTGCTCAACCATTGCTCGTCGATCGCGCTCTCGAACGTCAAGCTGAACGGTGACGACGTCGGTCTCCGTATCACCGCCGGGTCCACGGACGTCGGCGTGAGCGGCCTGACCGCAGACACGTATCGCGCTGCTGTGGAGGTCGCCGATGCGCAACGCATCGCGCTCGACAAGCTTTCGTTGCGTGCTTCCAACGCGCCGGCCGTGCTCCTCGACCCGCCGGCCGGATCGCTCGTGAAGGACGTCGAGCTTCGCGACTCGACCCTTTCGTCGCCGCTCGCGGACGTCACCTCCACCGGCGACGGTGCCGTGAACGACGTGTGGATCCACGACGACCAACTGAACGGCGGCCGGACGAAGATCTACGTGCGGAGTGATCCGAACGCGCCGTCGCAGACGTGGCGGATCTATCGCAACACGGGTGATGTCGTGCAGTCGCTCGGGTCGTACGTGAGCTTCTCGTACGTGAACGACATCCTGATCGCGTACAACAAGCTGCACGCGAACGTCGTTCCGCTGCGAGCCGCCGTTCGGTTCGCGTCGGCGCAGGGCGACGTCGCGGTGACGAACAACGATTTCACGGGGGCCTGCCACACGTACTCGGCAGACTCCCGGACGTCGTCGGTGCGTTCGGAGAACAACACGACCTCGAACTGCTGACAAACGTAGACTGACCCTTCACGGGACGTGGCGCAGTTCGGTTAGCGCGTCCGGCTGGGGGCCGGAAGGTCGGGAGTTCGAATCTCCCCGTCCCGACGAAACTTGTCACTAGCACGAACTAGTGTTCGTGCATGAAGTACCCGTGGACCGACGACGAACTGCGCGCGGCGATCATCGAGACGCGCTCGTGGCGCGGGGTCGCTCGCGCTCTTGGCGCGAAGGGGCACTCCGGTGGTGCCGTCCGACGGATCAAAGCCCGCGCCGCAGCACTTGGACTCGACGTTTCGCACTTCACTGCACAACGGACCTGGAGCGACGAACAATTGAAGCAGGCCGTTGGGGACGCGTGGACCTGGGGCGAAGTCGTGCGAGCGCTCAAGTTGGCCGACAACGACAAGACTCGATTGATCGTCAAAGGCCACGCGGTCAGGCTCGACTTAGACATTTCGAAGTTCGATCCGACGCCCACACCGTTTCCTCCGATCTCCGTGGTCGAGCCGTCACCGACGAACCTGCGTTTCGCCGGTGAGTGGATCGCGATCGCTTGGTTCGCATTGCGAGGGCTGCCCGTCGCTGTCCCGGCGCAGCACCAGGCGTACGACTTGCTCGTTAGCTTTCCCGACGGCGTGCAGCGTGTTCAGGTGAAGACGTCGGTCTTCCGAGCGGCGAATGCGAGCTGGACGGTCGGGATCGGACAGCGACCGTACACGCTCGACAAGACGGCCGGCCGCCGGCCGTACGACCCCGACGAACTCGACTTCTTCTTCGTGATCGACGGTGAGGGTTCGCTCTACCTCATCCCGAGCAAAACCGTGGCGGGCAGGGTCGCCATCAACGTCGGCGCCTACAAGGAGTACATCGTGGGCGACGCCTCGAGTTTTCTGGCTACGCCCACGCGTTCAGCAGCGAAGTGAGCGTTTCGGCCTTCGCGGGCAGGTCTCGCGTCAGATCCCCGATCTCGAGGATCGGCGGCAGCTTCGCGTACAGATCCGGTTCCCCGAGCATTTCGGTGATCTGCTGGCGGATCCACTTGTCGTAGGCCACGGGGTACGTCCGGCGCGAGATGAACAGCGCTTGCAGGAACTCGCGGAAGGCTTTGTACAGGCGGTCGAAGGCCTGGAAGTAGAGCTCACGCCCCGCGTAGAACGGCACCGCCGCGAGATCGCGTTCGCACGCTTCACGCACCATCGCGAGACGCGCGTCGCGTAACGCATCGTCGTAATAGGGGAGCCATCGCTCCCGCAGAACCGTCAGCGCATCGTCCCGCTCCCACAGCGCCACGGAATACGCGACGTGGTTCCCGATCTCGAGCTCGAAGCCGTCCGGGCCCCCGCCGTCGTCCCAGACGACCGGCTCGTAGACGCCGTCGACGACGTCGAGGTGGACGGTGATCGGTTGCTGCCTCGACCTCCACTGACCCTCGAAGGCTGTGCGGTCGACCGAACCGTCGACGAGAACGACCATGTCGAGGTCGCTCTCCGGCACGGCCACGCCGCGAGCGCAGGACGCGATCACGAGCACCGCCTCGACCCCCAGTCGATCGGCGAAGAAGTCGACGGCGTCCTGCGCGATCTGCGCGTGGACCGGTGTGGGGAAGTCAAGCATCTGGAGAGTCTGACGGTTCGCTCTGCGGCCCCCGGACCGGGGCTACGATGAGGCCGGATGGACACCACACCGAGGGCAGACCCGGACGCCGCTCCCGGCGATCCGAAACAGTGGCGGACGATCCCGAACCTCCTCAGCTTCGCGCGGCTCATCGCGACGCCCGTGCTCGGATGGCTCATCATCAAGCACCACACGAACATCGCCGCGGGGCTGTTCGGGGCGATGGGGATCAGCGACTACTTCGACGGCTACATCGCCCGCCGGACGAACACCGTCACCGACCTCGGCACGACGCTCGACCCGGTCTCCGACCGCGTGCTCGCGATCGTCGCTGGGATCACGATGATGTTCGCGCACATCCTGCCGCTGGCCCTTGGGATCCCCGTGTTGCTCCGCGATCTCGTCGTGTCGGGCGCGTTCCTGTTCCTCGCGCGCCGAGGCTTCGGGAAACCGAAGGTTCGCCGTGTGGGAAAGACGGCGACGTTCGCACTCCTCTGCGCGATGCCCGCGCTGATCCTCGGACACGGCCTCCGACCCTTCGGCATCGTCCTGTTCTGCATCGGAGGCGTGTTCTACTACGTCGCCGGGTATCGGTATTGGCAGGACGTCCGGAACTTCCTGGCACACCAGCGCCGCCCCTTCGGCGCGTAGCCGCATCGAGGCGGCGGTGCGATCAGGGCCCGATACACTGGCCGCTCAACCAGGGGAGTGCTGATGAAGGCCGTCATCATGGCGGGCGGACAGGGGACGCGGCTGCGCCCGCTCACGTCCAATCAGCCGAAGCCGATGCTCCCGATCGTCAACAAGCCGATCACGGAGCACATCATCGATCTGCTCCGTGGACACGGTTTCACCGAGCAGATCGCGACCGTCCAGTTCCTCTCGAGCGTGATCCGCTCGTACTTCGGCAGCGGTGAGGACCTCGGCGTCCAGCTCCAATACGCGACGGAAGAGACGCCGCTCGGCACCGCCGGCAGCATCAAGAACGCCGAAGACGAGCTGCGGGACGAAACCTTCGTCGTCATCTCCGGCGACGCGCTGACGGACATCGACCTCACAGAGCTCGTGCGGTTCCACAAGGAGAAGGGTGCGGTCGCGACGCTCTGCCTGAAGTCCGTACCGAACCCGCTCGAGTTCGGCGTCGTGATCACACGTGAGGACGGATCGATCGAACGTTTCCTCGAGAAGCCGAACTGGGGCGAGGTCTTCAGCGACACCATCAACACCGGGATCTACGTGCTCGAGCCGGAAGTCTTCGACTTCATCCCGGAAGACACGGTGTTCGACTTCTCCGAAGACCTCTTCCCGCTCCTGCTCGACAAAGGCTTGCCGCTCTTCGGCTTCGTCGCGGACGGCTACTGGACCGACGTCGGCAACATCGACGCGTACCTGACCGCGCAGCGCGACGTCCTCGAAGGCAAGGTGCAGGTCGAGATCCCCGGCTTTGCGCTCGGCGAGCACATCTGGCTCGGCGAGGGAGCCGAGATCGACCCCGGCGCGCGCATCGACGGGCCCGCGGTGATCGGCGAGAACTGTCGCATCGAACAGGGTGCGCATCTTCGCGAGTTCACCGTCCTCGGCGCGAACGTCGTCGTGAAGGAAGGCGCGTTCACGCATCGCGCGACGGTGCACGACAACGCCTACATCGGGCAGATGGCGAACCTGCGCGGATGCATCGTCGGACGCAACAGCGACATCCGTCGTGCCGCGCGCCTCGAGGAAGGCGTCGTCGTCGGCGACGACTGTTCGATCGGGGCCGAAGCCGTCATCAATCCGAACGTTCGCATCTATCCGTTCAAGACCGTCGAGGCCGGCGCGATCGTCACGCAGTCGATCATCTGGGAGTCGCGGGGCGTCCGGACACTCTTCGGAGCGCAGGGCGTCACCGGACTCGTCAACGTCGACGTCACACCGGAGACGGTCGTCCGTCTCGCGATGGCCTACGGCTCGACACTCAAGAAAGGCGCGATCGTTACCGTGTCGCGTGACGCGACGCGCGCGGCCCGCGCGATGAAACGCGCAGCCATGGCCGGACTCAACATGTCCGGCGTCCACTGCCACGATCTCGAGCTCACACCGGTACCGGTAGCGCGCTACTACGTCCGGACGAGGCACTCGAACGGTGGTATGGCAATCAGGACCGCGCCCCACGACCCGCAAGCCCTCACGATCACCTTCATCGACGCGGAGGGTACCGACCTCGATCCCGGCTCCCAGCGCAAGGTCGAACGCACTTTCTACCGCGAAGAGGTGCGGCGTGCGTACCCCGGCGAGATCGGCGAGCTGCACTATCCGCCTCGCGCCTGGGAGTACTACACGGAAGGACTGCTCGCGTCGATCGACGCCGAGGCCGTTCGTGCGATGGGACTCAAGCTCGTGTGCGATTACGGCTTCGGCTCCACGGGCCTCGTCCTGCCGGGATTCTTCGGACGCCTCGACTGCGAGGTCCTTGCCGTGAACTCGATCATCGACGAGACGCGGGGCGTCCTCACCGAAGAGCAACTCGCCGAGCACCAGGCGCGCCTCGCGGATCTCGTCACGGTCTCGGGGTCGGATCTCGGCGCATTGTTCGATCCCGTGGGGGAGCGGCTCTTCATCGTCGACGACAACGGGACGATGCTCGACGGCGTCGCGATGCTGCTCCTGGCCGTCGCGATGATCGACAGCGGCGAGATCGCGCTCCCGGTGACGGCGTCCCGGGAGATCGCGCGCATCGCGCAGGAGCGCGGCCTCAAGATCCGCTGGACGAAGGCGTCCAACGCGGCCCTGATGGACGCCGCTGCT
>Ga0307469_10000253_pt1 | contig 20603 bp, 27 predicted proteins | sample atmos_gasesAM2C__FD_203084 | JGI IMG/M metagenome (GOLD analysis project Ga0307469, IMG submission 203084) | Hardwood forest soil microbial communities from Morgan-Monroe State Forest, Indiana, United States - atmos_gasesAM2C_515 | ecosystem: Environmental > Terrestrial > Soil > Temperate...
ACCCCGCGCTGGTGTTCGCGGCGCTGGCGCCCGGCCAACAGCAGACGGTCCCCATCCAGGGCAACGTGCATCGATGGATGCGGCTCGTCGGGCAGAACACCGTCGCGGACGGGCCCGTCTCGATCGCCTGGACGGGCCAGTAACCAGAGGCCGCGATGGCAACCTGGACGCTGCAGGAGGCCGTGAACGCGGTCCGGCGCCGCGTGAACGATTGGATCGACACGACGGCGCTCACGACCGACCCGCCCTCGCACCTCTCGCGCCTCGAGCCCGCCGTCCCGCGGAGCGGGAAGATCGACGCGGTCAACAAGTTCTTTACGATCACTCACTACCCGGTCCTCTCGAAGGTCGTCGGCGGCGCCGAGACGATCGTCACCGCCCAGGACGACAAGGGCAACCTGTTCCCGATCGACGTCGCGGGGACCGACTACGTCAAGGGTGTGCTGAAGCTCCAGACCGCGCCGGATCCGTCGACGAGCGCGATCATCCTCGCCACCTATTTTTCGATGTTCTACCAGGACGGCCGCTACATCGATTGGATCAACCGGGCGCTGAACTGGGCCGGCTTCCCCGAGGTCGCGCTGCTCACCGACAAGGTCGCGATCCCGGACGGGATGAAGCGGGCGCTCGTCGAGTTCGCGGCCTCCCAGGCGTTCCTCGCAAACAGCCAGCAGTCGGCCGACTTCTTCAACTTCAGCGTCGGCGGGAAGACCGAGGACATGGAGGACGTCGCCAAGAACTGGCGCGAGGAGGCAGCTTCGTCGAACAAGCTCGCGCTCCAGATGCGGAACGACTTCTACAACCCGCGCCAAGGCCGGGCGCTCGCGCCGGCGATGGCGATCTCGGTTCCGTCCGACCAACCTCCCTGGACGCCCACGAGATAGGCCGTGGGAGTCCGCAACATGAGCGACCCGGGCCAGAACCTCGGGGGGAGCGCCTACGGCGCGGCGTCGGGGATGTACGCAAACCAGATGTTCGGCCACGCCGCGCACGGAAGCAGCTCCGGACTCGCGACGCGCGTCACGGTCCGGATCCCGAAGGGCCTCGCCGCGGGGATCCCGGAGCTCGGCGTCCTCAACAAGCCGACCTTCGACGAGTTCGAAGTCCCGGTCTACGTCTTCACGATCACGCCGGCGGACGTCTACAACTCGGGCGGCTTCTACGAGACGGGCGACATCCTGCTCGGCTTCGAGCAGTTCGCGGCCAACATGGTGGGCCGGATCCTCTTCGGCAGCGAGGCCGAGAAAAACCGCGAGGGGATGCGCGTCGTCTTCGGCGCCCTCGAGTACCGGATCCAGGGCCAGGTCCAGTTTGAGCCGATCGGCGAGACGAACATCGTCGCCAAGCTCCACCTGCGGAAGCTCGGGCTGCCCCGGTGAGCTACACCGTGACGCTCGGCCGCGGCGGCGCCCCGCTCGCCGAACTGGAGGCGCTGCTCGACCCGGCCGAGCTGCTCGACGACGCGTCGAAGCTCCTGAAGAAGGTCGCGCTCGTGACGCTGCGGCACCTCGTCAAGATGTGCTCGGTCGACACCGGCCGGGCCCGAGGCGGCTTCCTACCGCTCCTGGAAAAGTACGGCGTCTCCTACGGCGACGTCCTCGCCCAGCCGTCGCCGCTCCAGGTCGGCCGGATCCGCGAACCGAAGGCCGGCGTCGGCGGGGGCGTTGACGAGGGGAAGCGCGTCTCCTCGATCCTCACGGACCAGATGTTCACGGTCCAGATCGCGAACAACGTCGAGTACGTCGAGTTCATCAACGCCGGCGTCTCGGGCGCCGGCCGCGGCCACAACGTGAGCTTCAGCGGGACGTTCTTCATGGACGCCGCGCTCATCCGGGCGGCCGAGTACATCGACGAGGTCTTCGGCTGGTACGTCGAGGCCAAGCTCGCGAAGATCAAGATGGTTCCCAACCCCGCCCAGGGGCCCGGGGACATCGGCTGATGCCGGCCACGACGCTCGAGACGGGCCAGACGGCCGCCCAGGCCTCGCTCATTCGGTGGCTGACCGACAACGTCCCGAACCCGATCACGGTCCCGATTCTCGCGACCCCCGTCGCCTACGAGGTCCAGGCGAATCGACCGCTGCAGGTGACGGACTTCGACTCGAAGCAGGTCGTCTCCGTGAACGACATCGGGCTCGTGCAGCCGGCGGCGGACGATCTCTTCGACACCCTCACCTACGCGCCCGGGGACCCGGAGCCGGCCAAGCGCGGCCGCTTCGCGTCGACGGTCCTCGAGATCATCATCTGGGGGCACCAGCGGACGCCCGAGGACGACGCCCAGGCCCGGATCCTCTTCATCCGGGACGCGATCAAGGCCAACTACCTGCTGGCCGGACAGCTCAAGGAAGACGGCGTCACCTACTGGGCGCCCCCGATCCAGATCCTCGACTACACGCAGGGCGGAACGCCGGCGACGGCGAACCTGATCCACCGCGACCGCAGCGGCCTGTGGATGACGGAAAACTGGCTCCCCAACGACGAGCACCCGGAGATCCGGGCCTGGAGGATGCTGCTGCGCATCCATTGGCCCGAGTTCTGGGCCTCGTGATACCTTCCCGCTAACCCAAGGAGGCACGCGCCATGCCCAATCCCTCGGTCTCGAAAGTCGAACGGTCCCGGAACTCGCTCATCACCTTCAGCCACGGACGGACCCGCCAGGGCCTCGTCAAGCTCGTCGACTTCACGCCCGTCGTGACGCCGAAGAAGGTGAAGGAGATGTCCAAGGAGCGGCTCGGCGCGCTCTACAACATCCACGACGGCGGGACCGTCAAGCTGGACTCGCAGTTCAAGAACGAGCGCCACCTGGTGGCCGCGCTCATGGACCGCGACCCGAACGCGACGAACATCTACATGGACCAGAAGCGCTTCCGGCCCTTCCACGTCCTCGTCGAGCTGCTCGCCGAGGACGAGAAGCAGGTGATCGGCGGCGCGTTCGCGCTGAAGTGCCTGGCCCACGGAATCCCCGAGCCGATGCCGGCCGAGGGCGAGGTCATGCTCTCGGTCGCCGCGAACTGCGAGGAGATCATCGAGACGAACGGCCAGGGGATCCGGTACGTCCGGATCGTCAAGGCCGCGTCGACGCCGGGCGCGACGCCCGGGAAGCCCTCCCTCGCCACCGCCGCGGCGGCGTCGACGTTCGTCGTCGGCGACATGGTGAGCGTCCAGCTCGCGCAGTCGAACAACGTGCACGCGGCGGCCGACCCGGCGCCGACCTCGACCGAGCCGCTGACCGTCCCGTGCGGAGTCGGATCGGTCCCGATCATCGCCAACGGCGACAAGGTCGTCGCGACCTTCGCGGTGGCGGTGCCGGCCGGGAAGTCGTTCGCGGTCTACGTCGGGCGCACGCCCGAAACGGCCGTCTTCTACAAGTGGGCCGCGGCCGCCGACGTCTCGATCGACATCCTCGGCTTCCCGGACCTGACGCAGCCCACGCCGATTCGGCAGGGGCTGAGCGGCGCCTACCAGACGTCCGAAGACCTCGTGTTCGCGGCCGGCGGCGGCGGATCGTTCGTCGCCGACCTTTCGCTCGGCGCGCTGCCGATCGAGGCCGACGAGACCGGGATCCCGTATTTCTACGTCATCAAGAACGGGACCGTGCTGCCCCGCATCACCGACACCGGCTCGCCCTTCGGATTCTCGGAGGACCGGAAGACGTTCATCATCAACGAGACGCCGCTCGTCTCCGACGTCTGGGAGCTCGTGTTCCCGTACCAGGGCCAGTAGGCCGGGAGGTCGCGATGAGCGACAAGGACAACGAGCAGGGCCAGGACGCGCTCTACAAGCTGATGCGGCCTGGCCCGATCCCCTTCGAGTCGCCGCGGCGCCCCGAGGAGATCGCGGCGCTGCGGTTCGCCCGGGCAAACCAGCAAGCGCTGCTGGACAACCCGGAGCGGACCGAGGGCGAGTCGGAGGAGAACTTCCAGGCGAGGATCGAGGTCGCGAAAGCGATCATCGCCAGCGTCGAGGCGAAGCTCCCGCCCTTCCTCGAAGACGTGCTGAAGGGCGAGCTCTTCCGATTCGGCAGGAGCGACGCCTGGGAGATGAACGCGTTCATGGCCGAGCGGGAGGTCGACTGCAAGGAGAGCGCCTTCGAGGCGCGGTCCCGCTACCTCGGCCAGTCGAAGGCCCGCTACTTCGCCCACCAGGTCCTGCGCGCGCTCGGGTCGGACGGGAAGGTGCGGCTCATCCCCGCCGAGGACGTTCCCCGGATGGACCTCGGGCTCGCCGACGCCGTCTGGAAGGCGCACGTCGAGGCCTACGGGAACCCCTTCGAGTCCGTCCCAAAAGTCCAAGCGACCCGGTAGCGCGCGAACTCCGGGCGCTGATCGTAATCGCGCGCGAGACGGGGACGGCCCTCTGGCCGGGCCCCGTGACGGGATGGCCGATGAACCTTTGCCAGTCGGTGTGGATCGCGCTGCAGCCCGAGAAGCCCCAGGCGCCTCCCGGCCGACGCTTCCGTGACGTGACGACCGGCTGATGGCGACGACCCGCGAGACGATCTGGAAGTGGGGCACCGAGTATTCGGGCGCCGGCACCGCCGAATTCAAGCTCGACCTCGCCGACCTGACCGGCAAGGCCCAGGGCGCGACCGACGCGTTCGACAAGCAGGGCAAGAAGCTGATCGAGCTGGAGCTGTCGAAGCGGCGCGTCCTGCACGCGACCCAGTCGCTCGGGATGGGACTCGCGATGACGGCCAGCCAGGGCCTGACGGCTACCAGCGCCTTCCAGGGCGGCGCCGTCGCGGTCGGCACGTTCGCTCACCTGCTGGGCGGATTCGGGACGATCCTCGGGCCCGCCGCGCTGCTGCTGGGCGGCCTCGCGGAGGGGCTCTTCAAGTTCGGCGAGCACTCGGAGGCGGCCGAAGAGAAGCTCCAGAAGCTGAGCGCGCGAATCGAGGTCTTCAAGTCGGCGAGCGAGATCCTGCGGGAGGAGCGGTCCAAGGACTCGCTCGTCGAAGCCAAGATGCTCGACCTGGCCCAGAAACAACTGAAGGTCGAGCAGGAGCGGGCCAAGTTTTCCGACGAGGCCAAGGCGCTCCGCAAGGACATCGCGGAGTCGAAGAAGAAGGAGGCCGACCTCGACGAGCAGGTGCGGGTCCGATCCGGGCAGCTCATCATCCTGGTTCAGGAACAGGCGCGGACGCACACGGCCCTCGGCCACGCGATCGCCCAGGAATCGGCCAACGTCGCCAAGCTGAACGCGGAGTTTGAGAAGCAGAAGAAGAGCACGACCGACCTCCAGGGATCGCTCAAAGCCCTCACGCACGCCTCGGAACTGGCGGGGGACGTCGAGGTCGGCCTCGGCGAAAAGATCGACGAGGAGATGCTCAAGCAGATCGGCGCCTTTTACCGATTCATCCACGAGCGGGAGAAGGGCGAGACCGATCACCTGAAACGGAGCCTCGAGGCGTGGAAGAGGGACTCCGACGAGAAGATGAAGCTGCTCGACGCCTACCCGGCCGAGCACCTGAAGATCCTCGCGGAGATCCGGGCCGGCGAGAAGACGGACTTCGACCTGCGGCGCGACCAGGTCGCGAAGGAGCTGGCGGCACGGATTGAGGCGCTCGAAAAATACAAGAAGGCCGGGATCAACGTCGAGCAGGACCTCCTGGCTCTCCGCGGGAAGGCCGCCCAGGAAACGATCAAGATCGACCAGGAGGAGGCGAAGGCCAAGGTACAGGTCGCGTCGATTACGGCGACGCAGATCGCGAGCGTGATCGGTTCCCTCGCCCAGTACGAGGAGGCGACCGGCAAGAAGACGTTCGGCGACCTGAAGGCGCTGAAGGAGGCCGAGGTCGTCGTCAATACGGCGGCCGCGATCATGTCGGCCCTCGGAACGTCGGGCAACATCTACGCCGGCGTCGCGCTCGCGGCCTCGGCCGCGATCGCCGGCGCGCTGCAGATCGCCACGATCGAGGCGGCCCAGCCCGGCAGCTCGACGATCGCCGCGCCGACGCTCTCCACCGGGACGGTCGGAACGGCGCCCGGCACCGCGCCCTCGCCGGGCGGCAACATCACCGGGCCTGCCTCCACCTCGACGTCGGCGCCGGGCGTCATGAACGTGCAGATCATCCTCGAAAACCTGAACGTGAACGTCCTCGACCCCTCGGCCATCAGCGACGCGACGTACCGCGCGATCGCGCGCCGCGTCCTCGAAGGGATCTCGTTCGACATCCACCAGCGCGGAGGGACCTTCTGATGAGCCTGAGCGCGACCGGCACCGACCTCCGCTACGCCTTCGAACTCGCCCGGGCGACGAACCCAACGAAGTTCCTGAAGTTCCCCGTCGTCCCGATCGCAATGACGCAGACCGACCGGCTCGGGATGGCCCGGAACCTGAACCTCGCCGGCGCCAGCCGAGTCTCGTACATCCGAGGACTCGCGCCAGACGTCGCGTTCCAATGGGACAACCTGACGATCGACCAGGTCGAGACCTTCCGGGCCTACCCGCTCTCCTTCACCGACGTCTACATCCTCCGGATCCCGCGGCTGGAGAACTTCCTCGCCCAGGACTCGATCGCGTACCTGCTCGCCGGCACCCGCTACTGCAACCTGCTGGAGAGCAGCTACACGCTTGCGAGCAAGCGGTCGGTCGACAACGGGGGCCCCTCGCTGCTCGACAGCTTCTCGGTGCGCGATACCTGGGTCTTCCAGATGGCCGGCGTCCCGCCCGGGTTCTTCGAGCACTTCCAGAGCTACGACGACACGAACCAGCGCGTCGTCCTTTCGGCCGCGAACCCGCCGGCGGCCGGCGCCCGCGTGTTCGTGAAATACAACGCGACAGCCTGGCTCGCCCGGCCGCGCGAGCTCTCGTGGGCGCCCATCCCTGGGAGGAGCGACCTCTTCACCGCCCAGCTCGCGTTCGAGGCGGTCTAGGTGGCCTACCCCGTCTCCGCGGCCTTCGAGGCCCAGCGGACCGCCGACAGCAACGCGATCGCGCGGCGGATCACGATGCTGGTGGGCGACTACGCCGTCACCGGCCTGGGCAGCACCTGGAACGCCCAGTCGGAGCTGCAGACCGCGCACGTCGCCCCGCTGCCCAACGAGGACAGCATCTTCGACGCCAAGTTCTACGCCGCGGCCGACGCCGGCGGCGGGATCCGGTCCCACCGAAACTACGGGGACGCGGAGGGGAAGGGCGAGGGCCGGGGATGGCAGGGCGGGATGCGGTTCAGCAACGCCGGCGTCGGGCTTCCCCCCGGCGCCGTCCAGCGCGACATCGACCTGGCGCTCGACAGCCAGCGGAACAACATCGGCAAGAAGCTCGCGATGCGGTTCGTGACCCCGGGGCCGGCGGGCCAGCTCCTGAAGCAGCTCGCCATGCGCATGGTGAAGGTCGGGGCGCCGGCGATGAACTTCCACGTCGAGACGGACGCCGCGGGGATCCCGAGCAACGTGAACGTCGGGGCCGCGATCGCGCCGACCGCGATCGTGAACGGATGGATGACGATCGACCTGGCGGGGCTCGCGCTCGCGTCGGCGACCCAGTACTGGCTCGTCCTCGACGCCGGCACGGCCCCCGACCACTACGAGTGGACGTCCGTCGATAACTTCATCGCCACCGAGTACGGCGCCGAGGACCCGGGAACCGGCTGGGTCGGCTTCGGCTACCGGCTGCACCTTCGGACGATCTTCGACTACGCCGGCCTGGAACGCTCGGAGCGGCTCGCCGTCTCGTTCACGTCGACGCGCACGATCGACACGATCCGCGTCTACAGCTACCCGACCAGCTCCTACTCGGCCGGCAAGCTCGGTATCCGGAAGTTCCGGCTGGAGACGAACGTCGGCGCCGTCTTCACGGCCGCGACGATCGCCTCGGTCGTCGGGTCCGATCTGAACCGGCCGAACCTCACGCCGACCGTCACCGGGGGGAGCACGGTCGAGGACGCCCAGGCGACCTTCTTCGAGATCAAGCTCGCGGCGCCGGTCGCCGTCGACGGGTTCAGGCTGGTGATCCTCTCCGTCCAGGACAACGCCACCTACGCATCCGTGTTGTCGGCCGAGGCCTACCTGGACGTCGAGACGACGGCCCGGGTGACGGACGTCGGCACGCGAGCGAGCCGGGACACCTTCCTGAAGTCGGACCAGGCCCGCACGGTCGCGATCGCGCTCTCCAACGGGGACCGTTTCTTCAGCCCCCGCTACCTCCCGACGCCCGCCCAGACGAGCGCCGGCTTTCTGAACGGGCAGCTCCGCCCGAACCTCGAGGTGCGGGTCTTCGCCGGATTCTTCAACAACGAACTCGTCCCGCTCGGCGTCTACTACATCGACAGCATCGGCGTGAACGCGCGGGCCCGGACCGCCGACTTCCAGGCCACCGACTGGGCGAAGTTCTTCGAGCGAACGCTCCTCAACGAGACGGCCCAGGTGAACGTGCGCGTGGAGAACCTCGTCGAGCTGGTCGGCAACCGATCGAACTGGAGCTCTTCCCGGATGGTGCTCGCCCAGACGGAGTCGATCTCCCCGCTCTTCGCGCCCAACGGAACGACCGCCCGGCAGGAGATGGACCTGCTGGCCGAGGCGGGACCGTTCGGAACCGTCCGATTCGACGAGCAGGGGACGATGCGGTTTATCACCTTCCTGCCGAGCTCGGGCTCGATCGAGCCGCTCGGCATCCGGGCGGTCGTCGGCGGCATCCCGCGCTACGCGGGGGCGAACATCAAGTACCAGCTCATGATGCGGGGCGAGAAGCTCTACTGGAGCTGGGCCGACGTTTCCACGACCAACATCCAGGTCTCCGAATACGACATCCCGACGCGGACGTCCCGCCAGCTCGCGACGTTCGTCGGCACCGTCTTCAACCCGGCGCTCGTCGACACGGCCTCGAATCTCGCGCTCGACGCCGCGGGAACCACGCTCTTCTTCGCCCACGAGAAGATCCTCTACAAGGTCGACCTGGTAGGCGGCGGCGTCACGACCCTCAACATCGCCGCCGGCGTTGCGCCGAGCTTCCTGGCGGGCCCGGCGAACGACCAGGGCCAGGTCGTGGGGACCCGCTACTATTTCACCGGGATCGACAACCCGATCGCCGGCACCTGGCGCGACCAGCTCTTCAGCGTCGACACCGGCGCGTTCAACATCGGCAGCCTCATCACCCACGGGACGCTCTCGACCCGAACCGACGCCCTGAACACGCACGGAGGAGTCCTCCGGATGGTCCGCTGGACGCCGGTCCCCGGCGTGACCGATCGCCTCGTCTTCGCGTTCGACCAGCCCCCGCTCACCAGCATCACGTTCCGGTTCTGGGATCTCATCGGCGGCGTGGTCGGGAACGACGGGATCGACCGATGGGGCGTGACGACGGACGGCCTGGTGCTCTACCAGGTCCAGGCGCCGGTCGCGGGCGTCTCCAACGTCACGAGCACGCCGGACGACGTCACCTTCACGACCCGAGGGCAGTTCCCGCTCCCGCCGACGCCCGGCGCCGGCGAGCCCAACAACCGGGGGATGGGCGTCGCCCTGGCCGGCAGCCGGCTCTGGCTCGTGTACCGGCAGACCGGCGTGCTCAACAAGCTGCGCGTCATCAACCTCCTGGACGGTACCCAGATCGACTGCACGCTCACGGAGCTGGAGCAAGCGAGCGGCATCGTCGACGACCCGGCCAACGGGCGCGCCGCGTGCATCTCGATCTGGGGCGCGCTCCCCAGCGCGGCGCCGGCGATGGGCGGCAGCCATCCCGCCTTCATCCGGATCCTTCAGGCGCCGAACAACCCCGTCTCGTCCACGCTCACCGTCGAATGGCGGGGGGAGCTGCTCGACGTCGCCTACGTCGTGACGGACCAGAACGCGGGGCGCGCCGCGATGATTACGGGGATCCGGTGGGTCGTCGCCCCACCGACGACGACGAACGACATCCAGGTCTGGGCGATGACCCAGCGCGGGAACGTCCTCTCGCCGACGAACCTGCTGACGCTTTCCCAGGGCGCTACGATCACCCTGGCGGCCCGGAACGGGCAGCAGCCGGGCCCGCGCTACATCCCGAAGCGGCCGTCGACGGGCCGGTTCAGCGTTCCGATCGCGAACGACTTCGAGGGCTTCATCTGCAAGACCGCGGCGGCTCCGGTGACGTTCGGCGGCAATACCGGCCAGCAAAGCCTCGCGCACAACATCACGCCCTCCCAGCCCCAGGCGCTGCAGTGGACCGGACAGGTCGTCGAGGGCGGCACCCAGGCGCGGCTCCAGGCGATTCTCACGCCTCACCCCACGGCGCCGACGCTCAAGCTGCTGTCGATCGGGACGGGCCCGATCGCGCTCTCCGACGTCTCGATCTGGGCCAACCCGTTCCAGCCCGGCGCCCTCCGGACGATCGAGGTGCTCGCCGGCGACGTCCTGCCCGATGGGAACCTGCTCCGACAGCAGCACGGGACCAACGAGATCGAGATCCAGAATCCCTACGTCTCCGACAGCCAGCTCCTCGAGCTCGCGGCCAAGGAGGCGATCCGGCTCTATGGGCACCCGCAGGACCAGGTCCGCTACGCCTCGATCACCTTCACGCCCCAGATCCAGCAGGAGGACATCGTCACGATCCGCGAGCCCGAGAGCGGGCTCGACATGATCTTCCTCGTCCTGGGCGTCGAGCAGGTCCTCTCTTCGAGCCGGGCGGAGACGCGCGTCTCGCTCCTGGCGCTGCCGTTCGCGTCGATCTTCGGCGTCGGGCTCCAGGCCGGCGTCGGTTCGCTGACCGGGCAGCCTTCGATGGAGAGCTTCTAGTGCCGATGCTGCACGGCCACAAGATCACCGAGGTCGACGACCTGATCGCGTTCATCGAGGAGACCCAGGGCGCGGCCGACGTGGTCTACGGCGGCGACGGGACGGTCGCAAAGACGATCGCCTACTGGGACGTCGCGAAGACGCTCCTGCTGGCCGTCGAGACCTACACCCGCGGCAACGATGGGTCCGTGACTTCGATCCTGTTCGACATCTACAATGCGGACGGCGTGACAATCGACCGGACGCTCCGCTACGACTTCACCTATAACGCCGACGGCACCCTCGCCGGCGATACCGTGACGGTCGTGTTCCCGTGAGCAGATTCCGGGTCGTTCAGCGCCAGCCCCTCTACCTTCCCTGGGTCGACTACCAGGACGCGCAGACCTGGAACGGGCCGCTCGCGCCCGGCAACTTCCGGACCCTCATCAAGCTCTCCGACACCGTACACTGGCGCCACACCGGCACGAACTGGCTGATCCTGAATAGGTCGTTTTCGATCATGCAGAAGGACTCGGCGCCGGCGGCGTTCCAAATGTCGGTCGGCGTCGTGCTCGCCGTGACGGCCGGCAACTGCACGGTCGCCTACCTGGAGCCCATGTCCATGACCCAGAACTCGGACGATCCGAGCAGGATCACCGAGGAGCGGTACTGGACGGATTACCCGATCTCGCTCCGCCCGACCGCGCCGGCCGGCGGTCTCTTCTTCGGCGTGGATGCGGCGTCGACGGTCGTCGAGACGGTCATCAACAACGGGACGACGATCGCGAACGCGGCCGGCGTAGCGGCGACGGCCCCGGCCGTGGGAGACTTGCTCATGAAGATTCTGAAAACGTCTACCGGAGGTCTCGGGGTCGCGACCTGCCGGATCCGGCAGTTCATCCACTACCAGGCGGCCTGATGCTCGCCGGCGCGGCCTTGGTCGCTCTGCTGTCGGTCGGCCGCGAGGCGTCCGCCGCGGCGCCGGCGTTCGTGCGTCGCCAGCACCATACGAGCTGCAACGAGAACCCGAGCACGTCGAGCTTCGTCAGCGCGTCGGCCGGCAACACCTGGCTCGTATGGACGAACGCCGTCTGCATTTCGGGCGTCGCCGACACGACGACCGTGACCGACAACCAGGGCAACACCTACACCAAACTGCTTCACATCCACGCCGGGCTCGATCAGGAATCCCTCGACTGCTGGGGCGTCAACAACGCCGCCCAGACCAGCGGGGTCTCGATCACGGTCACCTGGAACTCAAGCTGCACCGACTCCGAGCGCTCCTTCTTGATGATGGAGTATTCGTCCTGCTCTGGTTTCGGCGCGTCCGCTACCAACGAAGGCGTCGGCGCCGGCACGGCCTCGGTCGGCGTCACGACGACCGCCGCCCATTCCCGGCTCGTCGCGGGCTTCCTTCTTGGCGGATCCTGCACCTTCAGCTCGCCGTCCGACACGGAGCGGTTCAACTATCCCGGCAACGGTAGCTGCTCCGTCCTCGGCCCGATCGCCGAGGAAGACGCCGACGTCGCGACGGCCGGCTCCTACACGGAGAGCTACTCGGTTGGAGCTTGCGGCTGGGTCGCGGGAGGGATCGAACTCCTGGCGGTCGGCGGCAACACGGCCACCTTCACCGAGACCGCGACGCCGACCTCGACGCCCACCAGCACGAACACCGCCACGATCACGCCGACGCTGACTCCGCCGCACCCGGACGGCGCATGGCCTTACGCGGAGGCGTGGTCGGTCAACAATCAGCAGTTCTTCTGGGAGATGTGGCGGTCCGGAACGCCGCTCCCGATCTCGGGTAGCTTCGCGCTCGCGATCCCGGATCCGCTGCCGGTGCAGATCGTGGCGACGCCTGGAACGAACACCTACACGGCGACGACCTGCCCGACGTCGACCCAGACGGTGACACCGACGCAGACCGAGACGCCGGCCGTCGTTCGGGTCGCGACGGTTGGGATCGTGCCGATCGGGACGGTCGGGATCGTGCCGGTTCTCGTCTACAACCCTTCGCCGACGAACACGGCCACGCTCAACGGGACGGCCACCTACACCGCCACGTCGAGCGCGAGCGCGACCGCGACCGCGACCGAGACGGTCAGCCCGTCGTTCACGCCCCAGGTCGTGAGGCCGGACGGGACGGCCTACCCGATCGCGACACTCGGGATCGTGCCGGTCCTGGTCTACAACCCGTCGCCCACCTACACGGCGACCATGAACGGGACGGCGACCTTCACGTCCACCGCGACCTCGACCGCCACCTACACGCCGACCGCGACCGCCACGCAGACCGCCACGACGAGCCCGAGCTTCACGCCGCAGTTCGTCCACCTGGACGGGACTCCAGCGGCTCTATTCACGCCCGCCGCGCCGTTCCCGATGGCATCGGTTGGGCCGATGCCCGTGACCGGCCCGATCCAGACGCAGGGCCAGGACTGGGCCGGGACGCCGGTCGTCCCCAGAGTGGACCCCAACACCGGCCGGATGCAGATCCAGGACACGGACGTCCGGTCGCTCCTCGAGCAGATTCTTTTGCAATTGAAGGCCAACCCCCAGCCGACTACGATTCCACCCTCACCCTAAGAGGAGCCACCATGCGAAAACTGATCTCGATCCTGGCCGTCGCGGCGCTGCTTTTGGAAGCAGCGCCATCGAAGGCGATCCAATCCGAGCTCGTCGTCGGACCGCAACAGTCCTTCGACGGGAACGTCCTCACGTCCCGCGCCGGCCGTTTCGGCCAGCAGTTCACGGCCGATTTCCTCCCCAGGTACTACGAGGCGACGGTCCGCGGATTCGTCTTCACGGCGTCGAACGTCGGCGCCCAGGCGGTATCGGTCGCGCTCGCGACGACCTACACGGGCCTGTGTCTCTCGAACCCGATCGGGAGCGGGAAGAACTTCATCCTCATCGGAGGCCAGTACGCGCTCACCGTCGCGCCGGCCGCGATCGCGTCTTTGCACCTGATCGCGGGCGGCAACACGAGCAACGTGACGCACACGACGCCCCTCGCGGCGCCTGGGATCCAGTCGGCGCTCATCGGCCAGAACGCGGGAACCGGGACGAGCGCGGTCGGAACGGTCGCGCGCGTCGACTCTGCGGCCACCATCGCGAACCCCTACTACCTCGCCGGGCTCGGATCCGGCTTCACCGCGGCAGCGCTGTACGCCACGACCCCGCTCCAGATCGACTTCGGCGGGATGTTCGTGATCGGGCCGGGCGGGTACGTCGCTTGGGGAGCGCTGACGGCCGTGACCGGCTTCGGTTCCTTCGTTTGGATCGAGGTCCCGCAATAGAGATCGGCGGGGGAAGGGCGGGGGAATAGCCCGCGGGCTTGACAACCGGGGGCGCGTGCTAGGCTCCCGCCGAAGGAGGCCTCGATGATCCTCGCCCTGCTGCTTTCGGTGGTCGGCCTGTCCAGCGCGGCCGACACCGCCACGTTTACGAATACCCGGACCGCCTCGGCGACCCGGACCGCGACCCGGACCCCGAGCGCGACCCGCACCCCGACCGACAGCCAGACCTCGACGGCGACCGCCACGGCGAGCAACACCTCGACGACGACCGCGACATCGACGGCCACGTCCAGCCGCACCGCCACCGCGACGGCCACGTCCACCGCCACCACGACCTCGACCAGCACGGCGAGCGCCACGTCGACGACGACCTCGACCTCGACCTCGACCCGCACCGCGACCTCGACGGCGAGTCGGACAAAGACGTTCACGTTCACCACGACCGCGACCCGGACGTCCACCTTCACGCCGACCGTCACGATCACGAACACGCTGACGCGGACCCCGACGCGGACGCAGACCTTCACCTGGACGATCTCCCAGACCCGGACGAACACGCCGGTCGGCGGGGGCCCGTGCACGAACACTGAGCAGCAGTCGCTTTGCCAGCTCGTCAACCTGAACCTGACGGTCGCCGCGAGCCTGGCCGCGCCCGTCCCGACGCCGACGCCGGCGCCGCCCGGGACGCACAACCTGACTGGACCGATCGCGATCGACACGATCAGCGACGTCAACGTCTTCGGCGCCGACGCGACCCGCAACCGGATCCGGATCTGGGCCGACGTCGACTTCCAGATTCGGCTGTCGGAAAACGCCTTTACGTTCGTCCACTTGAGGGCGTTCCAGATCTACGAGGACACGACGGTGGACGGCTCGACCGGCGAATACTGGATCCGAGGCGACACGTCGACCGGGAACTACTACTCGGAGGACTTCCATCCGTGAGGCGCGCCTGGCTTCTGCTGCTCGCGCTCCCGCTCTCGTGTCTTGGGCTGATCGCGAGCCCGCCCCCGCCGGCGGACGGCTACACCGTCAAGGGGCCGCACTCCCAGACGTACAACGGGATCGCCTACTCGGGCGGCTTCTTCCGGATCCAGAACGCGATCGGATCGACGCTCTTTCTCGCCTCCCAGGAAGACGGCGCCGCGTTCTACGACCTCGCGTCGAACGCGGGCGACGTCGACATCTTCGGCAGCGACGGGTCGTTCATCGACGCCGGCCCCGGATTCGGCGCCTATATGGCCGAGGGAACGAGCGGCGCGTACCTGTCGGCGACCTCCGGGGGCGACGTGCACATGGTCGCGAAGGCGTCGGACGGATCGGCCGTCAACGCGGGGCCCACCTACAGCGGCGTGAATGTCGTCGGCAGCAACGGCGTCATCGTCCGATCGAACGGAACGAACGGGATCCTGCTGGACGGAACCGCGCACGGGAACATCAAGGTGCAGGGCGGGACGTTGATCGTCCCCGTTCTATCCGGGGACCCGGCGGCGCTCGTCGACGGGATGATCTGGATCGACAACATCGCCGCAACGCACGAGCTACGTTTCCGCGCCGGCGGGGCTACCTACCGGCTCGTGGGGGCCCCGTGACCCGAGTCCACCGCCTTCTCGTGACGATCGCGCTGCTCGCCGTCGTCGTCGCCTCGACCGTCGCCACGGCCTCGGCCGTCCGGACGCCGCCCCCGACCTGCACACCCATCCCGACCGCTACGCCCGTCGCATAGGTCTCCATGCCGGACGAACAGCCTCCTCCCTGGCTGAAAGACCACGACGAGATCATCCGGATCGGCGAGCGCCATACGGCGCTCGTCACGACCGTCGAGGCGGGGTTCCTGCGAATGGAAAAGGCGGCCGACGCCGCCCAGGTCGTCGCGGACGCCGATCGGCGGGCCCTCTGGGCGGCTGTGAACGAACTGCGCCGCAACGGCGGCTGGAAAGGGAAGTCGATCCAGGTCGGTATTCCGACCGGCGTCGCGTCGCTCATCGCGGGCGTCATCGTGTACCTGCTGACGGGTCGGCCGATGCCGACCCAAGCGTTCGACGTCGCGGCCGCACCGGCGCCGGCGGCCGTCGAGGCGCCGGGCCCGATCGCCCACAACGCCCCGAGGGCAACCCCATGAACTCGATCCGCTACCGCTCGCTCCACGGCTACAAGTACCAGCTCGCCGAGACGTATGAGATCCAGCTACCGGCCGCCTTCCTGCCGATGATCCCGAAGGTCGGGATCGCGCACCCGGACACCAATCCGGCGCTGACCCTCTCCGGATCCGGACTGCTGCGGATCTTCGAGCGGTACTCGTGGGACGGCCCGAGCGGGCCGACGATCGACACGCCGGACTTCATGCGGGGCTCGCTCGTCCACGACGCGCTGTACCAGTTCATCCGGGAACGGCTGCTTCCGATCGGAGCGAAGGACCTCGCGGATCGGCTACTGCAGCAGCTCTGCCGTGAGGACGGGATGAGCGCGGCCCGGGCCTGGTACGTCTACCAGGCGGTCCGGTGGTTCGCCGGCGGCGCCGCGGCGCCGCGGACCGAGGAGCCGATCGACGAGATCGTGGTCGCGCCATGAACCCGGACGTCGACGACCTCGAGCCCAGCACGCTCGCCCGGATCCGGGCCTGGCTCGGCATCTGCGAGCAGCGGGGCTACAACGTCCGCGTGATCTCCGTCTTCCGTTCTTTCGCCGAGCAGGACGCGCTCTACGCCCAGGGCCGCACGGCGCCGGGCCCGCGCGTCACGAACGCGAAGGGCGGCCAGTCGTTCCACAACGTGCGGCGCGCGATCGACTTCGGCGTCTACCTGGGCGGAGTCCTCAGCCAGGACCCCGACGTCTACCGGCAGGTCGGGAAGGCCGGCGAGGACGCGGGCCTGGAGTGGGGCGGCCGGTGGACGGGGTTTCCAGACGAGGATCACCTGCAGAATCGGGTCTGCCTCGTGCACGGCGGCCACGTCCACGCCACGGATTTCCGCGAGGACGGGACCTGCAAGGACCTCCCGGCGCAAGGAGTGAACTCCCGGCCCGCGTAGGGCCGCCCATGCGTCGCGCCCTTCTCGGCGTCCTCCTGGTCGCCGCCGCGTCGACTCCGGGCCCGGCCGCTTCGCCGGACGACGTCGTGCACGCCGCGCAGTTCGCAGACCGCGCGATCTATTGCTGGGGGGCCGTCGAGACGCCGGCGAACCGCGCCCGGACGTTCCGGGACCTGTGGGCAGCGTGCCAGGAACTGCTCGGCGATCGCGCGCCGGCCGGCTTCCGGGTCCTGGTCGTCATCGGCTGGCAAGAGAACGCGCTCCGGTACGGGCCCGGCGACGGCGGGCTGTCGTGGGGGCCCTGGCAGCTCCAGGACTACGAGGTCGCCGCGGCCGCGGGGCGGGGCGGCCAGCCCCCCGCCCGCGCCGGGGGGGGGGTGCGGCGGGGCCGGGCGAACAGGGTGGGGTTCGGGCGGGACCGGACGTACTGCGTGTGGATCTCGATCGAGCACTACCGCTGGCTGCTGGAGCGCAACGGCTGGCAGCCGCGGCGGGCGGCGATGGCCCACTACGCCGGCGAGCGCCGGATGGAGGACCCGAAGAAGGTCCGGGCCTACCTCCCGATCACGATCTGGTACTACGACACCCTGTGGTCGGCCCGGCTTCCGTGGGTCTTGACCCCCGGTGTCGCCGGACTGTAGAAACAGCAACCCCACAGGAGGGGGGCAGGAAAATGCGTATCGTCCTCGGTCTCGTGATCGCGCTCGCAGGGGTCCCGGCCTTCGCCGGCGACTGGCAGGAGGAGAAGGCGGTGTTCGACGACTACAAGGCGAAGCTCGCCGACGCCGAGAACCTGCAGGGCAACGCCGCGAAGGCGGCCGCCCACCAGGCCCTCGCCGAGCACGCGCACTGCCAGCGCCTCGGCTACGTCCGCGCCTGGCGGCTCGAGACGGCGGCCTGGTACTACCTCCGGGCCGGACGCCTCGACGAGGCGACCGCGGTCGCCACGGCCGCGATCGGCGTCGAGGACGCGAAGCGGGACTGCAAGGCGAAGGCCCATTCGATCCTCGCCCAGATCCTGGGCCGCAAGCCCGACACGATCGAGGCCGCGAAGCAGCACTACGAGAAGGCGCTCGAGCTCGACCCCAGCTACGAGGTCGCGCGCGACGGACTCGCCGACGTCCGGAAGGCGATGGAGTCGAAAGGCGGCTCGGACTGAAAGCGCTCACGCTCATCGGGCGCGCCGTCGTACTGGGCGCGCTGCTGATGCTCGCGGGGCTCGGGACGTTCATCTGCACCCACCGGAGGAGTCACCCATGAACAAGTGGTCCGCGTTCCTCTCCAAGATCGAGCCCGAGGACGTCGTGCACGCGCTGGTGCAGCTCGGGATGCTGCTCGTCACGACGGGCGTCATCCACAGCAGCCCCCAGGCCCAAGCGGTCGCGCTCGGCGCCCAGGCGATCCTCGGCGGCGCGTTCCACATCGGCCAGGGGATGGCCGCGTCGTCGGCGGCCCCGACCGCGCCTCTCGCGCCGCCGGCGCCGACCAGTCCTGCGCCCGTCGCACCGGCCCCCGTCCTGCCCGCTCCCGTCCCGCCGGCGCCCCCCGCGGCGCCCGCGCAGTAGGAGGCGACCGTGAACCTCGAACTCGTCAAGGCCGCGATCTACGGCCTCACCGTCGCGCCGCCGTCCGTCTCCGCGCCCCACGCCGCGGGATGGAACAACGCGATCGCGCGGCTCATCACCCACCTGCGCGCGGCGCTCCCGCGCGCGAAGTCGCTCGACGAGATCGAGGCGGGGCTGAAGAAGCTTCCGACGCTCGACCACGCCGACGACGCGAGCGACGCCTACCGGGAGGGCGCCAGCAACGCCGCCTCGCACTTCAAGATGACGGCCCTGGGCGTGGTCGCCCGGGCGCGCGGAACGCCCGGCGCGTTCGCGGATCCGCCCCCGGCGGTCGTTTCGCCGGCCGAGCTCGACGCGCTGCGCAAGGACCGCGACGACCTGAAAGGCCAGGTCGAGACGCTCACGAAGGCCGCGGCCGACGCCAAGGCGGCGCACGCGGGCGAGATCGACGCGCGCGACAAGGACGAGACCGAGCTGCACAACCTGCTCGACGAGCAGGACCGGCAGATCGCGGACCTGAAGGCGCAGCTCGCCGCGGCGACGGCCGGCACGGCCGGGAAGACCCCCGCGACGACGGCGCCGGGCGCCCCGGCCGCGACCGGGACGACGGCCGACAGCTCGCACACCCCGATCGTCGACGCCGGCGCCGCGCCGGCGCCGACGCCGGGCGCACCTACCCCCTAGCTCGTTCGGCCCCCTGGCCCGACGCGCCGGCGTCCGGGGGGGAACTGCCCACCGCCCACCGCCAGCGCGCCGGACCCCCGCGTTGCCTACCTCCCCCGAGGGCGCGACCGCGGGGGTTCGCGTTTGGGGCCCACGCGCGACGTTGGCCCAGGTTCAACGAAAAGGGGCGGGGCGACCCGTAGGCCACCCCGCCCCCGAAAGGCGCTACAGCGGGCCGCTACGGCCCCCGGCGGGTTTCCCGGATGTGGACCAGGAAGCCGAGCGCGACCGTCGCGGCCAGGGCCGCGACCAGCAGGTGGCCGAGCGTCGTCATTCGGGAACGTCCCCCGGCGCGACCGAGTAGGCCGGCGCGCCGGCTTCGGCGTCGCGCTCGGCCGAGGCCTCCTGCTGGAGCGCGATCTGGAGCGACGTCACGGCGCCCTGCAGCGACGGCCCGGTCGGGCAGCGGTCGTTGCACGCGGCCGCCTCCTCGGACGCGAGACAGCGGAGGCACGACTTCCGGTGCTTGGCGAGTGCGGCCTCGGCCGAGGCGAGGAGGTCGGCGGTCGTGGGGTCGCTCATACCGCACCCTTTCGCCAGCCGCTGATCCACGCCTCGACGATGAGGCGGGCCCAGTACGGAAGCAGCCACGCGAGACCGAGAACCGGCAGAATCACCAGCGTCGCGAGACCTTCGAGGATCCGGAGAACGGCGGTCACGCCGCCACCTTCGCGGCGCGGTCCTCGGCCGCCTGGCGCCGGCGGGCCCGGGCCGCGAGGACCCGAGCGGACCGCCGGCAGACGTTCGCCTCTTCGAGGCGCCCCTCTCGGATGTAGAAGAGCGCGCGGCCGAGCAGGTCCCGCGAGGCGAGACGGAGATCCCGCGCCGTCCCCTCGTTCGCGTCGGCGCCGCTCACCGGGAACCCCGGCGCAGCATCGCGTCGGCGATCAGGTAGGCGGTGTGCGCCGCTTCCGCGGGATCGCTGCTACCGTCGATGTGGCCCATTCTTCCGAGCACGCCCGGGAGCGCCTGGCCGGCAAACCAGTCGCGGAGGTTCATGCCGCCGTAGCCCCAGGCGTCCGGCCACTCCAGTCCGTGGCCCCGATCGAGATGGACCGGCTGCTGCGGGAACGCTGGCCCGCCCCCGGCGTCGCCGACCGTCGTGCCGACGAACCGCTCCGCATCTCCCTTGCGGTAGAACTCCGCGACCTTCTGCTCGCTGTCGTCGAGGACCCGCCAGATCTCGCCGCCGACCGCGTCTACCTTGACGATCGTCCTCACGAGCACACCCGGACCGTCTCGACGCCCTGCTCGCGCGCCAGACGAACGGCCTCCTTCTTGGCTTCTCCGTAGGTCAGCGTTC
>Ga0307469_10000254_pt1 | contig 20515 bp, 19 predicted proteins | sample atmos_gasesAM2C__FD_203084 | JGI IMG/M metagenome (GOLD analysis project Ga0307469, IMG submission 203084) | Hardwood forest soil microbial communities from Morgan-Monroe State Forest, Indiana, United States - atmos_gasesAM2C_515 | ecosystem: Environmental > Terrestrial > Soil > Temperate...
TGGAGCGCCAGGGCCCGGCACATCTCGCCGAAGAGCGGCCAGTCGACCTCGAGGACGCCGTGTGGCTTGCGGGTGGCGCGCGCGTTGCGAGGTGGTGGCGTGCGGGGCGGGGGTAGGGCGGGCATGGGATGAGAAGCTACATTGCAAAGTCACGACGCCGCAAGCTATTTTCGGCGCATGGGTTTCTGGCGCCGTTTGCTCGGCGGCTCGACTCCGGACGATCTCAAACCCCAGCGGCTCGACTACCTGAACGAGGCGCTCGCCCTCGAACGCCAGGGCGACTACGACTCGGCGCTCACGTCGTACCGCCTCGCGCTTCGCGATCACCCCAACGACGCACGCATTCTCCAGAACATGGCCATCGCATTCACCAAGACGCGGCGCATCGATGAGGCCATTCGTCACTACCGCCGGGCGCTCGAGCTCGATCGCGAGCTGGCCGGCGCGCACTATGGGCTCGCCTTCTTGTTGCTCAAGCGCGGGGATCCGGACGGCGCCACACAGCACCTCCGGGCGTTTCTCGCCCATCCCCCCAAGGGCCCGGACGCGCAAAAATGGATCGAGCACGCCACGGTGGCCCTTCGCGATCTCGGCGCCTCGGGGCCGGGGCCGACGCACGCCGCCGCGGCGGAGGCGCCCTGACCGGCCGGCCCCAAGGGAGGGGCCGCGCCAACGTCGTCGTCCTCGCGGTCGCGGCGGCCCTGGGCTGCGGGATCTTCAGCCCTCCTGATCTGAACCGCGTGATCGCGATCGAGATCATCGCTCCCGACAGTCTGGAAGAGCTCGACACGCTCAAGCCCCGCGCACGAGCGCTCGATGGCCATTCCGACTCGGTGGCCGCGACATTCGACTGGTCCACCCTCGACACCGCCATCCTGACCGTGCTGGACAGCACCACCGGACGCACGGTCGTGAACCACCCGAGCACGACGCCCGGCACGCTGCTGGCGCGCACGGGATCGATGTTCTCGAACCCGCTAGCGATCCGCACGCTCGCCGCGGCGGATACGGTGTTCGCGACCCCCCCCACGCGCGTGGCCGACACCGTGCACCTGTCGGTCGACTCGCTCTCCGACTCGCTCGCCGTCCTGATTGCGGACACGATCGAATCGGCGAGCGGCGGCGACTCGCTCACGGTCCCGCTCGCCGGCCGCCCCGTCGCCTACGCGATCACCTATCCCGCGTCAGGCGGATCCGTCACGCTCGTCACGAGCGACACGGCCCGCACGCTCGTCATCGCCGATACGGTGGCGAGCGGGACGGCGGGGGTCGCGAGCGTCAAGGTGCGGATGATCGCGGGGCCCGTGCCCGACAGCGTGCTCGTGACCGCGAGCGCCCACCGCGCGGTGGGCACCGCCGTGCGGGGGTCGCCCGTCACTTTCGTCGTGAGGTTCGAACCATGAGCGCCCGCACCCTGACCGAGCTGTTCTTTAGCGGCGTCGAGACGTACGGCAATCACCCGGCGGCCTTCCGGTACAAGGCCGGCGGCACCTGGCACTCGGTCACCCATCGCGAGACCCAAGCGCGCGTGCAGGCGCTCGCCCTCGGGCTGCGCGAGCTGGCGCTCGGGCCCGGGGACAAGGTCGCCATTCTCTCCGAAACCCGCCTCGAGTGGGTGCTCGCCGATTACGCCTGCCTCTGCATTCGTGCCACGGACGTGCCGATCTACCCGACCCTGCCGGCCAACCAGGTCGAATACATTCTGCGCGACTCCGGCGCGGCGGCGGTGTTCTGCTCCAACGCGGCGCAGGTGGAGAAAATCCAGGCGGTGCGCGCCGGACTGCCGGCGCTGCGCCATGTCATCGTATTCGACCCGCCGGCCATAGGGGGCGCGATCGCGCTGGCCGACGTCGAGAAAAAAGGAACGGCGGCCGCGGCCAAGTACCCCCGCTTCAAGGAGGAGGCGCTGGCGGTGCGGCCCGACGATCTCGCGACGCTGATCTACACGTCGGGCACCACCGGACAGCCCAAGGGCGTGATGCTCAGCCACGGGAACATCTGCTCCAACGTGAATGCGTGCGTCGAGGTGCTGCGGGTGAGCGAGCACGACAGTTGCCTCGCGTGGCTGCCGCTGTCGCACATTCTCGAGCGCATGGTGGAGTACTATTTCTTCGACGTGGGCGTGACGATCAGCTTCGCGGAGTCGGTGGACACCGTGGCGCAGAACCTGGTGGACGTACATCCGACGATCGTCATCGGGGTGCCGCGGCTGTACGAGAAGGTCTACGCCCGCGTGCTCGAGGCCGCGCTCAGCGGGAGCGCCGTGAAGCGCCGGATCTTCCTGTGGGCGAAGCGGGTCGGCGAGGCGTGGACGACGCATCGGCTCGCCGGCATCCCCATCCCCCTGACCCTGCGCCTGCGCCACGCGATCGCCGACCGCCTGGTGTTCGCGAAGCTCCGCGCCCGGACCGGCGGCCGGGTCAAGTTCTTCGTGTCCGGCTCCGCGCCCCTCGCGCCCGAAGTCGCGCGGTTCTTCTACAGCGCCGGGTTACCGGTCATCGAGGGGTACGGCCTGACGGAAACGTCGCCCGTGTTGACCCTCAGCCCCCTCCAGCGCCCGAAGCTCGGCGCCGTGGGCAAGCCGATCCCCGGCGTGCTGATCAAGATCGCCCCGGACGGCGAGATCCTCGCGAAGGGCCCCAACATCATGCGCGGCTATTACAACAAGCCGGACGAAACGCGGGAAGCGATCGACGCGGATGGCTGGTTCCACACGGGGGACATCGGCGAGCTCGATCCCGATGGGTATCTCAAGATCACCGACCGGAAGAAGGACCTCCTGAAGACGGCCGGGGGGAAATACATCGCGCCGCAGCCGATCGAAAACACCGTGCGCTTGAACAAGTTCGTCGCGAACGCTGTGGTCCTCGGCGATCTGCGCAAGTTCCCGATCATTCTCATCGTGCCCAACTTCGAGAACCTGGAGCGCTGGGCCAAAGAACGTGGCCTCGCCTACGCCTCCCACGCCGACCTGATTCAGCTGGCCGACGTCAAGGCGAAGATGGAGCGCGAAGTGATGGGGGGCCTGCGGGATCTCGCCAAGTTCGAGATGCCGAAGAAAGTCGTGCTCCTCGAGCGCGACTTCACGATCGAGTCGGGCGAGCTCACACCGTCTCTCAAGGTCAAGCGGCGCCAGGTCGAGAAAAACTACAAGGACCTGATCGACCGCGTGTACGCGGAGACCGATCCCACGGCTGCCGCGGTCGAAGGCTGATCAGCGCCGCTCGAAGACGAGCAGGCCCCGCCCCGACGCGACGCGCGTCAGCCCGGCGGGCGGCGTGACGTCCTCACGCTCGACCACCAGCCGTCGTCCCGGGAGCAGGATGCGTTCCGCCTCCGCGAGCCACGCGGCCTCCGCGTGGTCGCGCCCCACCACCACCGCGCGGGCCATCGCCCGTCGCAGCGGGATCATGGAGTCGCAGCTGAGGAGACTCAGAACCGGTAGCTCCTCCACGTCCGGCGGCGCGTCGATCCCCACGAAGTGGATGCCGCCCATCAGCCCCGCGAGCCCCACCGCATGGCGCGCCGCATTGCCCACCAGCACGACGTAGCCGCCAGGACCGCTCAAGTCCAGGAGCGCCTGAAGACTTTCGGCGTCCACGGGGAGCGCGGAGGAAACCGCTCGCTGCTCCCCGATACCGGAGAATCGCGCCACTCCCTTGATCAACGGATACTCCCGGCCGCAGACGGGGCACCCGAGCAACCCCGACCGCACCATGCGGCCGCGCATCTCGCCGGTGGACATCACGAGAAACGCCTCGTCGTGAGGCTCCGGGCAGCGCAGCATCTCCGTCAGGTCAATGTGCACCGGAGCCGAACTCCACCCACATGACCCGATTCGGTTCGACCCGCACCCGCCGCGTCATCTTTCGCCCGTCGACGACGACCGCGAGCGTGTAGTCGCCGGGCTCGACATCGGAGACCGCGAAGTGCTCGCCGTACTCGGGGTCAGGATGGTTGTGCTCGCCGTAGGTCTCGGCGTACGAGTACGGTGTCTCCTGCGGCTCAGCTTTGACGAGCCCGTACACGCGTACCTGCGGAGCGGGACGACCTTGGGCGTTCCACACCCGTCCGGCCACGACGCCCGTCCCCGGCAGCGGACGGATCCACAGCTCGGGATTCACCGTGTATCGCGGGAATCGTTCGTTCGGGTCGACGACGAGCGGCGTCGAGTCCACGGGCGTAACGTGAATTTCGAGATGTAGGTGGTCGTTCGTGGCCCGCCCGGTATTGCCCACGAGCGCGATCACGTCGCCGGCCTTCACCCGTTGGCCCGGAGATACGAGGAGTTTGGACGTGTGGTAGTAGGTCGAGTAGACGAATTGCCCCTTGAGCTTGCGGTCGTGGCGGATCGCCACCGTGTTGGAGCCCCGCTCCGCCTGGCCGGCGAACACCACCGTCCCGTCCCCGATCGCATGGACCGGCGTGCCGTCGGGGTTGTTGAACTCCACGCCCTGGTGCTGCTGGAAGTTGCCCCCCATCGTCGATCCGTATCGGTACGTCTGGTCGATGTACGGTTGATCGGTCAGGGCGATCGGTCGCTCGAACCAGGTGTGCCGCGTCCCCTGGGTGTCGGTATCGGGCCATTCCCGGTAGGTCACGCCGACCAGGCTCAGCCCTTGATTGATGCGGCAGGTCGAGACGCCGGTGGGACGGCCGGCGGCGTAGGTGCCCGGCGCGAGCACCAGGAGCGCCGTGACGGCGCGTGTGATGTCGCACACACTCAACGCGTCGCCATCTTCCGCGTACGCACCTTCGCGCGTCCCGGCGAAGGCGCGCCCGGCTCCGGCGCCGACGACCGCCTGCACCGCCGGCATGTCCACCCGGCACCCCTTCACCACGGGAGCCGCCGGGCAAGCGGGACGGCCCTTCTTGTCGAGCCACGTGGTTCGGCCGGCATCGAAGTGGTACAGCCCGCGCTCAGTGCCCACCCATACCACGCCGCCCGAGTCGGGCGCGAGCGCGCGCACGCGATCCGCGCACTCGGCGCCTTGGCACCGCGCCGGCGTCGGATACTCGGTCCAGGAGCGGCCGCCGTCCGTCGAGCGCGCGAGACCGCGCAAGTGGCCCGCCCAGAGGCTGCCGTCCGCGCCGCGCGCGAGGGCCAGGAGATACTGGCTCTGGATCCGGCCCCAGGGATGCGCAGCGCTCGTGGCGCCGATCGAGTCCGTAGTCTCGGCCCAGCTCGCACCCCGATCCCAGCTGAGCTTGATGCCGTCCGCGGTGGCGACATATACCGTGTCGCCGCGCGTGACGATGCCGTTCGGCGCGACGTATTGCCACTCGGGACCGAGCTGGTCGCCCGTCCAGTTCGTCCACGTCTTACCGGCATCGATCGAGAGTCCCCAGCCGTTTCCGATGGTCCCATACCAGACTTCGCCCGCCGGGCCGAACGCCACGGCGTTGACGAAGTCGAACGAGATGGACCGCGCGGTGGTGTCGGCCGAGTGGCGTAGGTGCTCCCAGGCACCGGCGCCCGAGCGCAACACGAAGAGGCCCTCTCCATACGTGCCCACCCAGACGGCGTTGTCGGGCGCGCGCGCGATCGCGAGAACGTGGACGCCGAATCCGGTGGTGTCGGGGAGCGGAGGCAAGAGGGACTGGGCGCCGGCGACGCATGGCGCGCCGACTAGAACCAGAGCGACACAGATTGCGGATGTCGGATTGCGGATTGCGGATTGGACGTGCCCGGATCCAGCAGCAGACCGTATCTGGGAGCCCCTTCTGCAAATCCGCAATCCGCAATCGCCAATCCGCAATTGTCTACCCTCTCGCCGTGTAAACCGTCGGCATCAATCTGATTTCGGTGACGTCCACCCGCGGCGGCTGCGTGACGGCGTAGAGCGTCGCGGCGGCCACGTCCTCCGCGCACAACATGGCGCTGCGCTTCGTGAAGCCGGGCTTCGAGTCGGGGTCGATCGGATCCCAGATGTCCGTGTTCACCGGCCCCGGTGACACGAGGGTCGTGCGCACGCCCGTCCGGGAGAGCTCGACGCGGAGCACCTCGTGCAGCCCTCGCAGGCCGTACTTGCTCGCGGCGTAGGCGGCCGAGCCCGAGTACGCGACGTGATCGGCGACGGAGCCGATGGTGACGAGATGACCGCTGCCCCGGCGGACCATCTCTGGGATCAAGGCGCGCGCCAGGAGGAACGCTCCCGTGAGATTGACAGTGAGCGTCCGCTGAAACTCCTCGGGCTCGATCTCCTGCGCCGGCTTGATGAAGAAAAGGCCCGCGTTGTTGACGAGGACATCCGGAACGCCGAGCTCGCCCAGCACGCGCGTCACGGCCCGGCCGACGGCGTCCGGATCCGCGACATCACAGCGCAGATCCGTCCGCCGGTCGGCGGATGTGTCGGTCAGGCTGCGCGCGAGCCGCACGACGTGCGCGCCCGCGCCGTGGAGGGCCCCGGCTACGGCGAGGCCGATGCCCCGCGAGGCTCCGGAGACCACGACGAGTTTCCCCGCAAGGGCGGCGTCGCTCACTCCGAGCCCCGACCGCTGTACACGAGGCGCAGGAACTCGTCACGGGTCTTGGCGTCCTGGAGAAGGGCGCCCCGCAGGGCGCTCGTCACGGTCTTGGAGTTCTGCTTCTCCACGCCGCGCATCATCATGCAGAGGTGGTAGGCCTCGATGACGACACCGACCCCGCGCGGGTCCAGCACGTCCATGAGCGCGTCCGCGACCTGATCCGTCAGTCGCTCCTGCACCTGGAGACGCCGGGCGAATACCTCGATCACCCGCGGGATCTTGGACAGACCGACGAGTCGCCCGTTGGGGAGGTAGGCGACGTGTGCGCGGCCGAAGAAGGGGAGCATGTGGTGCTCGCACAGCGAGTAGATCTCGATGTCGCGGACGCACACGAGATTCTCGTGACGCTCGTGGTACAGCGCATCGCCGATCACATCGGCCACCGACATCTGATAGCCGCGTGTGAGCCACCGGAGCGACGCCTCCACGCGGTCGGGGGTCTGGCGCAGTCCCTCACGACTTGGATCCTCACCGAGCTCGACGAGGATTTCCCGCACGTGCGTCGCGAAGGACGAGGGCCCGTCGAGCGCGGCGGGGGTGGGGGTGGGGGCGGGGGCGGGGGCGGATTTGGCCGGTGCAGGCGGAGGCACCGGCTCCGTGTGCCCCTCGTGAAAGCCGTGGCGGCTGGCGGACTTCATCTTGTCACGTCCCATGATCGCTTGTTGAGCCTCCGGGGCAGGACTATCTTCGGCGCTCGTGAGGCTAAAGCTACTCGCTTTTTTGTCCGGGGCGGGAGGGTCCGCGCTCTCCGCGCTGTGGACGTTCCCGAGCATCCTCGGGTCCGCGTTCCTCGTCACCTGGGGCGCGGAAGCGGCGCAGTTCCTCATCTCCCAGGGCCTGGCCCTCGCGATCCTGGCCTGGCTGCAGACGCTGCCCGAATTCGCCGTCGAGGCGGTGATCGCGTGGGACGCAGGACGCGATCCGCAGCGCGCACACCTCGCGATCGCGAACCTCACCGGGGCCATCCGGCTGCTGCTCGGGCTCGGCTGGCCGATGATCTACTTCGTCTTCGCGACCGCGGGCCGCAAGGCCGCCACCCGGCGGCTGCCCGCGATCCGACTCGAGCGCGAGCACGCGGTGGAGATCATCGGCCTCGTACCGCCCCTTCTCTATTTCGGCGTCGTCCTGCTGAAGAGCAGCTTCACCTGGGTGGACGCGGTGGTCCTGCTCGCGCTCTACCTCGCGTACCTGTGGACGCTGTTCCAGAATCCTCCTCACACCCTGGAGAACCTGGGCGACGCGCCGGCAGTCTCCCGCTGGGCCTACCGCCAGCCCGGCTGGCGCCGGCCGCTCGCCATCGGCGGCCTGTTCGGCGCGGGGGGCCTCCTGCTCTACGTCACGGCGCATCCGTTTCTCGAGTCGATGCTCGCCGTGGCCGGCCTCCTCGGCGTGAGTCAATTCGTACTCGTCCAGTGGGTCGCGCCGTTCCTGTCCGAGTTTCCCGAAAAGGTGTCGGCGTTCTACTGGGCACGGCGCGTCACGCACGCGCCGCTGGCGCTCATGAACATGGTGTCGAGCAACATCAATCAGTGGACCGTGCTCGCCGCCATGATCCCGCTCGTGTACGGGTACTCCAGTCTACGTCACCATGGGATGTGGCTGGATTTCCATTTCGACGAGGCGCAGCGCCTCGAGATCTTGCTGACCTTGCTGCAGTCGGGCCTCGGGCTCATGGTGCTCGCGAATATGGAGTTCGATGCGCGCGACGCCGGCGTGTTGTTCGTGCTGTGGCTCGCGCAGTTCCTGCGGCCCACGTTGCGCGACGAAGTGGCGATCGTGTACGCGCTGTGGATGGCGTTCCTCGTAGTGGAGTTCGCGATCGGCCGGAAGGCGCTGCTCGCGCCGAGGTATTTCTGGGAAACGGTCAGGGCGGCGCGAAAACGCGATCGGCCGGCACCACCGTGAGGCGGCCCGGCCGACCGATGCGACAGGAACGGAGAGGATTATTGAAGCCCGAAGGTAATGACTGGTCCCTCACCATGGCGTCTGCCTTCCCCACGCGGGGGCCTGACATCGGTCACAGTATCTGGGTCCACAATCGAGCCTGTTGGCTCAATAATTCTTCTCCCCGTCCCTGGTACTAGAATACTGCGTGCACCGGAAACGTCAATCGCGGGAGAAAGACATGAATGTGACGCTCGTCGCAGCGGCCGGGTTGCTCGTGCTGTGGGGGATACTGGTGTTCGCCCTCCACATCGGTAACGGGTCGGTGCACATCCTGTACGCGCTCGCGGTCATCCTGTTCGCGCGCCGGGTGATCGTGGGGGCGCCGAAATTCCTGTCTTGAACGGGAACGGCGGCGCCGGTGAGCAGGCGCTCCTACGACCCGAACGAAAGGCCGGCGGTCACCGGAACGAACCGTAGGGCTCCGCCGGTCAAGTGAATGCTGACGTAGCGAACCTCAGCGAAGGCGTGGAGGGGACCCACCCCGATCGACGCACCTAGGCCGGCCCCCCAGGCGAACTTGGTCGTCGAGCCACTGCCGCTGTTGACGTTGTACAGACCCGCACCGCCGACGATGTATGGTTTCACGTCGGGCGCGGCCGTCGAGATATGGTAGAGGAGATCCGCCGTTCCGCCGGCCAGCTTGGTGTTGCCCCCCGAGACGGCTTTCTGACTGGTCTGGCTGTACATCGCGTCTACCCGAACGTCGATGGGTGACTCGGGGATGTCGATGTCCACCTTGCCGAGCACGTGCCACCCGGTGTTATCGGAGGTGTGGTAATCCCGCAACGGGAACGTCAGGCCGCCACCGAGACCGAAATGCGCGCTTTGCGCCGCCCCGCCGGGCACGCCAACGAAGGTCGAGACGCCCAGCGCGATGGCCAACTGGAAAACCCGGTTCATTCCGCCGCCTCCTCAGAGTGTCGGTTGGGGCGCGCTCCATGATTGGTGAATTCGCCTTCGTGGCGCAAGCCAGACGTCCCAAGACGGCATCCCCACGGTCATCCCCCGAGCGTGAGGACCACAACTCCCCATACGAGGGTGAGCAACGTGACCGGCACACCGACCCGGGCGTATTCCAGAAACCCGATCCGGACGCCACGCGTTTCCGCACGCTCGGCGACGATGAGGTTCGCCATCGAGCCGATGAGGAGCAGGTTGCCCGCGAACGTCGAGCTCATGGCGAGCACGCGCCACAGACGATCGGGGTCGGGCAGGTTGGGAACCGCGTTGCGCCACAGGATGATGGCCGGGACGTTGGAGATGAGGTTCGAAAGCACGGTCATGACGCCGGTGACCGTCGTCGCAGCGCGCAGGGGAGATCCGTCTCGCACCATGGCGAGGGCGTGCCGATCGATCCACGTGACGGCGCCGGTCTGCTCGAAGCCGCGCATCACCACGAACAAGGACGCGAAGAAGAGGAGCAGCGACCATTCCACCCGATCGATCGCGTAGGCGGGATCGCGTTGGGCGACCGCGACCATCGCCGCGCCGGCGGCGATCGCGACGAGCGGCAACGATCCGCCCGCGAGCCAGCCGATGACGGCGACCATGAACAGCGCGAGCCCCTTCCACACGAGGGGCCGGTCGAGAACCACGGGGACCGTCTCGAGCCGCTCGCGGAACGGCTCGGCGAGCTCGGCGCGGTAGGCCCACCGGAGGTAGCCGTACGTGATGGCGAGGCCCCCCAGCCCCACCGGCAGCATGCGCACGAGGAACCCGCCGAAGGACGTGCCGCTCCAAATGCCCACGAGCATGTTCTGCGGATTGCCCGTGACCGACAGCACGGAGCCTACATTCGCGCCCATGGCGAGGCCGATCAGGTACGGAGTGGGCTTTACGCGCAACGGTCCCAGCGCGGCGAGCAGTACGGGCGTCACGACGAGACAGATGGTGTCGTTGACGAACAGGGCGGACAGGAGTCCGCCGCCGACGACGACGCCGAACAACAGTCGCTCGGGCGTTCGGGCGCGCCGCAGGATCCACTCGGCCGCCCATTCGAAGAACTTGCCCACCTCGAGGTAGCCGACGATCAGCATGAGACCGAGCAGGAACACCAGCACGTCGAAATCGATGGCGGCATACGCGTCCACGAGCGGGAGGACACCGAAGACCACCATCGCGACCGCGCCGAGCAGGCTCGCGGCCGGTCGATTGAGGCGCACAAAGGGCAGACGCTGAACGGCGATGAGGAGATACGTCGCCGCGAAGATGATTAAACCGAGGGTCATGGGCAATTGTCAGATCTCCCAATTCGAAAACAGCACACCGCGCGCCGGGTGGGGCTCGGGATAGCCCTCGTAGCTCATGCGAAGGTCGGTCCAGCGGACGCGGTACCCGCGCCCCACGAGATGGCGGAAGGCGTCGTCGAAGCGTGTCTGGCAGCGAACGGCCACGCGGCGGATGCCCGCTCGCGCCGCGGCGGCCTCGGTTGCCGCAATCCCGGCGTCGAAGGCACCGTCGTCTCGCGCCGCGAGCTTGAGCACGCGCAGCTCGTCCCGGGGCCGGCCTTCGGCGAGCGGCGCCGAATGCCACAGCACGAGCGCCTCGAGGCCGTCATCGCCGTCGACCAGGCACGTGTCACCCAGCCCGAGCTCCGCCGAGAGCTGGATCTCACGCGTGAAGTCGTACCGGGGGGCGAGCGACCCGACCAAGCGGCGCCCGGCCTCGAGGGCTTCATCGCCCGCCGTTCCCTTGCGCTGCGATAACAGCGCCGGGGGCTGGTGTCCTCGGGTCGGAACGTCGTTCGTGAGCGTGACCGTCAGATGACCCGGCGAGAACCCGAGGCGCGCGTAGAACCCGATGTTCTCCACGGTGCGGGGCATGGTCTCGAGCCCCAAAGTGGTGACGCCCTGCGCGAGCAGCCAATCGAGGGCCGTCTGCACCACGGCTTTCCCCACACCGGCACCCTGACGATCCGGCCGTACGGCCAGGGGGCCCATCCACCCTTCGGCACCTGAGCGGTGCGCGATATTGAACGCCACCACGTCTCCGGCTTCGTCTCGCCACAGCATCGCGCCGGCCCCCGCGTCGAGGAGCGCGTAGCGCCACACCTGGGGGTTCAGGTGCGGCACCCGGACACCCACCAGGCCGTCGCGGCGGTAGCGATCCGTGAACGCATCGGCGAAGACGCGGTTCAGCCCCTCCGTGTCGCGCTCGGTCGGGAGCTCGGGTCCGTAGACCTGACGCTCAGGCAGCCACGCCCGCATCGGCCGTTCCCAGGGTTGCGGTGTCGTCGCGCGCCACGCTGGTCCCGCGCGCCGGGTCGTAGTCCACGCGAATCACGCGGTCGAGGCCTTCGCGCACCTGCTCGATGTGCGTGATGAGCACGACCTGAGGAAACCGATCCGCCAGTCGTCGCAGCAGCCCGACCACATGCTGGCGCCGGCTTTCGTCGAGCGATCCGAAGATCTCGTCCAGGACGAGCAAGGACAGCGGCTGCCCGGCCCGCTCCGCGATCATCTGGGAGATGGCGAGCCGCAGAACCAGGCTCGCGATGTCTTCCTCGCCCCCCGAGATCACCGGCTTCGGCACACCGCCTTCGAGCACGGCGACCGCGTAGTCTTCGGTCAGCTCGAGCTCATCGTAGCGGCCGTCGGTCAGGTCGGACAGGAACCCGGACGCGAGCTCGGCGATCTCCGGACGCATGCGTGCGTTCAGCTCGCCGCGCAAGTCGGAGAATGCCCGGTCGAGCTCGTTGTGGAGTCGCTGGCGGGCCTTGAGCACGGCGATCTGTCGCTCGCGCTGCGCCCGCTCCGCCTCGCGCCGTTTGGCGTCCCGCACATCGTCCTCCGCGCGGTTGAGCTCGCCTCGCGCCTCGACGACGGCGAGCTCGGCCTCGCGGAGCGCGCCGACCGCCCGGTCGTAGCGGTCCTTCGCCTGCCCATACTGGGCGTCCGAGAACCCCTCGGCCCGCACAGCGGCGGTCAGCTGCGCGACGCGCCGCTCGCCCACCGACAGCTGGTGCTCCGCGCGTTCGGCGTCTTTCACCAGGTTCTCCGCTCGCCGGGCCCGCTCCTCCAACGCGGCCGCTTCGAGCGCGATCGGCTCGAGCTTCGCCAGCTCTCCGCGCACCGCATCGTGGCGCGCTACGTCGTAGCCGACGAGCCGCGGGCTGAGGCGGCGCTCCAGCTCGGTCGCCCGCCGGCGGGCCTCCGCGAGCTCCGCGCTCGTGCGCTCGCGCTCTTCGACCTGCGCCTGCAGCTCGCCCGCCCGGGCGCTGGCCCGGCGGCTCTCCTCGAGGACCCGGTCCCGGCCGGCTTCCGCATCGAGCACTTTGGCGGGAGGCTGCGCGAGCTGCTCGAGACGCTGGCGGAAGTACTTCCCGTCCCCGGTAATGACCTCGAGCTGCGAGTCGAGCAGCGCCAGCACCGCGGCGTACTCGGCGCCGAGAGGCCGCTTGCACGTGGGGCACGTGCCCTCCGGGCCGAGCTTCACGATCTGATCGCGTTGCTCCTTCACCTCTTCGTACAGCTTGAGGAGCTCGGTGCGCTTGGTCTCGGCGTACTGGCGATCGCGCACCCACGTGGTCCGCTCGTCCTCCACCACGCGCTCGGCGCCTTCCAGCCGCTCCTGTAATGCGCGCGCGGACCCCGTGGCCCGTGCCAAGGCGTCCGCCACGTCCCCGAGCTCCCCCAGGCGGCGCTCCGACACGCCGGCCGCGCGCCGCAGCTCGGTGAGCTGCCCTTCGTCGGCCCGTCGCGCCGCGGCCTCCCCCTGCAGCCGCTCGAGCTCCGCGACCTCCTGCTTGAGACGGGTGACCGGCGCGAGCTCGGCCTCGAGCCGGCGCAGTTGCTCCCGGGCAGCGAGCGCGTCCGCGAGCTCCTTGTCCAGGCGCTGAAATTCCTGGCGCGACGATACGACCGCCTGCTCCGCCATGCGCCGCTCGCCGTCGAGGGAGAGCGTGCGCTCACGCCGTGCCACCCACTCGTTCCAGCGCGGCTCCTCCCGCCGGAGCGCTTCCTCCGCCGCTTTCCGTGCCGCGTCGGTCCGCTGGGCCGTCGCGCGCGTGGTCTTGAGCCGCTCCTCCGTGGCGCGCCGTTCGGCCGCGAGCGCCGCGTCGTCCGGCAGCCCTGCTTCGAGACCCCGCACCTCCGCCGCCACCGCGTTCCGCACTTCGCGAACCCGCTCTTGCGCCTCGCGGAGACGCTCGTATCCGAGGACCCGCGACAGGAAGGCCGCGCGCTCCGTCTTGCCGAGCGCCGACATCACGGCGAGCTCCTTCTGGCCGGTGAAGTACGTATTGAAGAATTCGTCGTGCGTCATGCCCACGGTCCGCTCGAGCTTCTCGGTTACCGCCTTGAGGGAATTCGCGACGAGCTGACCGTCCTGGTGCAGGGTCGCGGTCGTCAGCCCACGCTTTACGCGGTACTCATGCGCGCCCAGCCGGAACTCGAGGTCCACCTCGACCGCGGCGCGCCCGGCGGCGCCGAGCCGGCGGATCGAGTCCTTGTCGCCGCGCACCGCCTGCGTGCCGTATATCGCCCACGCGATCCCCTCGAGGATGGTGGTCTTGCCTGAGCCATTCGGGCCCACAATGCCCGTGATGCCGGGGCCGAACTCGAGCTCGGTATCGGCGTGTTGACGGAAGTTCACGAGGCGGAGCCGCAGGAGCTGCATCAGGCGCCGTCCTCGTCCCTGCCCGGCCCCACGTACTCGACCCCCAGCCGCACGAACTCCACCCGGTCGAGGTCGGCGTCGAGCGGCCGGTGCTCGAGAAAGTCCCGCACCGTCTCGGGGAGCGTCTGCCGGCGCCCGCCCGCCGACAGCCCCGCGACATCCACCCGCTCCGCCTCCGGACGTCGGAGATCGAGCTGGAAGTGGAGCGCCCGCGCCTTGAACCCGCGCACCGCCGCGTGGTCCAGATCGCGCGCGGTGGCGCGCGATACGTCAAAGACCAGCTGGCGCACGATCTGGTCGTCGATCGGCGGCTTCGCCTTGGCGACGGCATCCTTGATTCGCTCGTCCAGCTCCTTCGGCGTGAGGCCCTTGCCGTCGATGGACGGGAGATCGAGGTGGCGCCGCGCAGTTGCGATCGACCGCGCCGTGACATGGGCGGCTGGGAGGTCGACCAGCAAGTAGCATTTTCCCGATCGATTCAACTCCGCCTCGTCCTGCAGCTGTCCCCAGGGGTTGGGGCTCACGTACTCGAGACTCCCCGCGTACCAGGCGTTGTCCGCCACCTGCTGCGCCACGTGGTAATGGCCGAGCGCCACGTAGTCCCATTGGGCCGGAGCGAGGTCGTGCTGCTCGAGCAGCGCCCCGCCGTACTCCGTGGTGCCGCGCTGCTCGCCGACGCCGGGGAGCTGCCCGTGCACGAGGAGCACATTGAGCGTCGTCCCACGTTGCGGGCGGAGCGCCGGGCGGTCGGATTGCATCACCGCCTGGTGGGGCACCGCCAGCACCGAGCAGTCGAGCTTCGAGAACGTCAGGTGTTTCGCCTGATCCACGACGACGTCCACGCCGAGCGCTTCGTAGAGTCGCAGGATCGTGCCGGTCTCGACCGAGCGCGGTGTGTCGTGCTCTCCCGCGATCATCACGATGGGTGAATTCGGAAGGCCCGTGCGCAAACGATGCAGCTGGTTGAAGAGGTGCAGAATGGCGGGGTTGGTCGGCCGAACCGAGTGAAAGATGTCGCCCGCGAGCACGATCAGGTCAGGCCGCTGGACCAGCAGGTCGTCTACCGCCCGCCGGAAGGCATCGGCGACGTCCACCTCACGCTGGTTCCCGCCCCGGGGCGTCTGCCGGTCGTACTGGCGGAAGCCCAGGTGAAGGTCCGCGAGGTGAGCGAGCTTCACCTGCGTCACTTCCCTCCCGTGAGCTGGAGCGAAAACTGCCGCGACAGGTTGGTCACCTGCGGCTCGCCGCCCCTGCCCTTGTCCTCGACCCGCATGCTGCCTCCCATCGTCGAGCGCAGCGCGATGCCCTTGGAGAGGGAGTACACGCGCTCGCCCGTCAGCGCCCCGGACACCCGAACCGTGTGGGTCTCGGCGACGCCGCGGCTCGTCTCCTTGACCGAGACCGGGTCACCGGGAAACGTGCTCTCGACGGTGACGACCACCGCGGTATCGGGCCCCGTGACTTGAATCTCCTTCACCGTGAACCGGGTCCGCATCGGTATCGCCGCGCCTACGCCGGTGGGCGTCTCCTCCGGATCGGCGATCCACGAGTCGCCCACGCCCACCGGGGACTCGGGCAACGGGAGCGCGGTTCCCTTCATGCTCCGTTCCAGCTGATCGGCGAGCGGCGATGGCTCCCCATCGACGCCGGCGAATGCGGCGCTGACCACCCGTCCGCGCTCGTCGAACACGACGCGGCTCTTGAGCCCCCGCATCCGGTCGAACGCGGGCGCGTACCCCCCGGGGAGCATGGTGACGGAATCGTAGGAGACCATGACCGCCGTCCCGCCCGCCGTCGGTCCGGCGACCGTCTGCGTGTAATGGATCCGCAGCGTGATGTCCTGTCCGGGCACCGGCCCGGCGGCACTCTCCATGGTCCAGGAGGTGCGCTGCTCGAGCGCGTAGTGGAACTCGGCACCCGCCGGGGGACGGTAGCGCAACGTCACTTTCGGTCCGGCCGCCTGCCGGCAGCCGGTCACGATGGCGGCGGTCGCGAGGAGAATGAGGGAGCGGCAACCGGTCATCATGGACTCCTGTCGGTCAGTAAGGTTCGTCGGAGATTGGGTTGAGTGGCGGCACACTCGCGCGCACCGGGACTGGCGCCGCAGCGACCCGAGCTCCGAGCAGCTTCTTGAAGTGCGCGAAGACGTCCTGTGGCCGGGCCTGCCGGGTGAGAGCCAGAGCGCGGCGCACGTCGTCCTCCCGCCGATCGGCCATCAGGTCCTTCACCAGGTTCGGTCGCACTCGAGCGTCCAGCTTCACCAGCTGGCGGACGACGGCCTCCTCGAACGGCAAGTCCGCTGCCGGCGGGAATCTCTCGACACCGTCCCGGCCTCTGAGCACGGCGGGTCGTGGGAACCGAACGAAGATCGGCTGGGTGAAATGCGGGTGGCGAACCATCAACTCGCCGATCGGGAGCGTGGCTAGCTTGATCTTGGTAGCGGGTGAGAGGACCTGGTAGCCCGGCGTCGCGAGCTCGTCCGAGTCCATGCGGCCGAACATCATCGTCCCCGCGTTCCCCACCACACGCCGGTGCACCTGCGAGCGGAATTGCTCCGCACCGAACAGCACGAGGCCAAGGTAACGCCCACGCTCCGAGATATCGAGCAGCATTTTCTTGACGTACGTCTCGGGCCCGTCGGCCGGAGCGTACTTGTTCAACTCGTCGACGAAGACGACCACCGCGTCGACGCCCAAGTCCCGGCGCTCGAGATGCTCGCGTAGCTTGGACACGACGCGCGCGAACACGAGATCCTGGCCGAGGGGGTCGACGTTGGCGACGTCGACGACATACACGGTGCGGTCCTCGAAGCGGCCCCAGGGCAGGTCGCTCGAGGGTCCGTCGTCGGCGACGAGCCCCTTGGCGCGCGTCGAGATGTTCGAGAGACGGTTCCGCACCTTGCGGATCGTCGCGATGTGGTGCGTACGCCAAGTGTCGCCGCGACCGCCGGCGAGCTCGAGGCCGTCGAAGATGGCACGAAACAACCGCTCCAGGTCCGCGAACGTCGCCACCCGATGGGTGCCCCCGAAGCCGTCGTCGAACGACTTGTCTACCACGCGGTCGGACAGGAAATCGATGAAGGCGTCGGCTTTGGCGTCGATGTCGTCGCGGTTGAGCAGGACTTCGGCGTAATCGAGCACCTCCCGCAGACCCCACACGAGGGGCTCCACGGCGCCCACGAGCTCGCGATGCGTGCGCAGCGTGTTCAGGTTCACGCCATCGGACTTGAACGGCGCGTAATACCGCACCTTTGCGAACGGCTTGGCCTCGAGGCCCAGGCGCTCGTAGCGACGCCGGTCCTCCTCGTCGAGCGAGCCCGCGTGATCGAGGAAGCACAGGTCGGGACCCTTCACGTTGAAGCAGACCGCGCCGATCCGACCCTTATGCGGCGGAAAGTGCTCGAAGATGGAGCCGAGCAGGAACTCCACCGCGCTCGTCTTGGTCGCGAGTCCCGAGACGCCGGAGATGTTCAGATGCGCGGCCTCGGGACCGAGCAGGAAGTCGGCGTCCAGGTAGACCGGCGCCTCGAGGCCGCCCGACGTGTACAGCCCGACGGGGATCCCCCGCGGTTCCGCACCGCCCAGATACGCGTCCATGCGCAGCGCCTGGGCGACGTCGGCGTCGGTGGCCACGTGCACGCGCCCGAGCGGCACCGGCTGCAACGGCTCCTCGGGTTGCTGACGGAGTACGGCGGCCGTCCACAGGCGGATCTCTTGCCGCACGGTCGGGCTTTCGTCGGCCCGCGCGGGATCCCCCTCGGCGCCAACGACGTCGTGAAGAGGCGTGGCCAAGTCGGAGTATGCAAAGCCGTCGGTCACGACTCCCCACACCACCCGTCCCCCTTCCCCTTTCCCCGGCTCTTCCCCGGTCTCTTCGACCCTGACGATCGCCCCGATCCCGATGCTCGTCTCGTTCGCCGTCCAGAAGTGGAATTGGTGCGGGGTCGCGGGCTTCTGCTCGGTGGCGACCACGCGACCGATTGGCGTGGGGGGAGGGGCGGGGTCGCGTCGCTCGATCACGATCCGGTCCTCGGGAGCCGGGATGCGGGATAGGAGACAACGTCGCGCGGCGCGCGCGCGCTCAAATAGGTCTCCACATCGTGGATCGCGTAAAGTAACCGATCCCATCGCCTATCGGGCGCCGCGAGGGGCGCGCGCTCGCGCAGGAGCCACGCCGACACCGCCGAGGCCAACGCGATCGTGTCGCGGTGCGCGCGCGCCTCCACTCGCACGAGCCCGTAGAGAAGGTCGTTGCCCTCCCAGGGCCACAGCCGGAGATACCACGAGTGGATCTCCCGGCGCGCGCCCCGCGGCGTGGGCCGGAACACGCTGGTGCGATGACCCGCCGCCAGTGTGAGCGCCCGTTCGAGCTCCGCGCCCTCGAAGTATTGCGCTCCATGGCTCTTCACCACGCCGATCACGCGCGGATGGGCCGAGAGCGCCGGAGAATCCGAAATGACGCCGTCGACCACGAGCCACTCCTCGGCCCCCAGCGCGGCGAGGCCTCGCTCCCCCACGCCACGCTCGAGCGCCGCCCGCGCCTTCTGTACTTCCACGCGGGCCGCCGGGAGCGCGCGGGCAGGCTGCCCGGCGTCTTCCCTGGGGATCTCGACCACGCGCACCCGGCGTTCCTCGAGCACCCGGCGCACCGCGTCGGGGAGGAGGTCCAGGCGCGTGATTGCGAGCTCCTCTGCTTCTTCCGCAACGGTGCGCGGCCGGCGGTCGGGGGGAGGCCCACGCCGGCGAATCGCCGCCGCGATGTGCGCCTGGACGATCGGCGTGACCCCGGCGTATCCCACCACCCGCCAATGCTCGATGCCGTCCAGAAACCCGACCGCTCGAGGCGTGAGCGCCTGCGCCTCGCCCAGCGGATGCACCTGCAGCTGCCCGTCCTCCACTGGATCGGCGCCCGTGAACTCCTCGATGTCGGTTCGACCGAGACTGGCGTCGGGAAGCGAGGAGGCCGGCACCGCGCCCGCCGCGAGCACCGCGTCGACCCAGGAGGGAGGGGACACAGTCAGCGTGTCCGGAGCGCCCAACCGAGGTAGGTGACGCTCAGATCATCGGTGAGCACCCGGCGGCCGCTCCCATCGCTCGCGCGCTCGACGCCTTTCATCTCCTGCACCACCATGTCGTTCCTGGCGAGCTTGTCCGTGAGCTCGCCCGGTGTGACGAACCGCGCGAACTCGTGGAATCCTTCGGGCATGGTGTGCTGCACGTATTCCTCCTCCCAGATGACGCGGAGGAACCCCGCGATGGTGCGATTGTGGGTGAGGAAGCCCAGCCCGCCGCCGGGAGCGAGCACGCGCGCGATCGCGCCGAGCGTCCGGTCGAGATCGTCGACGTGCTCGAGGACGTCGACCGCGAACACCAGGTCGAATGTCCCCTCGAGTCCGGTTCCGCTCAGCTCCTCCGCGGTGCCTCGGCGGTAGTCGATCGTGAGGCCCGAGCGGCGCGCGTGATCCTGCGCCGCAGCGAGCGATTTCTCCGACGGGTCGATCCCGGTGACCACCGCCCCTTCAGCGGCGAGCGTCTCGGCGAGGATCCCGCCGCCGCAGCCCACATCGAGGACCCGCTTGCCCCCGAACCCGCCGAACACCTCTCGCAGGTAGTCCACGCGGGCGACGTTCAGCTCATGGAGCCCCGCGAATGGCCCGGCGTCACTCCACCAGACGCCCGGCAGGCGCTCCACCAGGCGCTCGTATTTCTCGGGCTCGGAGAGGCCGCCGAGGCGCGGGAGGCGGTCGGACATGAGATAAATCTACGGCGTTCTGTAGGATGGTGGAGGTTGGTGGAAGATGGTGGAGGATGGTGGAGGGGCTATCGGGCGAGCGCCTTGTAGAGCTGCCAGGTCAGAAACCGAGCGCGGTTTTGGTGATCGCTCAGGGCTGACCAATCTTCCTCCGACAGGAGGCCCGCCTCCCAAGCAAATCGCAGCGCGTACCCGACCTCCGTCAACGACGAGAGCGCAATGTCCAGGAATCGGCGGAATTCCTTCCTACTCCGGCGCGAAGAGCCCTCGACGATGTTGACGGCAGCTGAGAACGCCGCACGACGAGTCTGCGACATGAGCCCATAGCGTTCATCGATGGGGAATCGTTTCGTGACTCGGTAGACGGCCAGCGCGAGTTGATGGCATTCGCGCCATGCGAGGAGCTTCTCATAGGGTGCCATTGGGGGAACTTCATACGCAGGTGGGGCGACACTCTCACCGTTTTTCTGCTCGCCTCATCTTCCCGTCGCAATCAACCTCCACCATCCTCCACCATCCTCCACCATCCTCCCCTTACGCGGTTGCCTCTACATTCGGAAACGGCGGCACATCCAGGAACCACAGGCCCGCCAGACGCGAGTTCTTGTCCACCTCGACCAGCAGCCGGTCCCCGACCCGCACGACCGTCGCTACCCGCTGGCGGCCGACGCGA
>Ga0307469_10000255_pt1 | contig 20513 bp, 17 predicted proteins | sample atmos_gasesAM2C__FD_203084 | JGI IMG/M metagenome (GOLD analysis project Ga0307469, IMG submission 203084) | Hardwood forest soil microbial communities from Morgan-Monroe State Forest, Indiana, United States - atmos_gasesAM2C_515 | ecosystem: Environmental > Terrestrial > Soil > Temperate...
CCGGCTGGCCATCGAGAGTCGCAACTCGTATTTCGCGGGATTTTCCGGCGGGGCCCGCGTATCGGCGACCATCGCACAGCTCTGCCAGTGTGCCGCCGGTGTGCTCCTAAGCGGCGCAGGTTTTCGGACCACTTCCCCGCCGTCGCGCGAGGCGAATTTCCCTGTTTTCTCTGCGGTGGGAACATACGATTTCAATTTCCCGGAAATGGAGCGGCTTGACGCGAAGCTCGAATCCTTGGGTTATTCGCACTTTCTCCGGCAATTTGATGGCCCGCACCAATGGGCGCCGTCGTCTGTAATGGACGAGGCGTTTGCATGGTTTCGTCTCCTGGCCATGAAGCAAGGCCGCGAGCCTCGCGACGACAGCTTCGTGGTTGCGCAGGAAAAGCTGGCGGGTGAACGCGCCCACGCTCTCGAAAGTTCCGGTGACCTTTACTCCGCGTGGAAAGAATACCGCCACACCATGAACACTTTCGCGGGGCTCACCGATACCACATCGCTGAAAGCCCGCGCGCAGGCCCTCGAACAGAATAAAGTTGTCCGAGAGGGTCCCAAGCACGAGGAGGGTGAATTCGAAGAGCAGCTTCGGCTCACACAAGAAATTTCTGCCGGAATGGCAGCGCTCGCTCGGAATCCCACCAATCGTGACGATGTGCGTTTCGAACTAGAACAGCAAATTGTAGCTCTCCGCAGCCGCACGGTGCATGAAAAACACGAGGAAAAACTGCGCGTGGTGAAGCGGGCCCTGGCTGATGTGTTCGCGAATGCAATAGAGACCGGAGAAGCTCGACTCGAAGCGGGAGATGTCTCCCTTGCCCGCGAGTACTTTCAGTTGACTTGCGATGCAAACCCAGAATCGGCCTGGGCCTTCAGCGATTTGGCCCTCGCGAAAGCACAGGACGGCGACCGCAAAGGCGCGTTGGAAGCTCTCCGGCAAGCACGCGAAAAAACAAAGGACCGGGTTGCCTTCTCGGAATGGCTGAAGGAAGAACCAGTGTTCGCTAAGTATCGGGATTCAGCTGAATTTCGCCGCTTCCTTTCATCCGACCAGAACTTGCCTTAGTTCCCCAAAGTGGTTCTTCCGTAGGACGACAGATCTATCGATACTCAACTGGTATGGCTCCTGGATCGATTTGACTGTCGACATACGAATTCTCATATCGTAGAATTGACAAGAGGAAGACCATGGATATTGTGAAGGTTTCCCCTAAATTCCAGGTAGTAATTCCCAAGAGAGTGCGGGAAGAGCTGAAACTTAAGACTGGTGAGGCCCTACAGGTTTATCTCCTCGATGGGGCAATCCGCATGGATCGGCCACGTTCCATCCAGGATTTACGAGGCTCGGCGAAAGGGATGAAATGGAAGGACTCCTACCGTGACCACTCAGAGCGCTCCTGAGCCCGTCCTTGTCGATTCCTCCGGATGGTTGGAGTACATAACGGCCGACACAAAAGCTGACTTTTTCGCCCCGTACTTTGACAAAGATGTCGTTCTTGTCCCCACTGTCGTCCTGTACGAAGTGAGAAAAATTCTCCTGAGTAAGCAGAAAAATGCATTGGCAGACCAGTTTCTCTCTGCGGCCTCACGATGCACCGTGATTCCGTTCGACGAAAAGATTGCCCTGAGAGCCGTGGCCATCAGCCTCGACCACCGGCTGGCCATGGCCGATGCTATCGTGTACGCAACCACGGTAACCAATGGCGCAGTGCTAGTGACCTCCGATGCTCATTTTTCAGGACTGCCCGGTGTGACCGTTCTTTGACCGCGAGCCCATGAAGTGGGCGCCAAAGGAGCCCGCGCAAGCTTTTCCGAAGCGGGGGGATGTGCTATAACCATCGAGCCGTGGAACGCGCCGTGAAGCAAGAGGTAATTCCGGTAAGTATGGGATCCGCAGAGGCAGGAGCCGGAATGGCAGCGCCATCCGGGCGAGACTGCCCCGTGGGTACGCCGAATGTGGATGCTTCGTGGTATTGTCCGGTGTGCTCGCAGCGGCTGGAATCTCGGCGGTGCAAGCTAATCTGTCCGGTATGCGGATATTACATGTCCTGCTCGGACTATTATTGATATGCTTTGCGGGTTCGGCCCGAGTTGCCGCCGGAACCGCTTTTCGATGAGGAGGAGAATAACGTGGCATTGAAGATGACGAACCGCGAAGTGGATGGCGTGTCCGTGGTGGCGCTGGATGGCCGGATTGTGCTCGGCGAAGAAAGCACCGCGCTGCGTGAAAAAATAAAAGGCTTGATTGCCGAGGGGAAAAAGAAAATTGTCCTGAACATGGACAACATCACATTCATTGACAGCGCCGGTTTGGGCACGCTGGTGGCGGCGCATCACAGCGCAAAGTCGCAGGGAGCAGGGCTGCGGCTGTGCCATCTTGGCTCGAAGTTCAAGGAAGTGCTGCAGATCACCAAGCTGCTGACGATCTTCGACGTGTTCGACACGGAAGCCGCAGCAGTCGCCAGTTTTAAGTAAGACCTGATTCGCGCACGTGTGTGGATTTGTGAGAAGGCACCCGCGGGCGGGTGCCTTTTTTCGTGGTGCGTACCTTCCACTCTTGCACATTCCCAAGTTCAATTCAGCGCAATCAGCCCCAATCTAGAATCGTCGTTTCAGTCACTCCGCAGCATGGCAATACGCCAGCATGGTATCTTCTGTCGGTCAAACCGCGATGAAGGCATCACCCAAACAAGTTGCGAAATCCTTCCAAGCCACGCTCGAGCGTCCTCCTTCACGCCTCGGTTGGGTGATCCTACGCATCCCCTTTGATGCGATGAAAACCTGGGGGAAGCGCGGGCAGCTTCGCGTCAAGGGCGAAATCAACGGCTTCGCCTTTCGTACTTCACTTTTCCCTACGGGCAAGGGCGAGCACTACTTGCTGGTCAATAAACGCATGCAGGCTGGCGCCAATACCGGTCCTGGCCAGACGGCTCGCATTCGACTCGAACCCGATACCGAAAAACGCAAGGCCATTGTGCCGCCGGAACTCAAACGCTATCTCGCCGAAGACCGCGGGCTCCGCCGTTGGTTCGATAAGTTCAACTATTCCACGCGCCGGTATATTGGCGACTGGATCCTACAGGTAAAAAGTGCGGAGGCTCGCCGGCGCCGCGCCGAACAGATCGCTGAACGTTTGTTGGCCGTCATGGAAGCCGAACGTGAGCTGCCGCCAATCCTGCAGGCCGCGTTCGCGCGGGACCCTCGTGCCTTCGCGGGATGGCAGCGCATGTCGCCCTCGCATCGCCGTGGTCATTTGCTCGGCATTTTCTACTACCGCTCGCCCGAGGCCCGCGACCGGCGTGTGGCCAAAACCATCGAAGAAGCTATTGCCTTCGCAGAGCGCCGCATGAACAAATAGTCCGCGCGAGCAGCCAGCGGCTTTCAGCTTTCCAGTCGATACATGGCGATGCCGCTGAGGAGTTTGGGATAGAAATCGGTGGATTTTTGCGGCATGACTTGTCCCGCGGTGGCGATCTTCATGACCTGCTCCACGCCGCAAGGATTGAGCAGGAAAGCGATCTGCGCGCGGCCGCTGTCCACAGCGTCGAGGGCAGCAGCGGCTTCTCTCTCATAAGTAAGATTGGCTTCCGCCGTGACTGCCTGCGGCGTCACTCCAAGTGCGGGCTCGAGAATCCCCTCATGAAGCAGCACCACGTCCAGTTCACGCTGCAGCTCCGAAACATGAGGCAGGAGTCGCGGGAGATCGACACCGGGCCGCAGCGTCAGGATGTAGTAGGCGCGCTTCTTTGCCGTGTTGGCGGGATAAACGCCTATGGCTCGCTGCGCCCGCGCCTCCACGAGCCGCTGGAGGAATTTCTCGCGAACCGCATTTTTCGCGCCGTCGTCGGCAAAAGAAAAAGTCTCGCTCGCAAACCAGGGTTCGAGGTAACGCCGCACCGCCGTCCAGGAAAAATCGTGGACATTGGCGGCAACGCGATGCGTGGGAAGAATGGTCAGGCCTTCGCTGTGCGTGTTGATGAAGGTCATCATGGCGCGTTCGTAGGGCGCGTCGGGATGTTGGCCGCCGGCGCGGGCGCGGCATTCGTTGCGAAAGCTTAAAGAAGTCTCGTAACGATGGTGGCCGTCAGCGATCACTAGTTTCTGCCCGGCCATGGCTTTCTGGATGGCAGCCACGCGTTCTGGCACGGAGACGAGCCACAAGCGGTGCGTGACACCGTACTCATCCCGGACTTCGGTGGCGGGAGGGCTCGCGGCCTCGGCTTCCTCGAGAAGCGCATCGGTTATTTTCTGCGGATCGGAGTACAGCATAAAAAGCTGGCCGGTCAGCGTGCGCGTGTGGCGCAAGAGTTCGAGGCGGTCGGCTTTCGGTCCAGAAAGCGTGTGTTCATGGCGGAAGACGACTCCCGCGGAGTAATCCTCAAGCTTTCCGGCGCCGATGAATCCGCGGCGTGTGAGACGATCGTTCGTGCCGGGAACCGTGAATTCCTGAGAATACGCGTAAAACGAAGCCGCTGGGTCCTGTAGGACGATGCTTTCGCGGATCCAATGTTCGAGGGCGCCGGCAGCGCGCGTATAGACGTTGTATTGCGGGGAATCGTTCGGGTAGATGCGGCCCTTTTCGACAGCGATAAGGTTGTGGGGATCGGCGGCGTAGTACTTCTCCTGCATGGCGGGAGTGATTTTGTCGTAGGGCTGCGTGAGAACGCGATCGAAGGCGACGCGATCCGGGTTGTAACGAAAGGCGCGAAAAGGATAAACCAGAGCCATGAAGTCTCCCGAAGAGTGTCGCAGCACAGGGGCAAAAGGCTAGTTTACGCGAATTGGAGACGAATCAAAAAAGAGGATGGCGAGCAACTCTTAAAGCAGAATTGCGGCCAGTCTAAAAATCGGCGTCGTATTAGAATAGAAAGTTCATGGCGACGCACAAACTTTCCCCCGTTCGCGCGCTGATTTTCGATTTGGACGGCACGCTGATCGACTCCAAGCTCGACTTGATTCATTCGGTGAACGCGATGTTGCGGGAATTGGGCCGCACGCCACTGGCGGACGAGACCATCTCCGGGTATATCGGGCGAGGCGCGCCACAGCTTGTGGCTCAAGCTCTCGGGAATGGAGCTTCGGATGAAGAGCAAAAACAGGCTCTGAAGTTTTTTCTGAGCTACTACGAAGAGCACAAGATGGACACGACGCGGGCGTATCCGGGCGTGGCGGAGACGCTCGAAGAACTTGCGGGGCTGCCGATGGCCGTGCTCACGAACAAGCCGGCGCGCATCAGCGTGCGGATCTTGCATGAAATGGGGCTGGCGAAATATTTCCGGGCGATTTATGGCGGAAACAGTTTTGAAACAAAAAAGCCCGATCCGCTGGGAGCCATGACGATTCTGAGCGAATTCGGCGCCTCGCCGCGGGAGGCCATGCTCGTCGGTGATTCCGAAGTGGACGTGCAGACTGCCCGGAACGCGGGCACTTTGGCGGTGGCGGTCAATTACGGGTTTGGAGTGCACGACCGCGCGGCGCATCCCGCGGATATTTATCTCGATCGCTTCACCGACCTAAGGGAGTTCCTCGAAACGCGGACCGGCTGACAGAATCATCTTCATTCGAATTTGTCATCTTGCGTTCCCCCGTGACACTTGGCAGACTCGGCGCGTGATAATCGGCCTCTTCCCCGAGCTGGACGCACCCGGTGGGGTGCAGCGCACCGGCCGGCATGTGGCGGCGGTCATTTCCGAATTCGCATCCACCCGCGCGATGGATTGCCGGATACTCAGCCTGAATGACACGCCTGCCTTGCACCGGATGTCGGTGGGCGACCGTGAATTTGTCTTCACCGGATGCGAGCGCGGCAAGGTACGGCTGTTGACGACGGCCGTGCGCATGGCGAGGCGCCGGGCAAAACTCGTGGTGGTGGGGCATCCAAACCTTGCTCCGGTCGCGCGAGCGATGCGCCTGTTCGCGCCAAAAATGAAAACAATTGTTTGCACGCACGGGATGGAAGTATGGACGCCGCTGACGGGTTTGCGACGACAGGCATTACGGAACGCCAATCTGGTTCTGGCCCCAAGCCGGGATACGGCGGCTCACGTAGCGATGAATCAGGATGTCCCCGAAAACCGGATCCGAGTTTTGCCATGGGCGCTCGACCCGCAGTTCGGAGCGCTTGCTGCGGCTTCGGCGCAAGCCGCTCTCCCGCCGGATTTTCCGCAAGGCCATGTTGTGCTCACCGTAGGTCGTTGGGAGCGGAACGAGCGTTACAAGGGAATGGACACCCTGATCACGGCATTGCCTCGTTTGCTGACGCGCTGGCCGGACTTGCAGATCGTTGCCGTGGGAGAAGGCAATGATCAGGATTGGCTGGAAACTCTCGCCGATGAACGCGGCATCCGGCGCCACGTGCACTTTTTCAGCGGATTGAGTTATGCGGAACTTGCCGCCTGTTACGCGGCGTGCGAAATGTTTGCTCTGCCCAGCCAGGGCGAGGGATTTGGCCTTGTCTACCTGGAGGCGATGGCGTGCGGCAAGCCGGTGATCGGTGGCGCGCATGGCGGCGCACCGGAAGTGATTGAGGACGGCGTTACCGGCTACCTGGTGCAGCACGGAGATGCGGTACAACTAGCGATCTGCATCGAAACATTGCTGACGGATCCCGCGCACGCCCGGGAAATGGGCGCGCGCGGACGCCAGCGCGTGGAACGCGATTTTCGCTTTAATGCTTTTGCCAAAGCGCTGAAAAGAATTTTCCGCGAGCAATGCGAATCCTGAACGTCACGCAGACCTACGCGCCCTTTTTCGAATTCGGAGGGCCGCCGGTCAAAGTGCAGGCTTTGTCGGAAGGACTTGCGCGGCGCGGCCACGAGATTACGGTCCTGACGGCCGACTGGGGCCTGGAACGACGCTTGCAAACCGAAAACGGTCTCACCGAGGTGCCCGCCGGAGTGCGCGGGTCTCCATTTGGAAAATGCCGGGAAGTAAATGGCGTCCAGGCGATCTACCTGCCGGCCTTGCTGCGCTTTCGCGCCACAACCTGGAATCCCGCGGTGAAGCGATATTGCCGCGCGCAGCTTCAGAACTTCGACGTCGTGCATATTTACGGCTTGTACGATTTGCTGGGTCCCACGGTTGCCGCGAACTGCAGAGTTCGCAAGCTGCCCTATCTTGTGGAACCCATCGGGATGTTTGTGCCGATAGTGCGGAGTCTTACGTTGAAGCGTGTGTACCATGCGGTATTCGGGGGACGGCTATTCGCAGGAGCGAGTGCCGTAATCGCGACTTCGGAACAAGAGGCCACGGAGCTTGTAAAAGGTGGCATCCCGCGCGCAAAGATCGTATTGCGCCGCAACGGAGTCGAGGCGCCCGCGCAATTTCCGCCACGCGGCACGTTCCGGGCTGGGCGAAATATTCCGAGCGATGCAAGAGTCGTTCTGTTTCTCGGGCGGCTCTCGGAGAAGAAAAGTCCGGATCTTTTGTTGGAAGCCTTTGCCAGGCTTCCCGCACAGATCCATGGAAGCAGCGTCCACCTGGCGATCGCGGGGCCGGACGAAGGCGGAATGAAAAAACGTCTCGAGCGGATGACGGAACAATTAGGTGTCGGGCAGCGAGTACAAATCTGCGGACCCCTTTTCGGAGAGGAAAAATGGGCAGCTTATCGGGATGCGGATGTGTTCGTACTGCCGTCCCTGAATGAAAATTTCGGCAACACCGCGGCGGAAGCGGCAGCAGCAGGCACCCCTGTCGTGGCGACGCACGGATGCGGGATTGCCCCGCTCCTCGCCGATATGGCAGGCCTGGTCGTGGCGCACGATTCCGGGACAATTTCGCAAGCGCTTGCCCGGGTCCTGGGCGACGCCGAACTTCACGAAAGATTGGCGGCAGGTTGCAAGAACATAACATCGCGGCTTGGCTGGGAAGAACCCATCCGCCAGATGGAGGAGTTGTACGGTAAACTTGGAGCCTCGCAGTCCGCTATAACAAAGTCCTAGCGAGTGGGATCGCGAATTGGCAATTGGGCGCAGAAGTTTTCGCGCAGTTTGGTGGAGCTGCAATCTACTGCTGATCGCGGCGATGTCGAATCTTGTGTACGCCGGGGGCTGGGAAATTTCTCTGCGGCGATACTCGAAAGGGTTTTCGGATGCGATTGTGCCGGTGACGGCGACGCCCGCGCAAAAAACGGAAGCCATCCTCGGCTGGATGAAGAACGGGCCACAACGCCCCGCGGCGGCAGATCCCTCAGTTTTATCGTCACGCGATCCGGAGACAACGCTTAACTACCAGCAACTCCTCTCAGTTTGCGGCTCGGCGACGAATGCGTTCTTGAACCTTTCGGAGAGCGCCGGCTTGAAGGCCCGCCGGCTCCTCCTGCTTGGCCCCGATCGGTCCACCAAGCACGTAGTGGCTGAAGTGCGCATGGATGAGAAGTGGATTGTCGTGGATCCGGCGTATCGCCTCATCATGAGAGATGCGCAGGGGCGCTTCGTCACGCGAAATGATCTGCAGGATCCGCAGGTTTTCGCACAAGCTACTAGCCAGGTTCCAAACTATCCCCCGGCATGTACCTACGAAAAAATTGCGCATGTACGAATGGCACGCTTGCCGTTGGTCGGATATGGATTGCGTCGCGTGTTTGACGCGATTTATCCCGGCTGGGAGGAGTCGCTCGATTGGAATCTGCTCCTCGAGCGAAAACCGTTTTTCATTTTGGCAGTTTCCGTAGCCGGGGTAGTTTGTCTTTTGATCCTGCGCATAATTCTTGGCTGGTACGCGGATCACCGTTTGCGGATCCCCCGGTTCCACTTTTTCGAGCATGCCCGGCGCGCGGGCGCCGCGTTCTTTTCCACTCCGGAGATAAAGTAAAGCATGTGCGGCATTTGTGGCGTCGCTTTCGCAGCACGTTCCTCGGACGCGGAAGCGCGAGTGCGCGCGATGGCCGCGGTGTTAAAACATCGGGGTCCGGACGATGAAGGTTTTCTTTTGGGAGAACCGCGCGCGCCCGGATTGGCGCTGGGCATGCGGCGGCTCAGCATCATCGATCTGAAAGGCGGCAGCCAGCCGATTTGGAATGAATCGCGCGATGTCGCCGTCATTTTGAACGGTGAGCTGTACAACTACCGCGAACTTCGCGAGCGCCTGATGCTTTACGGCCATCGCTTCACCACGCAGTCCGACACTGAAATACTTGTGCACGCCTGGGAAGAGTGGGGCGAGGAATGCCTTACTGAGCTGCGCGGCATGTTTGCGTTTGCGCTGCTTGACTTGCGCTCGCGTTATGCAAGCGCGCCGCTGCTTTTTCTGGCGCGCGATCCGCTCGGGATCAAGCCGCTTTATTACACACAGACGGCGGAGGAATTTGCATTTGCATCGGAGGTTCGCGCGCTGGTTGCATCGGGAGCCGCCGCAAGACGGCTTTCCCAGGATGCCCTCACGTCGTTTCTGCTGTTCGGAAGCGTCTCCGAACCGGTCACGATGTTGGAAGGAGTGTTTTCCCTTCCGCCCGGGCACCGCATGTTGCTGCACATTCCCGAGCGGCGGCGCACGCCGCGCGCCCGGCCCTGGTGGGACGCGGCACAGAGCCCCGCGGCGCGAGACCGGAAGAAACCTCGCGATCTTACTGTGGCGGCGCAGCGTTTGCGGCCCATGCTCGAGGACGCCGTGCGCGCGCACCTGATTTCCGACGTGCCCGTGGGGCTCTTTCTTTCAAGCGGATTGGATTCCGCGGCCATCGCGGCGTTGGCGGCGCGCGCTCAGGCCGGACTCCGGAGCTTTACGCTGACTTTTCCCGGAACCTCGTTTGACGAAGCAGAGATGGCTCGAGCAGTCGCCAAGCGCTGCGGAACGCAGCACAGGGAAATCCCGTTGCGAGGCGAAGCGATATTTTCGCGGATAGATGAGGCGGTTGCCGCACTTGATCAGCCGACAATGGATGGAGTCAACACCTACTTTGTCTCCTGGGCGGCACGCCAAGCGGGGTTAAAGGTCGCCCTGTCTGGTATCGGCGGAGATGAGCTATTTGCGGGCTATGATACTTTTTCCAACTCGCGGCGCATGTCGCGACTGATTCGAGCCGCGCGGTTTGTTCCGGAGCCGCTACGCCGCGCCTCGGCTGGCCTCGTCAGCCGCCTGGTAGCGCTGCAAAGCACACCCGATGCGGGAAGAAAAGCCGCCGCGGCCTGGCCCGCACCGGATGCATTGCCGGCACCTTACTATTTCGCTCGAGCACTCTTCCCACCAGGCGAGCTTGCGAAGTTGACCGAGCCGAGATTTCGCCCGAGCACGGTGGCCGCGGATGGCGTGACGCTCGAGCCCACCTGGCTCGGCTGGCTCGAAAGAACGGCCGCGGAAGCCGACAAGTTCGAGCCTACCTCCGCCACCACGTGGCTCGAATTGCGCACCTACATGGTCAGCACGCTGCTGCGCGACACGGATTCGGTGAGCATGTCGCGGTCGCTGGAAGTTCGCGTGCCTCTTCTCGATACGCCGCTTGTCGAATTTGTGACCGCTCTGCCGGATGCCGCGCGTCAGCGGCCAGGCGTGCAGAAGGCTTTGCTAGTGGAAGCCTTGGGTGAGCTCTTGCCGAAGGAGGTCGTCGCGCAACCCAAGCGCACGTTTACGCTGCCGTGGGAAGAATGGTTGCGAGGACCGTTGCGGGGGAAATTGGAAGCCAGTTTCGCCGAACCGGCTCCCGCGCTCGCACCGCATCTACACAAAGAGGGAGTCCGCGGCGTGTGGACTTCATTCTTGGAAGGCAAGACTTCCTGGTCGCGGCCGTGGTCGCTCTATGTACTGAATGAATGGTGCCGACGTCACCTCGCGTCCTGAATGGAGGGCGTGCTGTACACTGGCGGTTCGCGCAATGAATATTCTTGGAATTAATGCCTACCACGGGAACGCATCGGCGGCGATTGTTTGCGACGGGCGGCTGGTGGCGGCCGTCGAGGAAGAGCGCTTCAACCGCGTGAAGTATGCCGCGGGCTTCCCCGCAAAGGCGATTCGCTACTGCCTCGAAGAAGCGGGCCTTTCGCTGGCGGACATCGACCATGTGGCCGTGCCGCGAAATCCTTACGCGCGCCTGGGCACTAAACTCTTTTACGCGATTCGAATGCCCTCGTTTGCTCGCGGGCGGGTGAAGGTATTGAGAAAATTCACCGGCGTGCGCGAGGCGCTGGCGTCTGCATTCGATACTGATCCCGCAAGCTTGCAGGCAACATTCCACCGCGTCGAGCATCACCAGGCGCATCTCGCAAGCACCTATTTCGTATCGCCATTTGAACGAGCCGCGGTGCTTTCCGCTGACGGTCTGGGGGATTTTGCAAGCACCATGTGGGGAACCGGCGAAGGCAGCCGTTTGCGCGTGAATGGTTCGATTGCTTTTCCCCATTCGCTGGGTCTGTACTACACCGCCGTGACGCAGTATCTGGGCTTCCTGAAATTCGGCGACGAATACAAAGTAATGGGCCTGGCGGGTTACGGCCAGCCCGAGCAGTTGGACGCATTCCGCGAAATTGTGCAGTTCGATGAGCCGTCGATGAAAAATGGGTTCCGCCTGGGCCTCGCGTACTTTACCCACCATCGCACCGGCCCGGAGATGAGTTGGGCGCAAGCCGACAAAATGCCCACCCTGGGCAGACTGTACTCGGAGGAGATGCCGCGGCGGCTCGGCGCATCGCGCTCGCCGGAGGAACCGGTGGAAGCACGACATCGCAACCTGGCCGCATCTCTTCAGGCGCGGCTCGAGGAAGTTTACCTCGGTATGTTGAAAAAGCTCGCCGAGAGCACCGGGCAAAAATCCGTGTGTCTGGCGGGCGGAGTGGCATTCAATTGCGTCGCGAATGGAAAAATATTCGAGGCCACGCCGTTCGAACGAGTGTATGTGCAGCCCGCCGCGGGAGACGCGGGACTCTCCGTCGGCGCAGCATTTTATGTTTGGCATCAGATTCTGCGCCAGCCGCGGTCGTTCGTGATGGATCACGCGTATTGGGGCCCGGGATTTGCAAAGCCCCGGATTCAGAAAGCGATTGACGCGAGCAATCTAAGGCAAGCAGGCTATGTCGTTGCGGATTTAGCTGAAGCAGAGCTGATTCCTCGCGCCGCAGCGATAATTGCCGATGGAAAAATTCTGGGCTGGTTTCAAGGACGCGCGGAGTGGGGACCTCGCGCCCTCGGCAACCGAAGCATCGTGGTTGATCCCCGCCGTCCGGAAATGAAAGACGTTTTAAACAAACGCATCAAGCACCGCGAAATTTTCCGCCCCTTTGCGCCGTCCATCCTCGCGGAAAACGCAGACGAATGGTTCGCAAGATCGGATCCCTCGCCGTTCATGTGCATGGCGTATCCCGTGCGCCCAGAAAAGCGAGACAAGATCCCCGCACCCACGCATGTGGACGGCACTGGACGCCTGCAAACCGTCACGCGCGATGCGAATCCGCGCTATTGGGAGCTGATTCGCGCGTTCCGCGACGCCACCGGTGTGCCCCTGGTGCTGAATACTTCCTTTAACGACAATGAGCCGATCGTATGCCGCCCAGAGGAAGCCCTCGATTGTTTTCTGCGCACCCAGATGGACGCACTGGTGCTCGGCGATTTTCTCATCACAAGAACATGAGCCGCGCGTTGCGAGTCTTGACCGCATGAAGATTCTGCTGCTGAACCATTATTTCCCGCCCGACACTTCCGCCACGGCGAGGATGGCGGCGGTTGTAGCGGGAGCGCTTTCCGCTCAGCACGATGTGACGCTGCTGTGCGGCAGGCCGTCGTATGACCCCTCGGAACGCCTCCCGTGGCGGCTGTGGCAAACCGAGCAAGCCGGACGCTTGCGGATTATCCGCGTCGGCTCGACGGCCTATGCTCGCTACCAGATGAAGTGGCGTGTGGTGAACTATCTTACGTACGCCGCGCTGGCCGGCCTGCGCGCACTATTCACGCCGTGCGATGTGGTGTTGAGCATGACCGACCCGCCCTTCATGGGAATCGTAGGTGCGTTTGTCGCGAAACTCCGAAGCAAGCCGCACGTCTACAACATTCGTGATTTGTATCCCGACATGGCGCTCGCGGGGAAAATCGTGCGCTCCGGCCTGCTCACGCGTGTATGGACGGTGCTGCATCAATGGGCGCTCCGCTGCACAACACTCGTGATTGCGCTCGGCGAAGATATGCGCGCGCGCTTGATCGCCAAAGGTGTCGATCCCAGGCGCATTGCGATCGTGCGTGACGGGGCGGAGATGGCGCGCGCACACAGCCCGCAGCCACCGCTGGATCCGGAAGTGATTCGCGCAATTCGCGGAGATTTTCGCGTCGTTCTGCTCCACGCGGGAAATCTGGGTTTCTATGGGGCCTGGGATACTCTGCTTGCCGCTGCACGCCAGTTGCAAGACGACGGCGTGGGTTTCGTGTTCGTGGGGGAAGGCGCGGAACGCGATCGTCTGGAAAGTGTAGCCGCAGGATTAAAGAATGTGAGGTTCCTTCCCTTTTTTCCAGCAAGCAAGATTCCCTCCGTTTTGGCCGCTCCCGATGCGCATGTGATTACGGTCCGTCGGGGCCTGGAAGGAGTCGTAGTTCCCAGCAAAATGTACGGTATTCTTGCGGCTGGGCGGCCCATCGTGGCTCTTGCGCCCCGCGAATCGGACCCGGCCTCACTGGGAGTGCGGCGTGGGTTCGGAGTTTCCGCCGATCCGGACAAGCCGGATGAACTGGTCGCGGTGGTTCGCGCGCTTGCGGCGGACAGTGGTCAGCTTCAACGGATGGCGGACGCTGCGAGAGTTGCCTCTGCAGACTATGATAGAGTCAGCGAACATTTGAAATTTGTGAGGTTCATCGAGGAGGTGTGCCAAGCGTGACGCGGGGAGAAACCTTTTGGAGCGGGAAGCTTGCGCTGGTTACCGGGGGAGCTTCCTTCATTGGTTCGACCCTTACGGACCAGTTGCTCGCGCGCGGAGCGAAAGTCCGCATTGTCGATGACTTGTCGAGCGGACACTTGGGCAATATTCGTCAGAATCTAGGAGGCGGCAAGGTCGATTTTCTCGAAGCCGATCTGCGAGAGCCAGGTGTGACCCGGGCCGCAATGCAAGGTGTGGACACTGTGTTTCATCTTGCGGCCGACCATGGCGGCCGCGGCTACGTGGATCTGCACCAGGCCGGACCGGCGTCCAATTTTTTTCTGGATGGATTGGTATTTGCGGAAGCGCTCCGCGCAAAAGTGAAGAAAGTCGTATTCGCATCCTCGGGCTGCGTCTACCCGAATTTTCTCCAATCCGACATCAATAAGGAAGTTTACCTGACCGAGGATCTTACCAAGGGCCCGAACGACGCCGATAACACCTATGGCTGGGCCAAACTCATGGCAGAGTTCACCCTGCAGGCCTACGCCAAGGAACATGGCATGGGGGCAGCCTCCTGCCGCTACTTCACAGTCTACGGACCGCGCGGAGTGGAGAATCACGCCGTCATCGCCATGATCGCGCGCGCATTTATCGGGCAGAATCCGTTTGAAGTCTGGGGAGACGGAAAACAGATCCGCAATTGGACCTACATTGATGACATCGTTGCCGGCACGATTCTGGCAGGCGAGAAAATCACCGACGGGACGCCCATTAACCTTGGCACGATGGAGCGTATCAGCGTGCTGGACGCCGTAAATATGGTGTGCGAGCTTACCGGACACAAAGCGGAAATCAAGTTGCTCCGGGAAATGCCCACGGGCCCTCTGAACCGGGTTGCCGACAATTCGTTGGCCAAGAAACTCCTCGGGTGGGAGCCAAAAGTGCTCTTCCGGGACGGCCTGAAGCGCACCATCGACTGGTATTACGCGACGAAGGACCGCGAAGAGGTCAAGCGCATTTTCGCCCGCATGCTCACAGAGAGGTAGGTGTACGCTTTAGTTTGACTTAGTCCGGGTTCAGGCGGGTCCATGTGGGAAGTCCTAAGCTCCCCTGGCATTGGCTGCCGCTTGCGGGTGGATGACGGCTACTTTTCCACAATCAAATTAGGGAAGAGTTGCCGACCACCCCAAACATGGCCTAGGCCAGTCAATACAAGCGCGTTTGTCGGTACTAATCCGACGGACGAATCGATAACTTCCGGTTTGCCCGTCATCCGCCCGCAATCTCGCAACTTCCCAGAACGGGAATTTTGGGGAATGTAGGCAATTTCAAATGTCCGATGCCCGTTAGCCAGGCGTGTGGATTACTCCCAAATGCGCCGAGGTCCAGGCACAATCACGACCTCCGAATAATGGAGCACACGCCCGAAAAATGGAGGCATCGGGAGACTGCGATGTCTAATGAGAAATCCGAGCACACCGTGTGATCTCTCCGGAGTTAGCGTTCTTTCAAAAAGACCTATTCGGAGAGGTCGTCGATGTGCTCTTTTTCTGTCGGAGAATTTGCAAAGCCTCGTCGATGACAATTCTGAGCAGCCAACTCCTGAAAGCGCCCTCGGATTTGAATTTTTGCGTATTACGAGTGGCAGTGAGAAGGCAGTTTTGCACTGCCTCTTCGGCTCCTTCACGATCGTCGAGCACGCGGCATGCAGTGAAATAAAGCAAACCGTGGCACCGCGAAAACTGAGTATCCATTACTGGCGTTTCTTCCTGGATGATAGAAAGCACTCTGTCCTCATTCTTGCCGTATCGTGGGCACCTCTTCCGGCTGAGCAGATAGGCTAGGCGCGCAGAAGGCATCTGCCCTCTGCGCGCTTCCCTTTTCCTCTTGATTCTTACTGCATGGCGATTTCGTGCCGGGGTGCCGACCGGATTCAAAACGCAAGGTTGAGTTCCTTAACCTGAGCGGCTCAAGGACGAGCTTCGTAAACGACGTTGATCGGTGTTTCCGCGGCTCGCCGAAAACGGCTGAAGCCGGCCGAGGTGACTACGTCGCGAATACGCTTTTCGCCCGACTGCGCGCCCAGGCAAAGCGCGACTTCCTGTGACCGCGAACTGGGCGTGCACAAGAGCGTTGAAAAAGAGTAGTAAACGCGACCGACGGGATTTAGATTATCTTTTAGTTCATCGTGAGCAAACGGTTCGACGATCATCCATGTCCCGTCCTTGCTAAGTGAATCGCGTACATGGGTGGCGGCGCCGACCGGATCACCCATATCGTGCAAACAATCGAACATGGTAACCAAGTCGTAGTCCTTGCCTGGAAAGGCTTTGGCCTTCGCGACACCAAAGTTGAGGCGAACCTCGAGACCCTCTTTAGCGGCAGCCGCGCGGGCGCCCTCGATGGATTTGTCGTGATAGTCAAAGCCGAAGAATTCCGATTTCGGGAAGGCTTTGGCCATCAACACGGTGGACGCACCCTTTCCGCACCCAACATCGGCAACGCGTGCGCCAGCCTCGAGCTTGGCCTTTACACCGTGGAGGGAAGGAATCCAAGAAGTGATAAGGTTTGCTGCATAGCCCGGTCGGAAAAATTTCTCGCAGCCATGAAACACAGCGTCGTCGTGCTCATGCCAGCCCATGCCTGCACCGGAGCGGAAGGACTCGACAATCCTGGGAACAGCGGCAAGAGAGCCGAGAGCCATTTGGAAAGCTCCGGGAATGTAAGCGGGACTGTCTTCGTTCACCAGCGTAAACGCCTGTTCTTCGCTCAGACTGAACTTGCGCGTCTTTTCGTTATACGTCACATAGCCGCCGGCAGCTTGGGAGCCCAGCCATTCGCGCACGTAACGCTCATCTGTTTTGGTCTTTGCGGCCAGTTCGTCTGAGTTCACGGGGCCTTCGGCGAGAGCCTTGTACAAGCCCAGCTTTTCGCCAATGACCACCATGCCAGAATGGACCGCGGCTCCCAGATCCCCAACGAATTGCCCTACAAACACATTCAGTTTGTCCATATCGAGTGCCATTCTAATTCTCCTTTGTGAATACGATTTCTTTGACTCTTCGTTCAGTAATGCTTTATTGCAGGTTTCTCACGATGCCGCTCGCTTGGGTTAGGCCCAGGAAGCGATCGCTGCCGCTTCCTGAGCTGTTTAGCGTGTTTGCCTGTTGCGCGCTAGGATCGACTACTTATTCTTGCTAGGGTCGTCGTCAGGATTGACGTAGTTGAACTGAAGCGGAGATTGTCCGTGGACCTGCACAACGGTTTCTCCGGAGGCCATGGCGTAGTGGCGCATGTTGGGGTCGAGAAAGGCGAAGCTGCCGGCAATGAATGCGTTCATCTTATTGGGGTCAAACTGATCGCCCATGCCGACTTTAAACGTCCCGGAAATGACCGTGACGTTTTCCCTTTTTGGGTGCCAATGGGGCGCGATGCGGAACCCATCGGGCATTTTCAAGCGAATTGTGTAGTCGCCGGTAGAGGCGGTTGGGTCGCCTTCGAGCACGGCAAACTGCGCGCCAAGACGCACAATGGGCGGTGCTGCTCCCCAGGAAATGGTATCCGGGGTAAAGGCGTTTTTTTCGTGTGAGTTATCGTGCGCGGCGCTAATGAATGCCAGCCCCGCCCAAGAGAATCCAGCCACTGCAAATGTAAGGAACAAGTATCGTTTCATTATCAACCTCCGTCGTTCGGTATCGAACTGTGGGAATAATGTCTTGAGTGCAAGGCTATTCCAATGAAGTGCTTATACAATTTGCCTATCTTTTATATATCGTCGCAAATTATTGATTCTTAGGGGATAATGCCCTTTGAGAGCCTTATGAGACACGCACGACCGGCAACGGGCGAGATCGAGCTGGACCTCGGGCGTTACGAACTCCGCCGCCAGGGTCGGCGAGTCAAGCTCGAAAAGAAGCCTATGGAACTGCTGATTTTTCTGGTGAGCCGCCGGGAACAGTTGGTTTCGCGCCAGGAGATTGTCAGCAAATTGTGGGGTTCGGATCTGTTCATCGATACCGAGCCCAACATCAATAACATCGTGCGAAAAATCCGCACCGCTCTGGGTGACGACTCCGCCAAACCACGTTATCTAGAAACCGTGGTGGGCAAAGGTTACAGATTTGTCGGACCAGTCCGAGTGCTGGACGCGCGTTATTCACAATCCGATTTTGGATCGGGGGTTGTGGGCGTGGCCGTCCCGGAAAAGACGGGCGGGTGGAGCGAGCGTACTTCCCTTGCCGTCTTGCCCCTGATGCTTCTCGGCAGGGCCACGGATGACTATGGCGTGTGCCTGGGATTTGCCGATGCACTGGTCGTGCGCCTAGGGAATTTGCAGGGCGTGGACGTCCTTCCAACTTCAGCAGTGATGAGTGTGCCGGCTGGGGCGAAACCTGCAGAGGCCGCTTCGCGACTTGGTGTGCGTTTTGTCGTTCACGGCGGCATTCAAATGTCCAAGGGCCTTTGGCGCCTCTCATTGGAAATGTTCGATACGCATCTGCAAAGTGTCTGCTTCACAAGGAAGCGCGATCTCGACCTCAACCGCCTGTCCGAACTCGAAGACGAAATCGCCAAGCAAATCGCCATGGCATTGAACCGGCCGCTGGGTCCAGCGATGGTTCAACGCTCCCCGCGCTATAGCAAGGACCCTATGGCTTATGCTGAGTTCATGCGGGGTTACAAGCTCAGCTCCTCTGGCAATCCAGCGATGCTAGACGAAGCCGCCCGGCACCTGAGCAATGCGGTCGCTCGAGATCCTGCATTTTCCCTGGCGCATGCCGTACTTTCCGTGGTCTGCGCGACTCGTCACTTTGAACTTGATCCATCGAGCGCGTGGTGGGAGAAGGCCGAATTTCACTGTTGCCGCGCGCTGGATCTGGATCCAGATTTGCCCGAGGGGCACGTCGCCCGCGCGTTTCTCTTTTGGGGGTCGTCTAGGAACTTCCAGCACCTGGAGGCGATTGACGAACTCAAGCGAGCCTTGGCTCTGCAGAACAATCAGCCCCAAGCTTACAACCGCCTGGGCACCATCTTGGCTCACATCGGGTTGCTCGAGCACGCCCGTGAAATGTATGAGCGGGCACGGCCTTTTCATCCCAGGAAAGTTGTTAGTCACAGCATCGTGCAAGTGTACGTTTGGAACCAGGAATACGACCTGGCACGCGAGGAGATTGAAGCTTGGCGCGCCGAGCATCCTGAGAACAAATATCCTCTCTACTTTGCTGTTCAACTGGCCTTGCTGACAGGAGATTTGAAAGAAGCAAGAACGCTGTTAGACAAGGCGGTTCAGTTGTTGCCGGAAGAACCGCTCATTGTCAGTCTGGACGGCGTCTACTACGCGGCGACCGGATCAGCCGGAAAGGCGCTCGACTGCGTGACAACAGCTTGTGCGAGCCCAAAATCCTTTGGGCATGCGCACCACAGCTACTATCAAATCGCCTGCATACTGGCATTGTTGGAGCGACGTCAAGCGGGGTTTGAGTGGTTGGAGCGGAGCGTGACAAGTGGGTTCGCGTGCTGGCCTTTTTTCCTCAAGGACCCTCACCTAAAGAACTTACGCGAGCTTCCAGAGTTTGAGGTTCTGATGAGCTCGTTGCAAGCCAAGTATCCCGACCATCTCGGGTTGCTTTAGCGGGACGCGCCCTCAACTGAGCTTCGCCGTGCATAAATACGGAGCGGATTCGACGATTCGGGACATATTGTCGGCTAACCGGAAGCTATCCGGCTTCGACGGCGGGATTAGTCCTGTGAAGTCGGCTTGTGGCACGTGATTTCCGGATTGCTCCTGGATCACGGGCAACTCGGAAGTTGTGACCTGAGTTCATACCGCTCCGCTTCACGATTGCTGCCCGAAGTAAACCGCTGTAAGGTTTGTGGTGCCCGGTAGCTACCTTTCGGAAGCTGGGATTTCCGGCCATGGAGTCATCGCCGGACCGATCAAAACGAAAAATGAGGTTGCATGACCGCGGGCCTGCTGGCTTTTTTCATTGCTTTGGTCTCCTCGCTGGTACTGACCGTGCCAGTGCGCGCTCTCGCTTTGCGCGTGCGCATGGTCGACGCTCCGGGTCCGCGCAAGGTTCATGTGCAACCGATCCCCCTCCTCGGGGGCCTAGCGATCTACTCAGGCGTGATGCTTGCGATCCTATTGGTATTCGATGGCCCGGCGCGCGCGCAAACCGCAGGAATCGTAACAGGAGCGACACTAGTTGCTGCCGTCGGTTTCCTGGATGATCGCGGCTGGCTCCATCACCAGATCAAGCTCTTCGTCGCCATGCCAGTGGCAGCGGGAATTCTTCTATTCAGCGGAGTACACGCGCAGGTTTTTGGCGTTTTTGTGCACGGACGATCCGGCAGTTGGCTCGACGCGGGGCTGACTATTCTCTGGGTCGTGGGTATCACGGCATCATTCAGCATCCTCGATCATATGGATGGCCTCTGCGCCGGTGTGGCGGCGATGGCTTCCATGTTTTTCGCAATTCTCGCTTATCTAAATGGCCAAACCTGGGTAACAACCTTGGCCGCAGCGATTCTCGGCGCCGCAACGGGTTTCTTGCGCTGGAATTTTAAACCAGCGAAGATTTTCATGGGCGATGGTGGCGCGATGTTTCTCGGCTTCTTGATGGCCACGCTGGGTTTGAAACTTCGGCTCGAACACGCAAGTTTTCTCGGGGGATTGCTTGTGCCTTTTTTCGTGCTCGGCGTGACCATCTTCGATACCACGCTCGTCACTATCTCCCGCTCGCGCCGTGG
>Ga0307469_10000256_pt1 | contig 20422 bp, 24 predicted proteins | sample atmos_gasesAM2C__FD_203084 | JGI IMG/M metagenome (GOLD analysis project Ga0307469, IMG submission 203084) | Hardwood forest soil microbial communities from Morgan-Monroe State Forest, Indiana, United States - atmos_gasesAM2C_515 | ecosystem: Environmental > Terrestrial > Soil > Temperate...
GGTCACCCGCCAACACGAAGAGCTCGCCGCCGAGTGGCGCACCACGCTCGTGCTCACCTCCAGGAACCGGAGCAACAGTTTCGCGTCGACGTTCGTACGACGGCGGATTGATAGCTGGCCGCTCACGCGGTTCGGCCGTTTCTACCGGACGCTCGATAAGAGGACACACGGACACCACCAGGTCAGAGGACGTGCCCGGTTGTAGCTGCAACGGTTCGGAATCGTCGGGCGACCTCGCCGTGTCCGTGTGTCCATCAGCGTGGAAGAGCGGAGAAGGCTCCTGGATGTACCGGGCCCATACGGGTTCAAGGTCCGAGCGGCGATAGCCACGCTGACGTGACTCCCGAGCGCCGACACGGCGCGGTTCGACCGCAAACGGCTTGAGGAGCCGCGCGACCCTGGAGGCGGGACCGCCGTATCGGTTCGACTCCACGTCTCGTCCCCACCACGCCGGCCATGGTCCGTCCTCGCGATCGATGAGGCGTTGGAGGATCTCAGCGCTCGTCATCTCGAGGGGAGCACCGGCGTCCTCGAACGCCGCCTTAAGGTGGCGGAGGAGGAGCGTCCCGACCGAGTCGGTGTCCCCTTCGACGCCGTGGAGTTCGACGGCAGCCGCTCGGGCGCGAGACGGCCACTGATCCCCCGCGATATCGGCGATCGCGAGGAGCGGCTCCCAACCGTCCTGCGCCCGATCGTCCAGCTCATCGGGGAGCGCTGGCTGCGCGAGCTGTAGGGCGGCGAGGAGCTCCTCGTCCGCCGCATGCGCCGCCAGATCCTCGCGCAGCGCTTCGCCTTGCGGTCGGATGAGGCGCAGTCTGAATCGCTCCACGACCTCGCCGCGATGCTTGCGTTGCAGCCTGATCGGGATCGAGCGGTCCGCGATCGTGTCCGGAAGCTGGCCGATTCCGGCAATTACCTTCGGCCCGAAGGCGTCGTACGGACGGGTCGTGACGGTGCGGCCTTGAACCTCACAGCGCAGCGTCACCGATCCGCGTCGGTATCCAGCGTTGATCAAAGCTCGCAAGTCTTCATGCTCCTTCTTCGCGTTGAAGACCGCGTCGCCTTCATCGAGAAGGAGAGTCGAGCGTTGTTCGGCAACCGCTCGGAACAGCGCTGCCTCGCTCACGTTGGCCACTCGGAGCGGCCGCGGCACGAGAAGCTCGAGCACTTCCAAGAGCCGCGTCTTGCCGGAACGGCGTTCGGCGGACGTGACGGCGATGTACGGCGTCGCTTCTGACGCCTCGACAACGTGTGTATGCGCCACCCACAAGGCGAGGGCGGCCGACTGCGCACTCGTTAGCACGACAAAGCGTCGGATGAACGCTTCAACCGCCGCTAACTGTTCTGGCAGAGACGACGGCGGCGACTCATCGATCGGTTCGTCGGCGAGAAGTAACTCGCGCTCGGCTTGGTCAAGAGTTGTCATCGATCCTCCAGGAGTCGCGCGGCCTCCGTCGTTGCACGTAGATAGGCAGCCCGTCGTTTGGCGAGACGGGCAAGACGCTCGACGTATCCATCGATCGCGCCAATCACGCCGGCCGCGCCGTCGACAACACTCGGCAGGACGTATCGGACCTCCTCGAAGGCGCGGTGCTCGCGCAACCGATCACGGACGAGCAGCGGCGCGGCGACGCCGAAGTCCGCGATCACGGACTGGATCGCCCGGAGAACCGTCCGGCAGTCGCGGCAACCGAAGAGTGCGGCGTCGAGTTTCGCGACGGCGTCGAGCGAGTGGCGCGCGGCGGCGTGCTCCGCCACGTTCAGGCGGAACGACGCGGCGAATGCGACTCCGAGAATGTCCATCTCGAGTTCTCGATCGACGAGACGATCGGTGAGCTCGCTGGCCATCAAGACCGGGCGCTCGCTTGCTCGTCCGCCCACCGCTCGACTTCGCTGCGGCGATAGCGAAGGTGCCGGCCGAGCTTGACCGCCTTCGGCCCGGTCCCCTTGTAGCGCCAGGTGTAGATCGTCTGGAGCGGAAGCCGGTAGTGCTCCGCCACCTCTCGGGCGGTCATGTACTCGTCCTCTCGCGCTCCGATCATCGCTCCTCCTTGCCGATATGGTCTGAGTTCCTCGACATAGCTTGACAAGGGTCGAAGAGGATTGCAATATGTTCACGAACTCAGACCATAGCCCCCCGAGGAGGAGCGCTGAGATGGCGACCCTTGAGATCCCGGTCGGCGACCGGATCACGGTCGGTGGCGGCGGTTGGGTGCGTTACCAGGCCATCGACGTCGAGCCCGCCGTGTTCGTCCGCTTCGCCGATCGGGAAGGCCGCCTCGTAACGACAGAGCTCTATGTCGCCGCGGATTCCGGCGGCCTCGATCCGGAGCATGTCCGGAGACTCCCACTCGGCCGCATCGAGGCATGGGCGAACGAGTCGGACATGGCCGAAGGCATACGAGCGCGCCTCGAAGATCCGGGGGTAGATGCCCGAACGGCGATGAGCTACTTCGCCTCTGACTTTTCAGTCAAGACCGACCATTGGGTTGCTCGGATGTATCGCGCCCAGCGAAAGGGCTCCGGAGAGCCGCAACCTCGGCAACGCCCGCTGACAGAGCCTCTCGGTAGCGTCGTGTACGAGATTCCCGACGCACCGATCGCAAAGCTCAACGTCCCGCCGGCGCGGCCGTACCCAGACGAGTTCTTCAAAGCGGTCGCGCGCGTTTACTCGCGACTCTCCGCCATCACTCGCGCGCCCGCGAGCATCATCGCGGATGTCAACGGAGTTCCGGTCACGTCCGTACACAGATGGGTGAAGCGCGCTCGCGCACTTGGACACCTGCCGCCAGGGCAGCGCGGCCGCGCGGGCTGACGAAGGAGGCAGGCATGGCACACGTCGCACGACGGAAACGTCCAGGACGTCGTGACGACTGGCTCGCGAGCTACGTCGGCACGGACAACAAACGGCACTCGAAGGTCTTCCAGAAGAAGGTCGACGCGGACCGCTTCGTCGTCGAGATGGAATCGCGGAAGCTCCGCGGCGTCTGGACGAACCCCGACCACGGGAAGGAACTGTTCGGCAAGTGGTTGAAGGATTGGTGGGCTACAACGACGAACCTTCGGCCCAGCAGTCGGGCGCGTGACGAGTCGTACATGAAGAAACACGTCGAGCCGCGGTTCGGCGATGTTCCTCTCGCGAAGATCAGCCAGTTGGATGTACGCGCGTGGGTCGCGGACCTCAACAAGGAGGGCCTCAAGCCGGCGACCGTTCGGCTCATCTACCAGATCGTCTCTCGAGCGATGGACGCTGCCGTCGATGGCGGCATGATTCCGTTGTCCCCGTGCCGCAACATCTCGCTACCGAGGATCGAACGAGGTGAGCCCCGGTTCCTTACGCAAGAAGAGGTCCACGCGATCGCCGCGGCCGTCGACCCGCACTACCGGACCCTGATCCTCACGGCCGCGTACCTCGGCCCCCGATGGGGCGAGCTCGCAGGCCTGCGCCCAACCCGAGTCGATCTTCTTCACCGGAAGCTGCACATCGTTGAGCAGCTGACAGAGGTGCGCGGCCAAGTCACGCTCGACGCCCCGCTCAAGACGGCGTCCTCGCGGCGAACCCTGACGATCCCCCGCTTCCTGGTCCCACTTCTCGAAGAACAGGTCGGACGGAACACCGAGATCGTGTTCGCCTCGACGGAGGGAACTCCGCTCCGCCGGACAAACTTTCGCCGCCGCGTGTGGATCCCAGCGACGGAGGCAACCGACCAGCAGGGCGTGAAGTTCCATGACCTCCGCCACACCGCTGTTGCCTTCGCCATCGAGCGCGGAGCACATCCAAGGGCGATCCAAGAACGGATGGGCCATGCCTCGATCACCACGACCTTGAACGTGTACGGCGGGCTCTTCCCGCGCCTCGAAGAAGCGATCGCCGATGGCCTCGATGAGCTCTACTCCGCCGCACGCGCCTAGCAGCGACCGATGTTGAGCAAGAACGAGGACTACCTACGGGAGTTGGGCAGCCCGGACTCGTCGATGCCGGTTTTTCGGAAAACCTGCCCGCGCATACGCGCGACCGGGACGGTCTCGCGGCGCGCGTTGCTCCGTGGTGGCTAGCCCAGGTTCCTAATGCGCTGGGGCCTCGCCATTAGGCTGGTCGCACTGACGAGCAGTTCTGCCGGTCAACGGAGAGCGAAGACGCCATGCCGACACCGGAAGTGACGGGAGCCGAGTATCGAATCGGTGACGTCGATCCGAACGCGAAGGTCACGTTGCCGACTGGCTACCCTCGCGCCGGTACTCAGTCTCGGACTCTCGTCGGCGTCGATGGTTGCCCTGATGGGTGGGTGGCCGTTATCGAAACCGATGGCGCACTCGACGCCTTTGTTGTGGCGGACTTCCCGGCCCTTTTGTCGCGGTGTCCTGAAGACGCCATTGTTGCGATCGACGTTCCGATTGGGCTACCCGAGGCCGGCAGTAGGCCGTGTGACACCGAAGTCCGCAAGTTCTTGAAGGCTCCGCGTAGCAGCAGCGTGTTTCCGGCCCCCGTGCGGCCTTGTCTACAGGCCGATGTTTACGACGTGGCTTGCGAGTTGCATCGATCTGCCGACGGGCGTTCTCTCTCGCGGCAGGCGTTCAGCATCTTGAAGAAGATCAGAGAGGTCGATGCTGTCCTCGAGGCAAGCCCAGCGCTCCAGGACAGAGTGCGAGAGGTTCACCCGGAGGTTTCATTCGCACTCTGGAATGGCGGCGCAGCGATGCTGTATTCGAAGAAACGAAATGCCGGGCGCACTGAACGCGAGGCGCTGATCGACCACACTTGGACGGGCCAGCGCGGACTCATTGCGACGAAGTTGTCAGGACATCGCTACAACGCCGACGACTTGAACGATGCGTTCGCGGCCTTATGGACGGCTCGCCGCATTGCCGCTGGTAATGCGAGGACCTTCGGTACTCCCACGGTGCGTGATCAACTCGGTTTGCGGATGGAGATCGTTGCGTAACTCAGGCTACGGATTGTTCTCGGCTCACGGCCGAGCTCGACCCAAAGATCCGGTTTCACGACCTCCGTCACACGTCGGTCGCGTTAGCGATCGCCCGCGAAGGGCACCGAAGGCAATCCAAGAACGGATGGGCCACAGCTCGATTCAATACGACGCTGAACGTGTACGGCGGCCTTTCCCGCGGCTGGAAGAAGCGATCGCCGACGGCTTGGACGACCTGTATGCCTCCGCCGTACGGAATCGCTAACTCGCCCGCTGCGTCAGCAGTCGGCGCGCTTGCTCGGGGTCGTCGCTGAGGGTGACAGAGGTGTAGTTGGTGATGACTACGGACGTCTGCGCGTAGGAACGCGTCAGGCCACGAATCGTGATCGGTTGAACCTGCCGAGTCAGCACCTCGCGCGCCCACGCTGACAAGGTCATCCCGCAGGCGTCCGCACACTCTCGGGCATTGTTCGCAACATCCAACGGAAGCCGCACAGAGACGACTGTCTCTTTACGCTCTCGCGCCTTGTCGCCGCGGCCGACAACGTCACCCCACTGGGTCTCGTCGTCCACAAGCTCGTCGATGTCCCGTTCACCGGGATCCACCATCTTTTCGCTCATGAGCTAACCTCCTTCCCGGTCTCGCTAGCGTAACGTTCCACTTGCCACCGCGACCTCATCGGGTGCGCGGTAACCGGGCGCCACACCCCCACCTGACCTGTCGGGTCAGCGGCTACAACAACCCCGCGCCCCCGATCGTCCATCCCTAGCACTGCGATCTCGGCCCTCCTGTCTTTCCCCACGTTCTCCAAGGCAATCCACGGGTGATCAAGCACGGAATCCACATCTCGCGTCCGCATCTCGGGATGGAAGCGCCGAAGATGCTCTTCGTTCTCCTCGTCCCAGGACCACGAGTCGATCCGGACCTCTTGCCTCCTTGGCTGCATCAGGTATACATTGTATACATCGGTCGGATGGACGGCAATATGAGGGAGGCAAAGTGACTGATCAGCGCACACAGGACCAGATGATCCGCTATGTCATCGTCTCCGACGGGGCGCAGGTGGCCGAGGGGAAGCTCTTCATTCTCGGGGGCGGCATTACGACCCTCTGGGGAGCGCAAGCACCCGTCCAGCACGGTCAGCTCTCGTTCGCGATCCGGGTGGACGTCCCGTGGAAGGCGACGACCCCCGCGGAGCACGTCCTCACGCTAGACATCATCAATGTCGACGGACAGTCGATCCTCCAGGTGAAACCCGAGGTCCGCTTCGAAGCGGGGCGTCCGCCCGGTATGCGCTCCGAGGACGTCCAGACCATGAACCTGGCACTGAACCTTCTCGGCATCACCTTCCCCGAATTCGGGAAGTACAAGGTCGTCTGCTCGATGGACGGCACGCCGGAGGTTGAAGAGCCGCTTCATGTCCTCCCCGCTCCGGTTACGCCCGGCCAGCCACCTCAGGGGTGATTGAATGGAGATCTTCGCCGAGTCGAGGCTCTCCGACCTTCTCGACCGCAAGAAGGAGGAGCTCGTAGCCAAGGTCGGTGGCGAGGCCGACAACTGGCTCCTCAACGTCAATGAGGAGGAGTACATCGCGCATCTCGTCGACATTTACTCGATAACGCCTCTGGATTTCGACTGGGACAAGATCACCATCTCGGAGTCGGAGAAGATGATTCCCGCCGAGCACTTCCCCGCTCACAGATTCAATGTCTTCCCCGGAAAGAGATATCCCAAGCAAGTCATCACCTTCCACGTTCCGTACACCGGTGAGCCGGCCCTTCTCCGGATGCAACCGTCCAGGTTCCAGGTGTGGACGTATGACGTCGACGCCGGACAGAGTTCGATCTCTTTCGATGTCATCAACTGGCAAGACGACGCCGATCAAATCAAACGTGCAGCAGACGAAGTGTTGAGACCGTTGCGCCAGAACGCCGAAAACTCATCTTCCGACATCCTGACCTACAACTCGCAGATCCCCTCCATAGCGCGAAATGCTGTCCGTGCGCGAAAGGAAGTACTCCTCAAGCGCGCGAACCTCGTCGAATCGCTCGGCATCCCTTTGCGTCGCAGCGACTCCGTTCCGGAGACGTTCGCTGTACCAGTCGTTCCGAAGAAGATGGTTGTACGTCCGACTGCACCAACAACCGCATTCGCACCAGAACCCACGCTCGACGAGACGACATACGCCGAGATCCTGCGAATCGTCCATGAGACCGGTGTCGCGATGGAGCGACACCCGAGCACGTACACAGACAAGGACGAGGAAGCGCTTCGAGACCACCTCATCATGGTCTTGACCCCGCACTTCGCGGGCGTGACCGCTGAGACCTTCAACCACGTTGGGAAGACGGACATCTTGATCCGTCACGAGGGCAAGAACGTCTTCGTCGCTGAGTGCAAGTTCTGGTCCGGACCGAAAGGCCTACTTGAAACGATTGACCAAGCGCTCGGCTACCTAACGTGGCGAGATTCCAAAGCTGCGCTGATCATCTTCGTCCGCAACCAGAGCTTGTCCGACGTCCTCGGCGCGATTGAGTCGAACGTCCCCGAGCATCCGCAGTTCGTCGCCGCGCGCGACAAGACAGAGGAAACCTCGATGAACTACGACTTCCGCCTTCCAGACGACGCCTCAAGGAGCGTTCGTCTGGCGATCCTGGCCTTCCACTTCCCGCGGACGGCGTAGCTCACCAGATCTCGCGGCCCGAGAGATCCGTCGTACCGCGGCTCTGTAAGCGCGCGCGTATTCGGGGTGCTGAAGCTGACGGCAGAAGTATCTCTCGGCCCCCCGTTCTCGGCGATCGCGTCGTTTTCACGTACTGTCGCCGGCGTCGGTCCGCGCACGCTTCTCCGCGCGGTAGGCCCTTACCTCACGGACGGCGAGCTCCATCGCCGCCTCGTCGCTAAGGTCGTTCCGCGACGGAGCGGCCGCGCGGATGCGGTCGAACAGATAGCTCTCAAGCGCCGCCTCGATCACGTCGGACGGCTCGCGGTCGGTCGCGTCCGCAACAGCTACGACGCGGTCCCAGAGCGCCTCGTCGATCCGGATTTCCTTCGCCATGAGGCCATCTTCGCACCATGTGCCATCGCACAGAGAAACCCCAGAGCAACCCCGCGGCCTCAGCCCCATCAACGAAAGAAGCCACACGCCGTGTGACGTGCAGCTTCTTACGTGGAGGCGAGCAGATTCGAACTGCCGACCTCTGCGTTGCGAACGCAGCGCTCTACCAACTGAGCTACGCCCCCGGAATGCGCAATCCTACCTCTTGAACCGGGCGGCCTCCTCCGACCCCCCGGTGGCGTCCCCTTCGCTGTATGAGTGCGCCCCGGCCCCCGCGAGCTTCCCGCCTTCGACGATCAGGTACTCCTCCCGGATCGGACGACCCTCGAAGAAGCATTCGAGGATCTCGCGCGTCCCCGCGGCGTACCGCGCCTGCGCGGAGAGGCTCGTTCCGGACGTGTGCGGCGTCATGCCGTGGTGGGGCATCGTCCGCCACGGGTGGTCGGTCGGCGCGGGCTGCGGGAACCACACGTCACCCGCGTAACCGGCGAGCTGTCCCGACTCGAGCGCGCGCGCGACGGCGTCGCGGTTGCAGATCTTCCCGCGCGCCGTGTTCACGAGGTACGCGCCGCGTTTCATCTTCGCGATGAGTTCGTCGTCGAAGAGGTTCTCGGTCTCCGGATGCAGCGGTGCGTTGATCGTGACGACGTCACAGACCGAGATCAACGACTCGACGTCCGGGTGAAACGTGACACCGAGCTCTTCTTCAACCGACGACGGCAGGCGATGACGGTCCGTGTAATGCAAACCGACCTCGAAGGGCTTCAAACGCCGCAACACGGCGGAACCGATCCGTCCGGCGGCGACGGTACCGACCTGCATCCCTTCGAGATCGTAGGAACGCGACACGCTGTCCGCGATGTTCCAGCCGCCCTTGACGACCCATTGATACGACGGGATGTAGTTCCGCACGAGCGACAGGATCATCATCACGACGTGCTCGGACACGCTGATGCTGTTCGAGTACGTCACTTCGGCCACGGTCACACCGTTCTCGATCGCGGCGTGCAGGTCGGTGTGGTCCGACCCGATGCCGGCGGTGATGACCAGTTTTAGATCTGGCGCCTTCGCGAAGCGTTCGGCCGTCATGTACGCGGGCCAGAACGGTTGCGAGATGACCACCTCGGCCCCCGGCAGCTCACGCTCGAAGACGGAGTCCGGCCCATCCTTGTCGGACGTCACCACGAACTCGTGCCCGGCCCCCTCGAGGTAGGACCGCAACCCCAATCCGCCGGACACACACCCGAGCAACTCGCCGGGCGTGAAGTCGATCGCGTTCGGCGTCGGGGTCGTCTGACCACCGTGATACCGCTCGATGGTCGGGATGTCGTCACGCGCGTACGCCGGCGGAAACCCGTCGACGGGGTCGTCGTACAGCACACAGAGCACCTTGGCCATGTCGCACCTCCCGTCAGAACGTAGCAAGCGATAGGTTCCTTCCGTGGCGCTCGTTGACGGCTTCGGACGGGTGGCGACCGACCTGCGCATCTCGGTCACCGATCGCTGCAACCTGCGCTGCACCTATTGCATGCCGGCCGAGGGCCTGCCGTGGATCGCGCGCGACGACGTCCTCACCTTCGACGAGATCGACAGGCTGGCCGCGATCTTCGTCGATCTCGGCGTCCGGACGATCCGCCTCACCGGGGGTGAGCCCCTGGCTCGACGGGACATCGCGCAGCTCGTCGCGATGCTGTCGGCACGCGGGATCGACGACCTCTCGATGACGACGAACGGGACGAAGCTCGCCGACCACGCCGACGATCTTGCTCGCGCAGGCCTGCAGCGCGTCAACGTGAGCGTCGACTCGCTCCTCCGCCACCGTTTCGCGGAGATGACACGCCGGGACGCGCTCGATCGCGTGCTCGACGGACTCCGCGCCGCCGAACGCGCAGGGCTTCGTCCGATCAAGTTGAACTGCGTCGTGATCCGTGGAACGAACGACGACGAGATCGTCGACTTCGCACAACTCGCGCGCACATCCGGTTACGACGTCCGATTCATCGAGTTCATGCCGCTCGACGCCGACGAGACGTGGCGTGCGGACCGCGTCGTCCCGTCGAAGGACGTCATCGCGACGATCGATCGCGCCTTCCCAATCACCGCGCGGACGCGGCGCCACGAGCCCGCATCGGTCTTCACCTTCGCGGACGGAGCACCGGGCACCGTCGGTGTCATCTCGAGCGTCACGGAGCCGTTCTGCGCGTCGTGCGACCGGCTGAGGCTCACCGCGGACGGTCAGTTCCGAACGTGCCTCTTCGCTCTCGACGAAACCGACCTCCGGACGATGCTCCGCCGCGGCGCACGCAACGACGAGATCGCGGCCGCCATCACGTCGGCCGTGTCGAACAAGTGGGCCGGACACTCGATCGGCGCGGACGAGTTCCGGCGTCCGGCGCGGACCATGTCGGCCATCGGGGGATGAACGTGAAGCGCGTGATCACCGACGAAGAACTCGCGAAGGTCCTGGTCCCGTATAAGGACGCGCTCGACCTCGTGATCGGTTCGTTCGCGCCGCTGCCGGGCGTCACGCTGTCGCTCGAGGATGCGCTCGACCTCGTCGCAGCCGAGGACGTCTTCTCGGACATCGACGTACCGGGCTTCACGAGCTCGGCGATGGACGGATACGCGGTACGCGCGGTGCACACGGCGCGAGCCACGCGCGAGGCGCCGATGATCCTCCTCGTCACCGACGACCTGCCGGCGGGATCGGATCATGCGGGCGCCCTCGAACGCGGGAGCGCCGCCACGATCATGACCGGGGGCCCGGTCCCCGAGGGCGCCGACGCGATCGTGCCTTGGGAACAGACGGACCGCGGCGAGCAGCGCGTGGCGATCTACGCCGCGGTCCCGCGCGGCGCGTACGTCCGGCCGCGCGGGGAAGACGTCAAAGCCGGTGACCGCGTCGTCGCGGCCGGCGACATCCTCGATCCCGTCCGGCTCGGTGTCCTCGCCTCGATCGGTCGAACGTCGGTGTCGGTGCATCCACGCCCCCGCGTGGCCGTGCTCTCGACCGGCGATGAACTTGCCGCTCCCGGCGAACCGCTCAGCTTCGGACACGTCTACGACGCGAACACGACCCTGCTCTCGGCCCTCGTTCGACGAGCGGGTGCGCTCGTCGCTTCGTCCGAAACGATCGCAGACGATCCGGACGCGATCGCCACATGGCTCGAGGCCGCGGCCAGCAAAGCCGACCTCATCGTGACGACGGGCGGCGCGTCCGTCGGGACGCGCGACTGGCTGCGCCACGTCCTGCAGCGCGAAGGCGAGCTCACGATGTGGCGCGTCGCGGTCAAGCCGGGCAAACCGGTCGCGCTCGGAACCATCGGCGGGACGAAAGTGATCGTCCTCGCGGGGAACCCCGGGAGCGCATTCGCCGGCGTGCACTGCTTCGTCACCCCGGCGATCCGGACGATGCTCGGCCGCCCGGCGCCGCACCGCACGAAGAAGGCACGGCTGAAGGACGCCGTCGCGGGGAGCCCGACGAGGACGCAACTCACGCGGGTGCAGCTCGACGGAAAACGCGCCATCCCGCTCCCCGAGCAATCGAGCGTCGTCCTGTCGAACCTCGCCGCCGCGGACGGCTACGCGATCGTCCCGCCCGGGGGCCTGGACAAGGGCGAGTCGGTGCGCGTCGAACTGTTCGAGCGATGAAGATCCGGTTGTTCGCGGCGGCGCGTGAAGCGGCGCTCACGAAGAGCGTCGAGTTCGATGCGCGTACCGTCGGCGAGTCACTCAAGATCGCGTGTGAGCTCTTCGGCCCCCGGTTCGAAGAGATCCTCGCGCACTGCAAGGTCGTCGTCGACGAGGAGGAGTACACGATCGACGCCGCCGCGGGCCTCGAGCCCGCAGAGTTCGCCGTGCTCCCGCCGGTGTCGGGCGGCGCGCGGATGGCCGATGTCTCCTCGAAGGACGAGACACCTCGCGAAGCCGTCGCGTCCTGCCGTCTGATCACACCCGTCGTCGACCGCATCATGCGCGGCGACCTCCCGAAGGGCGACGCGATCGAAACCGCCCGCATCGCCGGGATCCTCGCCGCGAAACGCGTGCCGGAACTCATCCCGCTCTGCCATCCCGTCCGCATGAACCACATCGACATCGCATTCGATCGCGATGGCGATGCGATCGCCGTTCGCGCGACGGTTCGCGGCGTCGACCGCACCGGATTCGAGATCGAAGCCCTGACGGCGGCGTCGATCGCGGCGCTCACGCTCTACGACATGGCAAAGTCCGAGGACGCGGCGATGACGATCGACGCGCTCCGACTCGAATCGAAGAGCGGCGGGAAGTCGGGCGAGTGGCACCGATGAAGATCGCGATCCTGACCGTGTCCGACACGCGGGACAGAGCGACCGACGAGACGGGGGCCGCGATCGCGACGCACCTCACTGCGCACGAGATCGTCGAACGCGGCATCGTCCCGGACGAGCAGGATCAGATCGAGGCCGTGCTCACGAAGTGGTGCGACGGCAAGATCGCCGATCTCGTCATCACGAACGGCGGGACGGGGCTCTCCCCACGCGACGTCACGCCGGAGGCGACGAAAGCCGTCGTGGAGCGCGAGGTCCCGGGGCTCCCCGAGGCGATGCGCGCGAAGAGCCCGACGTCCCTCGCGTACCTCTCGCGCCAGGCCGCGGGGATCCGGAACGGCACGCTCGTCATCAACCTTCCGGGCTCGCCGAAGGCCGCGATCGAATGCCTCGAAGCGATCATGGACATCCTCGCGCACGCCGTCGAGATGACGAAGTGATCTTCACGGCCCTGTCGGACGAACCCCTCGACGCCGACGCGATCGTCGCGCGCGTCGCGTCGCCGGACGCCGGCGCCGTCGTCGTCTTCGAGGGACGCACCAGGGCCGAAGGCGATCTCTTGCGGCTGAGCTACGAGGCCTTCGAGGAACGCGTGACGAAGCAGCTCGACGCGTTCGCGAGTGGCATCGCTGCGAGAGACGGGATCCGCGGTGTCGCCGCCGTCCACCGGACGGGCGATGTCGCGATCGGAGAGGCGTCCGTCGTGGTCGTCGTCTGCGCGGCGCATCGCGCCGAGGCCTTCGACGGCGCACGCGACCTCATCGACCGCATCAAGGCCGAAGCGGCGATCTGGAAGAAGGAGATCTACGCCGGCGGCGGCGCGTGGGTCGGTCTCCCGCGATGAGTAGTCTGGTCCGCTCATGGACCAACCGGCCGTCGTCGCGCGCGACCTGAAGAAGTCATACGCCCGCGTTCCCGCGGTGAAGGGCGTCAACTTCACCGTCCCCGCGCGGACCTGTTTCGGGTTCCTCGGCCCGAACGGCGCGGGCAAGACGACGACGATGCGGATGATCGCGTGCACCGTCCCGCCGACCGGTGGTCGGCTCGACGTGCTCGGACTGAACGTGATGGAGCATCCGCGAGGGATCAAATCGCGGATCGGTGTCGTCCCGCAGGAAGACAACCTCGACGAAGAGATCTCAGTCCTCGACAATCTGATGATCCACGCGCGCTACCAAGGCGTCCCGCGCAAGCGAGGGTTGCAACGCGCGGACGAACTCCTCGAGTTCATCGCGCTCACCGACAAGCGCGATCGCGAGATCCGCGAGCTCTCCGGCGGGATGAAACGGCGACTGATGATCGCGCGCGCGATGCTGCACGACCCCCAGCTGCTCATCCTGGACGAACCCACGACCGGTCTCGATCCACAGGCGCGTCATCTCGTCTGGGAGAAGCTCCGCGACCTGAAACGCTCCGGCGTCACGCTACTCCTCACGACGCATTACATGGAGGAGGCCTCGCAGCTCTGCGACTCGCTCGTGATCATGCATCTCGGCGAGGTCCTCGTGGAAGGACATCCGCGCGACGTCATCGCGACGTGCACGAGCCCCGAGGTCGTCGAGGTGTTCGAGCCCTCGACGCAGCTGCAGAACGAGCTCGAGCAGCTGTCGGATCTCGCGGACCGCGTCGAGAAACTCGCCGATCGCTGGCTGCTCTACACGCAGGACGGCGAACCGCTCCTCGCGAAGGTCCGCGCGCTCGGCGCGGACGCAGGATCGGTGTGGCTCCGAGGCGGCACACTCGAAGACGTCTTCCTCACGCTGACCGGACGAGGCCTCAGGGAATGACTGCCGCAACGATCACCAGGAAGCGCGCGCCGATCGACATCTCGCTCCCCAGCGCGTGGCGCTACTGGGCACGCAACGCGACGGTCTTCCGCCGGACGTGGCTCTTCGGTCTCATGGCGTGGTTCGCGGAACCCGTCATCTACCTCGTGGCGATGGGGCTCGGTCTCGGCAAGTACCTCTCGCACATCCAGGGCATCCGCTACGTCGACTACATCGCGCCAGGACTGCTCGCCGTCTCGACGATGTTCGGCGCGACGTTCTCCGTCACGTGGGACGCAGGGTTCAAGCTCGAACGCGTCGGCGTCTACGAAGCGGCGGTCGCGACACCGCTCTCCGTCGAGGACGTCGCGCTGGGCGAGCTCCTCTGGGGGACGACGCGCGCCACGATCTACGGCAGCGCGTTCGCCGTCGTCGCGACGATGTTCGGCGTCTTCCACTCGTGGTGGGGACTGCTGGAGATCCCCGCGATCGCCCTGACGGGCTTCGTCTTCTCCGTGACCGGTCTGATCTTCACCTACCTGATCAGGCGAGCGGATTACCTCGCGTACTACTGGACGGCGTTCATCACGCCGATGTTCATGTTCGCCGGCGTCTTCTTCCCGCTCGACCGGCTCCCGGGGTGGGTCAAGACCCTCGCGTGGTTCATGCCGCTCCACCACGCGGTCGATCTCACGAGGGCCCTCGCGCTCGGAGCACATCCGGCGCAAGCAGTACGCTCGGCTCTGTGGCTCGTCGTCTGTGGCCTCGTGCTGCTGCCGATCCCGTTGCTGGTGCTGCGTCGCCGCTTGATCCGGTAGAGCGCTCGCGCACGGCGCGCATCGTCCTGTGGGCGAAGGTCGTTGTCGCGCTCCTCGAGATCGGCCTCGGTCTCGCGCTCCTCGGACTCGGCATCTTCCACGTGAACATCGCTGCGTGGGCACAACGTGTCGCGCTCCACGAGTTGCAGCAGGATCCCGGCGACTTCATCGCGCGCCACGTCATCGCGAGCCTTCGTTCGTTGACACATCTTCACGAGGTCGTCGACGGGATCGTTGTCGCTCTCTACGGCGCACTGAAGGGAGGCGTCGTCCTCGCCGTCCTCCGTCACCACCATCGCGTCGCGATCTTCGGCGCCGTCCTGTTCACGCTCGTCGCGCTCGCCGCCGCGATCGTGCTGCTGCGCCACCCGACGCCGCTCCGTGCGGCGCTCGGCGTCCTCGACATCGCGGTCGCCTTCGTGATGTGCCGCGAAGCGCTCTCGCTCCGCCGGCACATACGTACTTAGCCGGCGAGTGCGGCGAAGGCGTCCTGCTCCGTCCGGACGATCTTGAGCGTGCCGATCGTGCCCGACGCTTCCAGCGTGCGGTTGATGGCCGCGTGGAGCGGGACGACGATAACGAGACGCTGCTGACGACTCTGCACGCGCGAGTCGAGCTGGTACAGCAGACGTATTCCCGCGCTGTCGAGATAGGTCACGTCCGTGAGGTCGACAACGACGGCGAACGCCTTGTTCGAAACGCTCCCACCGATCCGCTCCTCGATCATGCGCACGTTGGACATGTCGACCTCGCCGCTGACGCGCGCGACGGGCGTGTCGTTCACCATCTCGACGGCGACGTTCAACGTGCGCCTTCCTGCATGTTCCATGTCAATCGCACGTCGGTCCCTTCGCTCGTGCGGATGACGTCGACCGCCGACGCCAGCTTGTGCATGATCGGGAGCCCTCTGCCCCGATTCTCACCGCGCGCATCGCGCCAGCTTCCTTCGTCCTTGACCGACACGGTGAGACGTTGATCGGATCGTGAGACGTCGATCTGCAGCTCGCCCGGACGCAAGCCGTAAGCATGTTCGATCGAGTTCGCGCACGCTTCGCCACTGGCCACGAGGATGTCATACGTCAGCGACTCGGAGACGCCGAGCTCGGCGAGCCACGTCCGGAGCATCGAACGGATGACGGAGAGCTGCACGGGCTCCGCCGGCAACCGGACGCTGTACGGACGCGAGACGTCGATGGCGAACCGCATGCAGAGGATCGCGACGTCGTCCTCGGTCGCTTCGCTCGCGAGCTCGTCGACGAGCAAGGCTGGAAGGTCGTCGATCGGGACGCCCCGTTCGGCGATCCGTCGCAGCGCTTCGAGCCTGTCGTTCAAGGGCTCCGTCCGGCGTTCGACGAGCCCGTCGGTGTAGAAGAGGACGACGGCTCCGGCATCGAGCTGCACGACGTGCGTCATCGACCGGAGCGATGCGCGCGCGCCGAGCGGCGGCGTTCCCGAACGGTCGAAGAACGTCGCCTCACCGGACGGGCTCACCACGACTGGCGGGAGGTGTCCGGCGTTGACGATGGAGATCGTTCGCTGCTCGAGGTCGATCACGCCGTAGATGAGCGTCGCCATCTCGTCCGGATCGAGGAAGTGCAGCATCGCGTTGAGGTTGTCGACGACCCGGGCCGGCTCGAGCCCCTCGAACGCGAAGGCGCGGAGCGCGTTGCGGAGACGTCCGGTGACGGACGCAGCACGGAGGCCTCGACCGACGACGTCGCCGACGACCACGACGATCCGTCCGTTCGGGAGGAGGAACGCGTCGTACCAGTCGCCGCCCACCCCGGCGTCGGCCGCCGGGTGGTAGCTCGCGGCGAAGTCGATCCCGAGAAGGGTCGGTAACTTCTCGGGGAGCAGGCTCCGCTGGAGCGTCTCGGCGATGAAGCGCTCGCGCTCGTAGAGCCCGACGTGGATCGCGAGCGCGACGCGGTCGGCGACGAGTTGCAGGAGCCGGATGTCGACCTCGCCGAACTCCCGTGGCTTCTTGGAACCGACGTGGAGGACGCCCAAAGTGTTGCCCTGCACGACGAGCGGCACACCGAGCAGCGAGCGGATGCCCTTCTCGCGAAGGATCGGGTTCATGACGTTGTTGTGGTCGACCTCGCGGATCACGACCGGACGCTGCTCAGCGGCGATCGTCCCGGCGAAGCCCCTCCCGACGGGGATCCGGACACCTTGCTCGACCTCCTCCTCGAGACCTTTCGCCGCGCGAGCCACGAGCTCGGTCCCGGTCTCGTTCAGGAGGAGGATCGCGGCGGTGTCCGCGTCGAGAACCTCGCGAACGCGAACGAGCAGTTCGTCGAGCAGATCTTCGACGGCAAGGTGCGCCAAAGCTGCGTCGGTCACGGACTGCACGCGCCGGAGCTGGTCCAGCGCCGCGTCCGGCGGGATGTTGCTCTTCGAGGGGGCCGTCATATCCAAAGCCCCATCTGCCCGCACAGATTGTAGGGGGTCGCGTGCGATACTTTTAGTTGCATGACCACTGCAAATTCCGTCGAACCCCGCCAGGACGGCCGGACGGCCCGCCGTCTCGCCAACCGCAACAAGATCCTGGACGCGGCCCTGGCGCTCGTCGCGGCCGGCTCGGAGGTGGACGCCGAGGCCGTGTCGCTCAGCGCGGGCGTCTCCGTACGGAGCGTGTACAACCACTTCCCCACCGAACGCGATCTCGTCGCCGGGATGTACGAGCGCGGGACGGAACTCGTCCGGCCGCTCCTCGCCGACCTTCCGTCACCGGACATGCCGTTCGCCGAACGCGTCCGGCACTGGGTCCGTGTCTGGGCCCGCGTCCAGGAGGAGATCGCTCCGATCCGCTGGCGCGCGCTCATCGCCGAGGACGAGCACCCCGAGCTCCAGCCCGAGCTCGCCGAACTCCGGCGCGCGCACGTCCAGGAGATCAAGCACCGGTTCCCGGAGATCGAGGGTCGGAGGCAGCTCGCGGCCGCGCGCGCCATCACGGACTCCCTTGCGTGGCGTTCGCTCCGGCGGCACCAGCGGTTGAGCTTCGACGCCGCATGTGAGGTCGTCGGAGAAACGCTCGTCCGCCTCGCTACTTAGTCGCTCGCGTTCTCGACACGCTTCGCGTGTTCCTTGAGGGCAGCCTCGAGGTTCTCCTGCACGAGCGCGATCGAGAACTCGCCACGCGTGCGCTCGATGAGACTGCGAGCGACGTCCGTCGTCCGACGGAGGCCGCCGGTGATCGCGTCGGGATAGTCCATCGACACGAGCACGTAGTAGATGTCGTCCATCGCGTCGAGGAGCATCTCGCAGCGCTCGACATTGCCGTGACGAAGGAGGTCGAGGATGAAGCGGCGGAGCTCGCCGACCGTTTCGCCGAGGCCGTTGAGGTACGGCGCTTCACCGATGCCCATCTCCTCCGGTCCGGGGATCGACTCGCCCTTGATGATCGCGTACGTCGCGCGCGCCTCGACGTATTCCTTCTGCGCGTCCATGAGAAACCCGACGAAGTAGATCTCGGGAAACGGTTCGAGTGCTTTCTGCGCGGCCTTGAGCGTCTTCTCGGCCTCTTTCATCAGACGCTTCGCTTCGGTCCACTCGCTGCGATGCACCGCACGGATCGCGTTCGCACAGAATCGGATGGTCGTTCGTGATCCGGCGAGTGCCGCATCGCGCGCCGCGCTCTTGCGGTCGAGACGATCGCGGCAGTACTCCTGCATCTTGCTGAGATCTGGCACCGCGCCATCTTATAGGGCTTCGGCGGGTTTCCGGTACCATTCGCGCGCTCGGTCGCCATGCCACGCCGAAGCGAAAGCGTAGGCGCAAGGAGGTGGAGATGGATTTCGGTCTGAACGAAGATCAAGAAACGCTCGCGAAGTACGCGCGCGACTTCCTGACGAATGAATGTCCGACGACGTTCGTCCGCAAGATGATGGACGACGCATCGGCGTACGACGCCGGCTTCTACCGTCACATGGCGGAGCTCGGATGGATGGGCATCGCGATCCCCGAGGACTTCGGGGGCCAAGGCATGACCTATGTCGATCTCGCGGTACTTCTCGAAGAGATGGGACGCTCGCTCGTTCCCGGTCCGTTCTTCGCGAGCGTGTGCCTCGCGGCCCCCGTGCTGCTCGAAGCCACGGCGGAGCGCAGCGGACCAGGCCGGGACATCCTGCGCGGGATCGCGACCGGCGAGCGCATCGCGACGCTCGCGATCAGTGAAGCGTCCGGACGCATCGACGAGGCCGGGATCGAGCTTGAAGCAACGGGCAACACGCTCCGCGGGACGAAGCGCTTCGTCCTCGATGCGCACGTCGCCGACACGATCGTCGTCGCCGCGCGCTCGCCGGAAGGCATCACGCTGTTCGCGGTCGACGCGAAGGCGCCGGGTGTCTCCATCAAACAACTGAAGACGATGGACATGACGCGACGACTTTGCGACGTCACGTTCGACGGCGCGCAGGGCGAGGTGCTCGGTGCCGTCGGACAAGGATGGCTTCCGTTGCAGCGGGCACTGCAGAAGTCGACGGGACTCCTCAGTGCGGAGTGCGTCGGCGGGTCCGCACAGGTGCTCGACATGTCCGTCGCCTACGCGCGCGAGCGCGTGCAGTTCGGACGCCCGATCGGATCGTTCCAAGCCGTGAAGCACAAGTGCGCAGACATGCTCGTGGACGTCGAGATGTCACGTTCCGCGATGTACTTCGCTGCGTGGGCCGCGTCGGAGGACGATCCCGAGCTGCCGCTCGCTTCGTCCATCGCCAAGGCCTATTGCGGGGACGCGTACACGCGCGTCGCGAGCAACGGGATCCACGTGCACGGCGGGATCGGGTTCACGTGGGAACACGACATGCACCTGTACTTCAAGCGAGCGAAGATGAACGAAGTGTTCCTCGGGGACCCCACCTACCACCGCGACCTCGTGGCGCGGATGGTCGCTGCCTGATGTCATGATGCGCGTGAGGCCATCGCGCTGGCGCAAGAAAGCACCACGCGACCCCTGATACGGGCCAGTTAGGCAGTCGCGTGCTCGATCTCGGTTGCTCTGCGCTAGTTATCCATCACGCGGACCGCCCGATGCGGGCGGTCCGCCCTTCGCGTGAAGGGTTTCGGTCGCGAAGGAGAGTCGTAGAGCGCTCAAGGACGCTTTCTCGGCCGCATGCCGAGAAAGCGTCCGAGCGCGGTAGCGACGGCTGCGGATGGACATCGTCCGGGGACGGTTGTCCGGCGGGATCCGAAGCGGGAGACGGACGAAACGCGGTCGGCGTGTGAAGCCCCGGTGCCTCGACCGGGACGCCAGGCTTAGAAGCTCCCGTCCGCCGCGGCCGCCGGTTGCGGCGGCGCATCGTGCTTGACGACCGGCGCGGCGTCGCGCTCCGGTGGAGGCCAGATGGCCATGTACAGCGCGAGGCCCAGATAGGCGATCAGCGCGACGTCCGCCACAAGGTTCACGAACAGCATGAAGTGCAGCGGCGGGATGAATCCGAGCAGGAACGTCGCGATGATGAACACCGCGAGGTTCGTTAGGTTCCGGCGGCGGCGCATCGCGGCGCTCCGTGACGACGTCACCCTCTGCGCCTTCCCGAATTGGAC
>Ga0307469_10000257_pt1 | contig 20405 bp, 23 predicted proteins | sample atmos_gasesAM2C__FD_203084 | JGI IMG/M metagenome (GOLD analysis project Ga0307469, IMG submission 203084) | Hardwood forest soil microbial communities from Morgan-Monroe State Forest, Indiana, United States - atmos_gasesAM2C_515 | ecosystem: Environmental > Terrestrial > Soil > Temperate...
ACTTCGTCCACTCCTATTACGTCTGTCCGGACGAAAGTGCCGTCGCCGCTACGACCACGTACAACGAGACCTTCTGCAGCGCGGTCGAGATGGACAACGTCGTCGGGTTCCAGTTCCACCCGGAGAAGTCCGCGAACGTAGGACGCAAGCTGCTCGAGCGGTTCTTCGATGATCTTTGAGGTGATCCCGTCGATCGACCTGCTCGACGGCAACGTCGTGAGACTGCAGCGTGGGTCCTTCGACGACGTCACCGTCTACTCGGACAACCCCCTGGACACGGCGAAGCGCTGGGAGATCGAGGGCGCGTCCCGCCTCCACGTGGTCGATCTCGATGGCGCGAAGAGTGGATCGCCGAAGCAGCGCGAGATCATCGAGTCGATCGTCGCGGAGACCACGCTGCCCGTGCAGGTCGCCGGCGGCATCCGGACGATCGAAGACGCCGTGTCGTTCGCCGAACAGGGTGCGGACCGCGTGGTGATCGGAACCATCACCGACGAGTTGCTCCGCGACGCGGTCGATGCGCTCGGCCCCCGGCTCGTGGTGGCCGTGGATGCGCGCGACCGCGAGGTGCGCGTGTCGGGATGGCAGCAGGGGACCGGCGAGAACGTGATCGACGCGTGCAAGCGGTTCGCGGTGGCGGGGGTCGTCCGGCTGCTCGTGACGGACATCGGCCGGGACGGTGTGCTGCTAGGTCCCAACGTCGACCTGTACCGCGAGATCGTCGAGGCCGCGCAGGTGCCGGTGCTCGCGTCGGGGGGCGTATCCAGCGTGGACGACCTCAAAGCGCTTGCTGCTGTGCAGGGCGTCGAGGGGGCCATCGTCGGGAAGGCGCTGTACACCGGCGCGGTTGAACTCGGTATGGCCTTGAAGGCGCTGGTGGCGTGATGACGCTGACGAAGCGTGTCATCCCTTGTCTCGACCTCGACGGCGGACGCGTCGTGAAGAGCGTCCAGTTCGTGGACACGCGCGACGCCGGGGACCCGGTCGAGCTCGCCGTGCGTTACGACGAACAGGGCGCGGACGAGCTCTGCTTCCTCGACATCACCGCGTCACCCGAGGGACGCGAGACGACCTACGACGTCTTGCGCGCTGCGGCCGAACGCGTCTTCATCCCGCTGACGATCGGCGGCGGCGTTCGGACGGTCGACGACGTTCGACGTCGGCTCCGCGCCGGCGCGGACAAGGTCTCGATGAACACGGCAGCCGTGCGCAACCCCGAACTCGTGCGCGACGCGTCTGATGCGTTCGGTGCGCAATGCATCGTCGTCGCGATCGACGCGCGAAGGGTCGGCGACGGCTGGGAGGTCGTCCTCGAAGGCGGACGCGGCGCGCGCGGCGAGCAGCCGATCCGCAGCGGGATCGACGCCGTGAACTGGGCGGTGCAAGCCGAGCAGCTCGGCGCCGGCGAGATCCTGTTGACGTCGTTCGACCGCGACGGAACGAAAGAGGGTTACGACATCGAACTCACCCGCACCATCTCCGATGCCGTCGGGATCCCGGTGATCGCGTCCGGCGGTGCTGGGACCGCGGAGCATCTCGCGGAGGGTGTGATCGACGGACACGCGGACGCCGTGCTCGTCGCATCGATCGTGCATTACGGGACGTACACCGTCCGCGAGTTGAAAGACCACATGGCTTCGAAAGGGATCCCGGTGAGGCAGGTATGAACGACTGCGGAGCGCGGATGCGCGGAGCAAGCGAGACCAGATGAAGATCGAAGGGTTGGAGTTCGACGAGAAGGGCCTCGTCCCGGCCGTCGTGCAGGAGGCCGACACGAACGAGGTCCTCATGATGGGATTCATGAACGCCGATGCCTTGCGCGCGACGTACGAGAAGGGCCTCGTGACGTTCTGGTCGCGTTCACGCCAGGAGCTCTGGACGAAGGGTGACACGTCCGGGAACCGGTTGCGGCTCGACAAGATCTTCTTCAACTGCGAGGACAACTCCTTGCTCGTGAAGGCACGCCTCGAGGGCGACGCCGTGTGTCACACCGGCAACCGGACCTGTTACTTCCGCGAACTCGAGCCGTAGTTAGCAGCGCATCGCGACTCGGTTCGGCGGACCGAGGAACCGATCCCGGATGTCCGGACGCAGCTTCGCCGGACGGTTCATGATCGGACGTCCCGCCGGGTTCGACAGGGTCACCGATCCGTCGCCGTGACGGCGCAGGCCGTAGCCCCGGTCGTGGATGAGGCGGTGGCAGCGACGGCACACGAGCACGAGGTTGTCGAGGTCGGTTCGTCCACCCCGTGACCACGGGATGACGTGGTGGATCTCCGAGCCGACCGTCAGTGACGATCCGCAGCACACGCAGACCTGGTCCCGCTCCCGCACCTGATGCTGGAGCGAGCGCGGCACGATGCGTGAACGCCTGCCGATGCCGATGGGGGTGCCGTCCTCGGCGTGGATGACGGCCTGGAGGTAGCCGTCGCAGCCCAGACGCCGTGCCACCTCGGAGGGGACCACCGGTCCGCCCTCCAGGGAGGCGTTGCCGTGCACGTTGTTCAGATCGCGGGCCCCCACGTGGATGACGACGGTTGCCTCCGACGAGCTGCCACCGGCCAGAGCCACCAAGGCGTCGGCCTGGCGTTCCGCGAGCGAGGGCCATGTGCCATCTGGCGGCTTGGCCATCTCGGCCGCGATCCGCTCGATGGCGTTCTTGAAGGTGCTGCCGTCGGGGCCTGGCAGCACACCGTTGATGCGCAACACGTCGTGTTTGAGGTCCCACTGCATGTGCAGGGCCCGCTGCTCGTCCAGTTCGGCCGCCTGCTGTCTGCGCATCCTCTTCGCGTAGCGAGCGGAGCGCTTCACGTAGGACGCCGTGTAGCCCGGTGCCTCCGTGGCCCACCGCTCGTCGTCGTCCGGTGTCACGAAGGAGCAGAGGTCGACGACCTTCTCCTTCGACAGCGACCCGTCGGCGTAGGCCGAAGCGATGTGCGGCAAGCCCTCGAGCGCCCGGGCGACGCGCACGTCGACGACGGCGGCCTCCCACGACGTGCCGTAGCGGAAGGACACCCAGTGCTCCATCGAGGGCGCTCCATCCGGCTTCCAGCTCTCCGAGCGGTCGATGGACGCGATGTGCGCGAGGTAGTGACGGTCGACCGCGTTGCGCAGCGCGTGGCACTGATCGGCCGCGAAGTGCTGGGCGTCGATGGTCGTGTCACTGGCGTCGTTCATCATCGAACATATGTTCGCATATGCCAGTGACAAGATCGGTCTCAGGCAGGTCGGGTCATCTCGATGAATGGCCATAGCCCGCCGTTCGTCTCTCGGAGGTATTCCCGTGTTCGTGTGAAACCCGCTCGTTCATAGACGCGGATCGCGCGCTCGTTGAACTGCGCGACATCCAATCGGAACTCGCGTACTGGCGTGTGCTTCGTCCCGAATTCGAGGATCGCGTTCACGAAGTCGAGACCGAGGCGGCGGCCGGTGAGGTCCGGCCTCAGCCCGAGGCCGAGCTCGATCACGTCGTCGTGCGGGATGAGGTCCGCGAACCCGACGAGGTTCTCTTCGTCATAGGCGCCGAAGAGTGACACGCCCCAGCGAGATGGCGCGTAGAACTCGTCGAGGTCCCCGAGGTCCTCGCTCATGTCGTAGAAGTCGTACGGCGCCTCGTAGTGCCACGAGCGGATCCCATCGGCCGCCGTGCGATCGAGAGGCCGGAACGTGATCAGCATCAGCTTCATCGTCGCGCAGTTGACTCGTCCTTCGTCGGGTGCGACCATCGACGAGATGAAGACGTCCGCGCACGTGTGCTGGTGGTGGTCGCCGAAGTAGGCGGCTGACCCGCGTGCGAGAAGTTTCGCCGGCCGCCTCGTGACAACGGGGCGGTTTTTCTTTTGCAGCATGGAGGACTGATGGACACATACGAAACCAGGGGCGGCATCACCGTCCGGCGCGTCGTCGAGCGCATCCCCGTCGACGGTGCGATCGAACCGGTCCTCGACGCGCTCGACTCCCGCCGGGGCGTCGTCCTCGCGTCGAGCTACGAGTACCCGGGCCGCTACACCCGCTGGGACATGGGCTTCGTCGATCCTCCGATCGAGCTCAGTTCGCACGGCCGTGACTACACGGTTCGTGCGCTGAACGAACGGGGTGGGCCGCTCCTGAACGCGATCGGCGAAGCACTCGAGATCTCGCCAACGAACGGAACGATCACCGGCACGGTCCCCGAGTCGACGGAGCGCGTCCCCGAAGAGCAACGCTCGCGTCAGCCGACGATGTTCACGGTGATCCGTCGGATCGTCGATCTCTTCGCCTCACCGGACGACCCCCATCTCGGCCTCTACGGCGCGTTCGGGTACGACCTCGTCTTCCAGTTCGAGCGGCTGAAACTGCATCTCGATCGCGGCGAGCAGCGGGACGTCGTCCTGTATCTGCCCGACGAGCTCATCGTCGTCGACCACCGTCGCGAAGTCGCGGAGCGACGCTTCTACGAGTTCGAAACGACGGAAGGATCGACCGACGGCATCAAACGCCGAGGCGAAACGGTGCCGTTCGAGGGCGCGACCGAAGTAGCGCGCGACTGCGATCACGCGCCGGGCGAGTATGCGTCGGTCGTCGAAGTTGCTCGTGACGCGTTCCACCGTGGTGATCTCTTCGAGGTGGTACCGAGCCGAACGTTCTTCCGTCCGTGTCCGGCGCCGCCGTCCGAGATCTTCCGACGCCTGCGCGAACGCAACCCTTCGCCGTATGGATTCCTGATCAACCTCGGTGAGCGTGAATACCTCGTCGGTGCTTCTCCCGAGATGTACGTCCGCGTCGAGGGCGACCGCGTGGAGACCTGTCCCATCGCCGGAACGATCGCCCGCGGCGTCGATCCGATCGCCGATGCCGAACAGATCCGGACGATCCTCAACTCACCGAAGGACGAATCCGAGCTCACGATGTGCACGGACGTGGACCGGAACGACAAAGCGCGCATCTGCGTCCCGGGGTCCGTCCGGGTGATCGGCCGGCGTCAGATCGAGATCTACTCGCGCTTGATCCACACCGTCGACCACGTCGAGGGCCGATTGCGACAGGGCTTCGACGCGCTGGACGCGTTCCTGACGCACACGTGGGCCGTCACGGTGACCGGCGCGCCGAAGATCTGGGCGATGCAGTTCGTCGAAGACCACGAACGCTCGGCGCGTGCGTGGTACGGCGGTGCGATCGGGCTCGTCGGCTTCGATGGTCACCTCAACACGGGGCTCACGCTCCGCACGATCCGCATCGCCGACGGCGTCGCCGAGGTTCGTGCAGGCGCGACGCTCCTCTACGACTCGGATCCGACCGAAGAGGAAGAGGAAACGACGATCAAAGCGTCCGCGCTCCTCGACGCGATCAGCCGACCCCGCGAAGCCGCGGCGGCAGCGGCGACCGCGGAGACGAGCGAGGCGGGCAAGGGCAAGACGGTGCTGCTCGTCGACCACCAGGACTCGTTCGTGCATACCCTCGCGGACTACTTCCGGCAGACGGGGGCCGAGGTCGTCACGTGGCGGTCCGGGTTCCCGCACGCCGACCTCGACGCTCTGAAGCCCGACCTCGTCGTGCTCTCACCGGGCCCGGGGACGCCGAAGGACTTCGATGTGTCCGGCACGGTGGAGGCGTGCGTCTCGCGCAAGCTTCCGGTGTTCGGCGTGTGCCTCGGCCTCCAGGGGATCGTGGAGCATTTCGGCGGGAGCCTCGGGACGCTCGACTACCCGATGCACGGCAAGGCGTCTCACGTCACGACACTCGAGGGGCCCGTCTTCGAGGGCTTCCCCGAAGACTTCGTCGCCGGACGCTACCACTCGCTCTTCGCCATCGAGATGCCCGACGACCTCGTCGTCACCGCCACCTCCGACGACGGCGTCGTGATGGGCGTGCAGCACCGCGAACTCCCGGTGTGGGCCGTCCAGTTCCACCCGGAGTCGATCCTGACGCTCGGCTCCCGCCTCGGTCACCGTCTCGTCGCGAACGTGATCGCGAACGTCGGTCAGCATTGATCGAACCTGCGGACGTCTTGTCCGCATGGGACGTCACCTCGATCGAGCTTCGCCGACCTGAACGCGGAACGAACAACCGCGTGTGGATCGTCGACGACTCGTACGTCCTCCGCGTCTACCAGAACCTCGACCGATCGAGGGTCGCGGCGGAGCATCGTCTGCTCGACGCCATCGATGCGACGCATCCGCCGTTCGCTGTGCCGCTCGCGCTCGCGACGAGAAGCGGCGAATCGTTTGTCGACACGACGGACGGTCCTGCCGCGTTGTATCCGCTGCTGCCTGGACGCCCCGGGACCACGAGCGATCTCGAACTGATCGGTGCGGCGCTGGGAGATCTCATGGCAACGCTCGGACGACTTCCGCACAACCTCGCGCCCATCGATTGGCGCGTTCCGCTGAGCGAGACGCATCCCGCGGTGCCCGACGTCGCCGCACTCGTGGATGAACTTGCCGGTGTCGCACCGGGCGCACCCGGACTCGACGAGTTCGCGTCGACGTGGGCCGAGCTCGACGCCGAATACCTCGCGTTGGATCTGCCTGTCCAGATCTGCCACCTCGACTTCGCACCGGGCAACGCGCTGATCGACGACGGACGGGTCAGTGCCGTCTTGGATTTCGAGGTCGCTGGGCTCGACTACCGCGTGAGCGACTTCGTCGCCGGACTCGTCCAGAGCACGGACACGCCGGAAGAAGGGGAGAGCTTCACGCAGGCGTTTCGCACGCGGCTCGATCTGACCGCGGAAGAGTGGGCCGTCGTTCCGAGCCTCAAGCGGCTTCGGCGTGTCGCCACCGTGGTGTGGCGCGCGGGCCGCTGGCGCCAGGGCCACGACCCCCTCGACGAGGTCCTCCTGCGCCTCGCGGCCTTACAGAACCCTTACATCTGACAGACGCGTTCCGAGCACGGCGACCCGATGCTTCCTCCGTACACCGAAAGGAGGCAGACATGGGGTTCGTGAAGCGCAATGCAGCCGCCATCGCCATCGGGGCGATCGTGGTCGTCGGAGGGAGCTACGTCGGAGCGAAGGCGATGACCTCGCCGCAGACGATCAACCTCGACGCGGCATCGTCCGGCGCATCGCCGGCGCCAAGTTCGAGCGGAAGCACACCGACGCAGGAACGCGGTCTGATCCGCGGCGAGGGTGTGGTGGCGCGTCCGAACGGGACGTTCCCGACGATCCGCTTCAACCGCGGCACGTTGTCGAGTGTCGACGGCACGACGCTCGTCATCTCGGAAGCGGACGGGACGACGCAGCGGCTCGACACCTCCGACCAGACGCACTTCCGCCGCGACGGCAAGAAGGCGTCGCTGTCCGACCTGCAGCCCGGCGACCACGTCGCGGTCCTCGGGACCGAGACGAACGGCACATACGTGACGCGCATGGTCCGCGCGTTCTCACCCGACGCTTGGAACCAGCATGAGTCGCAGCGCATGCAACGCCGGGCGGCTCGCAAGGGCGCAAGTAGTCTCTGAGTCGTGAAGCGAACGGTCCTCGTGGTCGAAGACGAGAAGGCGATCGCCGATGTGGTCGAGATGTACCTCGACCAGGGCAATTTCAAGACTCGCCTCGCGACCACGGGGGCCGAGGCACGCCGGCAGCTCGACGATCCGTCCATCGGCCTCGTCCTGCTCGATCTCGGCCTGCCGGACGACGACGGCATCGACGTCCTGCGCGAGATCCGGAGCCGCGGCGCGCTCCCGGTGATCGTCGTCACCGCGCGCGACGGTGAGACCGACCGCGTCCTCGGTCTCGAGCTCGGCGCGGACGATTACGTCACGAAGCCCTTCTCGCCGCGTGAACTCGTCGCACGAGTGAAAGCCGTGCTGCGTCGCGAGGAGCGAACCGAATCGCCGGACGATGCACCGATCACCGCGGGGTCCGTCCGGCTCGATCCCGCATCGCGCGAGGTCACGGTCGACGGCAAGGCCCTCGAGCTCACACGCAAGGAGTTCGACCTCCTCGCCTATCTCGTCGCGCGACCGGGACGTGTCCTCAACCGGGCGCAGCTGCTCGAAGCGGTGTGGGGATATCCGGACGATGTCGACTCGCGCACGGTCGACGTTCACATCGCACAGCTGCGGCGGAAGCTCGGCAAAGCGTGTCCGGTGAAGACGGTGCGTGGGGTGGGGTACAAGGCGGATGCCGGCTAAACCGCGGGCATCGCTGCGGCGTGTGCTTCTGTTGTCGATCGTGGGTGCGTCCGTCGGCGCGGTCGTCATCACGGCACTCGTCACCGTCGGACTGACGCGGATCGGCGCGCAGTCGCGTGTCGTGAGCGCCTTGCAAGCGGAAGCGTCGAACGTCGCAGACGTCGCGTCGGGATTGCCTTGTGCGGACGCGTCTCGTCCGGCGCTCCTCGCGCGCCAGCTCGGTGCGCGGGCGAGGTTCGTCCCGGACGGATCCCTCCGTCCCCTGAGTCAGGTCACGCAGACGTCGGGTCGCGCGTCGATCCTCGGCCGCGACGTGTACTTCGCGTCCGTCGAGACGACGATCTGCGGACGCTCGGGTCGCTTGTTCGTCTTTACTCCCGTCCGCGACGCACCGGTGCTCCCCGCGGGCTTCGGCGCGCGGCTGCTGCTGGCCGGTCTGATCGCGCTCGGTGGTTCGTCCCTCATCGCCTACGCGTTGTCGCGACGGATGGCGCGTCCGCTGAACGAGCTGGCGGAGGCCGCGCGCGGGTTCAACGTCCCGGCCGCACCGAACGATGCCGACCCGCTCGAGGTCGCCGAGCTGAAGGAGTCGTTCGCCGCGATGGTCACCGACCTCCGCGACGCGCGGGACCGCGAGAAGGCGTTCCTCCTCTCGATCTCCCACGAGCTCCGCACGCCGCTCACGGCGATCCGCGGGTACTCCGAAGCGCTGGCCGACGGCACAGCCAAGCGACCGCGGCAAGCGGGCGAGGTCATGCTGGGCGAGTCGAAGCGGTTGGAACGCCTCGTCCAGGACCTGCTCGACCTCGGCCGGATCGAGGCGGGGGAGTTCTCCATCGACGTGCGTCCCGTCGATCTGGCCGACGTTGCTGCGTCCGCCGTGGACGCGCTTCGTCCGATGGCGAAGGAGCAGGACGTCGCACTCGTCCTCGACGCACCCGAACCGGCGATGGTGCGGACGGATCCGGACCGCGTCCATCAGATGATCGCGAACCTCGTCGAGAACGCGATGCGTGTGACGCCGGCGAAGCGAAGCGTCCACGTCGAGGTCGCGGACCGGTGCGTGCGCGTGCGCGACGAGGGACCCGGGCTCGACGCACAGGATCTGTCGCACGCGTTCGAGCGTTTCTATCTGTGGCGGCGGTATCGCGGGGACCGTCCGGTCGGGACGGGTCTCGGCCTCGCGATCGTCGGCGAGCTCGCGCGACGACTGGATGTGAAGATGGAGATCGACTCTGACGGCACCAACGGGACGACCTTCGAGATGCGTTTCTAGCATCGCCGGCGCGCTGCTCCTGCTCGCGCTGTCGTGCGGGACGGAGCACACACCCGTGCCACCGACCGCCTCGACGACGATCGCGCCGACGGTGACCGCGACGCCGGCCCCGACGCCCGTCCCGACGCCCGTCCCGACGCCGGATGCTGGCGCGTTCTCGGTCGCGAACGCGATGACGCATGACCGCTACCTCGCGCAGACCATCGGCATCCGGGAAACCGGCACGGCCGGGGACCGTGCGACGGCGGCGTACATCGTGTCGCAGCTGACGTCGTTCGGCCTGCACGTGACGCAGCAGACGTTCCCGATCCCGAAGGGCGGGACGTCCACGAACATCATGGGAGCACCGCCGAACTTCGACGTGAACAAGCCGTACCTGATCGTCGGCGGACACCGCGATTCGCTCCGGGGGCCGGGTGCGAACGACAACGGCACGGGCACATCGGTCTCGCTCGAGGTGGCGCGCGCGTTGGCGGTTCGTCCGGCTCGTCTGCCTGTGCTCTTCGTCGCGTTCGGTGCGGAAGAGGTGGAACCGGATCGCAACCACTCGCACCACGTGGGGTCGAAGGCGTACGTCGCTGCGATGTCCGATGCCGCGCGTCGCAACCTCGTCGCGTTCGTGAACATCGACATGGTCGGTATCGGTACTCGGATCCACTGCCCGCGGATGGTGACGGGCACGACCGAAGGCGCCGACCGGTGCACGCGGTTGGCGCGGCAACTCCAGATCCCCGTCGTCGAGGAGGTGCAGCCGAACTACTCCGACCACGGGACGTTCGTCCTGGCGAACATGGACGCGGCGTGGATCTGGGCGGGCGACGACCTTTGCTGCTATCACTCGCCGCGCGACGTCTTCTCCCGTGTGCAACCGCAGGAGGTCGACCGCGCCGGACGACTCGCCTTGGCGCTGCTTCGCAGCTATTAACCTGGGGCGGGATGGCGATCCGCGAGGCCCTCGACAAGCTCCTGTCCGGCACCGATCTTTCGGCGGCCGAGTCGTCGGCTGCGCTCGGTGAGATCGTCAGCGGCGAGGTTCCCGATCCGCTGATCGCCGCCTTCCTCGTCGCGCTTCGCATCAAGGGTGAGACGGCGGCGGAGGTCGCGGGTCTCGCGACGACGATGCGGGACAACGCCGTCGCCGTCACACCGCGCACGACCGGTCTCATCGACACATGCGGGACGGGCGGCGACGGAACGGGGACCGCGAACATCTCGACGGCCGCGGCCTTCGTCCTCGCGGGGGCCGGGCTCCCGGTGGCGAAGCACGGGAACCGGGCGCTGTCGTCGACGTCTGGTTCGGCCGATGTCCTCGAAGTGCTCGGCGTGCCGCTCGATCTCACGGCGGACGACATCGCGCGCTGCATCGACGAGGTCGGGATCGGTTTCATGTTCGCGCCCGCGTTCCATCCGGCGATGGCGAAGGTGATGCCGGTGCGCAGAGCACTCGGCATCCGCACGGCGTTCAACATCCTCGGCCCCCTGACGAACCCCGCCCGTCCGACGTATCAGCTCGTCGGGGTGGGGCATCCCGATCTCGCGGATCTCGTCGCGCACGCGCTCGCGGCGCTCGGCGTGCGCAAGGCGCTCGTCGTCGCCGGCGCGGGCGGCCCGGACGAGCTGACGTGCGCGGGACCGAACGTGGTCATCACGGTGCACGATCACCAGATCTCCCACGACGTGATCGCCGCGTCCGACGTCGATCTCGACGCGAACCCCCTCGAGGCGATCAAGGGCGGCACGCCCGCCCGCAACGCGGAAGTGCTGCGCGCCGTTCTCGAAGGCAAACCCGGGGCCGTCGCCGACTGCGTGCTCTTCAATGCCGGTGCCGCCTTCGTCGCCGCCGAACAAGCATCGACGATCGCGAACGGTGTCGAGCACGCGCGCGCCGTGATCGGCGACGGACGAGCGCTCGCCGCGCTCGACCGATACCTCGGCTTCGTCAAGACGCTTCGATGACCTTCCTCGAACGCATCGTCGCGTCGCGACGCGCGGCCATCGAAGGGCTCGAACCCACGCTGCGGGACGCCCCACCGCCACGTGACTTCCGGGGCGCGCTCGCCGCACCGGGGATGTCCCTCATCGCGGAGATCAAACGCCGCTCGCCGTCGAAGGGCGATCTCAACCCGTCGCTCGATCCCGCGGTGCTCGCGAAGTCGTACGAAACGGCCGGCGCGCGCGCGATCTCCGTGCTGTGCGAGCCGGAGTTCTTCGGTGGTTCGTCCGGCGATCTGGTGGCGGCTCGCGACGTGACGTCGATCCCATTGCTGTGGAAGGACTTCATCCTCGACGAGGTGCAACTGGTCGAGGCGCGCTCGAAAGGGGCGGACGCCGCGCTGCTGATCGTCCGGATGCTCGGCGACGAGCTCGGCTCGCTCGTGACGGCGTGTCGTGAGCTCGGCCTTTGTCCGCTCGTGGAGATCTTCGACGAGAACGACCTCGATCGCGCGCTCGCCGCTGGCGCGGACGTCGTCGGCGTGAACCACCGCGACCTCGAGACCTTCGAAGAGGACCCGACTGCGACGAGGCGGCTCCGTCCGCTCGTGCCCGACGACGTGATCCTCGTCGCCGAGTCGGCGATCTCGACGCGCGCCGACGTCGCCGCGCTCGAGGACATCGGTGTCTTCTCGATCCTCGTCGGCGAAGCCATCGTCACGGCGAGCGATCCGGAAGCGAAGATCAGGTCCTTACTTGGCACTGACTGATCCGCGCGGCATCTGGATCAAGTTCGACGGCGTCACGACGCCGGACGACGCAGCAGCCGCTGTCGAGGCTGGCGCGTCGGCGGTCGGCATGATCTTCGCGCCGTCACCGCGCCGCGTGTTCCTCGACGTCGCGAATGACATCCGAGCGGCGATCCCAACGGGCGTCGCGGCCTTCGGGGTGTTCGACGACTCCGCGCCGCGCGAGGTCGGTGAGATCGCCGAGGCCTTGTCGCTCGACGGCGTCCAGTTCCCGGCGCCGCTCGTCGCCGGACGGTTCGTTCCCGACGGCGTGATGGTCCTTCGGACGGTGCGCGTCCGGGACGCCGAGGACCTCGTCGAGGTCGAGCGCTTGAAGTGCGATGCGGTGCACCTCGACGCCTACGTCGAGGGCGCGCTCGGCGGAACCGGCGTCCTCGCGCCTTGGGATGTCATCGAAGCGCATCGTCCGGCAGTGCCGTTCGTGTTGTCCGGGGGCCTCCGGCCCTCGAACGTCGCGGAGGCGATCGCGCGGCTGCGGCCGACCGGTGTCGATGTGTCGTCCGGCATCGAATCCGCGCCCGGCGTGAAGGACCGCGACGCCATGCGGGCCTTCGTGACGGCTGCGCGCCGGACATAGACTCGTCCGGTGGACCCGATCGACATCCAACCGGACGAGCACGGACGGTTCGGCGACTACGGCGGGCGCTACGCCCCCGAGGTGCTCATGCCCGCGCTCCTCGAGGTCGAGCGTGCGTGGCGCGAACTCCGTGTCGACGACGCGTTCTGGGCCGAGCTCGACTCCTACCGCCGCGATTACGCCGGACGACCCACCCCGCTCTACCGCGCGCACCGCCTGAGCGATCACGTCGGAGCGAACCTGTGGATCAAGCGCGAAGACCTCATGCACACCGGCTCGCACAAGATCAACAACGTCCTCGGTCAGTGCCTGCTCGCGAAGCGGCTCGGCAAGCCGCGCGTCGTCGCCGAGACGGGGGCCGGACAGCACGGCGTCGCGACGGCGACGGGGGCCGCGCTCTTCGGACTCGAGTGTGTCGTCTACATGGGCGCGATCGACATGGAGCGTCAGGCCCTCAACGTGTTCCGCATGGAGATGCTCGGCGCGAAGGTCGTCGGCGTCGATTCCGGGAGCCGGACGCTCAAAGACGCGATCAACGAAGCCTTCCGTGACTGGGTCGCGAATGTGGAGACGACGCACTACGTGATCGGCTCTGTCGTCGGGCCGCACCCGTTCCCGTGGATGGTGAAGGAACTGCAACGAGTGATCGGGGACGAAGCCCGAGCGCAGATCCTCGATCGAGCCGGCAAGCTGCCGGAGACCGTGGTCGCCTGCGTGGGCGGCGGCTCGAACGCCATCGGCATCTTCTCCGGATTCGTCGGCATCCCCGGCGTGCGCCTCGTCGGCGTTGAGCCGGGCGGGTACGGGATCGAGACGGGAGAGCACGGCGCGTCGTTGTCCGCGGGGACTGACGGCGTCCTGCACGGCGCGCGAACGCGCATCCTGCAAGAGCCGGACGGATTGATCCGTCCGGCGCATTCGGTCTCGGCCGGACTCGACTATCCGGGGTCGGGCCCCGAGCATGCGTACCTGCGAGCGTCCGGTCTCGCCGAGTACACGTCGGTGACCGATGACGAGGCTCTCGCCGCGTTCCACACCTTCGCGGAGCTTGAGGGCATCGTCCCGGCCCTCGAGGCGGCACACGCGCTCGCGTGGGTGCTGCGCGAACGCCCGTCCGGCGAAGTGCTGCTGATGCTCTCCGGACGAGGCGACAAGGACGTCGAGACCGTCAAGTCGTTGGCGTCCAAGTAGTGCTCATCGAACCCCTGCGGGAGCTGAGCGACGAGGACGCTCGCCGTCTGATCGTCGGTTACACGACGCCGAAGATCTACCGTTACTCCAAGAGCGAGACCCGCGAGCGCACGGAGATCGCGTTCGAACTCGTCGAGCAGCCGTTCGAGAAGAGGTTCCCGCTGCCGCCGATGATGATCGCGTACTACCGGGCGATCCTTTCCGGTGGCCTCTCGTTCAAGGCGACCGAGGACGATGCGTTCATCGGGCTGACCGTCGCGGACACGCAGTGGAACGGCATCGCGATCGTGTGGGAGCTCCACGTCGATCCGTTGTATCGGCGACGCGGCATCGGTCGCGCGTTGCTCGAGGCCGTCGAGGGGGCCGCGCGGTCGAAGAAGCTGCGGATGGTCTCGATCGAGGTGCAGTCGACGAACGTTCCCGCGCTCGACTTCTACCGAGCGTGCGGCTACGAGATCGGCGCCATCGACACCGCCTTCTACTCGAACGACGACGCCGCGAAGGGCGAGATCGACGTCTTCATGCGCAAGGCGCTGTAGGTATCGTCAAGCGATGCGTCTCTTCTCCTTCGAGGCTTCGTCCGGACGTCCCCTCACGTCGTGGACCGACGAGAAGGGCGTTGCACACCGCGTCGACCCGAAGACGTCGAAGACGGTGATCTCACCCATCTTCTGGTCCGACGTGGGCTCGCGGTTCGCCTGCTTCCACGTCGGCGCCGGCGGGTTCGTCCCGAAGCATCCGGCGACGGGACCACAACTGTTCGCGGTCGTCGAAGGCGACGGCTGGGTGGCCGGCGATGATGGCGAGCGTGTTCCGATCAAGGCCGGGCAAGCGGCGTTCTGGGAGCCGGGCGAGACGCACGAATCGGGGACCGACACCGGCATGAAGGCGATCGTCGTCGAGTGCGCATCCTTCGATCCGGGACTCCTCATGCGCGAGATACGCCGGTGAGTCTCGAAGCGTACCTTCGCGGTCGGGGACGGAAGATCCTCGCGCCCTACGTCATGGTCGGCTACCCGACGCCCGAAGTGTTCCCGGATCTGTTGAAGGGCGTCATCGATGCGGGCGCGGACATGCTCGAGATCGGCATCCCGTTCTCGGATCCGTTGATCGACGGTCCGGTCGTCCAACATGCCGCGGACGTCGCTCTGCGGAACGAGGTTCGTCCGGCCGTGGCCTTGCGCACGATCGGGACCCTCGCCCCAACGGTTCCCTTCGTCTACATGACGTACTACAACCCGATCCTCGCCGTGGGCGAGCAGGCGTTCGCCGCGCGAGCGCGCGCGACGGGCGCCGACGGCGTGATCGTTCCAGACCTTCCGGTGGACGAAGCCGCGTCGTGGATCGTCGCGGCGCGTGCGAACGATCTCGCACCTGTGTTCCTCGCGGCCCCGACGACCCCGCGCGATCGACTGGAGGCGCTCGTCGAAGGTGGGTCCGGATTCGTGTATTGCGTCTCGCTCCTCGGCGTGACGGGGGTGCGTGCGTCGCTCTCAGCGCGCGCGAAGGGTGTCGTCGAGGCCGTCCGTCAGGTCACCGACCGGCCCGCGCTCGTCGGGCTCGGCGTGTCGACGCCGGAGCAAGCAGCAGAAGCGTGCTCGTTCGCCGACGGCGTCGTCGTGGGGAGCGCGATCCTCGCCGCCGTGGAGAACGACGGCGTCGACGCAGCGGTTACGTTGGTCAAGAACATGCGAGAGGCGATCGATGGGTAGATGGACCGAAGCACACGTCGGCGAAACGTTCGGCCCGATGGAGTTCCGGCTGACCGAGAAGCTTCAGCAGCGGTACATCGACGGCACGCACAATGCGATACCCGAGCACGAGCGCTTCTTCGATCCGTCCGTCGCGGGAAACTTCGCCATCTATCTGTTGGGCGAGCGGTATCCGGGGCCGATCATCCACTCGCACCAGGAGCTCAAGTACTTCGCGCCGGTCGCGGTCGGTCAGACGCTGATCGCGACGGGCGCGCTCTCGCTCAAGGAGATGCGGCGAGAAAAGGCTTACGTCGCGATCGACTGCGACTTCCGCGTCGGCGACGAGCTCGTGTGGCAAGCGAAGATGACGTGCATCTGGCCTGAGGTGCACCTGCGAGGTGAGGTGTGACGACGGAGCTCACGAAGCACGTGACGCAGGACGACATGACGCTCTACTCCGGGCCGGGCAACATCCACTCGGACATCGACGTCGCGAGGCGGACGGGGCTCGAGGCGCCGATCGCGCAGGGGATGATGACGCTCGCCTTCGCCTCCGAGCTCATGACGCAGGTGTGCGGACCGGAGTGGCTCGAGCGCGGCGAGATCTCGGTGAAGTTCACGAAGCCCGTCTTCGCGGGGGACACCGTAACCGTCAGCGCCGCCGCCGGCACCGACGGTTACGACGTCAAAGCGGTCAACCGCTCTGGCCAGACGCTGATGGTGGGGACTGCTCGCCTCCGTTGAGCTGACGAGCCGTCTCCGCCAGATACTGCTCCAGTCGTTTCGCCGTTTCGATGTCGCCTGCGCGCCGCGCTTGTTTCGCTGCGGTGAAGATCGCGATGCGTGCGGCGGCCTGGTCGTCGTTGGCGCTCGAGCTTTCGCGCGCCTCGGCCTGCATGGCGGCAAGACGCTCCGCCGTATGTTTGTCGCCGGTGCGCCGCGCCTGCTTCATCGCCATCTTCATCGCGGTGCCGGGATCGGGCGCACTTGCTGCCGTTGAGTGCGTTGCGGCGACGTGTTGTTGCGTGATGAGGCGTTCGATGCGGCGGAGGTCCGACTTCAGCGCCTCGACCTTCGCGCCGCGCCTTCGCATCAGGTAGCGGACCAAGAAGAAGAGGCCGATCAACAAGCCGAGCGCGGTGATGACGTGCCACGGGATGACCCAGATGAGGACGTTGGACTGCTGCGACGGTCCGGGGAGCCCGACGGAAGTCGTGGTCGCTGAGATGTGCAGCCGCATCGGTCCGCCGAAGAATCCGATCTTCGTTTGTGCGGTGTAGCTCTCGATGGCCTTCGACACGAGGATGGGAGGTCCCTGCGTGGGCATGTTGTTGATCGTGACGTCCGGGTTGAGGCGGACACGTCCGGTGTTCTTCAGCTGGACGGTGACCGCCATCGTGCGGGGGTAGAAGACCGAGTGTCTGGCAGCTTTCACGCTGTTGATCTGGAAATCCTTGCGTGCGTCGCCTGGAAGCGTGACGTACAGACGAAGAGCCGTGCGCGCGACACTTCGGAAGCTCCCTGCCCCGGTCGGCGGTTCCTCCACGACGATCGCGCCGATGTGGTCGCCGGGGTCGGCCTTCGCCGGAACGCTAACGGAGAACGTTACGAGCGTTCCGCTCCGCGGCGGAACGGTGACGTGGTCCTGCGGGAAGTGCGCCCACGTACCGACGTCCGTCGAGTTCGGCGCGACGTACGGGTTGCCCTGCGGATTGAAAACCATGTCCGCGGCATAGAGCTTGGCCGACTTGGGCTCGGCGGTCGTGTTGAACAGCCGCATCTGGAACGTCTTCGTCTGTCCCACGTTCAGCTGGGCGACGAACCACTGACCGCCGTCCGGGTCCGTCCTCGACGTCCCGTAGGGGCGGACGTCGAGGGACGGCGGCGTGGACGCCGCCGTCTGTGCGTCGGCATGGAACGACGCCATCCCCGCCACAAGGGCGGGGATGGCGATCAAACTGACGAGCAGCTTCTTGACGATCATCTACCTCACGGTTGGAGCGTCGTCACCCAGTAGCCGACCCACGTCGCGTTCTGTGCGACATTCGCAACGGTCACGGTCGTCGTTGTCTGGTACGTCGCGCTGTACGAGTTGTTCGAGGACTCCGGCGTTGACAGGACCGTCACCGGCGAGGACATGGGCGCCGATGCGGTCGTGCTGGCGACGCCCGTGCTGAACGGCGCGACGGCGGTGCCGCCGTTGTTGATCGCCGTCGCTGCGGTGACTCGGCTGCCGTCGATGTTCGTCAGATAGTTGCCGGACGAGTCGAAACCAGCGAACTGGTTGGCGTACTGGCCAGTGCAGGTCGATCCGGCGGTCAGGGCAGCCGTCAACGTGACGGGAGTCGCATTGAATTGGCCCGCCGGGCCGCAGAGCTGCGCGGTGACTGTCCAGTTCGCGCCCGTAACCGCGAGCTCAGTCACCTGCGTCACGCCTCCTCCAGTCGAGCTCACGTTCCCGCTGCCACTGAGGACATTACTCCCGGCGAACGTTGGTGCGGTGTGCAGCGTGATCAAACGTGAACCGGTCGACGAGGTAGTGAACGAAAAGACGTCACTGTGATTATCGCCCGCCAACGCCGCCGGTCCGACCATGCCGGCCATCACGACGAAGAACGCGACTGCGGCGAGTCTCCTTCGACTCATGAAACCTCCCCTTTGCTCACGAGAACCCCACGTTCTCGCTTGTCCGGCCGGAGTTGCTGACCGGGGGAGGCATCGGCCGCATCCGTGGAAACCCGCATAGTTCACCCGTCTACGCTTTCTGCCTAGTTCGCGATTTTTCGGACTGGACGCCCCGAACTAGTTCCGGTTTCGGCCCGTCGACCTGCGGGTTTACCCGTCCGCGCCGCAAGCTGACGACGAATCGAGCGCCGCCCTCGTCGCGGCGCTCCGCCAGAACCGTTCCGCCCATCTCTTCGATGAGCGTCCGGACGATGAACAGACCGAGCCCGACGCCCCCTTCGTCGTGGAGGCGCGTGGTGACCGACTCGCCTTGGACGAAGCTGTCGAAGATCCGGCTGTGGTCGGAGGGGAGCCCGATGCCCTCGTCGTCGACGACGACATGGACGAACCGCTTGTCCGGGACGAGTCGGAGCCAGACGCGTCCGCCGCTCGGCGAGTACTTCACTGCGTTCTCGACGAGATGACGGAGCGCTTCTTCGAAGCCGGCCGGATCGCCGAGGACCTGCGCACCGGCCGGCGCCTTGACGATGAACGAGTGGAGCGGTGATTCGAGCTCGAACTCCTCGGCGACGCGCCGCATGACCGGCGCTGGATCCATGTCCTGCATGTCGGGACGGACGTGCGTCTCCGCTTGGATGCTCGCCGCGACGAGTAGCCGCTCGACGAGGCGTCCGAGACGACGCGCCTGCGGAGCCATGCGGTCGACTAATGAACGCCGACGTTCGTCGTCAAGGTTCTCCCAGTTGTTCGCGAGCATCTCGGTGAAGCCGTTGAGCACGGTGAGGGGCGTCCGGAGCTCGTGGCCGGCGATCGAGAAGAAGGCGTTCTTCGCGACCTCCGCGCGACGGTGCGCCCGGCGGCGACGGATGTCGAAGAACGCGACGATGGCGAAGACGATCGCGAAGGAGATCGTGAGGACGGTCGCGACGATCCCCGCCGGACGGTCCTGGACGGGGATGTCGTACAGAGCCGCGTCTTGCTCGAGCACTACCGACCATCCGGGTCGAACCGGGGCGACCGCCGCAACGACGGCGGCGTTGCCGCTCGTCTCGCGCGCGACGGGCGCGCCGCCATGCGCGACGTCGGTGATCAACTGCGCCACGTAGGGAGGTGGGGACACGACGCCCGCGGACGGGTCGGCGTTGAGCGCCGGCGAGACCAGCAGGATGCGTGTGCCGCCGAGCGGGACGTCGCTCGACGGGCGAGCGCCGACGACGGAAGGATCGGAGATCTTCCCGCCCGCGACGAGACGCCCTTCGACGTCACTGAGTGGGCCGACGACGGCAGTGACGTAGGGGCCCGCCGACGCGACGACAGCCACGGCCGGCGTGCAAGCACCCGGCACGTCGAAGATCGGTGACACGACCGGCGCCGGCGCAGCGGTTCGTGCGAGCTGCGCAAGAAGGTTCGATTCGGTTTCGCCCGCACGCACGCACGGATGAGGAGGCAACCCGACGAGGGCGGCATACCGTCCGGTTGCCGCGATGACGGTGCCGTTCGACAGGGCGATCGCGTCGCGTGAGAAGGGGTGAGGCTGTGCGAGGAACGCGTTGAGGTCCCCCAGGACCTCCGATGGCCCGGCGACGGCGACGCCGTGTGAAAGGCTCGAGGCCTCGGTTCGTCCGGCGTCGAGCCAGTCGCTGACGGACGCCGCGAACCCTTTCGCGACGGCCAAGCGGTCAGAGGACCGGCGTTGTTCGGCGTCTCGGGAGCCTCGTTCGACGGCCTTGACCGTGCCGAGCCACACACCGACGAGCAGGGTCACGGCGAGAGCGATACGTCCGAAGGAGAGGACGAACCGCATGGCGCGGCGCGCCCGTCGCATAGGGCTATGCGGCCAGCTCGTCGCGGATGCGCGAGATGAGAGCGGAGCCCTGGAAGGGCTTCGAGATGAACGCGCGGGCCCCGAGGGAGAAGGCGCGTTCTTGGTCTTGCTGCTGGCTCTTGCCCGTGATCACGAAGACGGGGATATCGCTCGCGCCGTTCGACTTGAGCTCCGAAAGGCACTCCCAGCCGTCCATGACCGGCATCATCAGGTCGAGGAGGATGAGAGCCGGACGGTCGGTGCTGACGACCGCCAGAGCTTCCTTTCCGTTCGCGGCCTGCGTGACGCGGAAGCCCGC
>Ga0307469_10000258_pt1 | contig 20336 bp, 14 predicted proteins | sample atmos_gasesAM2C__FD_203084 | JGI IMG/M metagenome (GOLD analysis project Ga0307469, IMG submission 203084) | Hardwood forest soil microbial communities from Morgan-Monroe State Forest, Indiana, United States - atmos_gasesAM2C_515 | ecosystem: Environmental > Terrestrial > Soil > Temperate...
GTTTTTGCATCTCTTGCAAGTCACGCTCGAAGGCTTTCAGGCTTTTGTCCCAGGCGGCGGCATTCGGCGGCGCGGGAGCCTTGGGCCAGTAGCCGGAAGGGAAATCCGGCGAGACATGCTTCGGATTGCGGCAGAATTCGAGGATATCCAACTGCACGATGCGCGCGTGTTCGAGCAGTTCCCACGCGGAATGAGGCGCGCCGGGCGGCTTTGCACCGCGGTGCTTCGCCGGAAGGCCCGCGAGCGCGGTGTTCCAGTCCACGTGAGCCTCGCCCCAGTCCAATGCTTTGGCAAGCTGGTCGCGCAGAATTTGTTCGTCCATGATCCGCTCACTTCATTGTGGGATTCGTCAAGCACCGAGCCTGCCTGAAGCCTTCAGTGCCGGCATATTTGATTTCCCTACGCCGAATTAGATGCAGAGAAAAGCTCGCACGGCGGGCGAAATCTCGGCGGGCACCCGTTTGAGAGGTCCGATTGTAAAAATGCCAGGTTGCGGGTTTCCTCTGCCCGGATTCTTCCGCGCGAGTTTCAGCTCACCACTGAACACCGGGGTATAGACTCGGGAGCCGAAAAGCGCGATACGCAAACTTGCCTTTGATATTGAGGTGCCAAACGACGCGCGGGTTCAGCTCCTGCACCACTTCCAGGACGTCCGAGGTAGGAGGCGAGGCAGCGGTTGCGCACTCGTCAAACTCGATATTGCCATTCGAGAGGGGCTCCGAATTTCCGCCAAAAAAGGAAAAAGGGATCGGTGCATTGTGGAACACGATGTTGGCGGTCTTGTTGACCTCATCAATTTGAAAAATGGGGACCGTACTGAACTGACAGGCCGGGGTTGGAGAGGTGGTGCAAGGATCCGCCGGCGGGAATTTCCTGCTATTGCCGTTGTCGAAGACAACCATTGAAAAATTCCCAGCGGTCACCGTGGTCGTGAAGGCCGGACCATGCTGCGCATAAAACCAGTCGGTCGGGTCCGTGCCTCCCTGGAGTGTAAAATCGCCGCCGGTACCAAGACGCCAAAGGACGTCGCCGGCCCCGCTGCCGTTTGCGTAGTCGATTTTTATAATCCAATGCTGGTGACGCATCGAAAGGAGCAAGTTTCCATCGTCCGGGGAGTAAACGAGCGCGTTGGCGTGAGTCCAATCGGGAAAGAGCAGAGGCTGGCGGTTGACGTCGAGATGATCGAAGGTGGACCACACCCAGACAGGCTGCAAATTGGTGTCGAGATCCACGAGCACGTCGCCCAGCACATTGGTGGTCCCGAATTGGGGGAATTGCTTGGTAGTGTTGGTCAAGACAATCCAATGACCATTCGGAAGCACCAGGAAATCGTGGTGCAATGTACCGCCCACAATGTTGAAGCCAGCGGCAGCAAGCCGGCTGTTGAGCGTATCGAGTGAGATCTCGCGGACGGTGTTGCCGGCGAGATCGATTTCGCGCAGTGCAATGACGGTGCCCGGAGGCGGAGGGCCGCTGTTGATGACAGCGGAAGATGTGGGGCTGATTTGCGCAACGAAATGGCCATTGGGAAGCAGCTTCACGGGTTGCACAATATCGGCGGCAGTGCCCGTGAACGTATAGAACCAAATTACGTTTCCGGAAAGGTCTACGGCTACCACGTTCGGCTGCGCGCCAACGAGGTCCAGCATTTCGATCCCGGGCTGTGGCGTGAGACCCGAGGGCTTCGTGATCGTAAAGGCCGGGAATTGGTTTGCTGACAAGCCGCCCGTAGTGAACACCTGATCGCTGTCAAATGATTGCGTGCCCTCCGAAAAATTCACCACGGCACGCATATGATAGGTGGTGAACGCGCGCATTCCTGCCACCAGAATGTTTACCGTGCCACCTCCCGGCGGAGTGGCCTGCGGCGAAGTGGTGAGACCGTAATTGGTGTCAGTCCCAAACTGAACGACGACGGTGGCGTCGGCGGAGGGAGAGATTGTGTATCGTGCGACTTGGGGGTTCTTTGTTGCAGCGACGTTTGGAGTGCCCGCAATTTCCGGCGTCGAACTCCTCCCAGAACTACAGCCACCGAGAACAAATGTCAGGAACACAAAAATACCCACTCTGTGCTGTATGTTCATTTTCCTCGTCCCGAGCAGGTTTGTTCGAAAGGCTGGGCCAAAAGATGCGCTCAACTTTTAACACAAAGGGAGAGATATTGCAGAATGTTTTTTAGCCGCTCGATTCAGGCATTGGATGTTGTTCGCAATCAGCCAGCGGCGTATCATCTGGGCGAAATCCACAGAGGAGTGTGCCATGTCACCAGTGCAATATTCGCGGCGTGATTTTTCACGAGTGATCGGTCAATCGCTCGCTTTCGCATTCGCAGTTCCCAAGCTTCGCACCGTGCACGCTGCGAAGCCCGCCGCCAGCACTGCAGGGCCCGCGCAGCCAACAAAAATCCTCCTCAACTTCAACGAGAATCCCTACGGCCCTACGCCCCAAGCATTGGAAGCGCTCTCCACATGCGGGCATGTTGCCGCGCGCTATCCAGATTCGGCGTACGAAGGGGTTCGGGACGCGCTGGCCGCCATGCACGGCGTGAAGCAGGAAAACATTCTACTTGGCTGCGGTTCGACAGAAATTCTGCGTGCCGCGGACATGGCGTTTCTTGGTCCCGGGCAGAGCGTGGTGGCGGCGGAGCCCACATTTGAAGCTGTGCTGAATGTGGCGCGTGTTGCGCGCGCGGTTCCCGTGAAGATTCCTCTGACAGTGGATCATCGCCACGATCTACCTGCGATGGCCGCGATGTGCACTTCGAAAACAGGACTCGTGTATGTGTGCAATCCAAACAATCCCACCGGCACAATCGTCACGCGCGACGAATTGGCGGGGTTCATCCCGCGCGTACCCTCGACTGCGCTGATCCTGGTGGACGAAGCCTATTTTCATTTCGCGGAGAATCCCGGATACGGGAGCGTGATTGATTGGATCGGCAAACATCCGAACCTGCTGGTGGCTCGCACCTTCTCGAAAATTTACGGCATGGCAGGAATGCGTCTGGGCTACGCGATCGGGTCGAAAGAAACCATTGCGGCGATGAAACCTCAAATTTTGGCTGACAATGGAAACGCTGCCGTGCTCCCCGCCGCGCTCGCGAGCCTTGCGGACAAAGATCATGTGGCGACAAGCCGCGCGCGCATAAATGCCACGCGCCGGTGGCTGGCCGGCGAGCTTACCAAAGATGGACGATCATTCATCCCCTCGGAAGCCAATTTCATGATGATCGACATGGGCATGGACGTGCAGCCCATCATCGAGCAGTTCGCAGCGCGCAATATTCTCGTCGGACGGCGATTCCCATCGATGAACAATTTTCTTCGCGTCACAATCGGCACGCAGCCGGAGATAGAAGCATTCGTCGCCGCGCTGCGCGACATCGCGCCCGCGCGCGCCGCGAAAGCCGCGTAGAAACTTCACGCAAAATCAAAAAGCCCTTCTCGGCGCCCATGCCGCAGCGCTGAGAAGGGCCTCTGAAAATACAGATGCAACCTTGCTGGCGACGTCACCGGCCTATCCGGGTTTTTCCCGGGTGCTTCCGCCGTTCTAGTGACGCCATCCGGCTCAGTCGAAACCCGCGGTGCAAACAGCGCTATTGCTGCGCTGTTGCGCTGGGGGCGGTGATGGTTCGCCGCTGCTGAAAGCATTCGCGGCAATACACCGGGCGCCCCTGTGTGGGCTTGAACGGAACCGTGGTTTCCTTACCGCACTGAGAGCAGACCGTCTTGGTTTCGACGCGCTGAACGCTTCCCGAACCCGGGCCGTTGCCCTGAGCGCGGCTGGCTTTGCACGCTTTGCACCGTTTGGGCTCGTTCTTAAAACCCTTGTCGGCGAAAAACATCTGCTCGCCGCCGGTGAAAACGAACTCCGCACCACACTCCGCACACTTCAGTACCTTGTCATGGTATTCCATGCGCTGCTCCGAGACCTTGCTGGGAGAGGGCTGGCAGCGGCGCAGTTCACGTCAGACGAGAATAGGGATACGCGGAAGGTAGCTGCGGTTCCCCTCAGCCGGCTGGCACGAAACTGCTTGAAAGGGCCCAAGTAAATTGGCCGTCTAATCCTGCTCACGCCGTTGCTTCTTCCGAAGGCGCTTACGCGAGAGGGCTTCCTTGGCGCGTCTCTTCTCGCCGGGCTTCATGTAGTAACTGTGCTTCTTGATCTCCTTGATGATGTCCTCCGACTGAACTTTGCGCTTGAATCGCCGGAGGGCATTTTCCAAGGACTCACCCTCTTGAATGACAACTTCTGCCACGCGTATTTCACCCCCGTTCCCCGTTGGTTGTTTTGTTGGCCTGCTGGATACACACCAGTGTAACCGGTTCACACCGAAACCGGCAATTGCCCACTTCTTCTATCCCCGGCTATCCCGCAAGTCAAGAAGTAAATTGAATAAAGGCTCTCGCATCGGCGTATATAGCTTTGTGGTAAACATGCACGGGCGAGTCACGCCTGCGTACCGCCGCCCCGGCGGCGCGATCGCGTTGCTTGGAATCTGACCCGTGTCGCTGGCGGACATTTCGGCGGCTTCTGCCGACTTGCTGTAGAATGGCGTGCTTCGGACTTAGGCACTTCGGGGATCTTCCTCCATGCCGCTGATGCGCAATGCACTCGGTGTACTGCTGGCCGGCGGCCAGGGCGAGCGGCTCTGGCCGCTGACGCGCGACCGCGCCAAACCAGCCGTGCCATTCGGTGGCGTCTATCGCATCATTGACGTCACGCTCTCGAATTGCCTCAATAGCGACTTGCGCCGCGTGTTCGTCCTCACGCAGTACAAAGCCCTCAGCTTGAACCGCCACGTGCGCCGCGGCTGGTCTGTGATGATGGGCCACGGCGATTTCATCGAGGTGCTCACGCCGCAGATGCGCGTCTCGCAGCACTGGTATCAGGGGACCGCCGATGCCGTTTACCAAAACATTTACTCGATCGGAAGCGAGCAATCCAGCTACGTCTTCATTCTTTCCGGCGACCACATCTATAAAATGAATTACCAGAAAATGCTCGAGCAGCACGTGGCCGCCGGCGCGGATGTGACTGTCGCGACTCTCGAGGTGGATGCGGGAACCGCTGCTGGAAAATTCGGCGTTCTCGAAACCGACAGCGATTGGCGCATCGTTGGCTTCGAAGAAAAGCCCGCGCACCCGAAGCCCTCCCGCATTCATCCCGGCAAAGTGAACGCCTCGATGGGCGTGTACATCTTTAATACGCAGTTGCTGCTGCCGATCCTGATTCTCGACGCAGAGGATCGGACCTCCTCGCACGATTTCGGCAAGGATATTATTCCGAGGATCATCGGCGAATACCGCGTCTTCGCCTACAATTTTCGCGATGAAAACAAGAATGAAACCAGCTACTGGCGCGACGTCGGCACGATCGAGGCTTATCACGAAGCGAACATGGACCTCGTCTCCGTCTCTCCCGTTTTCAATCTCTACGACAAAAGCTGGCCGCTGCACACCTGGCAGCAGCAGTATCCGCCGGCGAAATTTGTGTTCGCTGATCCGGGCCGCACGGGCGTGGCGGTGGATTCCATTGTCTCCGGCGGGTCGATCCTTTCGGGCGGACGCGTGGAGCGCTCCGTGCTGGGCTACGATGTGCGCGTCAACAGTTACAGCGAGGTGGAAGACTCCATCTTTTTCAATCACGTGAACGTCGGCCGCCACTGCAAGATCCGTCGCGCGATTATCGATCGCCATGTGAGTCTGCCCGAAGGCACCGTGATCGGCCACGACATCGAAGCAGACCGCGCGCGCTATTCCGTCACTGAAAGCGGGGTGGTCGTCGTCGTCCGCGCCGAATCCATGCTCGAAGAACCGGAATAGTGACGCACGCACTCGTTTCGCTCGCTTACAGTGAAATGAGTTAGGGGCGACGGGAGGGGTAAAGTGAGCGGGGCATATGTGCATGGCTACGACCCGCGTGAAAACGAACGCCTGCAGGATCAGGCCGGAACGCTGGTTGAGCTACTGCACTCCGACACCTCCTACCCGCCTGGAAGCGTAGTGCTCGAAGCGGGGTGTGGCGTCGGAGCCCAGACGGTCACTCTAGCTCAAAGGAGCCCGGGCGCGCGATTCACGTCTGTTGATATCTCCGCGGACTCGATTGCAGAAGCTAAGAAGGCGACGGACGCAGCGGGATTCACCAATGTCCAGTTCCAGCAAGCGGACATCTTCGCGCTGCCCTTCGCGCCCGCATCGTTCGACCACGTCTTCGTCTGTTTCGTTCTGGAGCATCTGTCGCGCCCTGTTGAGGCTCTGTCGATTCTCAGCAAGCTGCTCAGACCGGGAGGCACCATGACCGTCATCGAGGGTGATCACGGATCGACGTACTTCCACCCGGACAGTAGCGCAGCCCATGAGGCAATCAAGTGTCAAATCAAGTTGCAGCGGTTGGCGGGAGGCAACGCGTTGATTGGCCGGCAGCTTTATCCACTAATGGTCGAGGCGGGCTTAGAAGCGGTTTATGTTTCTCCACGCATGGTGTACGTGGATTCGAGCAGGCCCGACCTCGTCGACGGCTTCACGAGGAAAACTTTCACCGCGATGATCGAGGGCGTTCGCGAATCCGCGATTGCGGCCGGCATCACCGATCCCGAAGCCTTTGATGCAGGTGTTCGGGATCTTCACAGAACGGCTGAGGCGGACGGCGTCTTCTGCTACACATTCTTCAAGGGTGTGGGAGAGAAGAGCCGGCGCGCCTAGCAATCCCTTCGAGCAGGATCTCTTCGCTCGCGCCTCGGGCCAACCTAATTAGGGAGTGATGATCAGTCAGGAGGCATGATGTCCACGAAAATTGCCAGCGTTCACGGCCGCGAAATTCTCGATTCGCGCGGCAATCCCACGGTCGAAGCAGACGTCCGGCTAGAAGGCGGCGCGCTCGGCCGCGCCGCGGTTCCCTCCGGCGCCTCCACCGGCGAGCACGAAGCCATCGAGCTGCGCGATGACGATAAATCGCGCTACCTCGGCAAAGGCGTTCTGAAGGCCGTCGGCCACGTGAACGCGGAAATCGCCCGTGCCATCTCGGGCATGGACGCGGCCGATCAGCGCGCGCTCGACCGACGCATGATCGAAGCCGACGGCACGGCCAACAAATCGAAATTCGGCGCCAACGCGATTCTAGCTGTCTCGATGGCTGCTGCTCGCGCCGCCGCTGCTGGGCTCGGCCTGCCGGTCTATAAATATCTCGCGCGCTATTCGGGTGATCCTTCCGCGAACCTGCTCCCCGTCCCCATGATGAACATCCTGAATGGCGGGGCGCATGCCGACAATTCCGTGGACGTGCAGGAATTCATGGTGATGCCGCTGGGCGCGCCGAATTTTCATGAGGCGCTGCGCTGGGGCGTGGAAGTGTTCCACAATTTGAAGACTGTTCTGAAGAAAAACGGCTACTCCACTGCCGTCGGTGATGAGGGCGGCTTCGCGCCAAATCTGAAATCGAACGAAGAGGCGCTCGAGCGCGTGCTCGAAGCGATCACCGCAGCCGGTTACAAGCCCGGAGAGCAAATCTCCATCGCGCTCGATCCTGCGTCGAGCGAATTCTACGATCGCGCCAGCAAGAAATATGTCTTCAAGAAATCGGACAAGTCGGCGCGCTCGTCCGAGGAAATGGTCAAGTTTTGGGAAAACTGGGTGCGCCAGTATCCCATCGTCTCCATCGAAGACGGCCTGGCGGAAGATGACTGGGATGGCTGGAAGATTCTCACGCGCGACGTCGGCAAGAAAATTCAGTTGGTTGGCGACGACATTTTCGTCACCAACCCGAAGATTTTCGCGCGCGGCATTGCTGAAGGCATCGGCAACGCGATTCTCATCAAGCTGAATCAGATTGGCACGGTGAGCGAAACCATCGAAGCCGTTGAAATGGCGCGCAAGGCAGGCTATGCCTCGATCGTCTCCCACCGATCGGGTGAAACCGAGGACACATTCATCGCCGATTTTGTCGTCGCCATGGGCTCAGGCCAGATCAAGACCGGCTCCGCCTCCCGCACCGACCGCATCGCCAAGTACAACCAGCTCCGGCGCATCGAGGAAGAGTTGGGCGCCGCCGCCCGCTTCCCCGGCCGCGAGGCGCTGGCGCGACTTTAGCCGAATAATTTGTGGGGTGATCCAATTCGCACTTATAATCTCGCGCTGGTCGGCTTCGGAAATGTTGGCAGGGAATTCGTCCGTCTGTTGGTAGCCAAGACCACCGTGCTGCGTGAGACGTATGGCATCGAATGGCGGCTTACTGGCGTGGCCTCGCGGCGGATCGGCTGGGTCGCCGACCCGAAGGGACTCGATCCGGCGGCGCTGCTTGCAAATCGCTTCCCCGAAACCCCGGCCTGGTGCAAACCGCAAAATGTGAGGCAGTGGCTCGAAGCGGCTGACCCGGCAGTATTTTTCGAAGCCTCTTCGCTCGACCGCCGTTCCGGCCAGCCGGCTACGGACCATTTGAAGGCCGCGCTTGAATCGGGCGCGCATGCCATAAGCGCGAACAAGGGACCGGTTGTGTACGCCTATCGTGAACTGTGCAACCTCGCGAAAGTGAAAGGACGGAAATTTCTTTTCGAATCCACAGTGATGGACGGCACGCCGATTTTCTCCATGTTCCCTCACTCGCTCCCCGCCGTGGAGTTGCGCGGATTCCGCGGCATCCTGAACGCCACCACCAACGTGGTGCTCACCGAAATGGAAAAGGGCGCGAGCCTCGACGAAGCGGTGAAGAAGGCGCAGCAGATTGGCGTCGCGGAAACGGACCCTTCAGACGATCTGGATGGCTGGGATGCCGCAGTGAAAGTGGCGGCGCTGGTGATTGTGCTGATGGGAGTGCCGATCGCGCTCGATCAAGTGGAGCGCACCGGCATCCGCGACATCACGCCGGAGCATGTTCTCGCCGCGCGCGCCTCCGGCATGCGCTACAAACTAATTTGCAGCGCGGAGCGCACGGCCAATGGCGTGCGCGCGACTGTCCGCCCAGAGCAGTTGCCGATGACCGACCCGCTCGCGCTGCTCGAAGGCACCACCTCCGCGTTGCGCTTCGACATGGACGTCTTTGGCCTCTCGATCATCGAACACAAAGCCCACGTGATCGCCACGGCCTATGGGCTGCTTGGCGATTTCATTCGCGCCGTTGCGTAGACCGCACATTCCTGCCCGCCAACAAATCACGCCGCAAGCGTCAGTCGTCACTTATTTATGTCTTCCTTCGCTTCCAGGCGCGCGACCAGCGCTTCATTGAACTTTTTCAAATTTTCCGGAGACATCGAAAGTGCCAGCTTCGCCTCTTTCAGAGCGCTGTCGAAGTCACCCTGCGCGCAATAGACACGAGCCATCCCTGTGTGCGAACTGCTGCTGTTAGGGTACCTTCTTAGGTCTTCGCGAAAAATCGCGTACGCTTCCTCGTTTTTCTTTTCCGCCTGAAGCTGGCGGGCATATTGGTACAGTTCCGCCGCGTTGGCCTTTTCAAGCGACATGTCCAAGTACTTCTTGGCCTCGTCCTTGCGGCCCATGGCGTCGAGCACCTGCGACTTGGTCATCAGGTTGGTGTGCTCCTCGCTCATCTGGATCGACTTGTCTATGTACTTCAGCGCCTCGTCCAGGTCTTCTTTCCGAGTCATCAGGTAGTCGGCCGCGTCATTCCAGGTCACCCAGTTGTATTGCAGGAGCCCGCGCAGCTGTTTCCGCAGGCTGGCCGCCACGATTTCGTTCACGTTCACGGAGATTTTGAATGGGACAGCGATCTTCTCCCATCGAAACGTGGCGACCGCGGAGTCGTCCTTCAGGTTGTCGAAGTCAAAGGTCAGTGCTTCGTGAAATTCGGCTGGCACGGCCTTTACCGTCACGCGCAGAGCGTCCTCGGCGGGATCGTAGGAAAAACTGCCCCACGAGGTCGAGGCATTCGAGAGAATAACTGTCCACTGATCCTCTCCGGGAATCATGTGCAGTCCGTAGGTCCCGCGGGCGAGCGGTTTGCCTTCCACCGTCACCGGATCGCTAAATGCGATGGTGGTGTTCACGTTCGCGCCAGCGCGCCACACCTTTCCATAGGGCTCGAGGCCGCCCCAGATTTTTCGGCCGTTCACAAGCGGCCGGTGATAGTTGATGGTAATGTCGGTGAGGCCGATCCGCTGCGTCACCACGGCATGCTGGCTCTGCAATGGCAGGTCCAGAAAATTGGATTGCGCGTGACAAATTCCCGCGAGCAACAGAAGGCATGGCAGTACGGCAAGAAATCGAAGTTTATGCATTGAAGTATCCTCTTTCGGCGCACGAATCGAACCGCAATCTCGTTCGCGCACAAGAATTCAGACCAAGCCCCAATGCACACACGCACCGCTTGGGTCCTTAGACGCTCAAGCCTTGCTTCGGTGAGCCTTGAACCGTGGAGAGGGCGTCGCGCGCGCATGACACGTTCCGCTGATTCCGTGTATCCTGACGCGCGATGGCCCGGCGACCAAAACCGATTGTGCTGACCGTGCTCGACGGCTGGGGCTACCGCGCCGAGACGAAAGGCAACGCCATCGCCCTCGCGCGCAAGCCGAATTACGACCGCCTGCTCAAAGATTTCCCGAACACACTGATCCACACCTCCGGTCCCGCCGTCGGCCTTCCCGAAGGGCAAATGGGCAATAGCGAGGTGGGGCATCTGAACATCGGCGCGGGCCGAATCGTGCGCATGGACATCACGCGCGTGGAACAGCTCATTTCGAGCGGCGAATTTTTCCGCCATCCATTGCTCCTCGAAGCGATGGAGACCGGCCGTGATCATCAACTCCATTTGCTTGGCCTCTTGAGCGATGGCGGCGTGCATTCCCACATCAGCCATCTCTTCGCGCTGCTGAAAATGGCGCGCGAAAACAAAGTCACGCGCGTCTTTGTCCACTGTTTCATGGACGGCCGCGACACGCCGCCGAACAGCGGAATTGATTTTCTTCGCCAGCTCGAGCAAAAGATGCGTGAGTACGGCGTGGGCCAGATCGCCACAGTCATCGGCCGGTACTATGCGATGGACCGCGACAATCGCTGGGAGCGCATCGAAAAGGCCTACCGCGCGATGGTGCATGGCGACGCCGAGGCAAAATTCACCGACCCTATCGCTGCGATTCGCGCCAGCTACGAAAGAGGCGCTACCGACGAGTTCGTGGCGCCCACAGTGATCACGACCGAAGCCGCGCCCGGAAAGCTTGCCGCGCCGCGCGCGACGATCCGCGACGACGACGCCGTCATCTTCTTCAATTTTCGCGCCGACCGCGCCCGCCAGACCACACGCGCCCTTGTCGAGCCCGGCTTTAAGGAATTCGTTGACCCTGAGCGGCCCGCGAATCTCACCTTCGTGGCCATGACGCAGTACGAAAAAACCTGGCCCTGGCTGCGCTCCATCATCGCGCCGGAAAAACTTGAGCACATCCTTGCAAATGTCTTCACCGAAATGCAGTTCAAAAACCTGCGGGTTGCGGAGACGGAGAAATACGCACACGTCACTTATTTTTTTAACGGTGGCATCGAAAAGCCGTTCCCCGGCGAAGAGCGCATTCTGGTCCCTTCGCCGAAAGTTCCCACCTACGATTTGAAGCCGGAGATGTCCGCGGCGGGCGTGACCGTTGCCGTGGTGCGCGCCATCGAGAAGGGCGATTTCGACGCCATCATCATGAATTTTGCGAACGCCGATATGGTCGGGCATTCCGGCAAGCTCGATGCCGCGATCAAAGCCTGCGAAACTGTGGACGAATGCCTGGGAAGAATTTTTCAGGCGCTGCGCCCGCGCGGAGGCGCGTGGATCATCACCGCCGATCACGGCAATGCCGAGACAATGATTGATCCCGTCACCGGCGGCCCACACACCTATCACACTACCAACCCAGTTCCCTTCATTCTCGTCAGCGACGACGGCCGCGCCCAATTGAAAACCGGCGGCTCGCTCCGCGACATTGCTCCCACGTTGCTCGGTGTCGCCGCCATTCCCGAACCCGGCGTAATGACCGGCCACGATTTGCGCGTCATTTCGCGATGACGCGCACGAAACCGGCAGAAACGAAGTTGGTGATTTGCGTTTGGCATCGTTTCTCACTTTGGAACCCGCCGCCGGAAATGGCCGCGGGCATCCGCGAACGCTGGCCCGAGATGCGCATCGTGCACCTGCCCAATTACGATGGCCTTGACGCCGAACTCCCCAACACAGACATTTTTGTGGGTTTCTCGCTGCGTCCCGAACCATTCGGGCGCGCGCGCAAGCTGAAATGGCTGCATTCGACGGCCGTGGGCGTGGGCCAACTGATGTATCCGGAACTTCGCAAGAGCGGCATCGAAGTGACCAACGCGAGCGGCGTCCACACCATCCCGATGGCCGAGCACATTCTCGGCATGCTGGTTGCGATGGCGCGCCGTTTTCCGGATTGCTTTCGTTACCAGCAGCAGTCGCGCTGGGCACAGCAGGAATTGTGGGATTCGCCGGTGCGCCCGTGCGAGCTGCACGGGCAGACTCTGCTTCTCATCGGCCTCGGCGCAGTCGGGCGCGCCGTGGCGAAAGCTGTGCGCCCGCTCGGAATGCGTGTCTGGGCGGTGACGCGGTCGGGCGAAGGCGACCGCGAGTTGGCAGAAGAAATCGTGCCGGTCGCAAGGCTGCATGAAGTGCTACCGGAAGCGGACTTCGTGATCCTCGCCGCGCCGGAAACGCCGGAAACTCGCCGGATGATTGGCGCCCCTGAGCTCGCGCGCATGAAAGCTTCGGCTTATTTCATGAATGTTTCCCGCGGGGCGCTTGTGGACGAGCTGGCGTTGATCGCCGTGCTGGAGCGCCGCGCGATTGCCGGCGCCGCGCTGGATGTGGCTTCGCAGGAGCCGCTGCCGCCCGATAGCCCGCTGTGGAAACTTGAAAGCGCCTTCATCACGCCGCACATGAGCGCCGTAAGCGAACACCTCTGGGCGCGCCAGACCGATCTCCTGATCGCAAATCTCGAGCGTTGGTTCAGCGGCCGCGAACTGTTGAATCGCGTGAATCTCGAGCGAGGATATTGATGGCGCGTTGGAAACTCAGGTTGGCCAGGTGAACGGCGCTGACTCCCGGTTCGCTAATTGCCGCTAAGGGACCGCGGCGAGGTGTAGCCGTTCCGCGCGTACACCGTCACTTTCTTCATCTTGCCCTTCTTGCCCGTGGGCACCTGCATTGGGTTTCCCTGATCATCCAGAATTTCAATCTTTAGCTTGTGGAACTTGCCGTCGTTCGGTGAAGTGGGCGCAAAGCCAAGCGAATATTGGCTGCGCAGAAAGGCGCCGACGGAATTAAAAATTGTGGGCATCTCGCCCTGAAATCGCGGAAACCAGGCATAGCCGCCGGTCATATTTGCAAATTGCGTGAGTTGATTCTTCGCCTGAAGGTAATTCACCCCGCCGCCATTGCGTGTCCTCAAATCAATGTCTTCACCCATGCCGACGGCGAAAATCGGGACGTCCGTTTCCTTCAGTCTCTTGTAGGCCTGATCCAGAGTATGTTTGCTGAAAGTATCGAATCCTGTGGACAAAAGCAGGATGGACTTCTTTCCGTGGACGTCGCGAAGCTGGTCGAGCGTTTCAATCACCGCATCAAACACGCACGCTTCGTGGAAGCCCGGAGTGTACAGCGAGACAATGGCATTCCGGACTTCTCCAATGTCATGCGTAAAATCCACCAGCAGGTCAGTCTTGATGTCGAAAATCTTGAAGGCCACCCAATCTTTCGGTGTCAAGTGGTTGAGAAACCCGTAGGCCCACGACTGCGACTTGTATCCGAAGAAACCATAATATCGCGCGCTGAACTCCATCAGGATCACGATGGTGACGGGCGCCTCCGTGGGACTGAAATTCGTGATTTGCTGGGGCTGCCCCTCGTCCAGAATCCTGAAATTCTCTTTCTTCAGCCCGGTCAGGATATTGCCGTCCTCGTCCGTCACCACGGCGTCCACGTGGACTAGGTTCGACTCGATCGAGATTGCAACCTGCGGCGCTTGCTCGCTAGGCTTTCCCGGCTCCTGCTGCTGGCCCGTGGGAGGTTTCGGCGGCGCAGGCTGCTCCGCCGGCGGAGGACCTTGTGGCCCGGTCTGCTGTGCAAAAGTTGTCGGCGTGCCCGGAAGAATTACCAGCGCGGCCACTCCAATTCCCATAAGGGCGGCACGGATCGCTCGATTTGCTTTCATGTTCCCCTCTCCCCCCTTGGATGCACCCAAAAGCCTCCCGGGATGGTCAATTGCAGTGCAGAAAACTGCGCTGTCTGCCCCGCCCGAGCGCCGCTCACCCTCATGATAGTATGAAAGACTGTTCGCCCCACGGCGGGGTTTCATATTTTACTCGGAGGCATACTGGATGGCTCGTTCCTTTACTCGCGCTCTTTTGCTGCTCGTCTTTGCCGCTCTTTCCTGCGCCGCGCAGGGTTATTCTCCGTCAGGGCCGCCTTTCGGGCCGCCACCGGCGCAACCTTCAGCCGCGCAATCCGCGGAGCTTTCGAAACTCCAGGGCGACGCCGTCGGCTGGCTCCAGGGTTTGATCCGCATCAATACGACGAACCCTCCGGGGAACGAACTCGCTGCCGCAAAATACATCGCGGAAATCCTGGAACGCGAGGGAATCCATCCCGAAATTTTCGAAACCGCGCCCGGCCGCGGCTTCCTCGTTGCGCGGCTCTCTTCGAGCACAGTCCCGAATCCCGCACGTGCTCTGCTGCTGATGGGCCATCTCGATGTGGTCGGTGTGGACAAGACCAAATGGAGCGTGGATCCCTTCGCGGCGGTCATCAAGGACGGGTATCTGTATGGCCGCGGCGCAATAGACGACAAGGGAATGCTGGCTGCAAATCTCGCCGTCTTCATCGCCCTCAAACGTTCAGGCGCGCGGCTGACTCGCGACGTCATTTTCCTTGCCGAAGGAGATGAAGAATCCGGCGGCGCGCTGGGCATGAGGGTAGCGGTCGAAAAACACTGGGACAAGATTGCCGCCGGTTATGCCATCAACGAAGGCGGGCACGCTGTCCTGAAAAACGGGAAAGTGCAGTACATCGGCATCCAAGCCAGCGAAAAAGTTTCCGTGGCCGTGGACGTCATCGCCGCGGGCACCTCCGGCCACGGCTCGATGCCGCGGAAAGACAATCCCGTAGTTCATCTGGCGACCGCTATCGCTAAGATTGGAACCTACGAGACTCCCGTGCAGCTCAACTCCATCACGCGCGCCTACTTCGAAGCGATCGCCGGCGTCGAAGACGAAGAAACCGCCAAATGGATGCGCTCGCTCGAATCGTCGGACCGCGGCGAGCACGCCGCTCGATGGCTCTCGAACACGAACCCCATGTGGAATTCCATGCTGCGCGATTCGATTGCGCCCACAATTCTGCAAGCGGGGATTCGCCGCAACGTGATCCCTTCGGAGGCGCGCGGAGTCATCAACATCCGACTGCTGCCTGGCAATCCTCTCGAAGCACTGCTGAGCAAATTGCAGCAGCTCGTGAATGATCCGCAGATTCGCTTCGAAGTGGAACCAGACTCAGGGGAAGCCGCTCCTTCTTCTTCGCTCAAATCAGATCTCTACGCCACCATCACGCGCGCGGCGGCGAAACAATTTCCTGGAACAGTCGTGGTCCCTTTCATGTCCACTGGCGCCACCGATTCGTGGCCGCTGCGCATGCGCAACGTACAGGCCTACGGCGTGTTTCCATTTCCGCTCAATGATGTTGACTCCCTACGCATGCACGCGGACGACGAGCGCATTCCGCTCGACTCCTTCCACAAAGGAGTCGAATTCCTCTACGGCGTCATCAATGAGTTTGTGACGGCTCGCTAACTTCCATGAACAGTCGAAGGGCCAAGATCGTCTGCACGCTCGGACCCAGCAGTTCTTCGCAGGAGATGATTGACCGGCTGGTGCGCTGCGGGATGGATGTGGCGCGCCTGAACTTCTCCCATGGAACTCCGGGGGAGCACGCGCGGCATTTTGCCGCCGTGCGCCGCGCTTCCGTGCACAACGAAAAATCAATTGCCATCATGGCTGATTTGCAAGGGCCGAAGATCCGCACCGGGGCGCTCGAACACGGCCGGCCGGTTCGTCTGCGCTTCGGCCAACGATTCATAATTACCACCAGAAATATTCTGGGGACTGCGGAAGGAGTCAGCACCACGTTTCGCGCGCTGCCTGAATCGGTCCACAAAGGAGACCGCATCCTTCTGCACGACGGTGAGATTGCACTGCGCGTTGTTTCCGTGCGCGGTCGCGATGTGGTTTGCCAGGTGGAAAACGGCGGCGAGCTCGCCGAACATCAGGGAATCAATTTACCGGGCGTGAAGCTCCGCATTCCTTCCCTGACGCCCAAGGACCGCAAGGATCTCGCGTTTGCGCTCCATTTGGGCGCGAACTATGTCGCCCTTAGCTTCGTGCGCACGGCCGCGGACGTGCGCGCCGGGAAGGCCATCATCGCGCACGCCGGAAAAAATACGCCCGTAATTTCCAAGCTCGAAAAGCCCGAAGCCATAGACAACCTCGACGAAATCCTCAGCGTGACCGACGCTGTCATGGTCGCGCGTGGCGATCTGGGCGTCGAGATGAGCCTCGAGAAAGTGCCTGTGGTGCAGAAACAAATTATCGCGCGCTCGCGCGATGCGCTGGTCCCGGTCATCACTGCTACGCAGATGCTCGACTCCATGCAGAAAAGTCCGCGGCCCACGCGCGCTGAAGCTTCCGACGTCGCCAACGCCGTTTTCGACGGCAGCGACGCGCTGATGCTTTCCGGCGAGACCGCCGCAGGAAATTATCCGCTCGAATCCGTAGAGATGATGGACCGCATCATCCGCCAAGCCGAAGCCAGCGTCACGGAATTGCTTCGCCCCACGCGCCACGGGGAGCTGCTAATCAGCGAAGCCATCGCTGAAGCCATCTGCCACGCCGCCGAAGAACTCCAAATGAAAGCCATCGCCGTCTTCACCGAGTCCGGCTCTTCCGCGCGCCTGGTTTCAAAATACCGGCCGCGCGCGCCGATCATCGCTTTTTCGCCCAATCAGGAAACGCGCCGGCGGCTCAGCCTGCTCTGGGGCGTGCTTCCGCGCAGCATCCTCCGCGTCCACGACATTGATCAGCTCGCGAAGGTCGCCGAAGACCGTTTAAAAGAGGAGCATCTGGTGAAGCGCGGAGATATTGTGGGCATCATCGCCGGCACGCCGCTGGGCACCACCGGCTCGACGAACCTCATGCGCCTGGTCCGCATCGGGGGTTGAGGTTTCGCCAGGTCCTCTTCGAGCTCCCAGCTTCTGACTTCTAAACTCTAACTTCTCGTTTCTAACTTCTAGTTGACCCAATTGTCGGGGCGTGTGGGAGGCTTGTCGTTGTGGTCGCGCACGTACACTTCGAATTTCTTTTTCAACCGCCGGCGCTGCCAATCGGAGAAGTAGTTGCGGAAATTGTAGAGGTACGACCCGCGGCGCAAGTACACGTAGCCCACCAGCATCCCGCCGAGATGGCAGATGTGGCTCACGTTGTCGCCCGATGCGCCGATAGTGCCGAAAAATTCAATCGCGCCCATCACGATGACAAAAATGCGCATGGATACCGTGACCGGCAGCGGAAAAACCCACACTTGGCGTTGGGGGAGAAGCACCGCATTGGCCAGCAGGATCCCGTAAATTGCACCAGACGCGCCAATCGTGGGCACCCAGGCACTTCCCAGTCCGTGCGGATCGAGGATCAATTTCACGATTACGTTGATTACGCCCGCACCCACACCGCAAAGGAAAAAATAAGTGTAGAACTTTCGCGTCCCCCACATGCGCTCAAGATCCGCCCCAAACATGCACAGGTAAAGAAGATTGAAGAGGATGTGCAGGATCCCGCTATGAAGAAATAGATAGGTAAAGGGCTGCCAGATTCTGAACCCAAAGACCGCCGCGTAGGGCACCAGGCCGAACCATCGCTGCCAAAACAATTCGCCGGGACGGCCGAAAAGGAGTACGGAAAGCTCTTGAAGGACGAAGACGCCTACACAGGCCAGGCAAATCGTCTTGATCGCGCGCGGAAAATATCCGCTGAGGTCGAAACGATACCCGTAGCCGCGCCCGAAGGATCCCATTGCACCCAAGTCTAAATGCTAGGCGCGCCAGAGTCAAAGAATCGCCGGGATTGGAGGCGCTCAGCTCTGAACCTGCCTCGCCTGCTTTGCCTCGCGTTGACTTGCCTCCGACCGCAACCTAAGATGTGCGCCAAATGGCGGATTCCCAATCACTTCGCGGACAGACCGTCTCGCACTACCGCATCATCGAAAAGCTCGGCGGCGGCGGGATGGGTGTGGTGTACAAGGCCGAGGACGTCAAACTCAATCGCTTCGTCGCTCTGAAATTCCTTCCGGACGATGTGGCCAGAGACCCTCTGGCACTAAGCCGCTTCCAGCGGGAGGCCAAAGCCGCATCGGCTCTGAACCATCCAAACATATGCACCATCCACGAGATTGATGAGGAGAACGGACAAGCCTTCATCGTCATGGAGTTTCTGGATGGGCAGACCCTGAAACACCGCATTTCTGGCAAGCCGCTGCCGCTTGAACAGTTGCTGGAGCTGGGGATTGAGATTGCGGACGCATTGGATGCAGCCCACAGCAAAGGAATCATTCATCGGGATATCAAGCCTGCCAACATTTTTGTCACTGACCGAGGGCACGCCAAGATTCTCGATTTCGGTTTGGCGAAGCTCACTCGTGATACCAAAAGTGTCGGCATTTCCGCTATGCCAACCGCTGCAGCGGAAGAATTGTTGACCAGCCCCGGCACCGCAGTGGGCACCATCGCTTACATGTCTCCGGAGCAGGCACGGGGAGAAGAGCTGGATTCACGGACGGATTCGTTCTCGTTCGGTGCGGTGCTTTACGAGATGGCCACGGGACGGATGGCGTTTCCCGGCAACACCGCTGCAATCATTCATGAAGCAATTCTGAACCGAGCGCCGACCCCGCTGGCACGAGTGAATCCTGAGATATCTCCGGAACTGGAGCGCATCATAAACAAAGTGCTGGAGAAAGACCGCAAGCTGCGCTACCAAAGCGCTGCCGATATTCGCACGGATTTGCAACGGTTGAGGCGCGATAGCGAGTCGGGCCGCACGCACGCTGTGACTCCAGCGGTCCCGATAAGAGTCCGTTCCGTCCGGTGGGCCGTGCTTGCAGGCGCAGTAGTGATGGTCGCCGGCCTGACCGTGGGCGGCTGGCTGTTTTTCTCCCGCAAGGCGCACACACTGACTGACAAAGACACAGTCGTTCTCGCTGATTTCACGAACACGACCGGAGACTCAGTGTTTGACGGCACGCTGCGACAGGGGCTTTCCGTACAATTGGAGCAATCACCTTTTCTTAGCCTTGTTTCCGAGGAACGCATCCAGCAGACCCTACGACTGATGGGCCAGCCGAGTGATGCGAAGCTCACACCAGCGATTGCCCGGGAACTTTGCCAGCGGACAGGAGGCAAGGCCGTCATCGACGGCTCAATTGCACAGATTGGTGCTTCATACAGCTTGATTCTGAAGGCTGTGAACTGTGCGAATGGAGAATCAATCACGAGCACGGAAGCTCAGGCGAGCGACAAGAGCCACGTCTTAGATTCCTTGGGGAAGGCAGCTTCGGAAATTCGCAAGAAGCTCGGTGAATCGCACAGCACGGTGCAAAAGTTTGATACGCCGCTTGAGCAAGCAACCACGCCTTCACTTGAAGCCCTCCAGGCCTACAGCCTGGGAGATAAGAAAGACCATGAAGGCGAACCTGCTGCTGGACTGCCCTTCCACCAGAGGGCTATTCGACTCGACCCGAATTTCGCGTTGGCCTATATTGGGCTCGGATATGAATATGCGGGAATCGGGGAACCGACCCTAGCAGCGGAGAATTTCAAGAAGGCCTACGACTTGCGGGGTCGCGTGAGCGAGTGGGAGAAGCTCGTTATCGAATCCGCTTACTATTGGATTGCTATCGGCGATTTGGAAAAGGCTCGCCAGACGAATGAAGTGCATAAGCAGACCTACCCACGATACGAGTGGCCGCCGAACGACCTCAGTTTAATCTACGCTCAAATAGGCGAGTATCAGAAAGCCCTCGCGGAAGCACAGGAGGCTCGTCGTCGCGACCCGACGAGCGGTCGGTTCTATGCAACACTGACCTTTGCCTATCTCAATTTGAATCGCTTCGACGAGGCGCAGACTACTGTCGAGGAGGCGCAGGCGAAGAACCTCGATTCTCCTGAACTGCGCTTCACTCTGTACATGCTTGCCTTCTTAAAGAACGATGTGGCAGAAATGGCCCAGCAGGTGGCCTGGTCGGTGCGCAAGCTGGGGGTGGAAGACGTACTGCTGGTCAACGAGGCCGATACGGCCGCC
>Ga0307469_10000259_pt1 | contig 20312 bp, 20 predicted proteins | sample atmos_gasesAM2C__FD_203084 | JGI IMG/M metagenome (GOLD analysis project Ga0307469, IMG submission 203084) | Hardwood forest soil microbial communities from Morgan-Monroe State Forest, Indiana, United States - atmos_gasesAM2C_515 | ecosystem: Environmental > Terrestrial > Soil > Temperate...
TGAAGCGAAAGCGTGCATCGTCGGACGCACGATCGTGGACATCGTGCACAAGGACTACCAGCCGGTACCTGCCGCCCCTGCCCAGGCTGAGAGTAAACTTCCCAGGCCCGGTGTCTCGCTGTAGCTAGCTCGTGGCCAACGCCACATGCCCAGCCGCGAAGCGGCGATAGAATATAGCCCCGGGCCTAAGCCCGGGGTGAGCCAGTCCACCAACCCAAGCCCCGGAGGGGCGACACCGTGGCAGAGGGTGTAAGCCCTCAAGCCGAGGCCGTTCGTGTCTACCTGTTCCTCCGCGCTCTACAATCGAACCAATGCATCCTGCGCTCACTTCGGTCTCCCACCGGCCTTGGCCTCTTCCAACAGGACCCTGGATAATGGCGCAGACTTGGCATGATCTGCTCTTTGCGCACTGGCCTATCGCTCCAGCAACGATGCGCGCCCTGGTCCCGCCCAAACTCACACTCGACACTTACGACGGACAATGTTGGGTAGGAGTAGTGCCGTTCTGGATGAGCGGCGTGCGGCCCCGCGGCATTCCCTCCATTCCGCGGCTATCCCAGTCTCCTGAGCTGAATGTTCGTACATACGTGACGGTCGATGGCAAGGCGGGGGTGTTTTTCTTCAGCCTCGATGCAGGCAGCCGCACTGGCGGTATCGACGGCGCGGGCTTTGTACCACCTGCCTTATTTTTTCGCGGTGATGGAAGCACGGGCGGAGGGCAACGGAATTGCCTATCGCTGCACGCGCCGCAATTGGAAGGCGGAATTTCGCGGCCACTATGGCCCCAAAGGCCCCCGCGATGTTAGGTCAACCCGGCACGCTGGAACATTGGCTCACCGAAAGATACTGCCTGTACACGGTTCACGGATCCAAAGTTTACCGAGGCGAAGTCCACCATTCGCCATGGCCTCTGCAGGATGCAATCGCCACAACCGCGGTGAACACGATGGCGAGCTCTGCCGGCATCGCCCTGCCCGATACGCCGCCGCTGCTGTACTTCGCGAAGAAGCTTGAGGTGTTGATCTGGCCATTGCAGCGACTGCGCTGACTGCCCCGACCGGTTTGCGGGCGCGGGCACGCGCGCATTATCCTTGCGCTGCCCATGCTTTTCCGGAGACGAAATTACCGGGAAATTAACGGAATCATTAGGCGAATCGTGGGACTCTATTAACTTTGCGATCACCCCAGATAGCCGGGCCTAAGCTCCCCGGACAAACCAGACCCGGCGCGCAGCTTTTCTGAATTTCCAACCGTGTTTCGAAAGGAGCATTTGATGCCCACCATCACAACCAAAGACGACACGCAGATTTACTACAAGGACTGGGGAATCGGACAGCCCGTGGTCTTCAGTCACGGCTGGCCGCTCAACGCGGATGCGTTTGAAGACCAGATGCTGTTTCTGGCCGACCGCGGCTATCGCTGTATCGCGCACGACCGCCGAGGCCACGGTCGTTCCGACCAGCCGTGGGAAGGCAACGAAATGAACACGTACGCGGACGATCTCGCGACGTTAGTCGAGAAGCTCGATTTGAAAAACGCGATTCATGTCGGCCATTCCACCGGCGGCGGCGAGGTGGCACGCTACATCGGACGCCACGGCACCGAGCGGGTTGCCATGGCCGTGCTTATCAGCGCGGTGCCGCCTCTCATGGTCAAGACCGCGGCCAACCCCGGCGGCCTGCCCATCGAGGTGTTCGATGAGCTCCGCGCCAACGTGCAGAAAGATCGCTCGCAGTTCTTTAGAGACTTGAGCGCTCCCTTCTACGGAGCAAATCGTCCTGGCGCGACGGTATCGCAAGGCCTGCGCGATTCCTTCTGGCTCCAAGGCATGATCGCCGGACTCAAGGCGTGTTACGACTGCATCAAGGCTTTTTCGGAGACAGACTTTACCGAGGATCTCAAAAAGTTCGACGTGCCGACGCTGATTCTGCACGGCGATGACGATCAGATCGTGCCCATCGGCGCCGCGGCAATGCAGTCTTCCAAGCTCGTAAAAGGCGCAACGCTGAAAGTCTACCCGGGCGCACCCCACGGGATGTGCTCGATTCTCAAAGATCAGATCAATGCCGAGTTGCTCGGATTCTTCAAGCAGGCAGCGCGGGCAGCGGCTTAGTCGCTGGAATCGCATAAACCAGCATCACACCAAAATAAGGAGAAGATCCTCGAGCCTTAGAGAATCTTCTCCTCTTTTTTCGAGTGAGTCACGCCTGTGCATCTGGAGATTTCTGACCGGCCGATCCTACCGATTGGCATACGCCTGCCTTCAGGCCGCACTGGCCGGCTGCCGCACGGGTATAATTTCGAGTTCTTGCAACGATTGCCTGCATACGGGGGCCGAGAATGAGTTTCTCCGGGCGCGTGGCGCTGGTTACGGGCGCTTCGCAAGGGATTGGACACGCCTGCGCGTTGAAGCTTGCGGAAGCCGGGGCGTCCGTGGCCGTCGCCGCGCGCAACCAGCAGAAACTCGATGAACTGGTGGCGCAAATCACCGCCGCCGGCGGCAAAGCAGCAGCGTTTCCTTTGGACGTGGCCGACGAGGAGCAGATCAAGTCCACCTTTAAGGCTGCCATCGCACAATTCGGCAAGATCGACATCCTGGTCAACAACGCCGGCATCACGCGGGACCAACTCGTCATGCGCATGAAGCGCGCCGATTGGGACGCGGTGCTCAATACCAATCTCACATCCGCGTACCTGTGCATTCAACAAGTCATCGGCTCCATGCTCAAGCAGCGCTGGGGACGGATCATCAACGTGACCAGCGTGTTCGGGCAGACCGGGCAAGCCGGACAGGCGAATTATGCAGCCTCCAAGGCGGGACTGATCGGGCTGACCATGGCCATCGCGCGCGAAGTAGGCTCGCGCAACATCACATGCAACGCGGTCGCCCCCGGATTCATCGCAACCGCCATGACGGAAGGCTTGCCCGCCGAACTGAAAGATGCCGGACTGAAAATGGTTCCCCTCGGCAGGATTGGCACACCCGAAGACGTGGCCGGCGCCGTACGCTTTCTGGCTTCGGAAGAAGCTTCGTACATCACAGGACACGTGCTCAACATAAACGGCGGCATGTTGATGGGGTAAACGGCTTCTCACCCCAGAGGACACAGAGAGGCACAGAGAAATGAATTCTTGTGAGAAAAATCCCGAGGCTCACTCCGTGCTCTCCGTGCCCTCTGTGGTAAAGGGTTTTGAATTCGCGCAGGCTCAATCCAGGACGCAGATCGACCAGGCCCGCGAGTTGTTCCTCGAATACGAGAAGGCGCTCGGTGTCAGCTTGTGCTTTCAGGGCTTTGACAAGGAATTGGCCTCCTTGCCCGGCACTTATGCACCGCCATCTGGCCGCCTGCTGCTCGCTTCGTACCAAGGTCAGCTCGCTGGATGCGTGGCCCTTCACCAGCTTGAACCCGGAATTTGTGAGATGAAGCGCTTGTATCTGCGTCCGGCGTTTCGCGGCAAAGGCCTCGGACGAATCATGATCGAAGTCCTCGTGAATGAAGCGCGCGCCATCGGCTACCGGCGACTGTGCCTCGACACCATCGAACCCCTGATGAGAGACGCGGTCGCGCTTTACCGCAGAATGGGTTTCCGCGAGATCCCGCCGTATTGCGCGAATCCCTTTGAGGGCGCGCTGTACATGGAATTGAACTTGGGTTGATCCGCAATTCAGAACCTACCATGAGAAACACTGGTGGCACGGGATTCTTGCTCGCAACGGGTTTTTACCTGGCTTTCAGCCTCACGGCATTCGCCCAGGCCGATTCCGACGTCCTCCCCAAGGAGAAGACTGTGGCAACGCACGCAAGCGGACCCTTCGATGTGAAGATCACGCCACAGACCCTCCTCGACCAGGAAACGGCTGCCGGTCTGGGAAGAATGTCGCTCGACAAGCAGTATCACGGTGATCTCGAAGCGAAGGCGACAGGCGTGATGCTGACCGCCTCCACCGATGTGAAAGACTCGGGCGTGTACGTGGCGGTCGAACGAGTAACGGGAACCTTGAAAGGCCGCAGCGGAAGCTTCGCCATGAACCACACCGGAGTCATGACGCGAGGCAAGCCGGAATTGAAAATCACCGTCGTTCCCGATTCCGGCACTGGACAACTCGCCGGGCTCTCCGGAACGATGAACATCAAAATCGATAACGGAAAACATTTCTACGAGTTCGATTACTCGTTGCCGGAAGGCAGGTGAACGTGTCCAACTCCGGGCGCGAATCACGAAGGAGCAAAACCATGCGAGCGATGATTGGAACTTTGGCCCTTGCGCTTGTATCCATGAATTTGCTCGCGCAGACCCCGGCAAATTCCACAAAGCCCACCGAACCTTCTGCCGCGAGCCGCCTGCTCGGGACCTGGCGGCTGGTTTCGGCCGGGAATATCGGCAAGGACGGGACGTTTGAGCCTTTCGCCGAGTACGGGCCGCATCCCATCGGCTACTTGATGTACGACGCGACCGGCCACATGTGCGTGTCGCTGGCCAATCCCGACCATCCGCGCTGGGCCAATCCAGTGAAGCCCACCGACGCCGAAAAACTTGTATCTTTTCGCGTGATGTACGCATACTGCGGCACGTACGAAGTGCGGGAGAAAGAAAACCGCGTCATCCATCGTCCGGAAATGGCTTCCTGGCCGCACTATGTAGGCACGGATCAATCCCGGCCGTACCGTTTCGAGGGCAACCGCCTGATTCTTTCCGATCACGAAACGGCTCCGGACGGGCAGCCCAGTGCTTACCGGATTACCTGGGAACGGGTCGAGAAATAGATTCCCCAAAACTTGAATACGAGGAAGTGCACGAATGAATTTCATCAACCCCAAAGCTTTACTGATTGCCACCTGTGTGCTGGCTCTGGCGACTGGCTCCCTCGCCGCCACGGGCAAAGACGTCACCTACAAGAGCGGCGACGAAACCGTCACCGGCATCCTTTACACGCCCGCGGGCAGCGGGCCTTTCCCCGGGATTGTCGTGATCCACGAATGGTGGGGACTGAATGACTGGGTGAAGGAACAGGCGTCCAAGCTGGCAGACCAGGGCTACGCCGCGTTAGCCGTCGATCTTTATCGCGGCAAGGTTGCCGACAATCCGAACACCGCTCACGAACTGATGCGCGGCGTTCCCGAAGACCGCGCCGCCCGCGATTTGCATGCAGCCGTCGAGTTCCTCAAGTCGCAACCCAACGTTAAGAAAGATCGCGTTGCCTCCATCGGCTGGTGCATGGGCGGCGGCTACTCTCTCAACGTGGCCCTTAGCGAACCGACCTTGACGGCCGCCGTCATCAACTACGGCCACCTGGCAACGGACCCCGCGGCGCTCCACAAGATCAACGCCGCCATCCTCGGTAACTTTGGCGGCCAGGACCAGGGCATCCCTCCCGACGATGTGAAGAAGTTTGAAGAGGCTCTCAAAAAGGACGGCAAGAAGGCCGACATCAAGATTTACCCCGACGCCGGACACGCGTTCGAAAATCCAAACAACAAGACCGGATATCGGGCGACCGATGCGGCCGACGCGTGGCAACGCACCGTCAAGTTTCTGAATGAAACCCTGAAGAAATAAACGGGCGAATCCACCAGACACAAAAAAGGCCGGCCTTTTGAAAGGCTGGCCTTTGTACGATCAGGATCAGGCCGCTTTTTTTCGTGCTTCGGTTGGTAGCTTTGCAGCCAGCACGTCTACCCGCTTGATCTCGGGAGGCTGTGAAAGCAGTTCTTGCGCGTTCGCCATCAGGGCGGCCGCAACCGCTCCCGAGAGATGGGCTTGTCTTCCGGCTTCGTTCGGGAAAGCATCGAAAATGCCGAACGTGGATGGGCCCAGCTGCAATCCAAACCAGGCGATGGTCGCGGGTTCCTGTTGCACCAGGGGAAGTCCGCTGCGCAGAAATTCTGCTACCGCTTGTTCTTTCCCAGGCTTGGCTTCGAGCCGAACCCAAAGCGCAACTTGCACGTTGTCGGACATGGGAGTGACTCCTATTCGTGAAATCAATCTGAGCGGTTCGACGAAGTGAAGCAGCCAGGCTGCGGGGCAAATGCGCGCCCGGGAGATCCGATGCCATCTATCATAAACCATCGCGGCCACGCTGGCCTTATCCGTCGTTCGATCCGGCTTGTTCCGCGTTGCGCCGTGCGACTGCAGTGGAAAATCTCGACAAGGCGCCGGCTCACTCGCGACAACCAGTTAGCGATAAACGGTTTTTACCGATAACTAATTTCTGCTTGCCAGAAGGTACTACTCTGGTTACTATGCAGTCCAACTCCGTCGACCTTTTGGTGTTGCTTCACCCTCTATGAACATCGGCGAGACTATCCGAAACTACCGGCTGCAAAAGGGCATGTCGCAGGGCGATATCGAGAAGCGCACCGGTCTTCTCCGTTGTTATCTATCGCGGGTGGAAAACGGCCACACCATTCCATCGCTCGACACCTTGGCCAAGATTGCGACCGCCATGGAACTTCCGCTGTCGCAGTTTTTCTCCGACTCCGGACACGCCAACGGCTCGAAAGGCTTGCCTCAGCTGTCCGAGGACGAAGTCCGCTTCCTGAGCCAGATCCGCCGCTACTCCACCAGCCTCAACGACAGCGACCGCAAGCTCGTGCTCGCCATGGTGAAGAAAATGGCGTCCAGTGCAGCGAGATAGCCCGCTCCGCGCCGGCTACTGGCCTCTAGCTACTGCCTCCTAACTACACAATTCTCGACATTCGATAAGCCAGGTACGCGTGAATGACTATCGTGTTCCCAGCGGAGAAGATCGCCAGTAGCTGACAGCCAGTAGCCAGTAGCGAACCTTGATTACTTTCGTACTCGCACATCCGTGCTCCCTAGGTATCTGCCCTAAATCTCCCTAACTGCCTACACTAGTCGGGAAGGGGCGCGCCTTTGACCATTGACGAGGAATTGACGCACCTCGACTCGCTGCTTCGTCGTTTGAAGATCGAGTACGAGGTCTATTTCAATAATCCCACCAAGCGTCCGCCCACTGACCTGGAATGGAAAACGGTCGCCCTGATCCGCAAGCACTCTGACGGCGGCCGCATGAATTTCACCCAGCGTTTCCGCTACAACGAAATGGCGCAGCGCTATGCAATTTACAGCGACCTGTGGCGCAAGAAGATGCGCATCCGCGAAGAAGGCTATCGCCGGCCGCAGGACGCGCTGCTGTCCGTCCAGGGTGTGCGTGAGGCAGAGCACGCGCCCAAGGGTCATACCGTCTACGGCGTCGTGGGCGCGGCACGCTCGTTCACCATGCAGTGTTCGGAGAGCACTTCGCAGGAAGATGTCGAGCGCCTGTACAACGCGCTGGTCGCCGCGAAACAGAAATCGGGCGAGGCGGTCTCGGGCGACCTGCACTCCTTCTCCAGCTTCGTAAAAAAGAAAACCGATCAACTCCGCAAGCAACACGGCTGCCAGGCCGTGGAGTACTCCGTCGAATTGACAGACGGCCAAGTGAAGCTGAAAGCCAAGGCGAAGGCGTAAAGCAGTCGTTAGTCGTTAGTCGTTGGTCGTTGGCTAAGTCCCTCATCGATGGCGGAATGGCGATTCGGTGGCGGCTCCTTCTTGCCCGCCTGCAAAGTCAACCGAGCAGGCCAGCATGAAGCCACCAGCTAACGACCACCCGCCATTAGCTGATAGAATTTCTCATTCCGCTGTATTCATCCCTTCTCCCAGTGAGGCATCCCGGTGGCTAAAATTCAGCGTGCCATTCTCAGTGTGACCGACAAAACAGGCTTAGTGGATTTTGCCCGCAAGCTGGAGGATCTGGGCGTCGAACTGATCTCCACCGGAGGCACCGCCAGGCTGCTGCGCGATTCCGGAATCAAGGTCCAGGACATCTCCGACCTCACCGGTTTTCCCGAGATGCTCGATGGCCGCGTAAAGACGCTGCATCCCAAGGTGCATGGCGGCATCCTGCACCGGCGCGAAAATCCGGCGCATCGCTCGGCAGTGGCCGAGCATGGCATTCAGCCCATCGACATGGTGGTCGTAAACCTGTACGCCTTTGAGAAGACTGCAGCCCGGCCGGGCGTGCCCTTCGAGGAGCTGGTCGAGAACATCGACATCGGCGGGCCTTCCATGATCCGGTCCGCCGCCAAGAATTTTCAGGACGTCGCCGTCGTCACTTCGCCTTCGGACTACAGCGCGCTCGCGGAAGAGATGACCCGCACGGGCGGCGAACTGTCCTCGTCGACCAAATGGAGACTCGCCCAGAAAGCCTTCGCCACCACCGCTGCCTACGATTCTGCCATCGCCTCCACCCTCGAACGGGTGAACGCCAACGGACACTTTGAGCTGCGCCCAGCGGAAGGATTTCCCGCAACGCTCCGCATGTCATTCCAGAAGGTGACCGACCTGCGCTATGGGGAGAATCCTCACCAGAAGGCCGCGATGTACTCCGATGGCTCGACCTCTGGTGTCGCCAACGGGCGGCAACTGCAGGGCAAAGAACTCTCTTACAACAACATCGTCGACCTGCAAGCCGCGTGGGATCTCGCGCAGGAATTCGAGGAACCGGTGGTCGCCATCATCAAGCACACCAACCCGTGCGGCACTGCCACCGGCATGACCTTGCTCGAGGCGTACAAAAAAGCGTTGGAGTGCGATCCGGTATCCGCCTTCGGAGGCGTGGTTGGGGTCAATCGTGTGATCGACGGCGCCGCGGCCGAGCAAATGGCCAAGCTCTTCCTCGAGGTGATCGCCGCCCCGGGCTTCGACGAAGACGCGAAAGCAAAATTCGCGGCGAAAAAGAATCTGCGCCTGGTGGAGGTCGTGCTCTCCGATCAGAAATGGACTCTCCAGAATGTGTCCGGCGGCATGCTGGTGCAAGATGCGGATGTCCGCCCCCTTTCCGAAGCTGACCTCAAGGTAGTGACCAAACGCGCTCCCACGCCCGGAGAAAAACGCGCACTCCTTTTTGGCTGGAAAGTCTGCAAGCACGTGAAATCGAATGCGATTCTGTATGTGCGCGATGGCCAGACCGTGGGGGTCGGCGCCGGCCAGATGAGTCGCGTCGATTCCTGCAAGATCGGCGCCATGAAAGCCCAGCTACCGCTCAAGGGCACGGTCGCCGCATCGGACGCATTTTTTCCCTTTCCCGACGGGGTCGAGGAGATTGCCAAGGCCGGGTCCACCGCCATTATTCAGCCCGGCGGTTCGGTGCGCGACCAGGAAGTCATCGAGGCCGCCGACCGGCACGGGATGGCCATGATGTTCACGGGTGTTCGGCATTTCCGACACTGAATTCCGGGGGGATATCTCTCCACATTTGTCCGCTGATGCGTCTTGTTTTGACGCGGGAACCATCCCGCCAGTACCTGTCCTTTGGATGGTTACTTCCGCCTTGTCCGAAGGCTCGATTTCTTGGGAATCCCTTGGTTGCGGAGTACAATTCAAATACACCCACGCGCGGCGGTTCAGCATCTAAATCGCTGAGACTTTGGGATCTAGGGTATTTCATGAACAGACTTTCTTGTGCCTTTTCCGTGCTTCTGGTGGCCGCAGCTGCCAGTTACGGGCAGTCCGCCAGCACTCCAGACACGAAGCAGCCTGATCCGGCCCCCGCGCACAAACCGGACAAAGCTGCCGCGTACTACCACTACACGTTAGCTCATATGTATGAAGAGCAGGTAGCGGTATACGGCCGCAGTGATTTGGCCACCAAAGCGATTGAAGAATATCGTGCAGCCATCGAAGCCGACCCGGGATCCGAATACCTGACGTCCGCGTTGGCCGAGTTGTATGCCAAGACCGGCCGCATTCGCGACGCGGTGCTGGAAGCTCAGGACATCCTGAAGCGCGATCCCAATAATCTGGAAGCCCATAAGCTACTGGGTCGTATCTACCTGCGCTCGCTCGGCGACATGCAGTCGGGCAACAACGGATCGGGCAGCGTGCTCAAGCTCGCCATCGAGCAGTACGAACAGATCATCAAGATCGAGCCCGACAACGTGGACGACCACCTGCTCCTCGGCCGCCTCTACCGCATGAATAACGATCTGCAGAAGGCGGAGCGCGAGTTCAAGCTGTCGGTGAAGCTGCAACCCGATTCCGAAGAAGCCGTGACCACGCTCGCTTACCTCTACAACGAGGAAGGCGACGCTACGCGCGCCGTGCAAGTTTTGAGTTCCGTTCCCGACGCGGGCCGCTCCGCCAAGATGTACTCCGCGCTCGGCTACACCTACGAGCAGCAGAAACAGTACAAAGAGGCGATCGACGCCTACAAGCGCGCCATCGAACTCGACCGCGATAACCTCGACGCGATCCGCGGACTGGCCGAGAACCTGATGAACGATGGCCAGACCGACGCGGCGCTCGAACAGTACAAGATCATCGCCGACGCGAATCCCGAAGACGCGCAGACCTACCTGCACATGGCCGAGATCTACCGCAAGAGCGGCAAATTCGACCTCGCTCTCGAAAATCTGAAAAAGGCCGAGAGCATGGTGCAGGACTCCATCGAAGTTCCCTACAACATGGCCGCCGTGTACCAGGCCCAGGGACGCTTCGATGAAGCGGCGCAAACTCTGCAGGATCTGCTGAAGAAGACCGAGAAGGCCGACAACAATTACACCCAGGGCGAGCGCAACAATCGCGCCGTATTTCTTGAACGCCTGGGAACGATTTACCGCGACCAGGATAAGTACAGCGAAGCCATCGAGAGCTTCCGCAAGATGATCGCTCTCGGCGACGACAACGCCGTCCGCGGGTATCAGCAGATTATCGACACCTATCGCGAAGCCAAGCAGTGGCAGCAGGCCACCGCCGTCGCCAAGGAAGCCACGCAGAAGCTTCCCAATGACCGCGGCCTGCAGATGGTGTACGCCGCCCAGCTGGCCGACACCGGCGCTCCCGACAAGGCGTTGGCGGAAGTGCAGTCGATGTTGAAGGGCAAGGGCGAAGATCGCGACGTTTACATCACGCTCGCCCAGATGAACACCCGCCTGAAACGCTGGGACGACGCGCAGCACGCTCTCGATAAGGCTGAGGCGCTCTCCAGCAAGGCCGACGACAAGGAGTACGTCTATTTCCTGCGCGGCTCCAGCTTCGAACGCCAGAAAAAGTATGACCAGGCGGAAGAAATGTTCCGCAAGGTGCTGGCCAGCGATCCGCAAAATGCGATGACGCTCAACTATCTGGGCTACATGCTGGCCGACCGCGGAATCAAGCTCGAAGAGGCCCTGGGACTGATCAAGAAAGCAGTGGAACTCGAGCCCTCCAACGGCGCCTACATGGATTCACTCGGCTGGGCATATTTCCGGCTGGGCAAATATGAGATGGCCGAAGAAGAACTCGTGAAAGCCTCGCAGCGCATCGGCACCGATCCCACCGTGCATGATCATCTCGGGGACGTTTACCAGAAGATCGGCCGGCTCAAGCTTGCGGTCGCACACTGGGAACGCGCCGTCGCGGAGTGGAACAAGACGGTTGCGCCTGAAATCGATACCGACAGCTTCGCCAGCGTGCAGAAAAAGCTGGAGAACGCAAAGGTTCGCCTGGCCAGGGAGCAATCCGAGAAGCCGTAACTCGTTCCCACATACTAAAATCGACTGGGCGGCGGGGCGAATCCGTCGCCCTTCTCGTTTGCCCCGCATCTTCCGAAACAACAATGCAGCCAGGAATTCCCCTGGCGGCCCGACTGAGCTGCAAGAGACGCGGGACGGACCCGCAACCGCAACCCCCATACTTTCAGGTTTCTATGGCTCGTTCGTGCCTAGCGCAAGCGGAGATGACTTGATACATTCGCTGCCACCTTCAAGGCCGGAGTCGCGAAATGTCGCTGGTCGTAAAGCTGGAAGACGATCTGGGGGAGCGGAGCGAGTGGGTCATCCTGCACGGGGTGATTCCGGACTATACGCAGGCTGATTTCCCGACCCTGCGCTATATCGACCCGTTTGGCAAGACTGTGTTCAACCACCTGCAAGCGCAGGCCTTTCTAGCCGAGTGGGAACTGGTCAAGGACCGGGCCAAGGATGAATCCCAGCAAGAGGCATGGAAAAAGGTCAAAGAGATGGCCGAGACCTGCCAGTCGGATCGAGACCTATACCTTAGGTTCGTGGGGCACTGACGAGGGCTGGTTATTTCGAGAGCGCGCCCAGAGCTTCCCGAAAAAGAAGATCGAACGAAGTCGCCTTGCCATTCTTGACGGCAGCCGCGAGCGTTTTTTCCGCGGCGGTCCGCTGATATCCAAGGTTCATCAGCGCTGACAAGACATCTTCCTCCACCGGAGTCATGCTCGGCGCCGCGACTTCCACGCCGGGCGACGGCGCGGGAAGTTTGTCGCGCAGTTCCAGCACCATGCGCTCGGCAGTCTTGCGGCCAATGCCCGGAATACGCGTGAGGCGGGCCACATCGTTTCCGCGGATGGCCCCCACCATTTCATCGGCCGGCATGCCACTCAGGATGGTGATCGCCAGCTTGGGACCGATCCCGCTCACGGTGAGAAGCTTTTCGAACAAATGCTTCTCGGCCACCCGCATGAATCCATAAAGAGCAATCTGATCCTCCCGCACGTGAGTGTGGATGTGAAGGCTGATTTCGGAACCGATCGCCGGAAGATCCGAGAACGTCGGAACGCTGATCGTGACGTCGTAGCCCACGCCGCCCGTTTCCACGATGGCCTGATTGGGATGCTTGACCAGCAGCTTTCCACGCAAGTGAGCGATCATGCTGAGCCATTGTAGCCGGGATCTTCGCCAGCAGCGCCTGTCCGAGGCCTCAGAACCGGAGCAGGTACGACACTTTCACGAAGAACAGCCGCCCGTCGTTGATCAGACGGTCACGTGTCCGTTGCAATCCATAACCGGGAACGAATTGCAGGGCGGGATCGATGTTCTGGAAATCGCTGTTGTAGCCCACGTAGATCGCGGTTCCGGGATGCAGCAGGTAGGTAAACAGAAAATCTCCATTCAGCTGCTTGGTCGTGGGCAGCGACGTGAACGCCGAATTCGACAAGGTCGCCGTGTACTGCAGGATCATGCGGAACGAAAGCTCGCGGGTGAACTGCCAGTTCCACTTGGTGCGCACGATGTGGTTGTTGAAGATGGCGGCATCGCTTTCCCGGTCGCGCAGCCGCGAGAGCAGATAGGTGTTGTCGATGCGCAAGGCGGAGAATGGCCGCACCGCGATCGTCAGGTTCGCGGTATCAGAACGAGCCAGAAAGGGTGGGCACGAGGTCGAGAATACGCCAGGGGAGCCGGGACACGCGATCGGCGCGGCCGAAACCGGCGGAACGAAATTCACGCCGTTCCCCCACAGATAATAGCCCTGCACGGCCAGCCACTTCAGATAGCTCGTCCCGAAAATCACCGAGCTGTTGTGCTCGTGATAGTCGCGGTTGGCCGTCAGCGCGGCAGAGTCAATCGGGCGCAGCTGTTCGTGGAAGTCGGTGTATGGATACAGCGTCAGGAAACTTTGTCCCTTGAAGCGCAGGCTGATACTCGGGTCCGTGAGCAAATCGAGCCGCGTCCCGTCGTGCGACCAGACCCAGTCGGTGCGGATCGAAGGCCCCCAGGAGACCAGCGGACCGCGCTCGGGCCGAAAACGATAGTCGAACTGGTTGTTGATATCGCGAATGTCCACCCGATTCACGAATCCCGGCAAACTGGTGAACCCGGGACTGATGTCTTTGTAGGTGCCTTCGTAGCTGGCATGAACGCCGGAAAACGTCGTGTCCACGAACGAGGCAGGGCCGGCCTCGTAAAAGCCTCCCGGGAGCTGCGTGGAACTGACCACCGACTGCAGAGTGGCCGTCCAGCTGGGCGTGAATTTGATCCGGCCATCCACGCCTCCAATTCGATTGAACTCCTTGGCCGCCGGATACTCCTGGTCGGTATAGATGGCTCCAATACTCGACTGCTTGAAAATATCGCGGCTCAGGCGCGCGATCGTGAAATATTGCCGCGAACCCGCCCGCGGATCCGACGGAGCCACCGTCAAGCCGGGGGCTCGGTCGTCGGCAGTGAGCAGTCCCAACGAATACGGCCCGATTTTGCCCGTCAGGCGTGCGCCGTAGCTCGGGTTGACGATCCTGCGCGTGAAAAACAGATCGATCGGCGTGCGGAAGTAGTCCGCATTTTCGATGAAAAACGGCCGCTTCTCGGGAAAGTACACCGCGAACCGCTGGTTCACCGTGACTTGCGGTTCATCCGACTCGACCTGGCTGAAGTCGGGATTGGCCGTCAGATCAAGCACCAGGTTGTCATGGAGAACGATCTTGGAATCAATGCCAAAGGTTCCGCCAATGGCACGATGCTCAAAATGCGGGTCGTTAGGATCGCGAGCGTCCAGATCGCGAAAGGAATTCAGCAGCCCGTAGGGAATGATCTGAATGTTGCGACCCGGCGATATGCCTTCGAGTCCGGTCAGCGTTGCTGCCTGCGCTAACCTGCCTTCGAAGCGCTGGGAGACTTCCGGCCAGAACGCGTTTTCATTCTCACGAATAATGCCGCGGTAGAGAATGATTCCCCACGACTGCTCAGCATCCGGCGGAAATCGCAGACTCTTGAAAGGGATGGCCATCCACGCGACGTAGCCTTCGTCTGTAACTTTGCCTTCGGAATACCAGACCGTGTCGAAAGAGGTGTCGAAATTGCCGCTGACCTCCTCATGCGGCGCTTCGCTCCAGATCGCGTCCCATTGCACGCCCAGCGGGTTGATCTGAAAGACATAGGCGCGGCGACGGTCGTGAAAAGTGTCGAGCATAACCTCGACCGTGTCGTCATCCTCAACATCTTCACGCCGCGCCTCGTGAGCGCGCACCTGGCCATTCTGATCGAAGCAAACAAAGACGATGTAGAGGTTTTTGTCGTCGTAACCGAGATAGGCGTCGGTCCGTTGGGAAACCGGTGCTCCGTCGTGCGGATCGCGCTGCACGAAGCCGGAGACTTTGGCCATCTGTGAAGCGACTTCGCCTGCAGCCTTCATGGTCAGAAAGTCGCTGAGCAACGGCTCGCGAGACAGGCGGGGAATCGAGATCTCGGGCGGTCCCAGGGCGGCCGGAACATTCTGCTGTCGTTCTTTCCTTGACGATGCGGTTTGCTGACGCGCCAGCCGGATGCCACTCCCGGCCGCATCCGCGGGACTCTGCTGGGCAGACGCTCGAGCGGTCGCAGCGCCGTCGGCCGCGGCGGCCCATAAACTTGCCCCAGCGCAGAGCAGGCCGGCTATCGCGAGTCTGGCAGAAAACTGAGGCACCCAGGGCATCCCACGAGCGAGATTGATTACCGGTCACCCCGCCCCCACGGGATGAACCCAGCACGATACACCATCGTGGAAGGGTCCCCAAGATTACCTCTGCAAATTCGCCAGGGAAATTCGGATGATGAGCCCCCGCGACGCTAGAACAGCGACGATTGCCGGCGATTTGGAGTAATGCCGAAGTGCTCGTAGGCGAGCGAAGTGGCGACCCGCCCCCGGGGCGTGCGGTTCAGGAAGCCGATCTGGATCAGAAACGGCTCGTAGATTTCTTCGATGGCATCGGGTTCTTCGGCCAGCGCCGCTGCCAGAGTGTTTACCCCGACCGGGCCACCCTGGTATTTCTCGATGATGGTGAGCAGGAGTTTCCGGTCGACTTCATCAAAACCGTGCCGGTCGACCTCCAGCATGTGGAGCGCGGCTTCCGCCGTCCGCTTGTCGATTTTGCCTGCACCGCGCACCTGAGCATAGTCGCGCACCCTACGAAGCAGGCGGTTGGCGATGCGCGGCGTGCCGCGCGAGCGGCTGGCAATTTCGATGGCGCCTTCGCCGTCAATGGCCACGCCCAGAATTTCGGCCGAGCGCTCCACGATGACCCGCAGATCCTTATGGGTGTAGAACTCCAGCCGCAGCATGATCCCGAAGCGCGACCGCAAAGGAGCCGACAGCAAACCGGCCCGCGTCGTCGCCCCAACAAACGTGAAGGGCTGCACATCCAGGGTATGTGTGCGCGCCGAAGGCCCCTGGCCGATGATGATGTCCAGTTTGTAGTCTTCCAGCGCGGAATAGAGAATCTCCTCCAGCGCAGGCTGCAGGCGGTGCACTTCGTCGATGAAAAGCACCTGCTTGGCCTGCAAATTCGTGAGGATGGCCGTGAGGTCGCCCTTGATCTGCAGGGTCGGGCCGGATGTTTGCTGGAAGGCCACCGCCAGCTCGTTGGCAATGATGTTGGCGAGTGTCGTTTTCCCGAGCCCCGGCGGGCCGTACAGGAGGACGTGATCCATGGCCTCGCCGCGCGACCGGGCGGCCTCAATCGCGATTGCCAGGTTTTCCTTAACCTTGTCCTGGCCGATGAATTCCCCCAGCCTCTGCGGGCGCAGCTTGAGCTCAAAGGAAGAATCGTCCTCGACCGGCACCGCCGATACGATGCGTTCTTTCAAATTGGGAGTGTTCTTGAGAGTGGCCACGCTACGGCGATGGTAAAGCGAAAGTAGCGGCCGCGCAATGGACTTCCTGCATCGTCAAGCAGGCTGATCCGCAAACGTGAAGTCCGAGTAGGACTGAGCTATGGATTGCTCTTGGTAAGAACATATTTGTCCATGTATTCGTAGAGCTTGTCGCGATGAGCGGCCCGGTAGGCCGGATAATCTTTCGCGATTTCGGGATCGGCGCGGTTCAGCAAAACGAACGATTCCAGCAGGCCCTCGTGGTCGATCTGGATGAGCGCGAGAAGAGTTGGATCGAGTTTTTCTGCTTTCTTCAGCGAGGCCGCATCGGGTGCGAGGAGGGCGACCATCGCATCCAGCGCCGCGGCCTCCTCCTTGAGCGTGCGCCGGTAGTTGACCTCTTTCGGAAATTGCTGTTTGAACTTCTCATCACGCCACATCTTGCGGGTCTTCTCGTACGCGCTCCATCCCGCAACTTCCGGGCTGGGCTCTTTCAACTGGCGATCATCCAGGCTGACGGCTTTGTCCCCAGCAGGCTGCGCTGAAGACTTGTTCTGCAGAATAATCGCGTTGAAGGGCTGGTTGATGCGATCGGACCAGCGGCGCAGTGCCGTCCACGGCGGCCGCGTGTAGGGTTCCGCCACCACGGCGTTGATGTATTTCTCACGAGCGTCGCCATTCTTGCCGGCCTCCGACAACGCATCTCCCCAGTACCGGTAGGCGGTCTCCTTGTCGGGATCGAGCTTAATCGCCTTGGCGAACCACTCGCCCGCGCTGTTGTAGGCGCGCTCCGAGAAGTACACGTCGCCCACGTACACCGTCGCGTCATAGTTATTCGGATCCAGCTCCAGCACATGCAGGTAACCCTTGCGCGCGCTGTCGAGATCACCTTTCGCGCGGCTGGCCTCGGCGGATTTCATCGCCTCGTCGACGTCGGCGCGCTCGGAGAACTTCAGATCCGAACCGTCCTCGGGGATCGATAGCAGGATCTGCAGCAGCTCCCCTTCGTCGCCCTGCTTCTTCGCCTCGAGCCCAAGGGCGCGCGCATGCCGGCGGGCGGCCTTTCGCTCTAGCGGATCGGTCAGGGTCTTGGAATACTCCAGAATGCAATAAGCCCAGTGCTCCTTGACCACAAAGTCGGAGGGATTGATGCCCGACAGTTTTTCCAGCAGTGGCATGGCCTCGACGAACTTGCTCTCACGATAGAGCTGCAGCGCTTGCCGCCGTAACGCGGTGGTGGCAGGATCATCGTCAGGTTGCGCTTGCGCAAAAAGCGCACCCGTGCCGCCCACCAGCAGCGCGATCAGCAGAAAACTTCTTGCAACACACCCATACAGTCCACGGCACGTCGGCATCATTTCTGGAATGTACTCCTGGGCAGCAGGTTGTACTCGCTCGAACGATTCAAGTTCACAGGCTAATACGGAAAGCGCTCTACTGGAAATGGCACTTGTGGGTCTCAGCGAAGGTCACAAAACCGCTCGTACTGCTCGTAAATAAAGTGATCGGTCATGCCCGCGATATAGTCGCAAATCACGCGCGGCAGTGGTTCCTCTTCAGCTTTCTCCTGGTAGTTATGCGGCAGGGCCGTGGGATTTTTCATCCAGTGGAGAAATAGCGATTTCACCACCTGGTCCGCGTCATCTTTTTCGTCGGAGAGCGACGGGCTGAAGTAGAGGTTTTCGTAGAGAAAGTTCTTGGTGACACGCCGTTCTTCTTCGACCTCCGGGCTCAGGGCGACCAGTCGCTCCGGATGCCGGCGCACTTCGTCTAACGTGGTGATGCGGCTGTCTTCAATTCGGCGGTGTGTGTTCCGGATGAGATCGCCGACCATGCGGTCCACAATGCGCTTCACGGTTTCATTGAATTTCAGCTTGTCAGCCGTATCCGGATAGATGGCTTCTACTTCTTTGAGATAACGCTCGAATACCGGCACTCCGGAACGGATCTGGTCCAAGGAGAGCAGGTGGGCCTCGAAGCCGTCGTCCAGGTCGGCCGTGTTGTAAGCGATCTCGTCCGCCAGGTCGATCAACTGGGCTTCCACTGGAGGCCGCTGGTCGAGCGCGTATTCCGAAAGCGCGGGAAACTGCTTCGCGTCGTAGTCGCGCGAGTGCTTGATGATGCCCTCGCGCACTTCAAACGTAAGGTTCAGCCCGCGAAACGCCGCATACCGAAGCTCGAAGTCTTCCACGATGCGCAGCGCATGCAGGTTGTGGTCGAAATACAGGCCATGCTCCCGCATGATCGCGTCGAGTGCCTTTTCTCCCGCATGGCCGAAGGGTGGATGCCCGATGTCATGGACCAGCGCCAACGCCTCCACCAGGTCGACGTTCAGATGCAAAGCGGCCGCGAGCGTGCGCGCAATCTGCGCCACCTCAAGCGTATGAGTGAGCCGGTTGCGGAAGTGATCGGAATAGCGGCGCGTGAAAACCTGGGTCTTGTCTTCCAGCCTGCGGAACGCGCGCGCATGGATGACGCGATCCCGGTCGCGTTGAAAGTCGTTGCGGTAGGGATGCTGGGGCTCGGGGTGGCGGCGTCCGCGCGACTGTTCCACGCGTACCGCGTAATCGGCGAGCATGGGGCGAGTGTAGTGGCGGGAGTTTCCGCATGTCAAAGGCCATGCCGCAGCCATTGGCTGCGCCCTCGGCTTCCACAACAAGTTCTTGACCCGGATGGAGCTTCCCAGTACTTTGCCAGTTGGCCGAGTTTTCCGGAGTGCGCTCTTGCCGAAGTCCGCAGTCGATGTGATCAGCACCGCCTTCGCGCATACCGCCGATCAACTGGCGGAACCCTTCCATTTCGGCCAGTGGGCACGCCTCGCCCTGCTGGCCCTGGCGACGGGCGAGCTAAGTTCGGGCAGCGGGTGTGGCAACGTGCTGCGCAGTTTTCCTTCCCAAATACATCGCCCTTCGAACAATTTCGTCGACCCCAGAGACCTCCTCCACGGAATCGACCCGGCATTGATCGCGACCTTGCTGATGGTCGTCCTGGCCGGTGGCCTGGTGCTGCTGCTGGTATGGATCTACATTGCGAGCATCACCCGTTTCATGTTGTTCGACGCGGTCCTCCGCAAGCACTGCGACCCGCTCGGCACGGGATGGCAGCGTTGGCAAAGGCCCGGCCTGAGTTACTTCGGATGGCAACTGGCGCTGTCGATTCTTTCCCTGACCGTGGCCGCCGTGTTGTTTCTTCCCGCGCTCCTGCCCATACTGGCCACGCTGAAGAATCACCGTCAGCCGGGGCCGGAGATTCTGCTGGCCTTGATTCCGATGGCCTTCCTGTTCGGTGTTTTCGCGCTCGTGGTGACGCTGATCAATGTGCTGGCCAAGGACTTCGTAGTGCCACTCATGGCCGTCGAGGACATGGGGGTAATCGATGCCTGGCGAAGATTGCTCGCCCTGATGAAGGGGGAGCCGCTCAGCTATGCCGGGTACATCGGAATGAAAATCGTCTTGGCGATCGGCGCGTCCGTGGTGTTCGGCATCTTGTCCGCCATTGCAGCCCTGTTCCTGATCATTCCCGTGGGCGTCGTGGTGGCCGGGGTGGTGATTGTCGGTAAGGCCGGCGGCCTGAGCTTGAATGCCTTCACGATTACCGCCGCCATCGTGGCCGCCGTCATCGTGATTGCCGTGATGTCGTACCTGGTCGCTTTTGTCTGCGTGCCGGTGGCCGTGTTCTTCCCGGCATACGCGATGTATTTCTTTGCGGAGCGGTTCCCCGCGCTGCACGCGCGCCTGTATCCGCCCGCCCCGGCGCCCCCGCCTCTTCCCCCTCAAATGCCGCCCTTGACCCCCGTTCCAGCAAGCTAGGCGCCTGTGACTATCGAGAGAAAGCGCAACCTCAACGCCCTCCGCTCGCTTCGGTTTCCGCAGGGATCTTTAGCTTCGCGCCCTTGTTACGCGTCCACGAGAATCGCCGTCCGACGATGCACTTCACGATCAGATGATCGGTGGCGGGCGT
>Ga0307469_10000260_pt1 | contig 20302 bp, 21 predicted proteins | sample atmos_gasesAM2C__FD_203084 | JGI IMG/M metagenome (GOLD analysis project Ga0307469, IMG submission 203084) | Hardwood forest soil microbial communities from Morgan-Monroe State Forest, Indiana, United States - atmos_gasesAM2C_515 | ecosystem: Environmental > Terrestrial > Soil > Temperate...
GCTCGAGCGGATGAGGAAGAAGGGCGGCAGAGACCTGAGAAAGGGCGTCGCCTACCGGGAAGCGCTTCAGGCCCTTTCCATATAGGTGCCTTCGTTGGTGTCGACCTTGATCTTCTCGCCCTTGTTGATGAAGGGCGGCACCTGGACCGTGATCCCGGTCTCCATCTTCGCCGGCTTGAAGGTATTGGTCGCGGTGGCGTTCTTGATGCCGGGCTCGGTGTCGACCACGGTCAGCACCACCGAGGGCGGAATTTCAATGCCGATCGGCCGGCCGTTGTAGAAGTTGATCTGCACGTCGGTGTTGGGCAGCAGGTAGCCGGCCTGTCCCTCGAGGAACTCGGCCGGCAGCGACAGCTGCTCGTAGTTCTCCTTGTCCATGAATACGTAGCTGTCGCCGTCCTGGTAGAGATACTCCATGTCGCGCGGGTCGACGAAGGCGCGCTCGACCTTGTCCTCCGTGCGGAAGCGCTGGTTGGTCTTGGTGCCGGCCTCGATGTCCTTCATCTCGACCTGCATGAAGGCGCCGCCGCGGCCGCCGACGTGGACGTGGTAGGACTTGAGCACGCGCCAGATGCGCTTGTCCCACTCGAGCAGGTTTCCGGGGCGGATCTGGACTGCTTCGACCTTGGCCATGACATTTACCGCTGGCTGCGAAAAGGGCGCGAATTCTACACGATTTATAATCAACTCATCGTGTTCGACGCCAAATCCTTCGTCGCCGGGCTGCCGAATCTGCCCGGCGTGTACAGGATGCTCGGCGCGCGGGGCGAGGCGCTCTATGTCGGCAAGGCGAGGGACCTGAAGAAGCGGGTCGGCTCGTATTTCCACAAGCAGGCCTCGAGCCCGCGCATCCAGATGATGCTGTCGCAGGTCGCGAGCGTCGAGGTGACGGCGAGCCGTTCCGAGGGCGAGGCGCTGCTGCTCGAGAACAACCTCATCAAGAGCCTCGCGCCGCGCTACAACATCCTGTTCCGCGACGACAAGTCCTATCCGTACCTGACCGTCACCGGGCACGAGTTCCCGCGCCTCGGGTTCCACCGCGGCGCGAAGGACCGGCACAACCGCTACTTCGGCCCGTTTCCGCACGCCTACGCGGTGCGCGAAAGCATCCAGCTCCTGCAGCGCGTGTTTCGCCTGCGCACCTGCGAGGACACGGTGTTCGCGAACCGCTCGCGCCCCTGCCTGCTGCACCAGATCCACCGCTGCACCGCGCCTTGCACCGGCCTGATTTCGGCCGGGCAGTACGCCGAGGATGTGGCAAACGCGGTGCTGTTCCTCGAGGGGCGCGAGGACGATGTGATCCGCGGCCTGAGCGACAAGATGAACGCCGCCGCCGACGCGCAGCACTACGAGAAGGCGGCCGCGTATCGCGACCAGGTCCGCGCGCTCTCGCGGGTGCAGGCGCGCCAGTACGTGGAATCCAACCGCGGCGTGGACGCCGACGTCGTCGCCTGCGCCATCGAGGGCGGCATCGCCTGCGTCAACCTGGTGATGATCCGCGGCGGCCGGCATGTCGGCGACCGCAGCTTCTTCCCGTCGAACGCCGAGGGTGCCACCGCCGGCGAGGTGGTGGCCGCGTTTCTCGAGCAGCATTATCTCGATCAGCCGCTGCCGGCGCTGGTGGTGACCAGCGAACCGGTGGAACTCGAAAATGCGAATGTCGTAAACCCCTCTCACGGCGAGCGCCGCGTCTGGCTTGAAATGGCGCGCAAGAACGCGGCGCTGGCGATCGCCCAGCGCGTGCGCGACCGCGCCACGCAGGAAGGGCGGCTGCAGGCGCTGCGCGAGGCGCTCGGGCTGCCCGAGGGCGTGCAGCGCATCGAATGCTTCGACGTCAGCCACACGATGGGTGAAGCGACGGTGGCCTCGTGCGTGGTCTACGACCGCCAGCAGATGCAGAAATCGGAATACCGCCGCTTCAACATCCACGACGTCACGCCGGGCGACGACTACGCGGCGATGCGCCAGGTGCTCTCGCGGCGCTACGAGCGCGTCAACGCGGAGGCGGGCAAGATCCCGGACCTGGTGCTGATCGACGGCGGCAGGGGCCAGGTGTCCGCCGCCAAGGCGGCCATGGTCGAGCTGGGCATGAACGACGTTGCGGTCGTCGGGGTCGCCAAGGGCCCCGCACGCAAGCCCGGGCTCGAGGAGCTGATCATCGAATCCGAGGCGCGCACGCTGCGGCTCGCGCCCGCGCATCCCGGCCTGCACCTGATCCAGGCGATCCGCGACGAGGCGCATCGCTTCGCCATCGTCGGGCACCGGGCGCGGCGCGGCAAGGCGCGCACGCGCTCGATGCTGAACGAGATCCCGGGCATCGGCGCCAAGCGCCGCCAGGCGCTGATCGAGCATTTCGGCGGCCTGCGCGGCGTCGAGGCGGCGGCCATCGACGATATCGCGAAAGTCGAGGGGATCAGCCGGCCGCTCGCCGAGCGCATCTACCGGCACCTGCACGAAGCGGCGAGCCCATGATGCCGCTCAACGTCCCGAACCTGCTCACGCTGTCGCGGATCATCCTGATTCCGCTGATCATCGCCATTTTCTACCTGCCCGACGAATGGCTTTCTTTTTCCGGCAAGAACATGACCGCCACCGCGATCTTCATCTTCGCCGCGGTGACCGACTGGCTGGACGGCTACCTCGCGCGCAAGCTCAACCAGATGTCGGCTTTCGGGGCTTTTCTCGACCCGGTCGCCGACAAGCTGATCGTGGTTGGCGCGCTGATCGTGCTGCTGAAGGAGGGAAGGGTCGACGCCGTCGTCGCCCTGATCATCATCGGCCGCGAGATCGCGATCTCCGCGCTGCGCGAATGGATGGCGAAAGTCGGGCAGGCGAAGAGCGTCGCCGTGGCGTTCATCGGCAAGCTCAAGACGCTCAGCCAGATGATCGCGATCCCGCTGCTGCTCCTCTATGACGATAATCTGTTCGGCGTGGTGGACTGCACGGTGCTCGGCACGATCCTCATCAACGTCGCCGCGGTGCTCACCGCGGTGTCGATGCTTTACTACCTGCGCAAAGCGCTGCCGTATGCGTCCGTGCGCGGTTGAGGCGGAAATGGCGAGGCCTTATAATTGCTCATCCAGCGGACGCGGGAATAGCTCAGTTGGTAGAGCGCAACCTTGCCAAGGTTGAGGTCGCGAGTTCGAGACTCGTTTCCCGCTCCATCTTCTTCCCCATTCGGCGGGATGGCAGAGTGGTCATGCAGCGGCCTGCAAAGCCGTGTACGCCGGTTCGATTCCGACTCCCGCCTCCAAAGAACAAGCCCCTCTGCTAGCATTCGGCGCAGGGGGAAAGCCATGTTCTGCGCGCAGTGCCGCGCCGTCGTCACGGCAGGGTCTAATTTCTGTTCAGCATGTGGCGCCCGCGTAGCTGCGGCCCCTGCTTCAGAACCCGCTGCTCCCGGAGCCAGGGGAGAGCCCCAGGCAGATGAAAAATTGACCTGGGAGGTCAGGCGCGAAGCTGGACTACCGCTAAAAGCATACTTCTATTGGAAGAAAAAGAATGGACGCCTCGTGCGGTCTGCCGACTTCACGCAGTCAGAGCTGGAAGCCGAGATCGAGCGGCTGATTGAACACGGAGAAGATCCGATCCAATTCGTGCGCGCATTACAGAAGCTCGCTCGTTCTGGGGGCTCCCGCGACGGCGAAGAGCCGTCGGTCACGGCGCTCGAGGTCGGCGTGTTCCTCATCGCCATGCTTATCGCGCTGGCCTTGGGCGCTTTGCTCCTCGCCTTCCCGCCCAGGTAGTGAAGGTTATCTCGCTGGTTCTGGAATCTTGCCGAGCCGGCCGTGCTGCAAGTCGGCGAAGGCTTGCTGGATCTCGCGCGGCGTGTTCATGACGAAAGGTCCGTGGCCGGCGACCGGCTCGTCGATCGGCGCGCCGTTCATCACGAACAGCCTCGCGTCGGAGGTCGCTTCGATCAGCACCTCGTCGCCCTTGCGATCGAGCACGACCAGCTCGGTTTCGCTGGCGCGTTCGCTGTTGACGGCGATCCTGCCTTTCAGCACATACAGCGCGCCGCTGAAGCCGTCGCGCAAGTTAAGCCGCACACTGTGCCCGGCGTGCAGGTCCACGTCGAACAGGTTCACCGGCGTGAAGGTACGCGCCGGTCCTTTTGCGCCGCCGAATTCGCCGGCGATGACGCGCACCGAGCCGCCGCCCTGCGGCAGGCTGACGACGGGGACGTCTCGCGCGAGCAGCGTCTGGTAGCGCGGCGGCGTCATCTTCGATTTGGCCGGCAGGTTCACCCACAGCTGCAGCGCCTGGAAGCGGCCGCCGCGCCGCGTGAACGCCGGGCTGTGCATTTCCTTGTGCAGCAGGCCCGCGCCGGCGGTCATCCATTGCACGTCGCCAGGCCCGATGCGCCCGCCGTTGCCGGCGGTATCCTCGTGGTCGACCTCGCCGTCGAGCACGACAGTGACCGTCTCGAAGCCGCGATGCGGATGCCAGCCCACGCCGCGCGCCTTGTCGCTCGGCGCGAACTCGGCCGGGCCCGCATGGTCGAGCAGCAGGAAGGGCGAGAGCTCCGGCCGCTCCTGGTAATGGAACACCGTATGCACCGGGAAGCCGTCGCCGACCCAGTGACCTTCGCCTTGGCGATGAATGCTGAGCACGTTTTTCATGTCGATCAATATGGCATTGAGCGGCTAGATAAAAAAGATCAAAATATTGGCTATTCCAATCTAATGCTTAGATAGATGCCGGAACCCCGCATCCCCCTCGACCAGTGGCGCGCCCTGGTCGCGGTGGTCGAAAAGGGCGGCTATGCCAAGGCCGCGGCAGCCCTCCACAAGAGCCAATCGTCGGTGACCTACGGGGTGCAGCAGCTCGAGTCCCAGCTCGGCGTGAAGGCGTTCAAGATCGCCGGCCGCAAGGCCGCGCTCACGCCTACCGGCGAGCTGCTGTACCGGCGGGCGCGCTACCTCCTCGACGAAGCGGCGGCGCTCGAGCAGTCGGCGAAAAGGCTGTCGGCGGGCTGGGAGGCGGAAGTGCGCGTCGCGGTCGAGGTGATCTTCCCGACCTGGCTGCTGCTCGCCTGCCTCGATCGCCTCGGCAAGGAGAGTCCGCACACGCGCATCGAGCTGATCGAAGCGGTGCTCGGCCACCGCACCGATGCCCTCGCGCAGGGCCAGGCCGACCTCGCCATCTTCGGCAGCGTACCGCCCGGCTTCCTCGGCGAGCCGCTGATGCGGCTGCGCTTCGTCCTCGCCGCGCATCCCGAGCATCCCCTGCACCAGCTCGGCGGCAAGCTCTCGCTGCGCGACCTGCGGCCTTATCGGCACCTCGTGGTGCGCGAGTCGAGTCCCGAACGCGCCAGCGCTCCTTCGATGGAGACCACGCAGCGCTGGACCTTCAGCCATCTCGCCACCTCGACCGAGGCGGCACGCTCGGGCTATGGATTTGCGTGGCTGCCGGAGGAAAAGATCCGGCAGGAGCTGGCGGCCGGCACGCTAAAGCCGCTTCCCATGCGCGAGGGCGGCGAGCGCTTCGCCGACCTGTATCTCATCTTCGCGGACCAGGAGCACGCCGGCCCTGCCACGCGGCGGCTGGCGGAGATCATCCGCGAGGCGGTGGCCAGTGAGCGCAAGCGTTCGTCCCCGCGCGCGAAGGCTCCGCGCCAGCGCATCAACTAGAATGGTTCCAGGCGGCCCGGGTGGTGAAACTGGTAGACACAGGGGACTTAAAATCCCCCGACCTTAACCGGTCGTGCCGGTTCGAGTCCGGCCCTGGGCACCAGGATCAGGCGAAAAGAAGACGATATTCGGCCGAAAACCTTAAGGGAGGAAATGATGAGTGCAGAATGGTGGATTGATCTGGTCTTGATCGTGCTGATTTCCGTCATCGTCGTTCAGAACATGGGGCTTAAGGACAAGCTGAAGACGATAGAGGCGAAGCTTGATCGTCGAGACTAAAAAAAACCCGCCGAAGCGGGTTGGGCACTAACGGGAGGTCAGCGCCAAAGCGATGTTGAGAGCGTCGCGAACCAGCCGGCGAGGCCCAGAGCGAACATGAGCGCGACGCCGGCGGCAAGTTTGCGACGCAATGAGCTGGCGCCGCCGCAGCTTTGCTCGAGATCCCGGCTGTAGGCGCGCCAGGCTCTCATGACCTCGTAAGCCGCCTTCGGATCGACCGCGTACATGGATGGAATGATCGCTGCTCTGCGCCCTGGAAGATAGCGGGTTGAAACACTTTTACAAGGGCAGGCGCGCAAGGCTGCCATGCCAACTCGGTCACACTTCAGGGCAGAGGCTATTGAAGCGAGGCGAGGTAGTGCCCGAGATCCTCGATGTCCTGGTCGCTCAGCGTGCGCGCGACGCTGGTCATGCTGCCCGCGTCGTTGGTCCGCACGCGATTCTTGAAGTCGCCGAGCTGCTTGACAACGTATTCGTAGTACTGCCCGGCGACGCGCGGGATCTCGTTCTGGCCGGCGAAGCCGCCCAGGTGGCACATGGTACACAGCGTCTCGTCCGCCTTGGCCTTGCCGCGCGCGGCGCGAGCTGCGTCGGCGTTGAACCCGGTGGGGCGCGGCTTCTGCGCGGCGAAGAAGGCTGCGAGATCGAGCATGTCGTCTCGCGTCAACGGCGCAGCGATGGGCGACATCTGCGGGTCCGTGCGGCGCCCTTCCTTGAAGTCGCGCAGCTCAAGGTAGAGGTAGCGCGAGGTCTGTCCCGCCAGGATCGGAAACAGCGGCACCACCGAGTTGCCGTCCGGGCCGTGGCAGGCGGCGCAGGCCTCGGCTTTCTTGCGCCCGAGCTCCATGTCCTGGCCGCTCACCACTGCCGGGACAATCAGCGCAAGGAAAAAGGCCGCTCTTTTATTCAGTGAGCGAGAACACGAACACGCTGTTGCCGCGCTTGAAGTCGATCTGCGTGTTGCCGCCGCAGCCCATGGCGACATACTGCTTTCCGCGCACCATGTAGGAAACCGGTTGCGCGTTGGCGCCGGCGCCGCAGTTGAAGCTCCACAGCTTCTTGCCGGTCGCCGAGTCGAGCGCGTTGAAGCTGCCGTTGCCCTCGCCGAAGAAGAACAGCCCGCCCGCCGTCGCGAGGCCGCCGCCGATCAGCGGCTGCTCGGTATCGTGCTTCCAGGCCACTTTGCCTGTGTCGACGTTGACGGCCGAAACGCGGCCCCACTGCTTCTCGCTCGCGATGACCTTGAACGCGCCGCCGAGCCACAGCTTCGAGCCGCCGGGATACTTCGCCGCTTCGACGTGATAGGTCATCGGCTGGTGCAGGTTGAGCGCGATGGCGAGCCGGTTCTTCGGCTCCCAGGCCATCGGCGACCACTCGACGCCGCCGTTTGCGCCCGGCAGCATGCGCGCGCCCTCCGGCGTCGGCAGCACCCACATGTTCTCCTGCGGGATCATCGTCTGGGAGAAGCGGATCAGCGAGCAGTCCTTGCGGTTGTGCACATACACGTGGCCGGTCTTGCCGCCGTGGAGCACGCCGGGAACCATGTTTCCGCTCCTGTCCTTGACGTCCACCAGGATCGGCGGGCTGACCGCGTCGAGATCCCACACGTCGTGGGCGATGTACTGGAAGTGGCACTTGTACGTCCCCTGGTCGAGGTCGATCGCAACCAGCGAGTCGGTATAGAGATTGTCGCCGGGCCGCTCGTCGCCGTAGAGATCGGGTGAGGGGTTGCCGGCGACGAACCACGCAGTGCGCGCCTTGAGGTCGATCGCGGGATTCATCCAGACGCCGCCGCCGAGGGTCTGATAGAAGTCGCCACCCTGCTGCGACAGCGCCGCCTTTTCCTTCGCGATGTCGCGGTGCATGTTGCGGCCGGTCGCGTCCTTCTCGGCCCAGACGCCCTCGTGCCCTTTCTCGGGGATGGTGTAGAACGTCCACAGCAAGCTGCCCGAGCCCGCGTCAAACGCCTTCAGGAAGCCGCGGATGCCGTACTCGCCGCCATTGGTGCCGATGAGTACTTTGTTCTCTACGACCGTCGGGGCCATCGTTTCGCTATAGCCCTTCTCCGGGTCGGCGATCTGTTTTTCCCACACCAGCTTGCCGGTGAGCGCGTCGAGCGCGATCAGCTTGGCGTCGAGCGTGCCCATGAACAGCTTGCCCCCGGAAATCGCCACGCCGCGGTTGTTCGGGCCGCAGCAGAACGTCGTCACCGGCCCCATCCGGTGCTTGTAGTGCCAGAGCTCCTTCCCGGTGGCGGCGTCGGCCGCGTAGACGTGGTTGTACGAGGTGGTGAGATACATGACGCCGTCGACCACGATCGGCGCGGTCTCCATCGACTCGTTCACTTCGGTCTGGAACACGAACGCCGGGCGCAGCTTGCGCACGTTCTTGGTATTGATCTGCGCGCCGGGGTAGTAGCGGGTCTGCGCATAGTTGCCCTGCGTGTGAAGCCAGTTGCGCGAGTCGCTGCCCGCCCTGGCCAGCTGATCCTGCGAAACATTGATTTGCTTCGTCACCTGCGCGGGCGCGGGCGCCGCCGCGAAGATCAATAGGATGCTGCTGGCAAGCGCGATATGCTTTGTCACGAAAGGCCTCCCCTTGGTGAAAACCGCGCAATTAGTCTAGGCTTGGCGGGTACCGGTTGCAAGCCGGGGAGGGAGAATGGTTCGCTTGACGGCCGTAGCGTGCGTATTCGTCGCGGCGGCAGCGCATTCGCAATCGATCAACGTCAGTTCGGATCTGCTTGCTGCGGCGCGGCGCGGCAACACCGATGCCGTGCGGGCGCTGCTCGAGCAGGGCGCGGCAGTCAATTCACGCAACCGCCTCGGCGACAGCCCGCTCCTCATCGCGGCGAAAAACGGCTACACGCCGATGGCGTTGCTGATCCTCGAGCGCGGCGCCGACGTCAACCAAAGGAATCTCTCCGGCGTGTCGGCGCTCATGGCGGCGGCGTTCGAGGGCAACGTCGAGCTGACCAGAGCGCTGCTGGCGCGCGGCGCCGATCTCGCGAGCGTCGACCGGGTCAAGAAGACCGCGGTGGTGTACGCGGCCGGCAACGGCCACGCGGAAGTGCTCGGCCTGCTGCTCGACCGCGGCGTGGACGTCAACCAGCGCTACGACAACGATCTCACCGCGCTCATGTGGGCCGCGGCTTATGGGCGCGAGGCTGCCGTGAAGCTGCTGCTCGAGCGCGGCGCCGACAGCTCGGCGCACGACAACCGCGGCAAGACCGCCGCCGACATGGCGGCGGAAGGCGGCCATCGCGGCACGCTCGAGCTGCTTCGCAAAAAAAGCGCTTCCTGAAGATGGCTGAACGCTACGACAGGGTGGCGATCACGCTGCACTGGGTCGTCGCGGTGCTGGTGCTGTGCCAGATCTCGCTCGGATGGTGGATGTTCGATCTGCCGAAGAGCCCGCCCGGCCTGCGCGCCGGTTGGTTCAACCTGCACAAGTCGATCGGCCTGACGATCGGGCTGCTGGTCCTGTTTCGCCTCGCCTGGCGCATCGGCCATCCGCCACCGCCGCTGCCCGAGTCGATGCCGCGCTGGCAGGCCCGCGCCGCCCGTGCCAGCCAGTTCCTGCTCTATGCCGCCCTCATCGTGCAGCCGCTCGTCGGCTACCTGGGCTCGTCGTTTACCAAGTATCCGATCAGGTACTTCGGTTTCACGCTGCCGCACTGGGGCTGGGATGCGCCGGCCCTGAAGGAGCTGTGCAGCGCCGTGCACCTCGGTCTCGCGTGCCTGATTACTGTCCTCGTCGCCCTCCACGTCGCGGCGGCGTTGAAGCATCTGCTCGTGAACCGCGACGGCGTCTTCCAGCGCATGCTGCCCTGGGGCGTCGTGATCCGGTGAAGGGCGGCTGGGCCGCGCTGGTTGCGTTTGCGGTTTCCACGCAGGCGCATGCCCAGACAACCGGCAATCCGGCGACCGCGACCGAGGGGTCCGTGGTCGAGGTGGTCGGCATCAGGCCGGTCCCCGGCCTGGGCACACCCCTGCGCGATATTCCAGCCGTGGTGCAGAGCGCGACAGCGCGCGAGCTGGGCGAGGCGAACGACGTTGCCGATCACCTCGCGCGCCATTTCTCCGGCATCAGCCTGAACGACGCGCAGGGCAATGCGTTCCAGCAGACGCTGCATTACCGCGGTTTCGCCGCTTCGCCGCTGCTCGGGCTGCCGCAGGGCCTGTCGGTGTTCGTGGACGGCGTGCGCGTGAACGAGGCGTTCGGCGACATGGTCAACTGGGACCTGATCCCGAGCAATGCCATCGCGACGGCGCATCTCCTGTCCGGATCGAATCCGGTGTTCGGGCTGAATACGCTCGGCGGCGTGCTGTCGATCCAGACTAAATCGGGCTTTGCCTTCCCCGGCACGGCGGCGCGCTTGTCGGGCGGCTCCTTCGGCCGCCGCGCGGCGCAGGCCGAGACCGGCGGCCATGGCGAGCGCGCCGACTATTTCGCCGCGGTGAACCTGCACGACGAGGCGGGTTGGCGCGAGCACTCGCCGAGCGCGCTGCGTCAGGCGTTCGTCAAGGGCGGCTGGCAGGATGCACGCACCGATCTCGACGTGTCGCTCGCGCTGGCGGACAACTCGATGCAGGGCACGCAGGCGCTGCCCCTGTCGATGCTGCAGCAGCCGCGCCAGGCGTATACCTGGCCCGATCGCACCAACAACGATCTCGCCTTCCTCACGGTGCGCGCCAGCCGCTTTATCCAGAACGACGTTCTCTTATCCGCGAGCATGTATCTGCGCACTCTCGACCAAAGCACCGTCGCCAGCAACGTCAACGACAGCTTCGATCCCGCCGCGGCGACCGGCCCCGGCAATGCGCCGGGCTTCAACGACCGCGGCATTCTGGGGCAGCGCTCGGCTGGCGCGGCCTTGCAGCTCGTGATGGGCCAGGAGCTTGGCGAGACGGTCCACGAATTGACCTTCGGCGCATCGCTCGACGGCGCGGCGGCGACGTTTTCCCAGGAGCGCCAGGAAGCGGCGTTTACCGCCGATCGCGGCACGGTGGAGCTCAGCGATTTTGCCCCGCGCGTACAGGCCGGCACGCGCAACAACTACCGCGGGCTCTATTTCATGGATCAGTTCGCGCCGCTGCAGAACTGGACGCTTACGCTCGCCGGCCGCTACAACGTCGCTCGCGTCGTGCTGCGCGATCGCTCAGGCTTGCGCCCGGCGCTCGACGGCGACCACTCCTTCCGGCGGTTCAATCCGGCGCTTGGGGTGAACTGGAATCCGCGCCCTGAGCTGACCTGGTTCGCCTCTCTCACGCAGGGCATGCGTGTGCCTGCGCCGGCGGAGCTGACCTGCGCCGACGCAACTGCGCCCTGCTCGCTGCCCAACCAGTTCCTCGCCGACCCTGCGCTCAAGCCGGTCATAGCGCGCACCGCGGAAACCGGCGTGCGCCTGCGGCCGACGCCACAGCTGCGCATGTCGGCGGCGCTGTACCGCAGCGTGCTGTCGGACGACATCCAGTTCGTCACGTCGGGGGCGGCGACCTCGGTGGGTTTTTTCCAGAACACCGGAGCCACGCTGCGCCAGGGCCTGGACCTGACTGTGGATGGAAAATTCGAGAAATTCCGTCTCGCAGCCGCATACAGCTACCTGCGCGCCGAATACCTGACGCCCTTCCGCATGCTGAGCCCCAGCAATTCGTCCCGCGACGCCGCCGATGAGATCGCCGTGGAGCGCGGCAATGCAATCCCGGGAATCCCGCAGCACAGCGTGAAGCTCGCGCTCGACTGGACGCCAGAGGGGCGAACTTCGCTCGGTCTGGGCTGGGCCTGGTTCGGCCGCCAATACGCGCGCGGCGACGAAAACAACCGCGACATCCATGGCGCCCTGCCGAGTTACTCGGTCGCGCAGGCGTTCGCCCGCTTCCGGCCGGGCCGCGACTGGGAAGTGTCGCTCAAGGTGGACAACCTTTTCGACCGCGATTACCGCAGCTTCGGTGTGCTGGGGCAAAACTTCTTCGCCGGACCGGGCGGCACTTTCAACGCCGCCGCGGCGGTTCCGGAGCAGTTCGTCACGCCCGGTGCGCCGCGCGCGGTGTGGCTTGCGTTGCGCTACGAAATGGACCGGAAGTAGCATGTCAACCGCTTTTCCCGGGAGGAGCTCATGAAATCCATCTCCGCTGCAGCGGTTCTGCTGCTGGGCGTCACCGCCGCCGCCGCGCAAACCCTCGAGGACCTCAAGAGCGACGGCAGGAATACCGACAACATCCTTACCTACGGGATGGGCTATCACCAGCAACGCTACAGCCCGCTCAACCAAATCAACAAGAGAACCGTCAGGCGTCTGGTGCCGGTCTGGAACCTGAGCCTCGACAACAACTGGGGCGAGCAGGCGCAGCCGATCCTCTACAACGGCGTGATGTACGTGACCAACGCCAAGGCGACCGTGGCGATCGACGTCGCTACCGGCAAGCAGCTCTGGAAGCACACGCTCGACTGGCCGCCCGAGACCCCGCGCGTCGTGTGCTGCGGCGTATCCAATAAGGGCGCGGCGATCTACAACGGCAAGGTCTATCGCACCACGCTGGACGCTCACGTGCTTGCGCTCGACGCGAAGGACGGCAAGGAAATCTGGAAATCGAAGGTCGCCGAATGGAAGGACGGCTTTTCACTGACTGTAGCGCCGCTCATTGCGAACGGCGTGCTGATCACCGGAATTTCCGGAGCCGAATTCGGCGTGCGCGGCTTCATCGACGGCTGGGACCCCGCGACCGGCAAGCAGCTGTGGCGCCGCTATACGATTCCCGCGCGCGGCGAGAAGGGCAACGAGACCTGGCCGCAGGACAACAACGCCTGGGAGGTCGGCGGCGGGTCGGCCTGGATCACCGGGTCCTACGACCCGCAGCTCGACCTGATGTACTGGGGCATCGGCAACCCGGCGCCGTGGGCGTCCCAGACGCGGCCGGGCGACAACCTGTACACCTCGTCCGTGCTGGCGATGAGGCCCAAGACCGGGGAAATCGTCTGGCACTACCAGTTCACGCCGAACGACGCCTACGACTACGACGCCTGCTGGGAGCTGATCAACGCCGAGATCCGCGTCGAAGGCAGACTGCGCAAGGTGATCATGCAGCTCAACCGCAACGGCTTCGTCTATGTGCTCGACCGCGCGAGCGGCGAGTTGATTTCGGCCAAGGCCTACGAGAAGGTGAACTGGGCGAGCCAGGTCGACCCGAAGACCGGGCGTCCGGTCGAGACCGAAACGGCCAAGAGCATTCGCGCAGCGAAGCCCACCGAAATGTGGCCTTCGACGCGCGGCGGCAAGAACTGGCAGCACGCCTCGTTCAATCCGCAGACCGGCCTGCTCTATGCGGCCACCTTCCACGAGGGGCGGATGTACCAGCACCTGGAGGTCAAGCCGCATGTCGTCGGCCAGCGCTACATGTACATCGAGAACCTGCCGATGCCGCGCGCTGCCGGCTCGCCGATCGGGCATATCGACGCCATCGATCCGCTGACCGGGGAGAAGAAGTGGCGCGTGCCGCTCACCGACCTGCAGATCTGGTCGGCGACGCTGTCGACCGGCGGCGGGTTGCTGTTCACCGGGAAGGAAACCGGCGAGTTCATCGCCCTGGACGCCGACACCGGTACGCAGCTGTGGCAATTCCAGACCGGCTCTGGCATCAACGCCCAGCCGGTGACCTATACGCATGGAGGCCGGCAGTACGTCACCGTGCTCTCCGGCATCGGCGGGCTGTACTGGAACATCAACCGGGAGGCGCTCAAGAACGTGCCGCAGGGCGGATCGGTCTGGACGTTTGCACTGATGCCGGATTGATGAAACGCATCATCGCCGCGCTCGCCATGGCCTGCGTTCCGGCCATGGCGCAGCAGGCGGGACCTTTCACGCCGCAGCAGCTGAAGTCCGGCGCCGACCTCTACGCGCGCAACTGCTCGCCGTGCCATGGCGCGCGCATGCTCGACCCGCAGGGCGCGTTCGACCTGAGGAAATTCCCGCGCGATCAGCGCGAGCGCTTCGTCAGCGCGGTCACTCGCGGCAAGAACCAGATGCCGGCCTGGGGCGATCTGCTCAAGCCCGAAGAGGTCCAAGCCCTGTGGGCCTACGTGATCAGCAATTAATCGTTTTGGCGCGACTTAGATCATTGCCGTGACGGCGCTTCTCCGCTAGCGTCGCGCTCGGGATGGAAGAAAGCCGGCAGACGACGGTCCTTTTCGCCGACGTGAGCGGCAGCACGAAGCTCTACGAGACGGCGGGCGATGCGGCCGCGCTGACGGCGATCGGGCGCTGCATCGAGCGCATGCGCAAGGCTGCGGAGTCGACCGGCGGGCGCGTAGTGAAGACCATCGGCGACGAGATCATGGCGCTGTTCCCGAGCCCGGACGCTGCGGCGGGCGCCGCCTCCGAGATGCACGCCACCATCGAGCAGCTGCCGGAAGTCGGCGGCAGCAAGCTCGGCGTGCGCGTCGGCTTTCACAGCGGGCCGGTGATCCAGCGCGATGACGACGTGTTCGGCGACACGGTGAACATGGCCGCGCGGCTGGTCGAGCAGGCGGGGAAGGGCCAGATCATCATCTCGCACGAAACGGCGGAGCTGTTCAGCCCGGCGTTCAGGATGTTCACGCGGCCGCTGTACTCGATCCAGGTGAAGGGCAAGGCGGAAGAGGTCTTGCTGTGCGAGGTCATGTGGCGGCCGGTCGAGGACCGGACCACGGTGGCGGGATACCGCCCCAAGGCGCGCGCCGCCGCGGCGGTGCTGCGCCTGAAGTACCGCGACACGGAGCTCACGCGCCGGCGCGACAACGACTCGATCACGATCGGGCGCGACCAGGGCTGCGGCCTGGTGGTCGCCGACCAGAAGGCCTCGCGCCAGCACTGCACCATCGAGCAGCGCCAGGACAAATGGGTGCTCAAGGACCACAGCACCAACGGCACCTACGTCACGGCCGAGGGCGACAGCGAGATGCTCCTGCAGCGCGAGGAGCTGACGCTGCGCAAGCACGGCTGGATCGCCTTCGGCCAGCCGCGCTCGGGCACCACCGAGGTGGTCGAGTATTTCTGCGACTGACCGCTACGCGCCGCTGCGGTATTTCTCGATCGCGCCTTTCGCCAGGGCCATGCCGTGGCCGGAACGGCGCGGAATCTGGAAGTGGCCGTCCTTGCACGGCGGCATTTCCTCGAACAGGTCGGGCGGGGTCCAGTCGATGAACTCGACGAGAAAGCCGTTGGCGAGCGCGCCGACGACGTGCAGCGAGAGCTCGTGCACGACGTGCGGCGAAACGGCGACCGAGTGCGCGGCGGCCAGGCGGCCGATGCGCAGCGTCTCGCTGTAGCCGTTCGCGCGGCACACGTCGGGCATCAGGTAGCGCGCCGCGCGGCGCTCGATCAGCTCGCGGAATTCGTAGCGGGTGTAGTTGTTTTCGCCGGTCGCAATCGGAATTCGTATTTTTTCTGAAACCTCGGCGCAGCCGGCGATATCGTCGGCCAGGACCGGCTCTTCGTACCAGACGAGGTCCAGGTCCTCGAGCAGCGCCGCCTGCCTGATGTTGCCCAGGACGTCGAGGCGCTGATTGACGTCGACCATCAGCCGCACGCGGTCGCCCAGCGCGCGCCGCACGGCTTCGACCCGCTTGCGGTTCTCGCGCGGGTCCGGATGGTGGATCTTCATCTTGTAGTACCGGCAGCCGAGGCCGGCATAGCGCTCGGCCTCGCCGATCAGGTCCGCCACGCCGTAGCGCGCCCAGCCGCCGCTGCCGTAGGCGGGAATGCGGTCGCTCACCGCGCCCCACAGCTGGTAGAGGGGCAGGCCCGCCGTCTTGCCGGCGATGTCCCACAAGCCGATGTCGAGCGCGGACAGGGCGTAGGCCGCTATGCCTTGCTTCCTGATTCCCATGTCGGCGCGGAACATGCGCTCCCACAGGCGCTCGACGAAGAGCGGGTCCTCGCCGATCAGCACCGGCTTGAGCCGCGTCTCGAGATAGACCTGGATCGCCTCGGCGCCGCCGCCGCCGAACGCCAGGCTGTAGCCGAGGCCGCTGACTCCCGCATCGGTGGAAATCTCCGCTACGACCAGCTTGTGCTGCGGGAATTGCAGCGCGATCGGCTTGGGCGTCGGGACGGTCAGGACGCAGCTGTCGACGGCGCTGATCTTCATGGTGCGGACATAATAGAATGCTCCGTCCCATGCCGCTCGCCCCGTTCAACTTTTCCCGCTGGATCGACGAGCACGCGCACCTGCTGAAGCCGCCGGTGGGCAACCAGCTGGTATTCAGGCAAGCCGAGGACCTGATCGTCCAGGTCATCGGCGGCCCGAACGCGCGGACCGACTACCACGACGACCCGTACGAGGAATTCTTCTACCAGCTGCGTGGCAACATCGTTCTCAAGGTCATCGAGGACGGCAGGCCGCGCGATCTGCCGATCCGGGAAGGCGAGGTGGTGCTGGTCCCGGGCCACTGCAGGCATTCGCCGCAACGCCCGGCGGGGTCGATCGGGCTGGTGGTGGAAAAAGTGCGGCCGCGCGAGGTCGACGACGCCTTCGAATGGTATTGCCCCAGCTGCTGGACGCTCGTGCATCGGGTGGAAGTCAACGTCCAGGACATCGTGCAGGATCTGCCGCCGCTGTTCGAGGCCTTCTACGCAGGGAGGCGCCGATGCCCGCAATGCGGGCACGTTCATCCGGGAAAGGCGTGAAGCCCGCCGACCGGATCCAGGCCGCGGCGCGCCGTCTGCTCGAGGCGCATGAGCGGCGCGAGCGCTTCCGAGCGCTCCCCGAGGAGCTTGCGCCGCGCACCGAGGAGGAGGCGTATGCGGTCCAGGACGGCTTCGTCGCCCTGCGCGCGAAGAAGCTTGGCGGAATCGCGGGCTACAAGATCGCGCTCGCCACGGCGGAGATGCAGCGCTTCGTCGGCGTCAATGCTCCTCAGGCGGGCGCCATGCTGGAGTCCACGCTGCATCGCACGCCGGCGCGCGTGCGCGCCGGCGACTACGTGCACCTGATCGTCGAATTCGAGATCGCAGTCGAGATCGCCGAAGACCTGCCGGTGGCCGACGCCCCCTTCTTCCGCAGCCGCGTCGCGCAGGCGGTAGGCGGCGTCATGCCGGCGATCGAGCTGGCGGACGACCGCGGGGCGGTTTACGCGGAGCTGGCGAAGTACCCGCTCGAGCTGATCGCCGACAACGGCTGGAACGAGGGCGCAGTCCTCGGTTACCCGTTGCATGAATGGCAGAACATCGACCTCGCCGCGGTACGAGGCGTCGCGGCCATCAACGGCAGGAAGGTGGGCGAGGGCAGGGGCGCGCAGGCAATGGGGCACCCTCTCGACGCCGTCGCCTGGGTGGCCGACCATCTCGCCCGGCATGGCCGCGGGCTGCTGCGCGGCGACGTGGTCATCACCGGCAGCCTCATTACCTCGAAGGAGGCGAAGGAGGGCGACCTGGTGAAGTTTGCGCTAGAGGGGCTTGGCGAAGCCGAGCTGCGCGTCGACTAGCCGCTTCAGCTCGGGCTTGCGCACCTTGCCCATGGCGTTGCGCGGCAGGCTGTCGAGAAAGAGCATCCGCCGCGGGTGCTTGTAGCGTGCGAGTCTTCCCTCGAAGAGCTTCATGATTTCGGTCTCTTCCAGTTTCACGCCTGGTTTGCGAACGATGCAAGCGCAAGCGGCCTCGCCCCATTTCTCATCGACTATCCCGATCACTGAGGCCTCGGCGATCGCCGGGCAGTCGGCGAGCACGTTCTCGAGCTCGGCAGGATGGATGTTCTCGCCGCCGGAGATGATGACGTCCCTGGAGCGGCCGACGATCCAGTAGAAGCCCTCCTCGTCCAGGCGCGCCAGGTCTCCAGTCCTGAACCAGCCCTCGGGGGTAAGACCCGAGTAGTCCTTCCAGTAGCCGCGCATCAGCGCCGGTCCCCGCACCCAGATCTCGCCGTCGACCAGCTTTACCTCGCAATGCGGGGCAGGTTTTCCTGCGCTGCCGGCCTTGCGAAACGCGTCTTCCCTGAGGAGCACGATCGCGATCGGCGCGGTCTCGGTGGCACCGTAGATCTGGCCCACCGGCACGCCGCGCTCGTGGAACGCGCGGATCAGCGAGTCGGGCACCACCATCGAGCCGGTGTTCAGCATTTTCAGGCTCGAGAGATCCGTTTTCTGCCACTGCGGATGCGCGATCACCGCGGCCATGGTCGCAGGCACGAGCAGGCTCACGCTCGGGCGACGCTGCGCCACGTCGGCGAGCCACAGTCCGGCCTCGAAACGCTTGTGCAGCGTGACGCGAGCACCGGCGAGGAGGGCGGGCAGCGTCTGGTTGTTGAGCCCCCCTACATGGAACATCGGCAGCGGGCTCAGGACGTGGTCCGCCTGCGACAGGTCGTGGGCGTGGATCGAGTTGTAGCCGTTCCAGAGCAATGCCGCCTGCGTCAGCACCGCGCCCTTCGGCTTGCCGGTCGTGCCGGCGGTGTAGACGATCAGTATGTCGTCTTTGTCATTCCCGGCGAGATCCGACGAATGCCGTCCTTCAAATGTCCCCAGAGGAACCCCTAGCTTCTTTCCGTGCTCTTCAAACTCAGGATCGCAGAAAAGCCAGCTTGGCATGCAGTCGGCAAGGATCTCCTTGTGCTCGGCCGCGGTAAGGCGCCAGTTCAGCGGTACGAGGAGCGCGCCGAGCCGCGCCAGCGCGAACAGCAAGACGAGCATTTCAGGGTTGTTGTATCCCAGGTATGCGATGCGATCGCCCTTTGCAACAGCAAGCCTTTTGCTCACGAAGTCGATGCGCTGCCATAGATCGCGGTAGGTCCAATCCTTGCCTTCGAAGTGAATGGCAACCTTGGACGGAAATTGCGCCGCCCATCGCTCGATGATGCGCGCGAGATTCAACTCAGTCGTCCGACTCTCCAGGCTCGTAGAGCGCTTCGCGGCCGATGCGGTCGAGGCACAGCTCGGCGGTCCACGGCAGCATCAGCGAGCCGCAGCGCGAATCGCGGTACAGGCGCTCGAGCGGCAGCGACTTGAGCATCGACTGCCCGCCGCAGGTGCGGATCGCCAGCCCGCAGATGTCGTTGGCGTTTTCCATGATCGTGAACTGCGCCGCGTAGGCGCGCAGGCGCGCGTCCTTGGGCGGATCGACGCGCGCGTCCTCGAGCATGCGCAGGAAGAGCGAGCGGGTCTGCTCGAGCTTCACCCACATTTCCGCGACCGCGACCTGCTTCGTGGGATACATGCGCCGCTTCACCGGCGGCATGCCCTCGACCTCGCCGCGCAGGTAGCGCACGGTGAATTCGTACGCCGCGATGGCGATCCCCATGTAGGTAGGGGACAGCGTGGTGAACATGTGGGGCCAGCGGCTGGCGGCCTGGAAGTAGATGCCGCGCGGCATCATCTGCGCCTCGTCGGGGACGAAGACGTCCTTGAACAGCAGGGTGCGCGATACCGTTCCGCGCATGCCGAGGGGGTCCCAGTCGCCGACGATGCTCAGGCCGGGCGCGTTTCCCGGCACCGCCATGTACAGCGTGTCCCGCATCGACAGCTCGGGCTTGGCCTCGGTGCAAAGCAGGCCGTAGTAGTGCGCCGCGCCGGACAGCGAGGCGAAGATCTTCTTGCCGTTGATGCTCCAGCCGCCGCCGACGCGCGTCGCGGTGGTGCCGAACGGCGCCCGCCCGGCGGCGGCGGCGCTGCCTTCGGAAAACGGCTGCGCGTAGATCGCCCCGTCGCGGATCACTCTCTGATAGTGGATCGCGCGGTGCCGGTCGTGCTCGGCGCGCTGCGCGGGCGTCATGTCGAGATCGTCGGACAGCGCTCCGGGCCACAGCATCGAGCAGGCGTGCATGTTGTAGGTGAGGGCGGTGGCGCCGCAGTACTTGCCGAGGGTGGCCGAGACGATCGAATAGGTTCTCAGGTCGGCGCCGCGGCCGCCGAATTTCTCCGGCACGCAAAGCCCGAGCAGGCCGGCTGCCCGCAGGTCGGCGTAATTCTCGTGCGGGAAGCTCGCCTCGCGATCGTAGCGCTCGGCGCGCTCGGCGAGACGCGGCCCGAGCGATTCCACGAGCTCGATCAACTCCCGCTGCTTGGAGTCCAGCGAGTAGCCTGAGCCGACAACCGAATAACGCGGATCGCTCATAGCAAGTGGCGCTGCAGGAAATTTTCCAGCGCGCCGTTGAATGCCTGCGGCTGGTCCATAGGGCCGAGGTGGCCGCAGCCCTCCAGCAGCACGAATTCGGCGTGCGGGATCCTGCGAGCCATGGATTCCATCACCGAGGGCGGCGCGATCTTGTCATCGCTGCCCGCGACCAGCAGCGTTGGCACGGCAATTTTTTCGAGTTGGTCCTTGCGATCGAAGGTGGTCAGCAGTTGCACTGCCTTGCGATAGGTCTCGGGCGGAATAGCCGACATGACACGCTCGGCGTGCGCCAGGCCCCGGGGGTCCG